>Ga0102938_10002748_pt1 | contig 13239 bp, 11 predicted proteins | sample SalPonR2_B_D2_MG_FD_84516 | JGI IMG/M metagenome (GOLD analysis project Ga0102938, IMG submission 84516) | Salt pond soil microbial communities from South San Francisco under conditions of wetland restoration - Salt Pond MetaG R2_B_D2_MG | ecosystem: Environmental > Aquatic > Marine >... | reverse complement strand
GTTCAGTTCGCCCGTGGAGTACAGGCTGTCGTCTGGCTCGTGTTCCAGGCGTTGGGTAAAGCGGTAGCGGTAGCGATCACCCAGCGGTCCCTGGCTGCGGTAGCGCACGCCGGGGGTGAGTTCACCCCAGTCAACCCCGAGGGTGAGATCAACCCGTGAGCCCGTGCGTTCCCCCAGCTTGTAGAGGATGCCCACGTCGTCCACGCTTTCGCGCTCATCCTCCTCCAGTTCATCGCCGTCCTCGCCGCTGAGCACCAGGTTGAGGCGTTCTGACAGCGCGGGCAGTTGGAGCTTGCCGCGCAGGCGCAAACGGCTGTCGCTGCCGTCTTCTTCATCCCAGGTATTTGCCCATTCGAGTCGCAACAGGGACTCCGGCTGCTCCAGGTCGTAATTGGCATCGCCGAAAAAGCCGTCCATCCATTCGGTGAGTGCCTGGGCCTGGTCAGTGGCGTAGGCGTGCGTGTTGTCCACCCAGGTGATATCGGGGTCATCGGCAGGCTCTTGCTGGCCGTTAGCCGGTGGCTGACTTGACTGGGCCCTGTCGCCTTCCGGCGCGGGCGTCTGTGGGGCGCCCACTGCAGCGCCTGCCACCCCGGGCAGGGGAAGCAGCAGCAGCAGACAGAGCAGACCGGTTCGCACGCGTTTTCACCACTTACCTATTGGCTCCTGGCAGATTACACTACGGCGAATGGAGCGACTTTTCATCTTTTTTCAGTTCATTACGCCACATCATATGCTGTCGCGGTGTACTGCATTCCTGGCGGACCTCGAGCGTCCCAAGTGGTTAATTAATTTGGCTATTTCGGCCTTCATACGCATATTCGGCGTGGAGATGGACGAGGCGGAACAGCCCGATTACCGACGCTACGCCAGTTTCAATGACTTTTTCACACGCGCGTTGCGAAATGCTGCACGTCCGCTGGCCAGCGCCGATGTCCTCTGCCCTGTGGATGGCGTCATCAGCCAGATTGGCGACATCCAGCATGGCAGTCTGTTGCAGGCGAAAGGGCGCCGCTTCAGCACGCTGGACCTGCTGGGTGGCGACGTACGCCGGGCCCGTGATTTTGATGGCGGTAGTTTTGCCACGATCTACCTCTCGCCCCGGGACTATCACCGCGTGCATATGCCCCTGGCCGGCGCTCTCACCGCCACGACCTACATCCCCGGTCAACTTTTCTCAGTGAACAGTGTCACCGCCGGCAGGGTAGAGGGTTTGTTTGCGCGCAATGAGCGGCTGGTATGTTATTTCGATACACAGGCCGGTCCGCTGGCGATGGTCCTCGTTGGCGCGATGATAGTCGCGGGTATCGAGACGGTGTGGTCCGGGCGCGTGGCCCCGCCGCCGCGCAGGCCGTTCAGTCTGGATTACCGCGATCTTCCCGAGCCGGTCGCATTGGATAAGGGCGTGGAAATGGGGCGATTCTGCCTCGGTTCCACGGTGATCCTGTTGTTTCCCGCGAAGAGCGTAGTCTGGCGGCAGGACTGGGTCGCAGGCAGCGCAACGCTGATGGGCAGTCGTCTCGCCGACTTTGTCCAGTGAGTGGTGACCCTCCCGCGCGGCTGCTGGATGCCGCTCGCGGGAGCGACGCAGATTAATTCAGGCTGGCCAGTATGTGCCGATAGCTCGCCATCCGCCGCGGGGTGATGTCCTCGCGGCGCACCGCGTCAAGAATGGCGCAGCCCGGTTCCTGCGTGTGACTGCAGTCGCGAAAGCGGCAGTGGCCCAGCAGTGGCCGGAACTCAATAAACCCCTGTTCAATGCTTGCGCGATCCATGTGCCAGAGCCCGAACTCGCGGATACCCGGAGAGTCGATAAGGCTGCCGCCGCAACCGAGGTGCAGGAGGTGCGCGGTGGTGGTGGTGTGAGTGCCCTTGCCAGCGTGCGTCGAGAGTGCGCCCACGCGCAGTTCCGCCGCCGGCACAAGCTGATTGACCAGCGAGGATTTTCCGACACCCGACTGGCCGACAAACACGCTGGTGCGCCCGGCGAGCGCCTGTTGCAGTTCCTGCGTACCGCCCTCCAGCGCACTGGCTTCGATCACCTTGTAACCGAGCGCCGGATAGGGTGCGAGCAGCGCGTGCAGCTTTGCCCGCAATGCCGGTTCCTCGAGCAGCAGGTCGCACTTGTTGAGCACGATCGTCGGTTCGATACTCACCGCGGACGCCGCGACCAGGTAGCGGTCGATCAGGTTGGCATGCGGTTCTGGCAGTGGCGCGATGACCAGCATGATCTGATCAATATTGGCCGCCACCGGTTTGAGGTTGCCGTGGGCGTCGGGGCGCAACAGCGCGCTCTTCCGCTCGAGTTGTGCCACCACCACACCCATGGGGTCGCCGGCGCACCACACTACCTGGTCACCGGTTACCAGGCCCTCAAGGTTGGCGCGGAGATGGCAACGCTGCTGTTCGCCGGTAGGCGCCTCGACGGTCACCTGCGTGCCGTAGTGGGCGGTGATCAAGCCCTCGCGTTCCGGCCCCAGGGCGTTGCTCGCCAGCGCCTGGTCGGCCTGCGAACCGCGACGCTGCGCGCGCTTCGCACGCTCATCCTGAATTTTCTCGATGCGCCAGGCCTGTTGCCGACTCAGCTTGCGCTTGCTCATGTAACCAGTGTGCTCATGGGCTTTATTATTGGTGGGTGCGCTTTGCCTGTCGAGGCAATTTGTTACACTGCGGTGCCTTCGTTGAAAGCCGGACCAGCGCAATGCAAGACGAATCAAACCTCATCTGGGTAGACATGGAAATGACCGGCCTCAGCCCGGAAAACGATGTGGTGATAGAAATCGCGACCATTGTCACCGATACCGATTTGAATACCCTCGCCGAGGGGCCGGTGATTGCCCTGCACCAGAGTGATGAACGCCTTGCCGCCATGGATGAGTGGAACACGCGTCAGCACAATCGGTCAGGGTTGGTCGAAAGGGTGCGCGCGAGCCGCTACGATGAGGACGCTGCAGCCACGGAGACCCTGAAATTTCTCGAGCAGTGGGTGCCCGCGGGGGCCTCGCCCATGTGTGGCAACACCATTTGCCAGGACAGGCGCTTCATGGCTCGGCATTTGCCGCAGCTCGAGGCCTGGTTTCATTATCGTAATCTGGATGTCAGCACGCTGAAAATCCTGATGCAGCGCTGGCGCCCCGAGCTTGAGGCGGGCCTGGAGAAAACGGGCACACACCTGGCCCTGGATGATATCCGGGAGTCCATTAACGAGATGCGCTACTACCGCGAGCACTTTCTCAGGCTGGGCTGATGCCGTGGCGTGCAAGCGCCCAGGCGACGTGCTCCCGCACCAGCGGTGAGGCGTGATCGCGGCGCGCCTCGAGAGCCCGTATGACGGCCCCGGAGGACGGGGCGTTGCCGAGCGCGACGGCGAGGTTGCGCAACCAGCGCTCGTGCCCGATCCGGCGGATAGCCGAGCCCTCGGTGTTGGCCAGGTAGGTGGTCTCGTCCCACAGCATCAGTTCTGCCAGCTCGGCGTCAGCCAGGCCATGCCGGGGCTGGAAATCCCGCTCCCCGGTAGCTTGCGCAAACTTGTTCCACGGGCAGCACAGCTGACAGTCATCGCAGCCGAATATGCGGTTGCCCATTAACGGGCGCAGCGCCGGGTCGATGCTGCCGGCATGTTCGATCGTGAGATAGGAGATACAGCGGCGCGCGTCCAGTTGAAACGGACCCACGAATGCCTCGGTGGGACAGATGTCGAGGCAGGCCGTGCAGGTGCCGCAGTGCTTGCTGCTTTGTGGCGTGGAAAGAGGCAGTGGCAAGTCAGTGAATATTTCACCGAGAAAAAACCAGGAGCCCGCATCGGCGTTGATCAGCATGCTGTTCTTGGCTATCCAGCCGAGCCCTGCCTGTTCCGCAAAGGCGCGCTCCAGCACCGGAGCGCTGTCTACGAAGGCGCGATACTGCCCCGCCCGGGCCTCCGCCTCGATGCGCCGCGCCAGGATCGCCAGCCGCTTGCGGATCAGCTTGTGGTAGTCGCGCCCCAGCGCATAGCGAGAAATATAGGCCCGGTCGGTGGACGCGAGCACGCGCTCGGGTTGTGTGCCCTGCACCAGATAGTCCATGCGCAGGGAGATCACGCGGGCGGTACCCGGCACCAGTTCTTCCGGGCGGGCGCGCTTGCTGCCGTGGTCGGCCATGTAGCGCATCTCGCCGTGATGCCCGGCATCCAGCCAGCGCTGTAATTGCGCGGCGTGCTCGCCGGGGTCCACTCCCGCTATACCCACCTGCTGGAAACCGAGTTCCCCGGCCCAGGTGTGCAGCTTGGCCACGAGGTCGTCGAGTTGGGCCGGGCTCGGCAGGTCCCGACTCCGGTCCGCGGGTATTTCGCCGGATTGTTTGCGCAATGGGGATTCCTCCGGGCGCCATCTGGGTATAATTTTACCGGATGATACAGGCAGGTGGTGCAATGCTCGGAACAGAAAATCTCTATACCGCAGAACAGACCCGCGCGCTCGACCAGTGCGCCATTCGCGAACACGGCATTCCCGGCATTCGCCTGATGGCGCGGGCTGCGGAAGCAGCGTATCGACAATTGGTCAGGCGCTGGCCGCAACCGGAGTGCCTGCAGGTGCTTTGCGGCACCGGCAATAACGGCGGTGACGGCTTTTTGCTGGCAGAGCTGGCGCATAAGCGCGGCATTCCCGTGTGTGTGCTGCAGCTTGGCGATGCCTCACACATTGCGGGCGATGCGCTGCGCGCACGCGAAGCCGCGCTTGCCGGCGGTGTGGCTTTCCAGCCGTTCACGGAATCTTCGCTGCGCCCGGCGGGAGTGCTGGTGGACGCCATGCTCGGCACGGGCCTGGGCGGTGAGGTTCGCGCCGGGTATGCGCAGGCGATAGCGGCGATCAACGCCTGCGCTGCGCCGGTGCTGGCGATAGATATACCCTCGGGCCTGTGTGCCGACACCGGTGAGGTGCTCGGTTGCGCTGTGCGGGCGGATGCAACGGTCACCTTTATCGCTTTGAAACGCGGTCTCTTTTCACTGCACGGGCCGGACTGCACCGGGGAAGTGGAGTTCAATGACCTCGAAGTACCTCCGGCGGTTTACGCAAGCGTCGAATGCAATCTGAGTCGGCTGGAACTGGCACCGCTGCTCGACCTGCTGCCGCAGCGGCCGGCCTCGGCCCACAAGGGCCTGTACGGCAATGTATTGGTGATCGGCGGCGATTTCGGCATGGCAGGTGCTGTGGCGATGGCGGCCGAGGCGGCGCTGCGCTGTGGAGCGGGGCTGGTGCGCGTGGCTACCCGCGCCGAACACGTGGCGGCAATTGTTGCCCGTACACCGGAGGTGATGCCACGCGCGGTGGCATCGGCCGAGGAGCTGGCTCCGCTGGTGGCGGCCTCGGATGTGCTGGTGGTGGGGCCCGGGCTCGGCCAGTCGGCCTGGTCCTCGGCGCTGTTTGCGGCGGCGGTGGCGTCCGACAAGCCGATAATACTGGATGCCGATGCCCTCAACCTGCTCGCCGCCAGCGGGACCAGCGCCCGCGGCGACTGGCTACTGACGCCGCATCCGGGGGAGGCGGCGCGCTTGCTTGCCACGGGCACAGCCGAAGTACAGGCAGACAGGTTCGCTGCTGCGCGAGCCCTGCAACGGCGCTTCGGAGGTGTCGCGGTACTCAAGGGAAATGGCAGCCTGATCGCGGGCGCAGACGAACTGCTGCTGAGCGATTACGGCAACCCCGGGATGGCCAGCGGCGGTATGGGGGATGTGCTCAGCGGCGTGCTGGGTGCCTTGCTGGGTCAGGGTCTGGCATCCCTCGAAGCCGCCTGTCTCGGCGTTTGCCTGCATGGCGCGGCGGCCGATCTGGCTGCTGAGGACGGCGAGCGCGGGCTCGCCGCGAGTGACCTGGCCCCCCATTTGCGTGCCCTGTTGGGATGAACGCTACCCCGTACAGCGTGTACCTGGCCGATGAGACCGGCATGGTGGAGCTCGGTGAGCAGCTGGCCGGCCGGTTCAGGGCGCCGCTGGTGGTGTTTCTCGAGGGCGATCTGGGGATGGGCAAGACAACGCTGGCACGGGGCATGCTGCAGGGTCTCGGGCACGCCGGCGCCGTCAAGAGCCCCACTTATACGCTGGTGGAGCCTTACGAACTGCCGGCACTGACCGTGTATCACTTTGATTTTTATCGTTTAGAGGATGCCGGTGAGCTCGAATACATGGGTATTCGCGATTATTTTGGTGAAAATTCCGTGTGTTTGGTGGAGTGGCCGGAGCGGGGCTTGGGTGTTTTGCCGCTGGCAGATATAGTAATAACGATAACGAGCGAGGGCTCGGGGCGTCGGCTGTCCATTTACGCGAGCACTGATTCCGGCAGATCGGTGCTTGAGAGTGGCGTGTCGCAGCTGGAAGGAGGGTCGCCCTGAGACCAGAGGGACGTGGCTTGGGCAACGCGATGTCAACGGGCAGGGGATGGGTAATGCTACTTCTCGGGGTTTTGGCCTCGGGATGGGTGTATGCGGGGGAAGTGCACGAAGTGCGCTTGTGGCGCGCGCCGGATCATACCCGCATTGTGTTCGATCTCACCACGCCCGCGGAACACAACCTGATCGTGCTGGAAAACCCGCGCAGGATCGTGCTCGATCTTGTCGACACCCGCTTGCGCGCCGAGCTTGACCGGCTATCCCTGGAAAACACACCCATTGTCAGGGTACGCTCCGGCGTGCGCGATGGCGACGACCTGCGCGTGGTTCTGGACATGAGTGCGGCGGTAGACCCACGCAGTTTTTCCCTGCAAGCCAACGAGCAGGCCGGCGATCGCCTGGTCCTGGATCTGTACGATAAAGCCCCGTCCGTCGCGGCGGTGAAGAAAAGTGTTACCCAGAACGCCCGGCGCAATATCGTGATAGCGATTGACGCCGGACACGGTGGGGAAGACCCCGGTGCGATCGGGCCGAACCGGCAGCGTGAAAAAGATGTGGTGCTGGCGATATCCAGGGAACTGGAGCGCCTGCTCGCCGCCGACAGCGGTTTTGAGCCCACCTTGATCCGCACGGGCGACTACTACATCAGCTTGCGTGGGCGTCGGGACCTTGCGCGTGAACGCCAGGCGGACCTCTTTGTCTCGATTCATGCCGATGCCTTCCGTCGCAGTGAGGCCAACGGGGCTTCGGTGTATGCGCTCTCGACCAGTGGGGCAACCAGCACCGCGGCACGCTACCTCGCCCAACGCGAAAACGCAGCGGACCTGGTCGGCGGTGTGCGTTTATCCGACAAGGACGAAGTACTGGCCGGTGTGTTGGCCGATCTCTCGATGACCTCAACCCTGGATACCAGTCTGAAACTCGGCGACCGGGTGCTGCGCAATATGGATACGGTGACCAGGCTGCACAAAAACCGGATCGAACAGGCGGGGTTTGCCGTGCTCAAGTCGCCGGACATTCCATCAATCCTCGTGGAAACCGGTTTTATTTCCAACCCGGCCGAGGCCAGGAAGCTTTCCACCGCCAGCCATCAGAAAAAGATAGCGGCGGCCATTCATCGTGGTATTCGCGACTGGTTTCTCGCTCACCCGCCCTCCGGGACGCTGCTCGCGTGGCAGAAGGAGCAGGGCGGCCGGGAGTACATAATAGCCAGAGGTGATACACTCTCGGGCATCGCCCACAGGTTCAGCGTGTCGCTCGCGGATCTGAAGAGCTACAACAGCCTGAACGACACCAGAATTCTGGTGGGACAGAAGCTGACAATACCCAATACCTGACCCGGGACAACTGACCGCGCCGCATGCCTCCAATCCAAGTACTCAGCTCCCGGCTGGCAAACCAGATCGCCGCTGGCGAGGTGGTTGAGCGACCCGCCTCTGTAGTAAAGGAAGTGCTTGAGAACAGTCTGGATGCCGGTGCCAGTCGTATCGAGATTGAAGCGGAGGCGGGTGGAACCCGCTTGATGCGCGTGCGCGACAACGGGTCGGGTATCGAGGCCGCAGATCTACCCCTCGCGCTGGCGCGTCACGCCACCAGCAAGATTGCATCGCTTGAAGATCTCGAACAGGTCGGCAGCCTCGGCTTCCGCGGCGAGGCGCTGGCGAGTATCGGCTCCGTTTCGCGGCTCACCATCACCAGCAATGCCAGCGCCGAGGGCAGCGAGGGGCGCCTGGCCTCCTGCGAGGGCCGCAACATGGAGGTGGAGGTCAAGCCTGCCCCGCACCCTCGTGGCACCACGGTCGAAGTGCGCGATTTGTTCTTTAACACCCCGGCGCGGCGCAAGTTTCTGCGAACCGAGAAAACCGAGTTCAACCACCTCGAAGAGGTGGTCAAACGCCTTGCCTTGTCGCGTTTCGAGGTGTCTTTCAGCCTGCGTCACAATGGCCGCGTGATCCACAACCTGAAGTGCGCTTCGAACCAGTCCGAGCAACAGCGGCGCGTGGCCACCGTGTGTGGCCCCGCCTTTGCGCAGCAGTCCATCGCGATCGAGGCCGCCGCGGGTGCCTACCGCCTGTGGGGCTGGGTGGGGCTACCGACATTTTCCCGCAGCCAGGCGGATCTGCAGTACTTTTTTGTCAACGGGCGCATCATTCGCGACAAACTTGTAGCCCACGCGGTACGCCAGGCGTATCGCGACGTGCTCTATCACGGACGCCACCCGGCGTTTGTGTTGTATCTGGAGCTCGATCCCGCGCAGGTCGATGTGAACGTGCATCCTTCCAAGCACGAAGTGCGGTTTCGCGACGGCCGCGGCGTACACGACTTCCTGTTTTCCAGCCTGCATCGGGCGCTCTCGGATGTCCGCCCGGGTGACCAGGGTGCCGCGCCGATCGCGCCCGTGATCGCCGCTGGCGATGGCTTGACCGTCGATACTGCCACCGGTGAACTCAGGCCCCAGGGGGCGCTCGCCTGGGGAGCACAGCACCGGAATCCTTCGGCGATGCCGCGTGCGGCGTACTCGCGCGACCGCATACGGGAACAGATGCACAGTTACGGGCAACTGCACGAGCCCGCTCTCGCAGCGGAGGCGTCCGCCGAGGCGGCACCGCCGCTGGGTTACACGCTGGCACAACTCAAAGGTGTGTACATACTCGCCGAAAATGCCGAAGGCCTGGTGCTGGTAGACATGCACGCCGCCCACGAGCGCATCACCTACGAGCGGTTGAAGGCCGCCCGGGATGACAGCGGCGTGCATTGCCAGCCTCTGCTTGTGCCAATGAGTGTTGCCGTCAGCCGCAAGGAGGTGGCAGTGGCGCTGGAACAGGCTGCCTTTTTCCAGCGTCTCGGACTCGAGGTGGATGAGGGTGGTGACGAACTGCTCATCATCCGGCAGATTCCGGTGGCGCTGCGCGAATCCGATGTGGAACAGTTACTGCGGGATGTGCTGGCAGACCTGATCGAGTACGGCAGTTCGGAGCGTATCGAGGCGCATATGGACGACATCCTGTCCACCATGGCGTGCCACGGTTCCGTGCGCGCCAATCGACGCCTGACCCTGCCGGAGATGAACGCGCTGTTGCGCGACATGGAGGCGACCGAACGCTCCGGGCAGTGCAATCACGGCCGGCCCACCTGGACAAGGCTGTCGCTCGACGAGCTCGACCGACTGTTTTTACGCGGTCGCTGAGGCACCTGTGAGAGCGTCCGATTCGCGGCCCCTGCTCATCTGCCTGATGGGCCCCACGGCCTGTGGCAAAACAGAGCTGGCGATAGAGTTGGCCGAGCGGCGCAATTGTGAGCTGGTCAGCGTCGATTCGGCGGTGGTCTATCGGGGTATGGATATCGGTAGTGCGAAGCCCGGGTACCCGCACCACCTGGTGGACATTCGCGATCCGGCGCAAACCTATTCGGCCGCCGAGTTTGCGACCGATGCGCGGCGCGTTGCGGCCGAGGTGTGCGCGCGGGGCGCGACCCCGCTGTTGGTCGGTGGCACGATGCTGTATTTTCGCGCGTTTCTTTACGGCCTGGCAGCGATGCCGCCGGCGGATCCGGCAGTGCGCGCGGAGATCGAGACCCGGGCGCAGCAGCATGGCTGGCCTCGCGTGCACGCGGAGCTGGCTGAGGTTGATCCGGAGTCGGCCCGGCGGATTCACCCAAACCATTCGCAGCGCCTCAGCCGGGCGCTTGAAGTCTACCGGGTGAGCGGCACGCCCTTGTCAACCTGGCACCGCGACTCGGGCGCTGACTTCGATCCTTTCTCGAAATATCGGGTGGTACAACTGGCGCTCTGGCCCGAGGATCGCGCTGCCTTGCATCGGCGTATCGAGAGCCGTCTGCAAGGCATGCTGCGCGCCGGGCTGCTTGAGGAAGTGCGCAATCTCAGGTGCCGGGGGGACTTGCACGCGGGCCTGCCCGCGCTGCGCGCTGTCGGCTACCGGCAGCTCTGGGCGCATCTCGAAGGACGCTGCAGCCTGGAAGAGGCTGTCGCCAGCGCCACCGCAGCGACCCGGCAGCTCGCAAAGCGACAGCTTACCTGGTTGAGAAAATGGCCCGACCTGCTGCATATCCCTGTTGAGAGTGGGGGGAATGGGCGTCAGCGTGTCGAGGCCGCGTGCAACTATATCGACTTAGCGTCAACATAGAGTTGTGTAAATGCACTATAATGGTTTAGGTTGTATTCAAAGGCCCGATATCCGTTCGCACCGTCTTCAGGGATAGGCGTGTCGAGTGGGATAAGAGGCTAATTTTATTAATCTTTTTCGGCCCGGGTTGGGCCTCAATTAGGAGCTAGCCATGTCAAAAGGGCACACGCTACAAGACCCTTATCTGAACATCCTGCGCAAAGAACGGGTTCCGGTGTCAATTTATCTTGTCAACGGAATCAAACTCCAGGGTCAGATAGAATCTTTCGATCAATTTGTCGTGTTGCTGAAAAACACCGTCAGCCAGATGGTGTACAAGCACGCGATTTCCACGGTTGTACCGTCTCGCGTGGTGCGTCTGCCGTTGCAGAACCCCCAGGAAGAAGATGAGGACGGTAGCTGACCACCCAATCGATAGTCTTCTGCGGGTGCCGGGTGTCGGTTAGGGCACCCCGCAAATGAGGTAGCAGTGTTTTTCGAGCGCCCCGAATCGGGGGAACGCGCCGTGCTTGTGCATCTCGACCTGGCGTCCGAGACCCAGCGGGAAGACCCGATGGAGTTCGAGGAGCTGGTGTTGTCTGCTGGCGGAGACCCGGTGGCATACATCATGGGCGCGCGCACGGCTCCGCATCCGCGAACATTTGTCGGCAGCGGAAAGCTGGCTGAAATTGCGGCCGCAAAGTGCGCTCACGAGGCCGAGATCGTCATGTTCAACCATGCTCTCAGCCCCAGTCAGGAGCGTAACCTCGAGCGCGAGCTGGAGTGCCGGGTGCTGGATCGTACCGGCCTGATCCTCGATATATTCGCCCAGCGGGCTCGCACCCACGAAGGTAAGTTGCAGGTCGAGCTGGCCCAGCTTGAGCACATGAGCACCCGCCTGGTTCGCGGCTGGACCCACCTTGAGCGGCAAAAGGGCGGCATCGGCCTGCGCGGTCCGGGAGAAACGCAGCTCGAGACCGACCGGCGGTTGCTGCGCGCGCGCATTAAATCTATCACCGCAAGGTTGCAGAAGGTTGGTCGTCAGCGGGAACAGGGCCGTCGTTCGCGCAGCCGCGCGGAAATTCCCACGGTGTCGCTGGTGGGCTACACCAACGCCGGGAAGTCCTCGCTGTTCAACCAGCTCACCGATGCTTCCGTGTACGCCGCCGATCAGCTTTTCGCCACCCTGGACCCAACGTTGCGCCGTATTCAGCTTGCCAACATCGGGCCGGTGGTGCTCGCAGACACAGTGGGCTTTATCGCGCACCTGCCGCACCGCCTGGTCGATGCGTTCAAGGCAACACTGGAAGAGACCTTGAGAGCGCACCTGCTGTTGCATGTGGTGGACGCGGCGGATGTCGAGCGCGATCGCAACATGTATGAAGTGCAGGAGGTCCTGAGCGAAATTGGCGCGGACAAAATTCCCTGCTTGCAGGTGTTCAACAAGCTCGATCTGCTGCAGCAGCCCGCGCGTATAGATCGGGGTGAGGATGGTATGCCGCAGCGTGTCTGGGTGAGCGCGGTCACGGGCGAGGGGACCGAGCTGCTGCGCGAAGCGGTGGTGGAGCTGCTCGCGCATGATATGGTTGCCGAGGAAGTGCTGCTCGAGCCTGCCCAGGGAGGGCTGCGCGCAGCGCTCTACGAGATGGGGGCGGTCGAATCCGAGGAATACGGCACCGACGGTGTCGCTCGCCTCTGTGTACGCCTGCCGCGAGCCGACTGGAACCGCCTGATGAAGCGTGGTGCCGAGGCTTCCTGGTGAACAGCGCCGGGAAAAAGCCCCCACACGGGGCCGCACGGCGGCAGATTTCGAAAAAAGCGCTCTGCCGCTCTCCGCAGATTTGATAGACTTGCCGACTTTAGCGACAGGAGTTGACTATGGCCTGGAATGAACCGGGTGGGGGTAACAAGAACCCCAAGGATCCCTGGGGTGGTGGTGATCAAGGGCCGCCGGATCTGGACGAAGCACTGAAGAAACTACAGGAGCGGTTCGGCGGCCTGTTTGGCGGCGGCTCGTCGTCTGGCGGCGGCGGTGGTGGTCTCTCTGGCAGGGCACTTATCGTGTTGTTGCTGGTGGCCATCGCTGTGTGGGGCATGCTCGGCATTTATCAGGTGGACCAGCAGGAACGCGGCGTTGTGCTGCGGCTGGGTAAGTACCTCAACACAGTGCAACCGGGCCTGCACTGGAACCCTCCGCTCGTGGACCAGGTGACGGTCGTCAACACCACCAAGGTGCGTGCTGTCAGTTTTACTGAAATCATGCTCACCCAGGATGAAAATATCGTCGAGGTGAGCCTCTCGGTGCAGTATGTCATTGATGACCCCGAGAATTTCGTACTCAGGGTACGCGCTCCCGAGGAGTCACTGCAGCATGCCACGCGCAGTGCGCTGCGCCACGTGGTCGGCGGTACCGGTATGGATCTGGTGCTCACCGTCGGACGTGAACTGGTCGCCTCGGAGGTGAAGCTCCGTCTGCAGGAATACATCAGCCTGTATGAAACCGGCATCCTGGTGCAAACGGTGACTATCGATGAATCCAAGCCGCCCACGCAGGTGCAGGCCGCCTTCGATGACGTCATCAAGGCGCGCGAGGATGAGGAGCGGCTGAAAAGTGAAGCGCAGGCCTATGCCAATGGTATCGTGCCGGAGGCGCGTGGTCGCGCGCAGCGTCAGGTAGAGGAGGCGAGCGCCTACAAGGAACAGGTTGTCGCGAACGCCCGCGGTGAGGCCGAGCGCTTCAACCAGCTGCTGCGCG
>Ga0102938_10002747_pt1 | contig 13248 bp, 12 predicted proteins | sample SalPonR2_B_D2_MG_FD_84516 | JGI IMG/M metagenome (GOLD analysis project Ga0102938, IMG submission 84516) | Salt pond soil microbial communities from South San Francisco under conditions of wetland restoration - Salt Pond MetaG R2_B_D2_MG | ecosystem: Environmental > Aquatic > Marine >... | reverse complement strand
GGTATCGATCCCGGCGAAGACCCGCTCACCGCCGCGCGGCGCGAATTGTTCGAGGAGACCAACGCGTCCAGCGTCTCGCTTCTGGGCGAGGCGCCGCACTGGCTCGCTTACGATTTGCCGGGCGATGTCGCGGGGCGCGCCTGGCGCGGGCGCTATCGCGGGCAGACGCAGAAATGGTTCGCCTTCCGGTTCGAGGGCAGCGATGACGAGATCGATATCGCGAGCCCGGCCGGCCACAAGCCGGAATTCGACGAATGGCGTTGGGAGAAGCTCGCCGCCACGCCGGGGCTGATCATCCCGTTCAAGCGTGGCGTCTACGAGGAAATCGTGCGGCTCTTCGCGCCCTATGCCGCCGATTGACAGGCTGCCACGGCTGGCTTCCTATATGAAGAAGCCAAGTCGGGACGGGGAGCGGGCATGTTGAAGATCACGGGGGATATTCGCGATGAGCTGCGCGCCGGTATCGGGGTCTTCGCCCTGACCTTCGTGCTTTTCGCCGCCATCACGAGCTTCGTGATCGGGCCGTCGGGGATCTGGGCTGCGCTGACGATCGCGATCGCGGTGACGCTGTTCTGCCTGTTCCCGATCATCCTGGAATTGTTGCTGACCTCGCCTGTCAGAGTGCTGCACTTTCTCGGCCGCGCTCTTGTTGTGGCGGCCTTCGCCTTGATCGGCGTGGCGGCGGGCACCTTCCTGATTACGCGGCTTGAGGGCGTCGACCCTGCTGGCGCGGCGACCTTTGTCCCGGCATTGTTTGCGGTCCTGATGGGCTATGCCGGCTGGCACATGCGGGTGCTCGGTCTCGATTACTGAGCGGTTTCAGGCGCCGCGTTACAGGCCGGCCAGCCGCGCATCGAGCGCCGCAACCTGTGCCGCTTCCACATTGGCGAAGGCGACGCGCAGGAAATCCTCCTGATCCGGTCCGAAATACGATCCCGGCAACGCCAGCACGCCGCGTTCGCGGGCGAGCCGCTCGGCTACGGTGGCGGCCAGCATCCCGGTCCAGGGGTGGCGCAGATAGGCGAAATAGGCGCCGATCGATTCCACCTTCCAGCCCGGATGGCGCGCGATCACATCAGTGAAGATACCGGCGCGCGTGAGGATGTCTGCGCGGTTCTCCGCCCGCCATTGCCGCAGGTTGGGGATCGCCCAGGCCAGTGCGATCTGCCCGGTGCGCGCGGGGCAGATCTGCAGATTGTCGAGGATCTTGACGATCCCCTCCATCGCCTGCGGGCCTGCGATCATGGCGCCGAGGCGATGTCCGGGAACGGCATAGGATTTCGAGAAGGAATACAGCGCGATGAGATTGTCGCCCCAATCGGGCGCATCCAACAGCGCGTGCGGCGCGCCGTCACCAGCGAGAAAATCGCGGTAGGTCTCGTCCAGAATGAGCCAGAGGCCTTCCTCACGCGCGAGTGTGGCGAAGGCGGCGAGGATCTCGGGCGGGTAGATGGCGCCGGTCGGATTGTTGGGCGTGACCAGCGCGATGGCGCGGGTGCGGGGTGTGATCAGCCCGCGGGCATCCGCGGGATCGGGCACGAAGTCGTTCTCTGCCCGCGCGGGCAGGGCGCGCGGCGTGATGCCGAGCATGGCGAGCGTGGTCTGGTGATTGAAGTACCAGGGCGTGGGCAGGATCACCTCGTCTCCCGCCTGCGCCGTGAGCATGGCCGCGACGGCGAAGGCCTCGTTGCAGCCCGCCGTGATCGCGACCTGGCCGGCATCGATCGCTGCCCCGTATTGATTTGCGGTTTCCACCGCATAGGCCTCGCGCAGGGCGAGATCGCCTTCGATCATGCCGTAGCGCGCCGCATCGGCGCTACCGGCTGCGCGGGCGAGTCGTTCGCGCAGATCCGCATGGGGCGGTGAGCCGGGCACGGCCTGGGAGAGATTGATCAGCGGCCCGTGAGCGCCGTCATAGGCCCGTGCCCAGCTCTGAGCCTCGGGGATCGGCGGCAGGGAGAGGCTGTCGATGAGCGGGTTCAGCGGTGCACGCAAGCGGGGCTCCTTTCAGCCGATGCGCAGTTCCGGCGTATCGCCGCCGATGCCGCGATGCGCCGCGAGGGCGTAATTATCCGTCATCCCGGCAATGTAATCCGCCACGCGCAGGGCCTGCAGCGGGGAATCCGCCGCCTTGAGACCGGCGCCCCATTCATCGGGCATGCCCTGCGGATCAGCCATGAAATGCGCAAACAGCTCGCGCACGATCCGGTCAGCCTGGCGTCTCACGGTGATCACCTTCCGGTGGCGATACATGTTCGGATAGAGGTAGTTCTTGATAGCGCGATCCGCCTCGCGCAGCGCGGGTGAAAACGCCACGACGGGATGGGCGGCGGCGCGGATCGCATCGGCATCGGCGGGCGCCAGCGCGGCGATGCGCCGCTCGCTCTCAGCCACCACATCCTCGACCATGCGCGTGATCACCCGGCGGGTGAGCTCATGGATGCGTCGGGCCGTCTCCAGACCCGGCCAGCGCTCATCGATATCGTCGAGCAGGCCGGCAATGAAGGGGATGGCGCGCAGATCCCCGAGCGTGAACAGGCCTGCGCGCAGGCCGTCATCGATGTCATGGGCATTGTAGGCGATGTCATCCGCCAGCGCCGCCACCTGCGCCTCGCCGGAAGCGTGAGTAGCAAGGCGCAGATCGAAGAGCGCGTCGAATGCGAGAATGGCGCCGGGCACGCCGTGTTCGCGATAGCGCGGCGTCGGCTCGCCGGCATCGTCGAGAAGCGGTCCGTTATGCTTGACCAGCCCCTCCAGCGTCTCCCAGGTGAGGTTGAGCCCGTCATAGGCGGCATAGCGCCGCTCCAGCTGCGTCACCACGCGAAGCGCCTGGGCATTGTGGTCGAAGCCGCCATAGGGGGCCATGCAGTCCTGCAACGCGTCCTCGCCGGTATGGCCGAAGGGCGTATGGCCGAGATCATGGGAGAGCGCGAGCGCTTCGGCGAGATCCTCGTCCAGCCCCAGCGAGCGCGCCAGCGCGCGGGCGATCTGGCTCACCTCGATCGTATGCGTGAGGCGCGTGCGGTAATGGTCGCCTTCGTGGAAGACGAAGACCTGGGTCTTGTGCTTGAGGCGGCGAAAGGCCGAGGAATGGATGATACGGTCGCGATCGCGCTGGAAATCGCTGCGGGTGGGGGAGGCGTCCTCCATCACCAGCCGCCCGCGTGTCCGCGCCGGATCGCAGGCATAATCGGCCCGCCATCTTTCTCCGAATGCGCGCATGCGCCCTCTCTCCCATTGCGGCCCCGCCCACAGGTCCTTACATTTCATGGTGAGGCATTTGCAAGCCGCGTGATCCGAGCGTCGCGCGGCATCTGACGGATCGGGATGGCATGAACACGATCACACTCTCCGAAAGCGCAGCAAAGCGCATCAACCAGATCATGGCGAAGGAGGCGGCGGGGTCGAAGCTGCGCATCAGCGTGAATGGGGGCGGCTGCTCCGGATTCGAATACGCTTTCGATATCGACACGCAGGTTCAGGACGATGATCTGATTATCGAGCGCGACGGCGCCGCCGTTCTCGTCGATGAAATCTCCGCGCAATATATGGAGGGCTCGGTGATCGATTTCGTCGACGACCTGATCGGCCAGAGCTTCCAGATCAAGAATCCGCTGGCGACCTCCTCCTGCGGCTGTGGCACCTCCTTCTCGATCTGAGACATGGCCCCGAAACTGCGCATCGTGCTCGATGGCTCGCAGGAGCGCGACCGCGATCCTTGTGCCTGCTTTGCCGGAATCGACGAGGTGGGGCGCGGGCCGCTGGCGGGGCCGGTAACCGTGGCCGCTGTCGTTCTCGACAAGCAGAACATTCCGCAGGGTCTGTGTGATTCGAAGTTGCTCCCGACCGTGCGGCGCGAAGAGCTGTTTGCGCAGATCATGGCAACGGCTCAGGTCGGTATCGCCTGCGCCGGTCCGGAGGAGATCGACCGGCTCAATATTCGTGGCGCGACGCTCAAAGCGATGCGCCGCGCGCTGGCCGCGCTGCCCTGCATTCCCGATCACGCGCTGATCGACGGGCGGGACGTGCCGCCGGGACTTGCGATTCGTGCGAATGCGGTTGTGAAGGGCGATTCGGCTTATGCCTGCATCGCCGCCGCATCGATCGTCGCCAAGGTGATTCGTGACCGGGCCATGCGATTCGCCGCATTGCACTATCCTGAATATGGCTTCGATCACAACGTGGGGTACCCGACACAGGAGCATCTGACTGCCCTGGATCGTTTCGGCCCGTGCCCGATCCACAGAATGAGTTTCGCACCCTTGCGATCATGGTTGATGAAGGGTGAAGAAGATCCGCTCCTGACCTGAAATTTCCCTTGGAAATCAATAACCCGGCAAAAATTGCAGCCCCAAAGCGGGACGCATTTTCAATATCCCGGCAACACGATCTTTACCCTATCCGGCAATGATCCTCCTCGTAGTTCGAGTGAATGGTGCATGCCCATGGGTACCTCGCGTACCGGGGCTGCCGTCGCAACCGCCCGGAAACAAGTCTCGCGTACCGGGCGGGTCGCGGCGGCGCCTCGGATGGGGACCAAGCTCCCCGTCAATGAAATCCTGATCGGCGATTGCATCGCCGCCCTGGAGAAGCTCCCTGCGGAGAGCGTGGATCTGGTCTTCGCCGATCCACCCTACAATCTTCAGCTCGAGGGCGCCCTGATGCGCCCCGACCATAGCCGCGTCGATGCCGTGGACGATGCCTGGGACCAGTTCGCCAGCTTCTCGGCCTATGACGCCTTCACCCGCGCCTGGCTTCTCGCCGTGCGTCGCGTCATGAAAAAGAACGCGACCCTGTGGGTGATCGGCTCGTATCACAACATCTTCCGCGTCGGCACGGCGCTGCAGGATCTGGATTTCTGGATCCTCAACGATGTCGTCTGGCGCAAGACCAATCCGATGCCCAATTTCCGCGGCAAGCGCTTCACCAATGCGCATGAGACGCTGATCTGGGCCAGCCGCAGCCCCGATGCGAAGGGCTATACCTTCCACTATGACGCGATGAAGGCGGCCAATGAGGATGTGCAGATGCGCTCCGACTGGCTGTTTCCGATCTGCACGGGAGAGGAGCGGCTGAAGGATGAGGAGGGTCGCAAGGTCCATCCCACACAAAAGCCGGAAGCGCTGCTCGCGCGTATCATGCTCGCGAGTTCGAATGCTGGAGACGTGGTGCTCGATCCCTTCTTCGGCTCCGGAACGACCGGGGCCGTGGCAAAGATGCTCGGGCGCAACTTCATCGGCTGCGAGCGCGATCTCACCTATGCCGATGCCGCGCGCGCGCGGATCGCGGCGGTCGAGCCGGTTGATCCGGAAGCGTTGAAAGCCGCGCCGGAGAAGCGTTCCGAGCCGCGTATCCCGTTCCTCTCCGTGGTCGAGGGGGGCATGCTCCGGCCGGGCGAGGTGCTCACCGATTTGCGCGGGCGCCATCAAGCCATGATCCGCGCCGATGGCCGGTTGTCGCTCGGTCCGGCTATCGGTTCGATCCACAAGATCGGTGCTTTGGCGCAGGGGCTGCCGGCCTGTAACGGCTGGACCTTCTGGCATGCGGATCGGGCCGGTGAGCGTGTCTGCATCGACGTTTTTCGCGCGCAATTGCGCTCTTCAATGAGCGCGGCCTGAATAAGGGCGGAGTGAGCGCGCAACCTCAGCCGCGTGTCCTCCCCAGCGTGTCCGCCACCGCAGCCTCGCGCTGGCCCATCTCCCGCGCGGGCGGGATCGTGGTATCACATTCCGTCTGTTGTTCGAGCTCGGCGTTGAACTCCGCGCCGACGAGCAGGATCAGCGTCGAGATATAGGCCCACATCATCGCCGCCGCGATCGCGCCGAGCGAGCCGTAGGTCGCTGAATAATCCGCGAAATGCGACATATACCAGGAAAAGCCAGCCGACGCGGCGACCCAGACCGTCGCGGCGGAGACGGAGCCGGGCGAGATCCAACGCCAGCGCGCCGGTGCGCGGCTCGGCCCGTAGCGATAGACGACGGCAATGCCGATATTGGCCACGATGAAGATCACGATGAGCGGCAGCACGGTGATGATCCAGCCTGCAAGCGGGCCGAGTGGGAGGAAGCTCAGGATGATCGGAATGGTGATGACGACGTTGACGAGCAATGCCGCGAAGATCAGTGCGCCGATGGTGAAGATCAGCGCCGTGCCGTAAAGGCTCAGATAAGAACGCGTTTCGCGCTCGCCATAGATGACGTTGAGCGCATCGAACAGGCGCAGGACAGCGTTATTGACCACATAGACGGCGATGGCGAAGGTCGTGGCGAAGGTCAGCCCGAGCGTGTCGGGCCGCTGATCGATCAGGCGAGCGAGCTCGTTATCCATCAGGTCGAGCATGGCTGGCGGCAGGAAGGCATCAAGATCAACCAGTTGGTCACGCAGCCGCGCCGGGTCGCCGACGAGGCCATAGAGCGACACTACCGCCGCGAGGGCGGGAACGATGGCGAAGATCATGAAAAACGCCGCGCCGGCCGCATTCGCGCTGACGCGGTCGTGGTTGAAGGCATTGGCGACGCGCCAGAAGACATCGACGTAACCACGAAAGGGAATGCCCAGCGGGGTCGACGCCTTGCGTCCGCGAGAGCGCTCACCCGCCCGTGTCCGGTTGAGCGTCTGGTTATCGTCACGCTTCAAATCTGCTGCTCCTGCAACCGAGCAAAATCACGATCAGGAGACAACGCAGAACGGCTCGACTTGTTCGAGCCGTCAGAAGAAGGTGAGGGCGCCATGCGCGACCGGAGGATCGGTGCGGTGATCCGGATAATGCGGGGTTCAGCGTCTTTCTTCGACGCGCTCGATGTCGCCTGATGCATCCGCATCACTCATATTGACGCCTGAGGCCACGACCGCGATGGTGATGGTCGCGAGGCATAAAAGCAGTGCCAGTGCGACCCGTCCCGTGGCGGCGTGGCGGCTGCGCTGATCAGGGACGCCAAACCGCTGATCGCGTGTTGTTCGCGCGGGAGCTTGCGATGCCTTATGAACAGATCCCTGCGATTGTCTGTTCGTCATCTTGCGCCTCTTGCCCCGTCCAGGTTCGTCGACTGGTCCATTCTGGTCGATCACGTTGGCGGCGGCCTGACATCAGCCCGCCTCGGCACCGCACGACCCGTCGAACCTCTATGCTCTCGAAGATTGCTACGAAAGGCCAAGCTTCGCGAGTCAGGAAGTTCGCTTACTTTTCGACCTGGTCGGGGGTCCATGTGTGAGATCTGCTGTTCTCTTAAAATCGGTTAATGAAAACGTACTTTGAATTGCAATTATCGTCAATATTCTCAGGGTCTTGTGCAATCATGCCGAAATCGCGGGTTACTCCAGGCGAAGCTTTCGAAACGAAATCATCGCATTCTGTCGCGTTTCACCCGGTCGATCCCAATATCTCTTGGCGATTTTGGGTCAAAAATCGGTTATTCCGGCGTTCTGCGACCCTTTGACCGACGCGCCGGATCACGCCGGATGCGTGCCTGAAATTGACGTAAAGTTAGGTTTCTGACGCGAATCAGCGCGCGGTTGCAGATTGTGCACGACACGACGATATATCCGCACAAGCACGTATGCTTCTCCGGCGATCGCGCGCAGCCTCTTCCGTCAGCGCGATGAGCCGCTATGTTGAGATTCGATGAGTGCGTTTTGCGGGGCGCGACACAAAAACGCGACGTCCCGCTTGCAAAGAAAGGCAAAGGCCCATGTCCGACGGCTTCAAACTTGATTTCGAATCACTGCAGATTCCCGCCAGCGGCGATCTTGTCCTGTGTGTCGGCGAAGATCTGGCACCGGGGCCCCAGGCGGCGCGCCTGCTCGGCGATTCGGTCGGGATCATCGCGCGCGCCGCGAAGGCCGAGAAGTTCAAGGGCAAGTTCAAATCGCTGATGACGATCACGGCGCCGGGTCAGCTCGATGTCGACCGGCTCGTCATTGTGGGTCTGGGCAAGCCGGTCGAGGCGGAAACGCCGGACTGGCCCGCCCTCGGCGCCGCGATCGCCGGCGCGACAGCGGGCCGCGAGGCGATGCTCGTGACCGAATTCCCCGGTTTTCAGGGTGACGATGCCGCGATTTCAGGGCTGGCGCTTGGGGCGCGACTGCGCGCCTATCGCTTCGACCACTACAAGTCGAAAAAGAAGGACGATGACGACGATGCGCCGAAGAAGGGCGGCAGGCTTACCCTTGCCGGCGCCGATCCGCAGGCGCTGAAGAAGGCGGCCAAGCAGAGCGCGGGCCTCGCCGACGGCGTCATGCTTGCACGCGATCTCGTCAACGAACCGGCCAACACGCTCGGCCCCGTCGAATTCGCCGAACGCGCCGCAGCACTTGAAAAGCTCGGGGTCGAGGTGGAAATTCTCGACGAGAAACAACTCGGCAAGATCGGCATGCGCGCACTGCTTGGTGTCGCACAGGGCTCGGAGCGCCCGGCGCGCGTGGCCATCATGCACTGGCAGGGCGCGAAGAAGAGCGAAAAGCCCGTCGCCTTCATCGGCAAGGGCGTGGTTTTCGACACGGGTGGCATCTCGATCAAGCCCGCTGGCGGCATGGAAGACATGAAGGGCGACATGGCCGGTGCCGCGACAGTTGTGGGACTGATGCACGCTTTGGCTGCACGCAAGGCGAAGGCGAATGTCATCGGCGCGATCGGGCTCGTCGAGAACATGCCCGACGGCAAGGCGCAGCGCCCCGGCGACATTGTTGAGACCCTTTCGGGCCAGACGGTCGAGATCATCAACACCGATGCCGAGGGGCGGCTCGTCCTGGCGGATCTGCTCAGCTATGTCGAAGACACCTATGAGCCGCAATTCATGATTGATCTCGCCACATTGACGGGTGCGATCATCGTGGCGCTCGGCAAGGATCATGCCGGTCTGTTCAGCAATGACGACGCCTTGTGCGAGAGACTCGGCGAAGCCGGTGGCGCGACGGGCGAGAAGGTCTGGCGTCTTCCGCTCGGCAAGGCCTATGACAAGCTGATCGATTCCAAATTCGCCGATATGAAAAATACCGGCGGACGCTATGGCGGCGCGATCACCGCCGCGCAATTCCTGCAGCGTTTCGTGAAGAACACGCCCTGGGCGCATCTCGACATCGCCGGTACCGGCATGGCGGCTGAAGCCAGCGACGTCAACAAGAGCTGGGGCTCGGGCTTCGGCGTGCGTCTGCTCGACCGGCTCGTCACCGATCATTACGAGAGCTGACGCGCGAATGCGTCATGCACCCGCGCTCCCGGGAGAGGGGGCGCGGGTTCAGCATTCCTCAATTCCTGTGTGTTATCACCCGGTGGAACTTGATGTTGCAACGGGTGTCCGGATTGGCAGGTCTGCGCAAGCTTCTGACGTCGATGACCTTCATCCTCCTGGTGATCCGCCTCGGCGGCGCGGGTGCGGGGTTCGGGACGCAACTCGTTCTGGCGCGCCTGCTCGCGCCGGAGGATCTTGGCCTGTTCTTCGCGGCGACATCGCTTGCCATCGTTGCGGCCACCGTTGTTTCCTTCGGCTATCCGGAGATCGCGCCGCGATTCATTGCGCGTTATCAGGAACGTGGACGTCCGGCCACACTCGCCGCGTTTCTGCATCAGGCCCATCGTGATTCCTTGCGTTTCAGCCTGTTTCTCGCCCTGCTGATCCTCGCCGCGGCGATGCTGTGGCCCGGCGCGACTGCGCAGGCGCGCAGCCTGTTTGCGATCACGGCGCTCTTCATGCCGATCCTCGCCCTGTTCAGCATCAATTCCGGCATCGCGCTGTCGCTGCGCGCCTTCTTCCTTGCTTATGGTCCTGAGACCTTCCTGCGTCCGGTGTTCTTCCTGGCGATCGTTGCGGGCATGATCCTGGTAGGCGCGAGCCCGGATGTGCGGATCGTTGTCATCTCGTTCTTCGCCTTGACCGGAATGCTTGCGGCAACGCAATGGCTGCTTTTGCGCGCGCGCCTGCCGCGGATCGCCGATGGGCGCGATCATGCGGACCGGCGGCTGGTCTCGCGTTGGCGCCGGGAGGGGGCGCCGCAGATTGCGGTGGGGATTTATACGCTGATCTTCGCCGATCTCGCGATTCTGCTGGCTGCGACGGTGCTCGAACCGGCGACGCTCGCCGCTTTCGGCATCGCGCTGAAGCTGGCGGTGCTGGTGGGATTCGGCGTGCAGGTGGCGCATCAGGTCATCCTTCCCGATCTTGCCGATGCCCGCGCCGCGCGGCGTCTGGGACGTACCAGCGATACCATGCGAGCCGCCGCCGCTTTCCCCATTGCCTTCACCCTGGCTGCTTTGATCGCGACGGCTCTGTTCGGCGACATGATCCTCGCCGTATTCCATCCGGATTTCGCGCAGGCACATTGGGTTCTGGTGCTGCTTGTCGCCTGTCAGGTTCTGCGCGCGCTTGCGGGGCCGGTGGTGCAGCTTCTGACGATCGCCGGTGCGCAGGTGTTCAACGCGCTCCTGTGCATCGCTTCGACGATCGTGCTGGCGCTCGGCAATTTCGCGCTGGTCCCGCCATTCGGATTGATGGGAGCCGGACTCGCCGTGCTCGTCGCCTGGCTGTTCTGGCTGGGCGGATCCGCGCTCGGGCTCTATCGCATTACCGGAATGCGGTGCGACATCATCGCATTGTTCGCCGGTACGCAACAGCCTGCATCGGCGCCACAGAATTCATGAACCGGCTCAATCGGCAAAACGCGACGGCGGTTGATCGATCATGAGATCAATGGTCAGGCCGAACGCCAGCAGCATCAGACAGGTCACGAAGACGAGCGGGCTCTTCAGGCGCGCGTAATGCGCATAAAAGCCAATTGCAAAAACGATCCCGACTGTAATCCATGTCGCCATGTCGCCCTCCTTTCACTGGATCAAGGGCAGAAACAAAGCGCGCGCTCATGTATACGATTCGCAATATGCCATTTTTCTTCTCTATCTGGCAATTAAACACGTAAGCATGGTAAAATTAATATGAATACCCGGATTTCAATCTGTATTGCGCTGCAGCAAGACTTGTTTGGCGCATGCGTGGCGGGCTTGACACACAGTCAGCTCCGGTCAATGTCCGGACGACGTTTACGGAAGGAGTCATGATGAGCGGAATTCGGGTGGGAATCGTCGGCCTCGGGGCAATCGGGCGCAAGCTCGCGCAGGCGCTGACGGAGGGGATCGACGGGCTGGAACTCTCCTGTGTCACCGTCGGCGGACGCGACAAGGCGCAGGCCTGGCTGAGCGAACACGGGATCGACTGCCCCATCGTCGCGATGGAGGATCTGCCCGCCCATTGCGACATTGCCGTCGAATGCGCCCCCGCCGCCGTGGTCGGCGATCTGTGCACGACCATGCTCGGTGCTGGCCGGAAGGTCATGATCCTCTCCGCCGGCGCCATTCTGCCGCGTCCCGAACTGGTCGAACTGGCGCGGGCGAAGGGCGGCCAGATCATCATCCCCACCGGAGCGCTTCTGGGCCTCGATGCGGTCAGCGCCGCCGCCGAGGGTCAGATCCGCTCAGTGCGCATGATCACGCGCAAACCGCCGCGTGGGCTCGCCGGGGCGCCGTATCTCGTCGAGAACGCCATTTCCGTCGAGGGTCTGAGCGAACCGCTTCTCGTCTTCAAGGGCAGCGCTGGTGAAGCGGCGCAGGGGTTCCCCGCCAATGTGAACGTCGCTGCAGCGCTGTCGCTGGCCGGTATCGGGCCGGACGCGACGACGATCGAGATCTGGGCCGATCCCGGCGTCACCCGCAATTGCCATCGCATCGAGGTCGATGCCGATTCCGCCTCGTTTTCCCTCGAGATCGAGAATATCCCTTCGGAGAATCCCAAGACCGGGCGGATCACCGCGCTTTCTGCGCTCGCGGCCCTGCGCAAGCTCGGCGCGCCCTTGCGGGTGGGGACCTGATCAGCGCCAGCCGATCTTGGCGAGGAAATCCCCCACGAGCGCGTTGAACAAGGCAGCGCGCTCGAAATAGACCGAGTGCCCGGTGGCTGGAACGCCGTGGACGCGCACATCCGGAATATGGCGCGCCACGGCGCGTATCCCCGCCGGCGCGATCACGATGTCGTCCTCGCCGGTGATCATCAGCACCGGGCAGGTAATGCGCGCGGCATCCTGCGGACCGCGTTTGCGCATGCTCCAGATCGCCGCGCGCACGGCTTCCTTGTCGAGGCCCGCATTGAGCCGGTCGATCATGCCATAGAGTTGATGCAGGGCGGGCTCTGCTTCGGCGAAGACCTCGCCGGTTGCGGGATGAACATTGTCCGCGAGCAGCTTTTCGCGTATCACCTCCCGTCTTGCATACCAGTCCGCCACATCCGGATCGTCGAGCTCGTCGAAGGAGAGTGATCCCGTCGTGCAGGCGAGCACCAGCCCGGCCAGCCGCTGCGGATGCGCGAGGGCCGTTTCGACCCCGGTCCAGCCGCCCATTGACTGGCCGATGAAGACGGCGTGCTCGATCTTCAGATGATCGAGGAGTGCGATCGCGTCGCCAGCATAGTCGCGCGGATCGGGCACGGCGCCGGGGCAGGTCGAGGGCGCAAAGCCGCGATGCGAGAAGGCGATGCAGGTGAAGCGCGAGGCGAAGGCCGGGATCTGCTGCCACCAGCTCAGGTGGTTGCCGCCCAGCCCATGGGCGAAGAGCAGGGCGGGGCCGCTCCCGGTCACCTCGTAATGGATCGTCGCGCCGTCGGGGCGCTCGAGGCGCCCGGTTCGGGTGGCGGGAAGGGTGGCATCACGCATCGTCGCTCTCCGGATCTGATCGGATGCGAGGCTGCCGCAGCGGCGCCGTCCACGCAATCGGGCATGCTGCCCTATCGGTAAGCGCAGCTTGCCCGATCGCGTGCGCACGCGATCAGCGGAAAGGCGGCTCGTCGAAGGAGCGCAGCTTGCGCGAATGCAGCGCCGTGCGCTGTCCGCGCAGGATTTCGAGGGTCTCGAGCCCGATCATCAGATGCTCACCGACAGCGCGCTGATAGAACGCGTTGGCGGCTCCCGGCAGCTTGATCTCGCCGTGGAGCGGTTTGTCGGAGACGCAGAGGAGCGTACCGTAGGGCACACGCAGGCGGAAACCCTGGGCGGCGATGGTGCCGCTCTCCATGTCGATGGCGATGGCGCGGGAGATGTTGAAGCGGCGTCGTTCCTGGCTCCAGCGCAGTTCCCAGTTGCGATCATCGTTGGTCACGACGGTGCCGGTGCGAAGACGCCCCTTGAGCGACTCGCCGCGCTCGCCGGTGACCTGCCCCGCCGCCTGCTGCAGGGCAATCTGGATCTCGGCCAGAGCCGGGATCGGGATATCGG
>Ga0102938_10002745_pt1 | contig 13255 bp, 15 predicted proteins | sample SalPonR2_B_D2_MG_FD_84516 | JGI IMG/M metagenome (GOLD analysis project Ga0102938, IMG submission 84516) | Salt pond soil microbial communities from South San Francisco under conditions of wetland restoration - Salt Pond MetaG R2_B_D2_MG | ecosystem: Environmental > Aquatic > Marine >... | reverse complement strand
CCCGCTTCGTCGAAAACGACGGCACCCACACAGGGGATGTCCGCCATCAGGTGCGGATCTTGTAGTCCTCGAGCAGCCGACGAGCCACGATCATCTTCTGGATGTCAGCGGTACCTTCGCCGATCATCAGCATCGGTGCCTCGCGGTAAAGCCGCTCGATCTCGTACTCCTTGGAGTATCCGTAGCCGCCGTGGATCCGGAAGGAATCCTCGACAACCTCCTTGCAGTATTCACTCGCCAAGTACTTCGCCATCCCAGCCTCGAGGTCGTTGCGCTCGCCGTTGTCCTTGGTCCGGGCGGCCATCACCATCATCTGATGGGCAGCCTCCACCTTCGTGGCCATGTCGGCCAACCGGAAGGCAACCGCTTGGTGCTCGCTGATCTGCTTACCGAAGGTGACCCGCTGCTGGGCGTACTCGATGCCGAGTTCGAAAGCGCGCAACGCGAGGCCGCATGCGCGAGCAGCAACGTTCACTCGTCCGACTTCGACGCCGTCCATCATCTGGTAGAAGCCTTTGCCCGGTTCCCCACCCAAGATCGAGCTGGCCGGAAGGCGCAGACCATCCATCACCAACTCAGTGGTGTCGACTCCCTTGTAGCCCATCTTCTCGATCTTGCCCGGAATGGTGAGGCCCTCGCGCACCTCACCGAAGCCTTCCGGCTTGTCGATCAGGAAAGTGGTCATCCGCTTGTAGACGCTTGCGTCTTCCGAAGCAGCGTTGTCTGTCTTGACCAAGACCGCAACCAGGTTCGACGACCCCCCGTTAGTCAGCCACATCTTCTGGCCGGTGAGCAGATAGTCATCGCCATCAGCAACGGCCTTGCTGGTGATCGCCGCGACATCCGATCCGCAGCCGGGCTCGGTCATGCTGAACGCACCGCGGATCTCGCCCTCGGCCATCTTGGGCAGGTAGTGCTGCTTTTGCTCCTCGGTTCCATGGTGCAAGACCATGTGCGAGACGATGAAGTGCGTATTGATGACGCCACTAACACTCATCCAGCCGCGCGCGATTTCCTCGACCACTAGCGCATAGGTCAGCAGCGACTGCCCAAGGCCGCCGTACTCCTCAGGAATCATCAACCCGAAGACACCGAGTTCCTTCATACCATCGACGATGTCTTTCGGGTATTCGTCGTTGTGCTCCAAATCCCCGGCCACCGGGATGATCTCCGCGTCAACGAACTCACGGATCCCAGCGAGGATGTCCTTTTGGTCTTGGTTCAAACCGTCGGTTTGCAATAGGCGGCCCATGGCTATCCCTTCCTGCTCGCTCGCGATGCTAACGCCATCGCCAGCATCGTGCCCGGGCAGCGGAGGATTCGTGAACTACCGGGGAATCGGACGCCACAGCCCGGCGCCGGGATTGACCAACCCAACGGCGGCGGCGAATGGCAGCGCGAGGATCGGCAGTACCGGCAAGACGCTCACCCCCACCGCCAGCGAGATCAGTACCTGGGTGAGTGCGATCGGCGCCCAGGCGACGGTGAGGATCGCGATCGTGTGACCCACATCCGCGCCCGGCGATAGCACCGCGCGCTGGAGGGCCGTCGCCGCAAGGGCGCCCAGGACCCCCATGATCAAAGCGGCCAACCACATCGGGGCTACCAGCGCGGCTCCGGAACTGACCAGCGCCAGCAGCGCGAACACAACGACACGGGTCAATCGGTTGCGCCGTGGCCGGCGCAATACATCGCGCAGGCTCGCTCGGGGCTCTGGCTCCGGCATCGGAGTCGGCACCGGGATAGTCCCTTCGAGCATGACATCCCGCGCTTTGACGAGGTCACGAAAGTGCGCCACATCCCCGCCAGCATCTGGATGGGACACCCGAGCCCATACCCGCCAGGCGCTGCGCACCTGGTCGGCATCGGCCTCTGGAGCGACCCCTAGGAGTGCACTGGCTTGGAGACGATTCATCGCCGCGCGACTATTCCGGAGGCGTGAACGATTGCGTGCGCTGCATCCCGGCAGCTCGCCCTTTGCCTGCGATGACCAATGCCATCTTGCGGCTAGCTTCGTCGATCATCTCATCGCCCAGCATGGCCGCGCCGCGAGCACCACCTTCAGCGGAGGTGTACCACTGATAAGCATCCAAGATGAGTTCCGCGTGGTCGTAGTCATCCTGGGTGGGCGAGAACACCTCGTTCGCCGCATCGATTTGCCCTGGGTGCAACACCCACTTGCCGTCGAAGCCGAGCGCTGCGCTGCGGCTCGCCACTCGCTTATAGCCCTCAATGTCCTTGATCTGCAGGTACGGGCCATCGATGGCTTGCTTGTCGTAAGCGCGCGCTGCCATCAGGATGCGCATCAGTATGTAGTGGTAGGCATCGCCGACGTCATAGCCAGGCGGCTGCTCCCCCACAACGAGTGACTTCATGTTGATACTCGCCATGAAATCCGCTGGCCCGAAGATGATGGTCTCCACTCGCGGACTTGCTGCTGCGATCTCGTCGACCTTGATGAGACCCATCGCGTTCTCGATTTGAGCCTCGATACCTATGCGACCGACCTCGAGGCCCTCGGATTTCTCGATTTGCGTGAGGAGCATGTCCAGCGCCTGAATCTGTTCGAGACCCTGCACTTTCGGCAGCATGATGCAATCCAGATTCGCACCCGCGCCGGAGACCACCTCGATGACATCCGCGTATGTCCACTCGGTTGTCCAGTCGTTGACCCGGACGGAGCGCACCTTGTCCCCGTAGCCCCCTTCGTTCAGGGCTGCAACGATGTTCTTGCGGGCATCGGGCTTGGCCAGCGGTGCGACCGCGTCCTCGAGATCCATGAAGACTTGATCAGCGGGCAGGCCCTTCGCCTTTTCCAGCATCTTCGTGCTCGAACCGGGCACCGCCAGGTTCGATCGACGGCTACGTACCTCGCGCGCGCTGTTGTTCATCCCCGCTCCCTTCGACTGCCCGCCCCTTCAACACTTTGAGCCTATCCGCGATGCCCTAGGTTCGGCGCGTGGATCCGTCCGTTCAGGAACTGCAGCGCGCCCGCATCGCGGTGTCGGTGCTGTTCTTCGTCAACGCACTCACCTTGAGCGCATGGCTGCCGCGACTGGCGGAACTGCAAATCAACCTGTCCCTCAGCGATTTCGACATCGGGCTCGCTCTCACCGCCGGTGCGATCGGCGGAGTGGCCGCGGGAATTCTCGCCGGGCCATTGATCGGCCGATTCGGCAGCAACACCATCGCCGTCCTTGCCCTCGTCGCGATCTTGCCGGTTCTCCCGATGATCGGGGTGGCCGGCGGACTTTGGGTGTTCGCGCTCGTACTGCTGGTGGTCGGCGCCTTGGATGCGGTCATGGACGCGGCGATGAACTCCCACGCGATGCGAGTGCAGCACGGTGTCAAGCGCTCGATTCTGAACACTTTCCACGGATATTGGTCGCTGGGAACGGTGGCTGGCGGACTGATCGGTGTCGGCACGGCCGCGATAGGCCTGCCGTTGGCCTGGAGCTTGGGACTCGTCTCGGTGTTGTGCGCGGTGCTGGTGTTCAGCACGTGGCGTTGGCTGCTACCGGGCAAGGATCCTGATTCCTTCCTGGAAGGAAGCGCCGACAGCGACGCTGATCAAGAAGTCGAGCAACTCGAATCCGCCAACCCCGATCCGTCGTCGTTCATGCCACCACCGCCGCGGGTTGCAGCGAGCAGGCGCGTTATCGCGCGCCCGATCATCTGGGCGCTCGGGGCCTTCATCATCTTGGCGGTGATGATCGAGGACATCCCGGGACGGTGGAGTTCTATCTACCTCGCGGAGATCGGAACTCCCGAACGTTTCGTCGGCTGGGGCTACGTGGCCTTCAGCGTCGCAATGACCGCCGGGCGATTCCTCGGCGATCGAATAGTCGACTCCCTCGGCGAGCGGACATGGACGCGTATCGCCATGACCGCAACCGCACTCGCACTTGGTGGGTCACTCGTCATCGGTTCGGCGTGGGCGTTCATCATCGGATGTGCCGTGACCGGTTTCGGCGTTGCCACGTTGTTCCCGGCAGCGATGCGGGCAGTGGCTCACCTACCCGGCATCAAGCCGGCCACCGGGGTCTCCACCTTGAGCTGGCTGTCTCGGGCCGGCTTCGTGGTTGCCCCGCTTGCTGTCGGTGCCATCGCGGAAGGTGCTGGCATCGCCTGGGGCGTGGGAGTCGCGGTGCTCGCTGCCGCGGCACTCCTTCCGCTCAGCGCTGTCCTCAAATCGGGGACGTCTCGGTAATCGTCGCCGGTCCAGGACGCCGATCGGCTGATCGGATCACGATCGCCAAGCCGAGCAAGATGAGGGCCGCTGCGGGCAAGAGCCCTAAGGGCGGCACCTGCCCCAGCCAGATGGCGGCCACGATCGTGGCGCCGGGCATCTCGAACAGAATCGCAAGCGAGACGACGGTGGCCGAGGTGCTGGAGAGCACCTTGTTCATCATGGAATGGCCTAGTAGCTGAGCGCCCAAAGTGACGGCGAGAATCAGTAGCCACGCTTGCGCATCGAAACCCACCAGCGCCTCCCTGAAGACGAACACCAGCGGCAGGATGGTCACAGCGGAAACTGCGTAGAGCACGAACGTCATGGTTGAGGTGTCGACGGTCTGCCGAACACGTTCGGCGACAGACACGTAGGCCGCCGCAAAGACCGCACCGATCAACGCGAGCGCATCGCCAATCAGATGCTGCGGATCCACGGAGAGATCCACCCCGGTCAAGACGATGACACCGCTGAAGGCAATCGTGATTCCGATCCAGACACCTCGCTCGATGCGCACACCCGTGGCCCGCGCGATGAACGCAGCCCAAATCGGCTGGGTGGCCACCAACGCGGTAGAAGCCGCGATGGTGGTCATCGTGAGCGAGGGGATCCACGTCGCGAAATGCAACCCGAGGAAAACACCGGCGAGTGCGGTCAACCGAAGTTCCCGGCGATTCAAGCGCGCGAGCTGGCTGCGCTGACGAATTCCGACCCACACGCCCGTGAGCCCGCTACCGATCAGGCAACGCCAAAAGGCGATCGCTAGGGCTGGCGCTGCAGTAGCGGCGATCATCGGTCCACTCAGCGAGATGAAGACCACGGCCACGCCGAGTCGGGCAAGGTCGATATTGGGGGGCCGAGTGAGGCTGGAATGACCCTGGTGACGATGCTCGCCCATTGCCCTCCCTTCGCTGACCTGAATTTCCTCGATGCGCGACGGTAGCCTTCCCGACGTGACCGCCACCACCGCTCGCCTATTCCTGGCCCGCTTGGCCGGGCTCGGAGTGTTCGATACCCAGGGCGACAAGATGGGCAAGGTCCGCGATGCGGTGGTCGTGCTGCGCATCGGAGGCAATCCACCGAGGCTGACCGGGCTGGTCGTGGAGGTGCCCCCTCGCCGCCGAATCTTCGTACCGATGACCAAGGTGACCGCCATCGATGCCGGGCAAGTGATCGTGACCGGAACCGTGAACCTGCGGCGATTCGAACAACGACGAAACGAATCACTCGCCACCGCGGAGTTGTTGGATCGATCGATCACCCTTCGGGACTCCGGTGAGCGCGTTCAAGTTGTCGATATCGGTGTCGCTCAGACCAAGAGCCGCGAATGGCTCGTCGATTCGCTTTTCGTGAAGCGCGGCGGATCTGGCCTAAGACGACGGGGAACGATTCCTGGTTGAGTGGAACGAGGTGTCCGGTCTCTCCCTCCCCGAAGAAGCACAACCCGCTGAACAACTGCTCGCCACCCTTGACACGCTTCGTCCAGCCGATGTGGCGTCGTTGTTGCACAACCTCGTCCCCAAACGTCGCTTGGAGGTGGCCCGGGAACTCGACGACGAACGGCTCGCCGATGTCCTCGAGGAACTCATCGAGGAGGATCGCGTCGAAATCATGCAGGCGCTGGATCGCGAACGCGCCGCCGACGTCCTCGAAGAGATGGACCCCGGAGATGCAGCCGACCTCATCTCCGAACTGCCGCCCGAGCAGGCCGAATTCCTGCTGGAGGAAATGGAACCCGACGAAGCCGAGGACATTCGCCGACTGCTGGCCTACGACGACTTCTCCGCCGGCGGCATGATGACGACCGAACCCGTCATTTTGGCCCCGGATGCTTCCGTCGCCGAAGCCTTGGCCAGCATCCGTAACCCAGAGCTCCCACCCGCGTTGGCCGCGCAAGTGTTTATCTGCCGGGCCCCGACCGAGACACCCACCGGTCGTTACCTAGGCACGTGTCACTTTCAGCGCCTGCTTCGCGAACCACCCTCCACGCTGGTGTCGTCGTTGTTGGACACAAGCATTACGGCCGTGCGGCCGGATACACCCCTCGGTGACGTCACACGCAACTTCGCGGCGTACAACCTGGTTGCCTTACCGGTAGTCGACGAAGACGACCACCTGCTCGGTGCCGTCACGATCGACGATGTCGTCGACCACATGCTGCCGGAGGACTGGCGAGAGGAAGTCGGCAATGGCTAGCGGGCGCCGCAGAAGCGGCGAAACGCGACTCGACCAGCCGATCGAGAGCAGCCGCGGGATACGGCCCGCCTACGATTCCGAGCGCTTCGGACGACTCTCTGAACGCGTAGCTCGTTACATCGGATCGTGGGCGTTCATCGCTTGGATGTCCGTAGTCATCATCGCCTGGCTGTCTTTCAACGTCTTCGCCCCCGATGGGATACGCCCGGACGCCTACCCCTTCATCTTCTTGACGTTGCTGCTTTCCTTGCAGGCGTCCTATGCGGCCCCACTGATTCTCCTGGCCCAAAATCGACAGACCGACCGCGACCGGGTGCAATACCAAGAGGATCGAGCACGCAACGAGCGGATGCTGGCTGACAGTGACTATCTCGCACGCGAAGTCTCTTCGCTTCGCTCATCGCTCGGAGACATGGCTACCCGGGACTTCGTGCGCAGCGAACTGCGCGAGACGCTGGAGCAGGTGCTCGAACGACTCGACGGAATCGAAGGTCGTCTCGCGCAAGACGGTGACCCGGACGGGGGTTCATCACAGCGATAGGTCGGGGCTAGCATCCGAGAATGGCTGTCCAACCTGAAGAGTCCGCTATCCGCGAAGCACTCGCCACGGTCAACGACCCCGAGATCAACCGCCCCATCACCGAGATCGGCATGCTCAAGAGCGTGGACATCCGCAAAGGCGGCGTCGTCGAAGTGGGCGTCTACCTGACGGTCGAGGGCTGCCCCATGCGGGGAACCATCACCGACCGGGTCATCGACGCAGTGATGAAGGTGCCGGACGTCTCCAAAGTCGACGTGCACCTCGACGTCATGAGCGACGAACAGCGCGCTGAGCTGAAGAAGACGCTACGCGGACACGACCAACGCGAAATCCCCTTCACCCAGGCTGGTTCGACCACCAAGATCTTCGCGATCGCCTCCGGGAAGGGCGGGGTGGGTAAGTCTTCGGTAACCGCCAACCTCGCCGTTTCCCTCGCCAGTCGCGGCTTAACGGTCGGCTTGCTCGACGCCGACGTCTACGGCCACTCCATTCCCCGCATCCTGGGCGCAACGAACCCACCGACGATGGTCGAAGGCATGCTCATGCCGCCGCAGGCCCACGGAGTTCGGGTCATTTCCATGCTCCCGTTTAAACCCGGAGGCGTGGAGACCCCCGTCGCTTTCCGCGGTCCCATGCTGCACCGAGCCCTCGAGCAGTTCCTGTCGGATGTGTGGTGGGGAGACCTCGATGTCCTCCTACTCGACCTGCCACCAGGCACCGGTGACATCGCAATCTCCACCGCCCAGCTGCTGCCGCATGCAGAACTCGTCGTCGTCACCACTCCGCAACTCGGTTCTTCCGACGTAGCGGTGCGCGCCGGAACTCTCGCTGAGCAGACCCATCAGAAAGTCCTCGGCGTAGTGGAGAACATGAGTTCGTTCCCCTGCCCACACTGCGGCGAACCGCTCGATCTGTTCGGGGTAGGTGGCGGTGACCTGGTTGCCGAGCGCCTCAGCGCGGTTCTGGGAACCGAAGTGCCCGTACTCGGTCGCATTCCCTTCGACCCACGCCTGCGCGAGGGAGGCGACAAGGGTGAACCACTCGTACTCGCCGAGCCGACCGCCCCGGCGAGCGCAGCGCTCGCGCTGATAGCCGAGTCGCTTGCCAGCAAGCCCCGCGGGCTCGCGGGCATGCAGTTGGGGATTTCACCTTCTGGCTGACCTCCGGCTGACCCCCAGCAGGCCAACCGCTAGCTGAGGTCTGGATCGAAAGACTGCCGGGGTTGCTTTTGCGGCCCTGAGCCGGTGGAGTCAGGTGCATCGGTGCTCCCGGAATTCCTCGGACGCCCTGAGTCATCGGTGTCGTCGTCGAACAGCCCTGAAGCCAAACGCTTGGGGTGCAGATCACGAAACTCCCGCACGCTGTCCATCGCGCCGGAGAAGTCCACGCCGGCCGAATCGGATAGTTCCTTCCGCGCGTTGGTAGCCATCTCGCGAATCTGTCGGATCCACCGGCCGGCATCGGCCGCGGCCTTCGGAAGCCGCTCCGGACCGAAGATGAGCAAACCGATCACCGCGAGCGCCAGGACCTCGCCGATTCCTATGTCGAACATGTCAGCCGATGTCCTGCGATCCACCCAAGATGAGGTCCACCGTTTGGGTGCTGCCTCCGCGCTCGAATTGCAGTTGCACGGTGTCGCCTGGTGCGAAACTGCGGATCGCCACGACCAGTTCGGTCGAGTCGGTGGTCTCCCGGCCCTGCAGTGAGGTGATGACATCGCCGCTGCGCAACCCGGCAGCATCAGCGGGCCCGCCAGGAGATACCTCGCTGATCCGGGACCCACCGTCGGTGTAGGTCGTATCGAGGGTGACGCCGATAACGGGTGTCTCCGATTCACCAGTCTGGATGATCTCCTCGGCGATCCGCCGGGCGGAGTTCACCGGAATCGCAAAACCCAATCCGATGGATCCGGCTTCCCCGTTGAACGAAGGAGCGAGCGTGGCGATCGCGGAGTTAATACCGATCACCTGACCAGCGCTGTTGAGCAGTGGACCACCTGAGTTACCCGGATTGATGGCCGCATCGGTCTGAATTGCGTTGATGTAGGCGAGTTCCCCTCGACCACCGGCTGTCACCGGGCGATCTCTCGAGGAGATGATGCCCGAAGTGACGGTTCCTTCGAGTCCGAGCGGCGCACCGATGGCAACGGCGAGATCGCCAACGTTTACCTGATCGGAATTGCCCAAGGCGACAGCCGGCAATTCCTCGGCATCGACCTTCAAAACCGCGAGATCGTACGAGGAGTTGCGACCGACGATCTCGGCTTCGGCACTCGAACCGTTTTCGAAGAACACCACCAGCGAGCCTCCGTCGGCCGCAGGGGCCGCGACGTGGTTGTTGGTGAGGATGTACCCATCTGGGCGAATGACGAATCCCGACCCGCTGCCTTGATCACCACCGTTCTCGATAGCAATGGAGACCACACTCGGTAACACGTTTCCGACCATCTCGGTGATGGACTCCGGGATCTGATCCGCTGGCAGCGGATCAACTGCTACCGACGAAGGTTCCGGCAACGGGGCAACGGCGGTGGTTGCCGGGTTGGAATCCACGGTTCGGCCGATGACATAACCCGCGAGCCCAGCGAAGGTTCCCACGATCAGCGAGACGATCGTCGCGATCACGATCACCCCGAGGACGCCCACGCCCTTGCGGCGACCGTGGCTGATTGGTGCGGTCGGAGGCTGGGGTGCAAGCGGCGGACCGGAGGCCGCGGACGGACCACCGGGCGCCGCGCCGTAGCGGGCGAACTGGGGGTATTGCTGGGGGTACTGCGGTGGGCTCTGCGGTGGGCTCTGCGGTGAAGGCGGTCCCGGGGGGATCTCCCGTCCAGCGTCGCCGGCAGGTGGCCATTCGTTGCTCACGGTCCCCGCCGCCTTCCAAGTCTGGTCCGAGCGTGCACCCCTAAGGCTAGGCTGCGATCGGCCGTTGGTCATATCGGCGGTCGCAACGCAGGACAAAGACCGGCGTAAATCGGCTTCACCGGCCTTGCGGAAGTAGGAGGTGTGCTATCGAATCATCGATCTCGGCCATGGCGGCTTTCGCCGACAACTGGCCCCTAGAGCCAGAGGCGATCCTGGAGGCACGCCGGCGAGCGGACGATCTCGGCCTGGCGCCACTTACCCCAGCTGCAACGGCCATCCTCACCTTCTTGGCCTCGACCGTCCAGGCGCAGGCCGTCGTCGAAATCGGCACCGGTACCGGGGTGTCCGGCGCTGCGCTCTTGGCCGGGATGACTCCGGGCGGCACCTTGACCACCATCGATCTCGAGGCGGAGTATCAGCGCTACGCCCGAGAGGCCTTCGCCGGGCTTGGCCACGAGCCGTCCCGGGTTCGCTGCATCGCCGGGCGGGCACTGGACGTACTCCCCCGAATGTCCGATGGGGCCTACGACATGGTGGTCGTCGACGCCGATCGCGGCGAGTATCCGGCGATCCTCGAGCAAGCGCGCCGCTTGCTGCGAATAGGTGGCCTGATCGTTCTCATCGGCGTAGGCATCGACGGCGTCCTCGCCGATCCGGCCCGTAGAGACGCCGAAGCCTCGGCCGTCAAAGAAGCGGCCGAGGCGCTGCGCAGCGATGACACCTGGGTGCCCGCCTGTTTAGTAGAGGGATCGGGAATGCTCGTGGGTTGTCTCACCCGGCGTGACTAGGAACGAGGTTTCGTCGTCGTTGTCTTCGTGCGCATGAGCGCGAACTACGGCAACGCGCCAGTCAGCGCCTCGCCGAGGTTCTTGACCTCTTCGGCGTTGAGTTCGACGACGAGTCGACCCCCGCCTTCGAGGGGCACCCGCATCACATAGCCCCGACCCTCCTTGGTCACCTCGAGCGGGCCATCGCCCGTTCGCGGCTTCATCGCGGCCATAGGAACCCCTTCCCTTCATCTTCCCGGAGGGCCTGGCAAGCGCCCCGAGAAAGCCCAGCCGACGCTTGTGCGCGGGCTTGTGGATAACCATTATCCCGGGTGCGGCGGGGGTTAGCGAGGCAGGGTGCCGGTCTCCACCAATCGGGCGAAGGAACGTAGCGAGCGTCGCACCCCCGCCACGAATGCCGGGCGCACGATCGGCCAACCGATCCGGCCGAGCAACCCGAGCGGCAGATCGAGGTCTTCGCTCCACACGAAGCGCGAGCGACCCTCGGGAAGCGCGAGCACCTCCATGGTTCCGGGCCCGCGTACGAGCGCGCCGGTGTGGAGCACGTCAACCCGATAGGGCGGCTCCCAGCGGGTGATGGTCATGGTGTCCCAGAACCCGACCGGACCCACTCCGGTCCACGCTGCGAGCTCGGAGTCCGCACTTCGGCCATCGCCGGCACGAATTTCCACCCGGGTGCCGAGCATCCATTCGCCCTGGTCAGCCCACTGCGTGAAAGCAGCGAAGACGGCTTCTACGGGGGCGTTGACAACGACATCTAGGGACAGGTGAACGCGCTGGCGAGCGTTGCTCATCGACGCCTAGCCTTGTCTTTGAGTTCGGCGATCTGGGCTTGCAGCCCCGCGATCGTCTCGTCGACCTCATCCATGCGGTAGCCACGAACCACAACATCGAAGGCTGGCTCACCCCCGCGCTCATCCGGCCGAAGGTCTGCAGCGGCATCCGGCAAGGACGGGTCGATGCGACCGACCGCGTACCAGAAGGCACCTGCGATCACCAAGACACCGATGAGGATGAAGACGATGGTCATAACGGCATTCCATCATGCGCATGGCGCTCCCGCTGGTCGGTGAGCGCACTCTCAAGTGGAGATGTGAGTTCGCTGACAAGGAACTCGATGGCAGCATGAGCCGAATCCACCCAGTGCACCCGGTCCACACTCGCTTGGGAAACAAAGCCGCGATCAACCCATAGCTTCACTTGCTGGCGCAACAGGTCGTAATCACCCCACGGGTCGACCACAACAACCGGCTTGTCGTGCATCGTCAACGAACGAGAGGTCCACACCTCCATGAGCTCCTCGAGTGTGCCGATGCCACCAGGCAAGGCAATGAACGCATCCGATCGTTCGTCCATGACACCTTTGCGTTGACGCATGTCGTGAGTGACGACAAGTTCATCGGCCTGCAGATCGGCCACTTCACGGTCCTTCAGTGCCTGCGGGATGACCCCGATCGTGTGGCCTCCGCTCGCGCGGACTGCCCGGGCCAATCGGCCCATCATGGAAACCGAGCCGCCGCCGGAGACCAGCGTCCAACCCTTATCCCCGATCGCTCGCCCCGTCTCATCGGCCAACTCGAAGTAGCGGGGATCGATGGCATCGCTCGATGAGCAGAAGACGCAGATAGCGCCCTTCATCGCGTGTGCAACCAATGCCGCAAACTTTCGTATACGGAGTGCAACTCACTGATTGGAGCAAACTCATCGACTGTATGCGCGATCGTGGGATTCCCGGGTCCGAAGTTGAGGGCCGGGGTTCCTGCGTTCGCGAACCTGGCTACGTCCGTCCAGCCGAACTTGGGCTCGACCTGACCGCCCATGGCTTCCACGAATGAAGCAACCGTCGGAGCGAGGAGTCCTGGGCGGGCTCCGGGAGCTTCGTCGACCACGGTGACATCGAACCCCGCGAATACCTCCTTCACGTGGTCGATGGCCTCCGGGACACTGCGGTCAGGGGCGAACCGGTAGTTCACGGTCACCACGCACTCATCCGGGATCACGTTGCCGGCTACTCCACCGCTGATGCCGACGGCGTTGAGACCTTCCCGGTAGCGCAGGCCATCGACCATCGGCTCACGCGGTTCGTAGCCCTCCAGCCGGCTGAGAATCTCACTTGCGCCGTGGATCGCGTTGGTGCCTTGCCACGAGCGCGCACTGTGCGCGCGTTCGCCTTCAACCCTGACCTCGACTCGGATAGTTCCCTGACAACCGCCCTCGATCACCCCGTTGCTGGGTTCCATCACGATGGCGAGATCTGCCCGCAGTACGTCAGGATCGTGTTGCGCGAGCCGAGCCAGACCGTTGTGGACCGCGGCTACTTCCTCGCAGTCGTAGAAGATGAATCGGACTCCATGCTGGGTTACCGAAAGGTCGTGCGCGAGCTTCAATGCGATGGCCAAGCCGCCCTTCATGTCGCAAGCTCCGAGGCCATACAAGCAGCCATCGACCAAGCGGTGCGGCAAGTTGCCGGCGGCCGGAACCGTGTCTAGGTGCCCGGCGATGATGACCGAGGGCTTGCTGGCGCTGGTCTCAGCAACGATCGTGTTGCCTAACCGGCGCACCGTTAGGTGGGGCCGATTCGCGAGGGCCGCTTCGATGGCATCGGCGATCGGCGTCTCGTGATGGGACTCGCTGG
>Ga0102938_10002743_pt1 | contig 13259 bp, 13 predicted proteins | sample SalPonR2_B_D2_MG_FD_84516 | JGI IMG/M metagenome (GOLD analysis project Ga0102938, IMG submission 84516) | Salt pond soil microbial communities from South San Francisco under conditions of wetland restoration - Salt Pond MetaG R2_B_D2_MG | ecosystem: Environmental > Aquatic > Marine >... | reverse complement strand
GGCGTTGCCGCCACGCGCTGTCGGTCAGCCGGTCCATGCCCAGCGCCACGCCGGTCATCGTGTTGCCAAGCAGCATGCCGAGCAGGGGTATGGCGTACTGGGGTGTGTACCAAGGCGCCGGTCCGATGACGATCACGAGCGCGAACACCGTTACGGTGAAAGATGAGACGAACATCGCGGACGTGCCGATGGCAAAGGCCCACCCGCCCGTCATGCGCCGCTTCTGCCTTGCCATGACCTCGCGGCCTGCAAGCAGCAGCATGATGACGGCCATCAGGGCCACCCACTGAAATGCGGCGACGGAGAACAGCGCCTCCAGCACGAGCCCGATGATGGCCAGTTGCAGGCCCATCCGCGCCGCGGCGACAAGCAGGTCGCGGCTCAGGCCGAGCCGACCGAGATGCGTCACTACGGCGAGCGCCACGACCAGCAAGGCGCCGGTCGCCAACTCCCACCAAGCCAGTTGGATCAGTCCTGACGACATGACTCTTCCTCGAGCGCTGCGCCACGGATCGTGAAGTGGCGGTCGGCGACGCGCTCGATCTGCGCCCGGTCGTGCGCAGCCCAGATCACCGGAATGCGCTGTGCGCGCACGTGGTCACGCAACCAGGACTCCACCGTGAGCGTCGTGTCGGGATCGAGATTAGCCGTCGGCTCATCGAGCAACAGGGCACGCGGCTCGTGGGACAACGCACGCAGCACGGCCAGGCGCTGCTTCTCTCCCGAGGACAGCCTGGCGACCTCCCAGTCGAGGGTGTCCTCGCCGAAACCGAACGCCGCCAGACTGCCGGGAACCGGTTCCTTGAAGTGCTCGATCACGCGGTCCGCCCACCAGCTGCTCTCCGCCGGGACCAGCATCACCCACCCACGCCAGCAGTGCGCCGCCACGGCGGATCGCCGTTCCTTGCCGAGCATCGCCTCGCCCTCGTGAGGCTCCAGATCGGCGATCGCGCGCAGCAGCCGGGTCTTGCCGGAACCCGACTCACCCGAGAGGCAGACGATCTCGCCGGGTGCCACGTCGAGCGACACGTCTTGCAAGGCGCCAATGGACAGGCCCTGGACCCGGAGCCGGTCGGCGTTGGCGTCCGGTGCGTTCACTCGGCGGGAATGAGACTGAACTCGACACGCTGGTTGAGTCGTGCGACCTCGTTCCACTCTCCGGCGGTGCGGATGCTCGCCGGGAACGGATGGCGGCGCACCGACTCGCGCGGATCGCGGGCTCGGACGCGGACCTCGATGGCCCCGTCGGCCAGCAGCGGCGAACTGGCGAGAAAGTTCGCGAAGCTCACCGACTGGCGCTCGCTTAACCCGCCGGCCAGGCCGGGCGGATAACCGTGTTGCGCACACTCCGTGACGGCAATCTCGGGATCCGCCGGACGGTAGCCGCCCGTGCCGTCCTGGGCCAGACAGAATTCGCCGAGATGCGCATCGAGTTGGACGGTGCCGCGGAATCCGATTCCGGCCAGCCGGTCCAGCAGCTCGCGCAGTCGTTCGAGCCGCACGTCGTCAAACGGGATCTGGTCGAAGCCGTAAGTGTTGTCCTGGTTGACCGCCCACTCAAGTGCGTCGATCAGTTCGTGATATCGCCCCCCGGCTTCGAGGCGTTCCGCGTCAACGCGGTCACGCAGCTCGGCGCGCAAGGCATCGACCGCGGCGGATTGCGCGGCGAGGTCGTCCGCAAGTCGGGCGGTCTCGAGATGAGCGGCATTCCGGTCCGCACGCGCCTCGAAAAACAGCAACCCCATGATGCCTGCCGGCAAGAGGAGGAGCAGCGCGATCACTGCCGCGCCGAGTCGCCCGGGGCCGCGTGGCGACGGCACCTCCAGTTGGCGCAGCTTTTCGTCCGCCTGTTGCCTGGCATGGATTTCCTCCGCGACCCGCTTGGCAAAATCGCGGTTGCTCGCGAGGATGTCGGAGCGCAGTTCGAGGTGCTGGTCCTGCAGGGTGCGCGTGACGAGCGCCTGAATCGAGGCGCCGAGCGCCTGACGCTCCAGCAGCCGGTCGGTCGCGTCCTGGGGGCCTGATGGCGCCGCGGAAGGAACCGCCGGGTCCGCAGCGCGCCGCCGCCCGGCGCGCCGTTCCCGCACGAGCCCGAGCTTAAGCAACATTTCGTACAGCACGCCCGGCTGCACCTGCTTCGGCAGCACCCCGAGCGCCCCGAGCGCGCGCGCCTGGCCGACATACACCTCGCCTTCCTTGGCGGTGTACATCATCACCGGGATCATTGCGGTCCGTGGATCGGACTTGATGACGGACACGGCCTCGAAACCGTCCATGCCCGGCATGCTGTGGTCCATGAAAATCACGTCGGCTTCCTGGTGCTTCAGGAAATCGATCGCCTCCTCACCCGACTCCGCAAACGACACGGCGATATCGTACTGCTCGAGCAGCTTCTGCAACGCGACACGGGCGGAACGTGAGTCGTCGACGACAAGGGCGCGTTTCTGCGGCATGGCTACACTTTGTGGCACTTCGCGGCCTGAGTCCAGACCCCCGCAGCTGTTAATCTGCACGCATGGAACGCGCCGAGTTTGAACAAGCGATAGACGAGATTCTCGACAGCCTGCCGGACTGGGCGGTGGCACGGATAGAGAACCTGCGGGTCGTGGTGGAGGAATGGCCGGACGACGAACAGGATCCCGACGGCGACGGGCTGCTGGGACTCTACGAGGGCATTTCGCTGCCCGACCGCGGACTCGACTACGTCGATGTCATGCCGGACACGATCTGGATCTTCCGCCAGCCGCATCTCGAGCTGGGTCTCGAGCCGGAGGCGCTGCACGAAGAGGTGCGCCGTACGGTACTGCATGAGCTGGCCCACTATTTCGGCCTCGACGACGAGTATCTCGACGAGATCGGCTGGGCCTGATCGCGGGGCCGCCACTAGCGGCCGCAGCACTGGCCGTCATTACCAGCCGCCGCCACCCCCACCGCCGCCACCCCCACCCGAGAAGCCCCCGCCCCCGCCTCCGGAGCTCGATCCCGGCGCCGTGGCGGACGAAATAGCGGAGTTCAATGACTTGCCGACGCCGGCGGTGAAGCCGCCGAGGTCGCGCGCGTCGAAAGACCCGTGATACCAGGCCGGATGATACGTGGCGCCTTCGCGGGCCTCGAGACGCTCGAAGACGCCGGCGAACTTCTCCGCCCATGCCTGTTCGACATCGAGAGCCAGCGCGAAAGGCAGGTAGCGCTCAAACAGCTCCGGCGTCTTCTCCGGCGGATTGCGCAGGTTCAGTTCGTCCTTCTCGGCGACCTCCAGGTAGCTGCGGAAGCCCGCGAGCTTGTCCATGAGCGTGCGGCCTCGCGCGGTCGGGGCGCGCATGAGGTAGAGAAACACGATGTGCGCCACGAGGACCAGGCCGAACAGGACGAACACGAGCGGCCGGAAGGCATCCAGCAGGCCGATGGCGACGGCCAGCGCAATGGTCGCGCCGAGAGAAGGCAGCAGCATGGCCGAATTCGTGAGGAAATAGGTTTTTCGGTAGTCGCGCTGCAGGGCGCGGCGGTGAGCACTGCGGGCGGCGCTGATCGTGGCGTGATTCTCGTTGTCCATCTCGACCGCGTCCGCCGACTCGAACAGGGCGCGCAACAGGGCGGCCTCGCCCGCGGCAAGCGGCTGGTCAGAGTCGCTTCGCCGCAAGCTGTACTTCTTCTCGTGCTTCTCGATCTGCAAGTGGCCCTTCACGGCCAGGCTGAGCACCGCGGCCGTGAAGACACGGCCGTCGTAGCCCATGCGCCTGATGTATCGCGCCGAAGCCGGCGAATAGTTGCCCGGCGGCGTGTAGTGCGGGAACACCACCCCCGGACGCGGGTCACGGCCATGACGCCACCACACCCAGAACAAATAGCCGAGCACCAGCGGAAGCCCGGTGGCCGCGATCAACAGGCCGCGGTTGTCCTGCAGCGTCCGTTCCATGCGCTCGGCAGGTCCGGGTTCATGCACGTGGCCCTTGGGCCAGCCGACGACGAGGGTCAGTCCCTCCCGCGGCCCGAGAGGCCGGGTCACATCGACATGCACTTCCCGGCCGGCGATGTCGGCCGCAAAGCTCTGCCCGGTGCTGCCCTGCGCACCGGTGAAAGCCGCCACGGTGACGTCCTCCATCGGGATCGATGCCGGGAGGCGGACCACCGCGCCGGCACGCTCGATGGGCAAGTCCCAGCCGTTCCCCGTGACGTTCCAGTACAGCTCGTCGTGGTTCTCGAAATAGCCCAGCTGCCGGTCGGTACGGTAGCGGATGACGTACTCGTGCGGCCCGTGCTCGACGAAACGATCGGCGCTTCCCGCGTAGACCCGCACCCCGTTGCTGCGGCGCTCGACTCGGTACGGTTCGTCGGCACCGTTACGGCGAACCTCGAGGACCTCGAAGCCCACGCGGTAGCGGTTGCCGAGACGATCCTCGTAGTCGGTCGGGAAGTCACGGAAGATGCCGCGCCGGATGGCCTCGCCCTCCGCCTGGACCCGGATCGTCTCTGTGACCTCCATCGAAGCGTCGGCCCGGACCTCGATCTCGCTCTGGTAGCCGAGAATGCGCTCGGCCGACCAGGCCGGCATGGCACCGGCGGCGATCAGAAACGCGAGGGTGAAGCGGCGCAGCATCTCAGCCAAGCGCCACGCGCGGCGCCAGCCTGGCCTGCTCGTCATCTGCAGCAAAAAACTCGGCGGGCCTGAAGTCCAGCGGCCGGGCTACCAGGAGGTCCGGCACCGTCTCGATGCGGGTGTTGTAGATCCGCACCGCGCCATTGTAGAAGCGGCGCGCGTACTGCAGATGGTCCTCCACCTCCACGAGGTCGCGTTGCAGCTGCAGGAAATTCCCGTCGGCCTTGAGCTCGGGATAATCCTCGGCAAGGGCGATGAGACGCTGCAAGCCGGCCGCCATCTCGTCCTCGAGGCGCGCCTTGTCCGGCAGGTGGGCGGCGCGCTCCGCCTGGGCGCGTAACTCGGTCACGGCGGTAAGCGTAGCGCGTTCGTAGTCGGCGTAGGCGCGCACCGCCTCGACGAGTTGCGGCACGAGGTCGTGACGCCGTGTCAGCTGCACGTCGATGTCGCTCCAGGCGGCACGCACCTGGTTGCGGTCACGCACCAGCCGGTTGAAGATCAGCACGCCCCAGAAGAACAGGCCGGCGAACAGGATGGCGAGGATCAGCGACAACACGCGGGCTTGTTCCTCAAGCGCTGATGGCGAGTTTCTCGCGGTGATAGAGGCGCGCCGCCACCAGCCACAGCAGCAAGCCGAGCCCAAAGCCCGCGCCCACGTACACCATCCATTCGAGCACCGAAATGCTTTCCGCGCGCAGCACCATGAGAATGGCCTGGTTCTGCGCGAGAAACGGCACGGCGAACATCCACAACTGGTTTTTCACGGGACTGATCAACAGCACGATCGTCGGGATGATCGGCAGGAGCATGAGCACGCTCATGTAACTCTGCGCCTCCTTCACCGACTTCACGCTGGCCGCGATGAGGGTCAGCAAGGTCGTACCGATCAACACCATCGGCGCGAGGATCGCCAACAGCTTCAGCATCGCCACGAACGAGACGTCCACGCCACGAAAGGGACCGCTGCCCGCGAACTGGAAACTCAGCTTGAAGCTCAACAGGATCAACAACAGGCTCAGCATGCCGAAGGCGCATGCGGCCGCGATCTTGCCGCTCATGATGGCCTCGCGGCTCGAGGGTGTCGCCAGCAGCGGTTCGAGGGACTGGCGCTCGCGCTCGCCCGCCGTGACGTCGATCACGAGATAGGCGCCGCCGAGGAATGCGCTCAAGATCAGCAGATACGGCAAAAAAGCCAGGGCCATGCCGCGACGAGCCTCCGGCGTGGACACGTCGCGCCGTCCCGGCACCAGCGCTTCGCCCAGCGAGGGATCGACGCCGCGCAACATCAGTCGCATCGTGGCGACCTCGCGACTATAGGAGCGCAATGCGCTCTCGACGCGGGATACCGGAATCCGCGAATCCTGTCGGGAACTGTCGTACAGGACTTCGACCAGCGCCGGACGGCTGGCGCGCCAGCGCTCGGCGTAGTCTTCGGGAATGCTCAGGATCACCTCATAGACCTGGTCGCGAATCGCCTGCTGCGGATCTTCCGGCGGATCGATCACCTCGATGTCGCGGGTCGTGAGGTAGGCGACCAGGTTGGCGGCCCGCTCCGCGTTGATCACGGGGAGCTCGAGCGTGCTCTCCAGCTGCGTCTTGGCACGCGACTCCGCCATCGCGCCAATCCCGAGGATCAGTGCCGGAAACAGCAACGGCCCCATGAACAGGCCGAGCATGACCGTGCGCCGGTCACGGAACAGGTCGAGCAGTTCCTTTCGCATGACGGTGAAAATGATGCTCATGCGGCGAGGCCCTCCTCGGAACCGATGAGACGCACGAACGCGTCCTCGAGATTCTCCTCCCCGCTGAGGCGCCGCAGCGTGTCTGCGCTGCCCTGGGCCGTCACCTTGCCCTTCGCGATGATCACGATGTGGTCACACAGCAGGCCGACCTCCTGCATGATGTGGCTCGACAGGATCACGCAGCGGCCCTGGGACTTCAGCGTGAGGAGAAAGTCCCGCAAGCCACGCGTCGTCATGACGTCGAGACCGTTGGTGGGCTCGTCCAGAATGACGTTTTTCGGGTCGTGCACCAGCGCGCGTGCGATCGCGGTCTTGGTGCGCTGGCCCTGCGAGAAGCCTTCGGACTGGCGATCGATGAAGTCTTCCATGCCCAGCGCAGCCACCAGCCTGTCGGTACGCGACGCGATGGTGTCCGCGTCGAGGCCGTGGAGGCGGCCGAAATAGGTGATGTTCTCGCGCGCCGTCAGCCGCTTGTAGACTCCGCGCGCGTCGGGCAGCACGCCGAGGCTGCGGCGCACGGCGGCGGCCTCCCGGACCGCATCGAGCCCGTCAACATGCACCGTGCCCTGTTCGGGGCGCATGAGCGTGTACAGCATCCTGAGCGTCGTGGTCTTGCCGGCGCCGTTGGGCCCGAGCAGGCCCGTGATCCGGCCGTCCGGCGCTTCGAAACTGACGCCGTCCACGGCGCGTACCAGCCCCGTCTTGGCCTTGAAGGTCTTGTGCAGGTCATTCACCTTGATCATTGCGGCGATACTCCGTTCAAGGCTCCCAGCCATGCAGGCCGGAGAAAGGCGGCGGGGCCGCCAGTCGGTCGAGGCAACTCGCATCGAGCTCCGAGGCATCGGCCGTCTCGATGAACTGGGCCGCCAGCTTGGGCATGCAACCGACGCCCATGACGCTGTGGCCCTGCCCCGGCAGCACGAGATGACGCCCGCGAGCAAGCGACGCCGCCACCTCGTCACCATAGCGCGGCGGCGTCACGGGATCGTACTCGCCGGAGATCAACAGCACCGGGATGTCGCCAGCCAGGGGAGTGCGGAAATCCTCGGGCAGGGTGCCGCGCGGCCAGATCTCGCACTGGGTCAACAGCAGCTCGGCAAACTCGTCGCCCAGCACCGTGCCCGCGGCGCCATCGTCAACGACCCTCGCGAGGTCATCGGCATCCTCCGTGCAGATCACCGAATTGTGCATTCCCGAGGCGATCTGCCCGCCGAGCTGGCTCATCATCATGTCCGCCATGGCCATCAGGGCCGCATAGTCACCGGCCGCCGCCTGGTCGAGCACGAGAGGCAATGCCGCAGCCGTCAGCGGCGAATAGGCGTACATGCGCAACACCGCCGACAGGTGCTCGTAGACGGGGGTCTCCTCGCGCCACTCTCCGCTCGTCGGATCGCGATAACGCACGGGATCCTGGCCACCGGCACGCAGGCGGGCTGCAACCGCGGCCAGGTTCCCGCGCGGATCCCCGAGCGCCTCGACACAGGCGGGGGTTTCCCGGCAGCGTTCGAAGTGCCTCTCCAGCATGGCCTCGAGATTCGCCGCATGCTCGCCTCCGAGCGCCAGCGTCGCGGGCACGACCCCGTCCAGCACCAGCGTGCGGACATGCTCGGGGTGCGTCTTGGCGTATTGCTGCGCGACCCGTGTGCCATACGAGACGCCCACGAGGTTCACCTGCTCCGCTCCGATCGCCCGGCGTACGAAATCGAGATCGAACACCGCCTCCGCGGTCGTGTAGAGACGCAGGTCGGCCTTCTCCGACAGCTCGTCACGGCAATCCTCGGCGTACTCCTGGATCTGTTGCATCGAAAGGTCCGTGATGTCCACGGACTCGTCGTCCGCATCGATCTCCGGGCAGGCCAGCAGGTTCGATCCGCCGGTGCCGCGCTGGTCGAGCAACAGGATGTGCCGGCTTCTAGATATGTCGCGAAATGCAAACCTAACGCCCGGGTAACTGTCCCGCGCGGACTGCCCGGGCCCCCCCGCGATGAGGAACACCGGGTCAGGCTCGGGTTCGGCATCCGCCGGAATCCAGGCGAGCGCCAGGTCGATCATGCGGCCGTCGGGCGCCGCGGGATCCTCGGGCACGGCAATCGTGGCGCACTGGGCCTCGGTCGGGCGGGGCAGTCCGGCCGCCGTCAGCACGCAGGACTCGAACTCGACCCCGCCCAGCGTGCGGCCTTGCGCCGGCGCACCGGCAGCGAGCCCGGCGAAAAGCAGGCCGCCCGCACACAGCAAAGGGAGATACGTTGGAAATTTCCTGACGGGAAGCAAGCCGACCTCCGTAATAGCTAGGGTTCAATGATGGTAAACCGCCGAGTCTACCGTCAAAATGTGAACTTGTCCGGCGCGCAAAACCTGTACATTCAAGGTTTTCCGCCTCCGGAACGGATCGCGCGGGACCCGGGAGTCTAATTCCATGGAGACAGCTACCTCCGCAGGCCGTCCCGGAGAAGGACGCTACCGCATCATGCGGCGTGTCACTCTTGCCGGCGCGGTCATCAACACGGGGCTGGCCATGGCGCAGCTGGTCGGCGGCGTGCTGACGCATTCCCAGGCGCTCATCGCCGACGGCGCCCACACGCTGTCGGACCTTGCCAGCGACTTCATGGTGCTGTTCGCCTCCCGCAAGGCGAACGCGGCCGCCGATGCCCGCCACCCCTATGGGCACGGCAGAATCGAAACGCTGGCCACGGTGGCGGTGGGGATGGTGCTGCTCGCAGTTGCCCTGGGCATCGTGCTGGACGCGGTACGGCGCCTCTTGTCACCGGAAGCCCTGCTTGCCCCCACGCCGCTGGCGTTGTTCTTCGCAGTGCTCGCCATCGTCTCCAAAGAGGCGCTCTATCACTACACCATGCGCAGCGCGCGCAAGGTGCGCTCCAGACTGCTCGAGGCCAACGCCTGGCACCACCGCTCCGACGTCGTCTCCTCGATCGTGGTGCTGGTCGGGGTCGGCGCCACCCTGGCCGGCCTGCCATTCATGGATGCGGCCGCCGCCATCCTCGTCGCCGCGCTGATCGGCCGCATGGGCGCGAAGATGATCTGGCGCAGCGCTTTCGAGTTGATCGATACAGGAGTCGAACCGGAGGAGCAGAAAAGGTTGCTGGCCATCGTGCGCAGCATCGAGGGAGTGCGCGGCGCCCACGCCCTGCGCACGCGGCGCATGGGCAGCGTCCTGCTCGCGGACGTGCACGTGCTGGTCGCGCCGCGCATCAGCGTCTCCGAAGGACACCGGATCAGTGACGCGGTGTCCGACGTGCTGAAGGCCAATCACGAAGATCTCGACGACGTGCTGGTACACATCGACCCGGAAGACGACCAGCGCGCGGCGCCGAGCAGTCATCTCCCGGGACGGGAGGCATTGCTGGCGCAACTGGAGCCGCGGTGGCAGGAAGTGGGCGTGACGCTCGCACCGGACGACGCCATGTTTCATTACCTCGACGGCAAGGCTTACCTCGAGCTCCAGTTGCCGCTGGCGGCCTTCGACAGCATCGAGGACGCCCGGGAGGCAGCCGACAGACTGGTGCGCGCCAGCCGGCAGGTCGACTGCGTGGCCCGCGTGCGAGTGTCGTTTCGCGCCTGACCCGGTCCGGAGTGCACTGACCTCGGTTCGGTTGACCTGACCCCGGAATCCGGGGCTCAGGCGTGCTGCGTCATCCCTGATTTTCCCGCGCACGTCGCGCACGTGCCCTGGACCTCCACGATCCGGCGACCGATGCGGAATCCGAGCGTGGCGGCATCGCGCGACAGCTGCGCCTCGATATCGGGATCCTCGAGCTCGGTGGAGGCCCCGCAGGTTACACAGATGAAGAACACACAGATGTGGTGATGCTCGGGGTGCGCGCAAGGCACGAAGGCGTTGCGACTCTCCAGCTTGGACACGAGGCCCTGCGCAATAAGGAATTCGAGAGCGCGATACACGGTCGGCGGGCCGACCGTCCGTCCGGTGGCCCGCTTCCAGTCATCGATGAGCTCGTAGGCGCCCATCGGCTCGTTGCGCCGCCACAACAGCTCGAGAATCAGGCGCCGGATCGCCGTGAGGCGCGCGCCGCGTTGCGCACACAGTTCCGCGGCCAGCGTGACCTGCTCGTCGGGGGCGCGCGGCGCAGCGTGCATCGCCGTTCCGCAGTTGCGGTGTACGGAAGACCGGGTCATGCGCGGTATCCCCGGGGCCATCGGCGGCATGCGTGAGTCATAGGCACGGTGGCCGCACTATAGCGAAAGCCCCGGGGAGGTGCTATCCGACGACGGGTCTATTCTTCGACGCGATGCAATATCACGCTGTACGGAGGCCCCTCGCTTCCCTTATTGAAACGAGCGCGGATCTCGTAGGTTTTTCCGGCCTCCAGTTCCAGTTCGATGACGTTATGGCCGGGGTAGTCCTGGTGCCTCTTGGCCCGAGAGGCCGGCGGCCGGGGTTGCGTGGCGAGAATCTGGACCTTGATGGTGTAACTGCCCGGCTCGAGCCACAGGATGCTCCGCGGGATGATGTTCTGGCCGTTGATCTCGATGAAGTTCACCGCATAGATATCCTGAACTTCGATGCCCGGCCTCCCGCTGATCTTCGCCGCGTCAGGCCCGGGGCTCACGGTCTCGAAATCCTCCGCCTGGGCGGAGACGGGCAGCAGAGCGACAAGCAGAATCGGCAGAATCGTCGAAAGTTTCAGTTTGAACATTGAAATTTCCCTCGATGTCATGGGTCGTGAGGTCACCATGACTGCTGGGCGCCTCGCCGGCCATGGGAAGCGCCTGGTATTTGCCTGAAATTTCGCTGAAATTACTTTGCAGGCTCGTACAATGCCCGGGTTTTGGATCGCGCGGCCCAGGCGCGCGCCAGGCTTTCCGCAAGTTGCGCCGCCACATGGCGGCTGGGGAATCCATCCGCGGCGGATTCCGCAGTGTCCAGCCAGAGAACCCGTCCACCTGGCATTTCCAGGAGGCGCGCCGTGACCTGCCAGCCAGCCTGGTTTCGCACGATGCTCCCCTCGACGACCAGGCGGGCACCGAGATCCCGCGCCACCGCAGCGGCCGTATCCTCTCGGCCCTGGTAGGGCCGCAGGGTCGCGCGACCGATCAGCGCAACCCCCCTGAGGTCAGCACGCCACAACTCCGCAAGCAAGCTGTCGGCCAGCAACAGCTCGAGCCGGGAACCATCCTGCGTCGCGCCATCGAAACGCTCAAAGGGCAGGATGGCAAGGGCCATCTCATCAGGCCGTGCACCGCCGGCCATCGGGTCGGACTTTTCTGGCAGCCACCAGGCGAGACCGGCCAGCAATGCCGCTCCCGCCAGCGACAGGAGAATGACGCCCACCCATAGGGTCGAGGGCCGGCGCGAAGCCGGGGCCGGCGGCATGTCCTCTTGCGATCCGACGCTCGTGTCGAGCGGCATGACATCGGCCCGCAGACGATACCCACGGCGCGGCACGGTCTCCAGGAGGTCCGCCGGGCCGCCGAGTTCCGCGAATGCCCGGCGCAGCTCCCGAATCACGGCCGCCAGGCCGGACTCGAAGTCCACGACGGCTGTGTCGCCCCAGATGGCCCGGCACAGTGCGTCGCGCTCCACGACCGCGCGGGGACTCTCCAGGAGCCTGGCCAGCAGGTGCGCCACCTGAGGACGCAGCGTGGTAGATTTCCCGCTCCCCGCGTGTTCGAGCCGCCCGTCAGCGGGATCGAAAATGAATGCGTCGAAGCGATAACGGCTCACGGCGGGGATGGCAAGACCGACCGGCTCGCCTAGACGCCTTCCGCGAGGCTCGCGCGATAGGCCTCCAGGTCCTGCGCGAGGACCTGCCGATCCGATTGGAGCTGGCGGATCTCGCTCTTCAGTCGCCCGGAGTCCTCCGCCATGCGTCGGGTGTCGAGCAGCGCCTGTGCGCGCTCCTCGGCGGTCGATTCGGCGCTGACGACGATGAGCGAGTTCTGCAACATCGATTCCTCGAGAGCTTCCAGTTCGCGCTGTTTCGCGCGCAGCGAATTATCTGCCTGCGCGACCCGGGACTCCAGCAGGTGCAGCCGGGCGCCGGTTTGATGTGCGGCGGTAAACGCGGCCTCGAGCTCGGCAGGGCACACCCCCTGATAGGCGCCACCGCTCGCGCCGATGCGGAACCCATTGCCCGGCCGACAGTATTCCTGCAGGCCCTCCCAGCGCCCCCGCTGGTAGCGCTCCAGGTCAGGTACCACGCCGTGCTTTGCGCATGCCTTGCGATGCACCGCGACGCGATCGCCGGCATGGCCCGCCACACCGTCCTCGTAGCCGATCACCCGCCAGTCGACGGCGAGGCACTCGCTCTTGTTCATCGACGCACACCCGCCCAGGGCCAGCGCCACGAAAATAGGTGCTACTGCGCGTAGTTGCGAACCCGCGGTTCTCATACCGTGTTCTACTCCCTTGACAGCGAGCCGCTCGATGCGGGCTGCGCTGGATCAATGCCAGAAGACTGCGCGCCCACCGCCCGCCGCCTTCGCCTGATAGAGCGCCCGGTCCGCGGCGGCGATGACTTCGTGAAGCGGCTGATCATACCCTGTTCGGATCGCCGCCCCGACGCTCGCGCTGATCTGCAGCGTCTCGTCGCGGATCACTATCGGCGCTTCCACGGCCGCGATGACTTTCTCTGCCATGGCCAGCACCGACGACGAGTCCTCGACACTCGACTGGACGACGGCAAACTCGTCGCCGCCGAGGCGCACCACCAGGTCCTCCTCGCGGACCGCGCCCTGCAGCCGCTTGCCGATGATCCGCAGCAGCTCGTCGCCAGCCATGTGGCCATGCGCATCATTGACCGGCTTGAACCCGTCGAGGTCGATGTAATGGAACGCCACCGGACCGGCTCCGGGCGCATCCCGGGGACCGTCGAGGAAAGAATGCAACCGATGGCGGTTCGGCAATCCTGTCAGCGGGTCGGTCTCTGCCCTGTGCCGCAGTG
>Ga0102938_10002740_pt1 | contig 13260 bp, 10 predicted proteins | sample SalPonR2_B_D2_MG_FD_84516 | JGI IMG/M metagenome (GOLD analysis project Ga0102938, IMG submission 84516) | Salt pond soil microbial communities from South San Francisco under conditions of wetland restoration - Salt Pond MetaG R2_B_D2_MG | ecosystem: Environmental > Aquatic > Marine >... | reverse complement strand
GTCGTAATGACCATCGACCCCCCTGACGCACAGGATTTCGATGATGGGTTAAGCATCAAAATTCTTAATAACGGAAATTATTATCTCGGCGTACACATCGCGGATGTAACGCACTACATGCCGAGCGGATCGGTACTTGATGAAGAAGCCTACGAACGCGGCACAAGCGTATATCTCGTCGATAGGGTCATTCCCATGCTGCCAGAGCGGCTGAGCAACGGTCTCTGCAGCTTGCGCCCCTTTGAGGATAAATTAGCGTATAGCTGTTTTATGGAGATCGCGCCAAACGGAAAGGTCGTTGATCATTCTGTAGAAGAGACCGTAATTCACTCACGGCAGCGCTTCACATACGATGAGGTTCAGCAGATACTGGACGGTGAGAAATCACATCCTTATGAAAATCAGCTGAAATCACTGCAGGCACTTGCAAATGTTCTGCTCGACAAACGGTTCAGAGAAGGCTCCATTAATTTTGAAACGCCCGAACCGCGGTTTATTCTTGATGATTCAGGCAAACCGGTAGATGTGATTGTAAAAGAGCGGAAATTTGCTCATAAACTGATTGAGGAGTGTATGCTTCTGGCAAATAAGACCGTTGCCAGGCATGTAGACGACCTTCGGTCGAATAAGAAATCCAAAAACGATCACCCATTCCTCTACCGTGTGCACGGCGAACCTGATATTGAAAAACTCAACAATATTAAAGAGACCGCAAAGCCACTCGGCATTGAACTTGAGCTTAGCGGAAAAATTTCTGCTCAGAAGATCAATGAATTCCTCAAAAAAGTTGAGGACACGTCGCTCGAGAATATTATTAACGGCCTGATGCTCCGGTCGATGGCAAAAGCTGAATACAGCCCAAAAAACATCGGTCACTTTGGACTTGGTTTTAAAGACTACTCTCACTTTACAAGCCCTATTCGCCGTTATCCCGATGTGATTGTTCACCGTTTGCTTAAACGATATAACTCGGGCAGCAAAGAATATACATACGACCAGCTAAGTGAGATGGGAGAACATTCCAGCGAAAGAGAACGTTATGCCGTGGAAGCCGAACGCGACTCAGTGAAACTAAAGCAAGTTGAATATCTCTCAGACAGAATAGGCCAGACGTTCAAGGGCACCATCAGCGGTGTGACTGAAAATGGCATATATGTTGTACTCGATGATAGTTACTGTGAAGGGATGATAAGAGTGAGCGACTTAAAAGATGATTATTATATATTTAATCCACAATTACATTGCCTCACAGGTCGTTCTAAAGGCAAGAAGTACAGACTGGGTGATTCCATTCAGGCCAAAGTAACGCGAACCGACATGGATAAACGCCAGATTGATTTAACGCTTGGTTGATCTTTAATTCATTGTTACCACATTATGTCTCTACTAAAAAAAGTGGTCCTGGCGTCATTGCTGGGACTTTTTATCTCTTCATTAGCAGCTGAACAACTCTTCGCCCAGTATTTTTTCTTCGGCAAAAACCGGGTGCAGTACGAAACCTTCGATTGGAGATATATTGAAACCGACCATTTCGATATTTACTATTACAATTCGAAAAATTATCATTTAGCACAGTTTACTGCAGAGACAGTAGAGTCATCTCTCGAACAGTTTGAAAATGATTTCGGATCGCAGCTCACCGACCGCATTCCCGTAATTATTTACGATTCTCACAGCGATTTTTCCCAAACCAATGTCGTTCAGCTTCCCGTGGACGCACAGGGAATAGGCGGTGTGACGGATAAATATAAAAACCGGATGACGCAGCCATTTATGGGCGAATATGCCGATTTCCGGCGAACGATTCAGCACGAACTTACCCACGCTTTTATAAATGATGTATACTACGGCGGGAATGTTCAGTCCATTGTTCAAAATAATATTCAGCTGCGTTTTCCGCTTTGGTTTGAGGAAGGGCTCGCAGAGTATCTCGCGCTCAGATGGGATACCAATACCGATATGTTCATGAGAGATGCTGTGCTTAATGATTATCTCCCTCCCCTTCAGCGTCTGGGCGGTTATTTTGCTTATCGCGGCGGCCAATCTTTCTGGTATTATATCGAAACCGAGTACGGTCGGCCAAAGATTACTGAAATTTTAGAGCGGGTTAAACTTACACGAAACGTTCAGCAGGCAATTGAGCAGTCGGTCGGGCTGAATGTCGAAGAACTATCAGAGCGCTGGGATGAATTTTATCGCCAGCGATACTTCCCGGAAGTTGCCAATCGCCAGACGCTGAGCAGTACAGCTACCCAGATCACTGGCAGAAACAATGGCCGGTCCTCCTACAATACCAGTCCCGCGATATCGCCAAACGGCGACCTTATTGCCATGATTTCGAATCGTAGGGGTGTATTTGATGTAATTGTCGTTGATGCCAATACCGGTAAAAAACTCAAAACAATAGTGAGCGGCTCCGATAGCCCGATGTTTGAGGAGCTTAATATTCTGAACCCAAACCTGGCATGGTCGCCAGACGGGCGGCGTATTACCCTCTCGAGTAAATCACAAGGTTCCTATAACCTTGCTATTGTTGATTACGAGACAAAGAGTTTTACGACTACCAAATTCCCCAGCCTCGATGCAATAAATTCAGTAGCATGGTCACCCGATGGTTCCAAAATTGCTTTTGACGGTAACATAGGCCCCTACCAGAGTATTTTTGTCTATAACATTGAGAATGATGAATTTCTGAACCTTACCGGTGATGTCTTTACTGATAAGGAACCTGCCTGGGCGAGCGACAGCGAAACAGTTTATTTTGTTTCAAACCGGGGAGATGCCCTCGAACCACACACCTATCTTGCAGGGTCGACACCGGTAATGTACGACTCATTTTTTGAGACAGACATATACTCAATGAATATCAACAGCTCCCGGATACAACGCCTGACAAATACGGTGGGCTGGTCGGAAAACCAACCGACCTCTACCCGTGATGGCCGTCTTCTGTTTGTATCCGACCAGAATGGAATTCCCAATATCTACGAGTATGATTTAAGCAGCCGCACGGTGTATCCGCTGACTGACCTGCAGTCTGGTGTTATGCAAATTTCAGTGTCCTATGACGGAACACGGCTCGCATTTAACGCGCTTAATGAAGGATCGCCAGATGTGTATGTGATCCGGTCGCCTTTTTCACGCCGTATGGAGGAGCCTCTGGAACCCAATCAATGGGCTCAGCAGCGTGCGGAATGGACCGCAGAACAGCGCGTACCCGCTATCGGCTACGCCCGAAAACTCATCAGCGAACGGGATCAGGGAAATGTCCTCAACGCAAGGCGTGTGCTTACAGAAGCGCAACCCGAACGTAGCAGACAGAATCGCGACGGACAACAAGCCGAGAGTGATACCACAAATCGTCAGCAGGATTCAGAACGTATCGACTTCCGAAATTACCAGTTTGGTGAAAGCGTGGTTCGCGATACCACTCTCGAACTAAGAGACGATCCGCGTAATTTTGAGCCGGATAATAATACAACCGAAAATGGTCTCTACCGCCCGAAAGATTATCGCCTGCAATTTTCGCCGGATTTAAGCTATGCTGCTGGACAGGTTAACACCTACTCAGGCTCATCAGCCATTGCATTCGTCACGCTCAGCGATCTGTTTGGGAATCACCAGCTGACGCTTGGAACCGATCTTACCTTCGATCTCAGAAACAGCGACTACCTTATTCAATACGGTTTCCTGAAGAACAGAACAAATTTTTATGCGTCATTCAATCACCAGTCACGCAACTACCAGACATTTTTTGGTGAGTTAATCCGGTTCAGAACCTTTAGTCTGAACGCAGATTTTCAGTACCCTTTAAACCGCTACCAGCGATTTGACTATGGAGTTTCAGCAATAGGTATTTACAGGGACTTTGCTTCAGTAAGAAGCCTTGGTACTCAAAATAATCAGAACGACAATAGTTTCTTCCTAAATCCATCGGTCACATTTACTGGCGACTATACGATACCGCAGCCCGGCAGTATTACGCCCGGTGGAGGTTCGAGATACTCCGTAAGACTTTCAGGCAGTCCCTATATCACAAATAGCACGCCGCAATTTGCGACTATTTTGGGTGATTACAGAAAGTACTTCGATCTTGGAAACCGAACGTCATTTGCCTTCCGCGGTTCAGGTGCCTACAGTATTGGCCGCGACTCTCAGACATTCTTTATGGGCGGTATGCTCGGATGGATTAACCAGCGATGGAGCGATGCTGAAATTCCATTTGACCGCTTAGCTGATACATTCTTTACTTTGCCTGCAACTCCGCTCAGGGGACATGAATTCAATACCACATTTGGCGACCGTTTTTCGCTTTTGAACGCAGAATTCAGATTTCCGCTTTTTGCAGCCGTTCTTCCGGGACCAATTCCACTTATTCCGCTCTACAACATAACAGGCGTGGCGTTTGTTGATGCCGGGGCTGCATGGGGGTTTAACATTCCCTATTCACGATTCACGAACCAGAATGGCGAACCAATTGTGTTCGAGAAACAATCCCCCGAGCTGGATTTCACAGTGGCAAGCAAGGAGGAGCTCTTTCTGAATCCAAGTACCGGGCTGCAGCGCGAGGGCCCACCTCAGGAAGGTGATATAGCATCAACTATTATAGATGGAGACATTCTGATCGGTGCCGGATTCGGACTCAGAACAATCCTTCTCGGACTACCCTTCCGTTATGATGTTGGCTGGCCCTATTTCCGTGATGGGTTTGATGGAAATCCTATCCACTACTTCTCCATCGGAATTGATTTCTAAAGCCAAATTTTGGTAAAAATGTTTTTTAACAAAGTCCCGGGTCTAAACTTCCGGGACTTTTTTTTGCCTACAGATAGATAACTATATCCTTTTTTTCACGGCGGGATATGCGTTTAAGAGTTACAATCACGTCACCTGATGCTGCGTCATAGCGCCAGCCTTTCTCTTCCCGATTGTCCTGTGAGCGAACCAGTTCCTCACCGTTTATTTCTACGCGCTCAGGTTCTTTCGCGTGTTTGAAAAATATGTCGTAGGACCGCTGATCACTCATACCTTTAAAATCAGCCTGAACAGCGCCAATAGTTAGCTTCAAATTGCCCTCTATTTCATTATATCGAAACATGGTTCGGGCAGCATCCGCCCGTCTGTAGGCACGGGTCTCTCCATCATCTTCAACAAGCCTGAAAGCGCCTGCATCACCGGTGTAGATCTCAATCTGTAAATGTTCCGGATCGTCACTCACCTGATACGGAATCACTGAACCGGCTTTAACAAAAAGCGGCAATTGATCCAGCTGAGTCTCAACAAACCACGACCGGCCGGCTTCAAAGACATCTCCCGAATAATAGTTATACCAGCGCCGGCCCTCCGGAAAGTAAACAATCCTGCCATCACTGCCGGGAGCCATAACGGGCGCGACCAAAAACGCATCACCATACAAAAATTGATCTGGATGCTGTCTGAATCCTGAAATGACGCTTTCATTTGTCTGACGGGTGTAGTGGGCGTGCGTGTAACTGTATGGAAAGATAGAATTCCGAAAATCAACTGCGTTCTTGAACTGCTCTTTTTCCATTCTGCTAAGCCAACTAAAATAAGCAGGAAGCTTAATATTCATAACCGGCAAAAATGGCGACAGCTGAAGCGACCGGATAAAAAGCTCACTGTCCCAGTCAGAATCGACGGGCGATACAGATGAATAGTCAAGCGGCATCGACACAAACGGCATATTATAGAGGCTGCCGGCCGGGTCAGAAAGATCCCCAACAAGTTCCCTGTATCCGCCGGGCTTGTAATCCCCTTCCTCTATGAAAGGCTTAGCTGACCATGCAAATGTATAAAGAGGGGTGATTGGAGCCGGATACTGTTTTATAGTCGCATTAAATGCGTTCTTAATACCATGAAAAAAGACAGATCTTTGATCATCTCCCGCTAAATTCTGGTACTCCCGGTGCAGCCGGCTCAGGCACTCAACTCCCAAAGACTCATGTGTTACCATAAATTGATACCCCGACTCAAACACAGACTCCGCGTTGCCGGTGCAAATAGTATCACTGTCTATTTTAATCCCTCTAACAGGATGGGCATCGTCCGGGCTCGGCATACGTCTTTCATATTCATCTTTTAAACCTGAACCAGACCAAAAAGCACCAATACCGGCCGGATTAATCGACTCATCCCGTAAAAACCACTCAGTAAGAGACTGAAAGCCATGTTCATCAGATCCGAGAACTGGTTCAAAAGCCCAGGAAGGCGGCAGCATCACGGGGATTTCACGAAATATATCGGCTGCACTGAGGTCTGTGCGGGTGGATGAAGGCAGGCCGAGGCCAAACGGCTGATCAGCATTATTAAGCGACATTTGAATCTTGTGAATCTGAATGTCTTCAGGGCTGCGCGGAGTGATGGTAAAAGTATACTGTCCCGCTGTTTCAAATGAGATAAGATCGGAGTTATTTGTACCTGCCCGTATCCATTTTAATTTATAGCCTTTAGGGATCTCCACCGATGACCTCGACAGAAGAAATCCATCGGGCCCGGTAATCGAAATGTCTGTTAAGGTAGAAGAGCGGTCAGGTACCGGATGGGCGCCAAGCAACCAGATTGCATACTCGCCGCTCGTTGAAATGTTGACAGAAAATGAGATTGGGGCGCCAGTCGCAGAATCAGGAATGCTTTTTTTTAGACCGATGCTATTTATAAATTGAACAGGCTCCCAGCCAGTCGTGCCGGACATATCGGTTGCTTCTCCTGAAATCAACCCGTCCACTTCGTAAAAATCAGATGGGGGTGTATCTGAACAGCTGCTCACAACTATGAGAGCGAAAAAAATTAAGCTAACGCATGCTATTCTGTTAGTAGCACATTCCTTCAGACGACTGGTAAACGACGTACCAATGCATTGATTTTTGAAAAAATAGTTCTGAATCATCCTGCATTCATTTGGGGTAAATAATCAACATACGATGTTTTAGCAGCAGGATAAAGAAGAGCTAAAGAAAGGTATTTACCCGAATCAGCGAAAGTGTGTTAAATGATCAGGAATTAGAGTTGTTAACCTGATTTTTAAAATCTTTAGAAATCTTTAGTGTTGGAACGTACTGTTCAGGTACAATAACTTCTTCATTTGTTTTCGGATTACGAGCTACTCTCTGGGCGCGTTTTACTACTTTAAAACTGCCGAACCCCCGGAGTTCAATCGTTTCTCCGCGCTTCATGGCATCAATTACAGTATCCATAAAACCGTTAACAACTGCTTCAGTTTCAACTTTTGTTAGCCCAGTAGATGATGATATTACATCAACAATATCTGCTTTCGTCATGGCAAAGGAAGTTTATTTCAAAATGTTTGCTTGTACTTAATTGAGCTCAGGTTGTTTACAAGAATCTCAATCTTTTGTCTGTTAAGAAATTTCAAAGTCAAATCGTTCATTAATACCCAATTTTTATTAAAAAGTGACTCTATTTATTTATACATTCGAGGCTGAGCAAATAAAAACCATATTTTTTTTTGATGGATACATTCGAATGGGTCATTAATTCACTTTTAGATTTGATTTGGAATACACCGGAGAACCTGCCATTTATGGTAGTTGTATTGCTCTCTTTCGGTATTTTTATAACAATCCGGCTCGGCTTTATCCAAATCACCCGTTTTTCACATGGTCTGAAAGTTGTTAGCGGTCACTATGACGACCCAAACGATGAAGGCGACATTAATCATTTCCAGGCACTCAGTACTGCTCTATCAGCCACGGTGGGAATTGGAAATATTGCCGGTGTAGCTCTTGCCATCCACTTTGGCGGCCCCGGCGCACTCTTCTGGATGTGGATTACCGCCGTTTTAGGGATGGCCATCAAGTTTACAGAGGTTACGCTGGCCCAGGAATACAGAGTTACAAATGAAGACGGGTCCGTATCGGGCGGTCCAATGTACTACATAGAAAAGGGATTAGGCCCTAACTGGAAGTGGCTGGCTGTTGCATTCTCCATTGCTGCCGCCATATGTGCGTTTCTTACAGGTAATGCCGTTCAGGCTAACACGGTTGCAGACGTAATGCTCACCGAGTTTCAAATTCCAAATGCAGTCACGGGACTCATCACAGCCGGTCTTGTCGGTGCCGTTATTCTGGGTGGAATCAAAAGAATCGGCTATGTAACCTCCCGCCTGGTACCATTTATGGCTACGCTCTATGTGCTTGGCGGACTCATTGTCCTTATTATTAATTATGATTCGGTTATTCCCTCATTCATTCAAATTGTAACCAGTGCCTTCAACCCGCAGGCAGGACTGCTTGGGGTCGGATCAGGTGCTTTTATTTTCACGCTTAGCTACGGTGTACAGCGCGGCCTTTTTTCCAACGAGGCGGGCCAGGGTTCAGCTCCCATCGCCCACTCAGCTGCCAAAACAGATCAGCCGGTGCGTGAGGGCGTGGTTGCACTTCTCGAGCCGTTTATCGATACGCTGATTGTTTGTACAATCACTGGCCTTGTTATCGTGTCAACCGGTGCGTGGGACATGTACCACTCAGCTACCGTTTTTCCAACAGAAGACCCGGTGTCGTATATTGTAGATGAGGGTGATACCCCCTCCATTCTCTATTTTGAGGACGGCATGCCGGTCAACGGTTCCATGATGCGATACAACGTACCCGTTGATACAATGTTTACCGATAGCGAAGAAAGCGTCCTTTTTAACGGGCGAATTGAAGGTATAGACAGCAATCCCGTAATTTATCAGGACAACGATTCCCAGCTTGAAGCACTCTACGGCGGAGTTGTTGAAAACGGTGCTCCGTTAACAGTCAGAGCGTTTGAAATGGGGCTTTCTCCCCTCGCCGGCGGCGGTGGTTTTATTGTAACAATTGCCGTGCTGCTGTTTGCGGTCTCTACATCCATTAGCTGGAGCTATTACGGCGACAGGGCCGCACAGTACCTGTTTGGCTTTAAGTCGATCTTCTGGTACAGGCTCGTGTTTGTTGGAATGCACTTTATGGGAGCTATCACCGCACTCACAACCGTTTGGGCTTTTGGTGATGTGATGCTTGGACTGATGGCATTTTTCAATATTGTGGCACTATTTGCTCTCTCAGGAGTAATCGTGAAGATCACGAAGAAATATTTTGAGAATACTGAAATTTAATTCAAAATAAATATCCGGTAACTGGTTATGAACGTACATTCGAACGTCACGATTCTTGATCATCCCGTTGTTGCCAGAGATCTTTCAATCCTGCGGGATGAGACTACCAAAATTGTCGAGTTCCGGTCAGCAATGAGCCGTATTGCAACGATCCTGGCCTATGAATCGCTAAAGGAACTTCCGCTGCGCAAAACGACCATACATACACCGATTGAGGCAACCAGCGGCTACCATATCAATACAGAAATTGTTGTCGTACCCATTCTCAGAGCAGGCCTTACGCTGGTGGACGCGATCATGAACTTCATTCCCGATGCAAAAATTGGCCACCTCGGGATGTACAGAGACGAAACCACACATGAGCCCGTTGATTACTACTCAAACCTTCCGGATGAAGTATCAGACGGCCTGGTACTAGTGGTAGATCCAATGCTTGCAACCGGCGGAAGTGCAGATGATGCAATAGGCTACCTCAAAAAGCATGGAGCCAAAAACATCCGGTTTACCTCACTGATAAGCGCTCCGGAGGGTCTTGACAGAATCACAGAAAAATATCCCGATGTTTCAATCATTACTGCGGCGGTTGACGAAAAACTTAATGACGATGCATTTATCGTTCCCGGGCTTGGCGACGCGGGAGATCGCTATTTTGGCACAACGTAGTATAATTCCGGCCGTTTTTATAGCGCTATTCCTCCTCGCAAGCTGTTCAGAACTCTCAGAATACGACGCGCAGCAAATTAACTCCTACCTCAACGACTCGCTTACCACCACAACCGAAAGCTGGGATGTGGAGATGATGCTGATGCGTGACGGAAATGCGAGGGTTTTAATAGAGGGATCCTACGCCATCAGCTACCAGATGCCTGAGAAAAAAGAGACACATATCACCGGCCCTGTATATGTACAGCTCTTTGATTCCACGGGAGCTGTAGAGACAGAAGCCTGGAGCAAACGCGCCATCTACTTCGATACAAAACGCGCATTTGAACTGTTCGATTCAGTTCGTGTGCTTACCCAGACTGAAAGACAGCTTTATTCCGATTTCCTCAGGTGGTCTGATGTTAGCGACCGAATTACATCCGACCGTATTGTAACCATCATCACGCCAAAAGACAGCATTTCCGGACGCGGGTTTGATGGAATGACCGACCTTTCAAATTACACTATCGATGAACCGAGGGGGCGCTTTCTTGTCGACTAAATTCAGATCAATCATCATTTTCTGCCTGCTGGCACCTGTATTGCCAATATTAGTACTTATTACCCCGGGTGAACTCTCTGCACAAAGCCGGGTATTTATCGAGAATGCAGAACGGGCTGAAGGTGTCATCATTAATAATCAAAACGTCCGCAAACTCCTGGGTAACGTCAGGCTCGCAACTCAGGAAATGACGATGCTTGCCGACAGTGCCTATCAATTTATTAACAGAAACCGGATTGAGGCGTTTAATATCCAGATCGAAACTGCTGATGAAATTATCTGGGCTGATACGCTTTTCTACAACACCCTCACAGATTTCAGCCAATTCAGGGGACGGGTGATTATTGAATCTGAAACCAACACTGTTTTTAGTGAAATAGTAGACGTCTCTGCCCCACTCGATATTACCGTGTTCCGGGCGCCGGTCCGTTTTGAGGACGGTTCAGGAGCGCTGCTGGCTGATTCTGGGGTATTCTACCAGGAGGCCGACAGCGCTGTGTTCAGAGGAAATGTGCAACTCTCAGATACCACTCAATACCTGGAGGCTGACTCGCTGTTTATGAACCGTTCAAAAGATCTCTATGAACTGCACAGCCGTGTTTTTGCTGATGACTATGAAGAGAACGTGACGTTTGCGGGAAACTATCTTTTTGCTGATTCCACAGGATACAGGCTTCTTACCGGCAACGACGCCTGGCTGATGGAAGTGAGCGAATCAGAAACCGACACCACACACCTGCTGGCAAAAAAAATTGAGCTTCAGGAGACAGACACTACATCACTTATGGATGCCTATCAGCAGGTTAGAATCTGGTCGACCAAGTTTTCTGCTGTCACGGATACGGCAAACTACAGTGATGGTGACGAGCTTTTTATTCTCAGAGGCTCACCCATCGTCTGGCAGCGCAACATTCAGCTCACCGGCCCTTACATCGAAGCTACCCTGAATGATGGTGACATCCGTTTCCTCCGCTCCTATCCCCGCCCTATTGCCGTTCAGGAGGATACCGCAACGGGACGCCTGAACCAGATGACCGGCGATACGCTGAACGCCTATTTTGAAACAGGCGAACTCGACAGCATGGTCGTCTATGATAATTCAGAAATTATATTCCATCAAAAAAACGAAGAGGACGAACCTGACGGGCTGATGGAGATGGTGGCAGCCGGCTCATCCACGATGTTGTTTGAAAACGGTGAGTTCGATTTCTTTAAGGCCATATCCAATATCAATGGCACCTATGTGCCGGAAAACGAAGGAGATTCTGAGAGGACGCTCGATAATTTTCAGTGGAATCCCGATCGAAAACCTCAGCGGCCCCCACTGAGGAGACCGCGGCTTCCCATGATTCCAAACGAGCCGTTTTTCGAACTGCCACCGCGGTATGTCCAATATCTTGAGAATCTTGAAACGGAGGCTGAAACTGGAGCCGAAGGTGTAGAATCCATTGATTAAATTATTAACGGTGCGGCGTTTAACCGGTTTTGCTATTGACAACTTCTAAAGTGATAAAAAGCAAGATCTACCGCAACGCTAATTTTTTTTATTGCCTGCTATGAGTGGCAAAATCCGATTGAAACGCTTGTTAACCACCTTACCTATATTTCTGCGAGCGATATCTCTTTAACAGATTTAAAATCTTTGATATTAAATGTAGCCACTTCGTGTAACCCATGGGCCAAGCCAATACTGATGATTTCAAAATCGTGAACTTTCAATCCTTTGGGCTGATACCGGTTCATCAAATCGAGAAATATGGCTATTGACTCCTGTCTTGGATACACAATTTCGATACCTTGTATGATCTCTTCGATAATTTCCAATGCCGTATCATTGTTAAGATTATATCCTGATGTCTTGGTAGTAACAGCAAGGAATTCGATCAGATTTTTAGAAGTGGTAACGATTTGGTATTTATCTTGCTCCAATATCTTCCGGGCTCTCTTGAAAAATGACGATTCCTCATCAATTCCATAAACAAGAATATTGGTATCAACCAAAATCTTATTCATAAGCTAAAGATCGCAGGTCCTCTTCGTCCAATTTGCCCTTTAACTTTAATGAACGAATATTTGGCCGGGATTTATTTGTTTTTCTTAAAGAAGAGAGGTATAGGTATACTTTTTCCAGTTCCGTCTCGGACAGCCGATCAATCTCTTTTTTTACTTTTTCTTTGGTAATCATAGGATCATGAATTAAAAGACATCAATAATTTACTTAACGAAATAGAAAATTCATAAGTATTGATGAACCTTGTATCAGGTGGTTAACATATAATTGCGCGACATCATGGTCATTGGGAATTGATCCTGCACTATTTGTTCTTTGTTTAATACAACTTATGAGCTGGTTTATTTTGAAAGATTACGACATTTACACATTCAGAAGAACCTAAAAGGGTAAAAAACGACATTTCTCTGATCTGATATATCTTTAAATGTTAGATCCTGACCACCAATTTGCCAAAAAAATATTACAAACACAGCTTCACGCCGTGCCGGGAAATATGCACCTTACCAAATTCCTATCCATCCTTTACAATGCTCGCTATACTGCAAAAATCTGACTCTCATCCCGAAAGGCTTTAAACTCAAGGGCATTTCCGCTTGGATCGAGGAAAAACATCGTGGCCTGTTCGCCGGGTTCGCCCTTAAACCTGATGTAGGGCTCGATCACAAACTTCTGGTTGTGCTCAATCAGGCGATCTACCAGTTTATGCCACTCATCCCATTCCAGGATAACGCCAAAATGTTTGGCCGGCACTTCATGGCCGTCTACCTCATTGGAGGCAGATTTACCGGCATCGTCAGGGCTGACATGTGCAACCACCTGGTGTCCAAAAAAGTTAAAGTCGATCCACTTTTCTGAACTCCGGCCGGTTTCACACCCCAGAACATCTCGATAAAAAATGAGTGTATGCTTAAGCTCCTTAACCGG
>Ga0102938_10002739_pt1 | contig 13261 bp, 11 predicted proteins | sample SalPonR2_B_D2_MG_FD_84516 | JGI IMG/M metagenome (GOLD analysis project Ga0102938, IMG submission 84516) | Salt pond soil microbial communities from South San Francisco under conditions of wetland restoration - Salt Pond MetaG R2_B_D2_MG | ecosystem: Environmental > Aquatic > Marine >... | reverse complement strand
TTGGGCACCGAATAAGCGAGAAGGCGCTTCCAGTGAACAAACCTCCGAAACAATCAAGCGACGACCTGACAGGAAGATGATCCGCTCAATCGACAGATGGCTTTTACCTGAACCCGGAAACCGGAAACCCGAAACCGGTTTTTCTTGAATGCGCATCGATTTCTACGAAATGTCCGGCCGTTTCACCGATCCCGTCGAGGTGGCCGGGGTGCTGGTGGGGAAGGCGTTTCCGGCCACCGCCGACATCGCGGTGGTGGGATCGCGCGAACAGCTTTCGGCGCTGGACGCCCGGCTGTGGGACAAGCCGGACGGGCGGTTCCTGGCCCACGGCGTGGACGATGCAGCCGCCCCGATCCGGCTTGTGGATTCCGCGCCCGAGCGCGCGGCGCTGTTGATCAACCTGGCGGGCGACTCGGAAATGCCGAGCGGCGATTACCAGCGTGTGCTCGAAATCGTGCCGCCCGATGAACAGGCGAAGAAGCGTCTACGTCAGCGCTGGATGGATTGGAAGGCCCGTGGCGCCGAATTGCATCATCACCTGCTGAAGTGAAATGAAGATCGAAGTGAAATGAAAAAAACCTACGAACCCGAATCGATAGAAAACCGCTGGTACCCGGCCTGGGAAGAGTCCGGCTGTTTCGAGCCTTCCGGCCGGGGCAAACCCTACACTATCCTGCTGCCGCCGCCCAACGTCACCGGCACGTTGCATATGGGCCACGCGTTTCAGCACACGCTGATGGACTGCCTGATCCGGGCGCACCGGATGAAGGGTTTCGACACGCTGTGGCAGGTCGGCGTCGACCACGCCGGCATCGCGACGGAAATGGTGGTCTCGCGACAGATCGAGGCCGAAGGCGGCAAGCGCGACGACTACACCCGATCCGAGTTCATCGACCGGGTGTGGCAGTGGAAGCATGAATCGGGTTCCACCATCACCGGCCAGATGCGCCGGCTGGGCGCTTCGGCCGACTGGTCGCGCGAGCGCTTCACCATGGATGACGACCTGTCCGAGGCCGTGCTGGAAACCTTCGTTCGACTGTATGAAGAAGACAAGATCTACCGCGGCCCGCGCCTGGTCAACTGGGACCCGGTGCTGCAGACGGCCATTTCGGACCTCGAAGTGGTCAACCACGATGAACAGGGCAAGCTGTGGTCGATTCGGTATCCCAGGACCGACGGCCGCGGCGACGTGGTGGTCGCCACGACCCGGCCCGAAACCCTGCTGGGCGATGTCTGCGTCGCGGTGCACCCGGACGACGAACGCTATACCGACCTGGTCGGGAAGACGGTCGAGTTGCCGCTGACCGGGCGTGAGATTCCGGTAGTGGCCGACGATTACGTCGATCCGGAATTCGGCACCGGCTGCGTCAAGATCACACCGGCCCACGACTTCAACGACTGGGAGGTCGGCGAGCGCCACGGATTCGAACCGATCAACATCTTCACGCCCACCGCCGAGGTCAACGTCAGCGCGCCCGAAGCCTACCGCGGACTTGACCGCTTCGAAGCCCGAGAGCGGGTGGTCGCCGACCTGCAGGAACAAGGCCTGCTGGTGGAAGAAAAGGCGCACCCGATGGTGGTCCCGCGGGGCGATCGCTCCGGCCAGATCATCGAGCCGTTCTTGACCGACCAGTGGTTCGTGAAGATGGACGAACTCGGGAAACTGGGACTGGAAAAGGTCGAATCCGGCGAGGTCGAATTCGTGCCGCCCAACTGGATCAACACCTACCGTCACTGGATGGAGAATCTCAAGGACTGGTGCATCTCGCGCCAGCTCTGGTGGGGCCACCGGATTCCGGCCTGGTACGATCCGGAAGGCAGGGTCTACGTTGGACGCACCGAACACGAGGTGCGCCGGAAATTCAGCATCGATGCCGAACTTCCGCTGAAACGCGACGATGACGTACTCGAGACCTGGTTTTCATCCGCTCTGTGGGCCCACTCCACTTTGGGCTGGCCCGACCCGGAACGCATGGCATCGGCGGGCTTCGAGCGCTATCTGCCGACCTCGGTGCTGATTACCGGATTCGACATCATTTTCTTCTGGGTCGCGCGCATGGTCATGATGACCAGCCACTTCACTGATCACGTACCGTTCGAGCAGGTCTACATCACCGGGCTCATTCGGGATCGGGACGGTCAGAAGATGTCGAAATCGAAGGGCAATGTCCTCGATCCGATCGACCTGATCGACGGGATCGATCTCGATGCACTGGTGCACAAACGCACCGCGTCGCTGATGCAGCCCCAGATGAAGGCGGCGATCGAAAAGCACACCCGCGACGAGTTCCCGGAAGGCATTCCGGCGTTCGGCGCCGACGCGCTGAGGTTCACGTTCACCGCGCTGGCCGGCCACGGCCGTGACATCAAGTTCGACCTGTCGCGATGCCAGGGCTACCGAAACTTCCTCAACAAGCTTTGGAACGCGTCGCGCTTCGTGCTGATGAACGTCGGCGAGGACGCACTGCCCGCAGCCACTTCGAGTGACGAGAGCGGCGACGTAATTTCGCGCTGGATCCGGTCGCGCCTGGCCCGGATGATCGACGAAGTCGACCAGGCGCTTGCCGCCTACCGCTTCGACCTGGCCTCCAGCGCACTTTACGAATTCGTCTGGCACGAGTTCTGCGACTGGTATCTGGAACTGGCCAAGCCTGCCCTGGCCGACGACGCCGATGCAGCCACGCGCGTTTCCACACGGCGCACGCTGGCCGAAGTGCTGGACGCCACGCTTCGGCTGCTGCACCCGTTCGTACCGTTCGTGACCGAGGAAATCTGGCAGCGCCTAAAGTCGCCGCTGGCCCTGGAAGCGGAATTCCTCGCCGGCGCCGACTGGCCCGAGGCGGGCGCAATCGATGAGCAGGCCGAAGCCGACGCCGAGTGGCTCAAAGCGGTCATCATGGGGGTACGCTCGGCGCGCACCGAGCTCAACCTGGCCCCGGGCAAGCCGATGCCGCTGCTGGTGCAGCAAGCGGGCAGCGAGGACGCCGACCGCTTCGGGCGCTTCGGCGACCTGGTGCGGCGGCTGGCCCGGCTGGAGTCCATCGAACTTGTAGGCAGCGCGCGCGACTCATCCGACTGTGCGGTCCAGCTTTGCGGCGAGATGCGGCTGCTGATCCCGCTGGCCGGCCTGGTCGACATCGGCGAGGAACTGGCGCGTCTGAACAAGCAGCTGGAGCGCGAGCGCAAAGGTCTGCAACAGGTCACAGGCAAGCTGTCCAACGAAAGATTCGTCGCCAACGCACCGGCCGAAGTGGTGGAAAAGGAACGCCAGCGCAAGGTCGATCACGAGCGCAGCGTCGAAGAACTGGAAGCACAGGTGGCACGGCTGAAAACGATCGCAACCGCTTGACCGGCCTTGAAGAATGCCCGAGCGCTTGACTTTGCAGAGCCGCCGTCGAACACTGTAGCCTGGCATTCACCAGTTTGAACACTGTCTGCCCAGGTCAGCAATGAGCGAAAATCCGGTCCCCAGGCAAGACAATCCGCAGGCCGGTCCCGAGCCGCCCTCGCTGGAGGCCGTGTACGACACCCTGCGGGTCATCGCTCGGCGCGAGCGTGCGCGAAACCCCGGTGGCACCTTCAACACCACAATGCTGGTCCACGAAGCCTGGCTGAAACTGGAACAGGGCCGCGGCAAATGGAACGACGCCTGCCATTGCCGCGCCACTTATGCTATGGCCATTCGCAGGATTCTCGTCGACCACGCGCGCGCCCGGTCGGCGTTGAAGCGAAGCCGGAACGATGACTATCTGGTGTTCGAAAACGAGCGCTGCCATTCCGGGACCGCCGAGGAAATCATGGCCGTCGATCAAGCGCTGTCTGAACTCGAGCGCCTGGATGAACGCCTTGCCCGGCTCGTCGAACTGCGATTCTTCGTTGGTCTCACCAACGAGGAAGCCGGCGAAAGCCTGGGCATTTCGCCCCGCACCGCAGCCCGGGACTGGAACCGGGCGCGAGCATTTCTGCAGACCGTGCTAGGGTGAGAATCGACGTCGAAACCTGGTCGCGAGTGACGACGCTTTTCGACCGACTGGTCGATCTCGATCCGGAAACACGCGCCGAAGAGCTTGCTCGGACCAGGCTCGAAGCCGATGTCGCGGATTGGCTGAATCGACTGCTGGATGCGCACGACCAGCCCGACGAACTGGTCATCGACCGCACCCTGCAAGGGGTCGTCGACGGTCTTGCCGGGATTCCCGGCACCGCCGATCCGGATCTTTTCCCGGGGCCGGGCGAGCGCCTTGGTCCCTGGCGCCTGGTCGAGGAACTGGGCCGCGGCGGCATGGGCAGCGTACTGCGCGGAGAACGCGCGGACGGCCGCTACGATCAGACCGTCGCGGTCAAGCTTCTGCGGCCATCCGCTTACGGCGGAATCGATCTCGATGCGATGGACAACGAAATTCGGCTGCTGGCGCGGCTGGAGCACCCCGGGATCGTTCGGCTGATCGAGGGCGGAATAACGCCCGACGGCCTGCCTTACCTGGTCATGGAATACGTCGCGGGCGAACCGATCGACCAATGGTGTGATCGCCGTAATTCAACGCTGCAGACGCGAATGGATTTGATCCGGCAAGTGACGGCGGCGCTTGCCCACGCCCATCGTCGACTCGTGATCCATGCCGACATCAAGCCGTCCAACGTGCTGGTTTCCGACGACGGTCGCGTGCGCCTGGTCGATTTCGGCATCGCCGGCCGTCTGCAAAAACGTGCCGACGCTCGATTGCCTGCAATGCTTCGTTGCTCACCGGCCTGGTGTGCGCCCGAACAGCTGAAGGGCGCTCCGCCGGACGTTGCCCAGGACGTTTTCGGCGTCGGGGCACTTGCGTTGAGGTTGCTGACCGGCGATCGGATTCGCACCGGCGATCGAATCACGCGTTTACTGGCCGGCGCCTCGATTGAAGACGAGCCGCCGGCGCCGCCGTCTTCACGGGCGCTGGCCGGGCTGCCGGTACGCGAGATCCGCGGCAGTCTCGATGCCGTTTGCGCCGGCGCGCTGGCCGCCGATCCCGGCGCACGCTACCCGTCGATCGAAGCGCTGGACGCCGAACTCGAAAGATGGCAACGGCACGAACCGGTCCGAGCCGCCAGGCTGGGCCGGACCGCCCGGTTTGCACTGTGGTTCCGGCGCAATCGGGTGCCCGCCGTGGCCGGGGCGTTGGCCGGACTGGCGATGATTGTCGGCACGGCGGCGGCGGTCTGGCAGGCCGACCGGGCAAGGGATGCGGCAGACCACGCGCAGCTGCAGGCCGAGCGCGCGGACACCGTTCGGGATTTCGTCCTCTCGCTGTTCAGGGCCGCCGACCCGCTTCGCGTCGGCGGCGCCGAACTCGATACGCGAACGGTTCTGGCCCAGGCGTCCAGACAGCTCGACGACGACAAATTACTGGACCGGGAACTCCGCGTCGAGATCCTCAACACGCTGGCCGACGTGCAAATGACGCTGGGCTGGGACGAGGATGCCGCCGAGCTGATCGATGCGGCATTCAAATTGCAGGAATCCGGCCCGGTCTCGCGGCACCTGGCCGCCGAAACGCTGCTTCAGGAAGGCAAGCTTTTGGAGAGCAACGGTGATTTCGACGCCGCGCTGGAGCGATTCCAGCGGGGCCACGCGCTGCTGCACGCGGTCGACGACGAACCCGGCCGGCTGGTTCGTGCACGCACGCTGCTGCAGATCGGCGCGAATCTTGCGCGCACCGGTCAGAGTCGGGACGCCAACGCGGCGCTGGCGCGCGCCGAACAGGCGTTGGCCGCGCTCGAAGTACCGAACCCGGAACTTGGCATGCTGCTCGCCAGCTCCCGCGGCGTTGCCGCCTACACGGCCGGCGACTACCCGACGGCCCAGCGATACATGCAGGAAACGGTAGAGATCGAGCGGCGCATCGGCAACGCGCAGCACGCCTCGATGGTGACTTCGCTCGGCAACCTGGCTGCCGTGACCGCGCAACTCGGTGATCCTGAGCAGGCGCTTGTCTATGATCGAGAGGCGGTCGAAATTGCACGGGCCGCGTACCCGCAAGGCCACACGACGATCGGCCGGGCCTTGTATGCCTACGGCGACAGCCTTCGCCAGCTTGGGCGACTCGACGAGGCCGATGCAGCGCTGATCGAATCCCGAAGCATCCAGCTGACGGCCGGCAAGCCCGCCGAGATCGAACTCGTGGACCTGACCCGTGCGCGGGTCTTGCTGGCGGCCGGCCGTCATCAGGAAACCGCCGCACTGATCGAGCCGGCGCGTCCGGCGCTGGCAGCAAGGTGGGGCGACGCGTCGGACGTCGTACTGCAGGCGCTGGAGGTCGAAATTGCGGCGCGTTCGGCACTGGATCAGTCAGAACATGTCGCGGCCATGAGGCGCACCGCGCTCGACCTGCTGGGCAGTCTCGAACCCGATAAGCAAAGCCGACCCGTCGCCAACCTGCTGCGGTGGCGGCTGGCGTATCTGGCGCTGCGCGAGGGGCGACATTCCGACGCCCGGGCAATGCTGCGGGCCGCAGGCACGACCTTGCCGTCCTCGACGCCACCCACGCTTGTCCTCAAGCTGGATGCGCTGGCCATCGGGCTGCAGATCGCGGCTGGATCGCCGGCGGACGAAGCCAACATCAAGGCACTGCAAGAGGCCCTCGAACCGACGGTTGCCAGCGCCGATACGCGTGCCTATGCCTGGTGCACGCTTGCGATCGCTGCGCGCGCGACGGGCGATGAAAATCTACTTCGGCGGGCACTGGATTCGATCGCCACGTTGCGCGGCGAGCGTACGCTCACCGCCGAAGGCGTCGGCTGGCTGGCCGAGGCCATGGCGAACTGAATCGTAGCCACCCTGCCCGGCCCCACGGCAGTTCATCGGGCGACCTTAAAGCGGGTTTCACTCCTCCGGATCAGCCTCCAGGCGGAACACGACGCCCACGCGGGCCTCGAACTCGACCGGCCGGGGCGCCATCGGGATCGCGAACTCGGCGTCCGCGGCGCCGACGCCCATCGAGTATCTCTGCATCCGGCCGTCCTCGGCGCCGGCCATGCGGCCGGCCAGTTCGTGCATCGGCTCGAAAATGATGCCCCAAGGCTGTCCGAGACGGCCGCCCTGGAACTGCGCCAGGCCACGGGCCTGCGCGGTGGCCCGCTCGAGTGCCTTCTTGCGCGCCGCATCGTGCGCCGCGTCGGTGTCGGATACCTGGAACCTGGGCTCGCCAAGGCTGTTCCAGTCCATGGCGGCCAGCTCGAAATGCAGCTTCGGCAGGCGCTCGAAATCCGAGACTTCGATCCGGAACCCGAACTGCCCGAAGAACCCGGCTTCGACACGCTTTTGCTGCTGCCGGTCGTACTCGTATTCGCGTCCGAACCGCAGCGACTCCAGCTTGGTGTCGCGCAGGGCCTCCTCATAGCCGGCAAGCAGTGAAACGAGCCGCTTCTGCGCCGCATTGGCCTGCTCGCGTGCCGCCTCGGCCGTTGCCTGGACGGTCCTGAAATTCAGGTCCATGACCGCGTAATCGGGATCGACGCGATGCACGGCAGCGGCGCTGGTCGATACGTAAGGTCCATCGGGCAGAGCTTCGGCCACGGCAGCGGCGGCCGCGGGAAGCAAGACAAGCGCCGCGAACAGATTTCGAATCACGGTCAGATTTCGGATCAACATGAGTACGGTCACCGGCAGGGCCTGGCGTAAATGCTACCGCAACGGATCACGAACGGGAAGAGCTAGCCCGGATCAGGAATCGTCGCGAAACCGGGCGATGCGTTGCCGGGTCCGGTCGACTTCGAGGCCGAATACGTCCGGGCGCGAGTAATGACCGGAAGGGTCGAAGTTGTGGCGGGCGCGGCGAACCTGTTCGTGATCGATCTCGGCCACGAACAGTCCATCTTCATGTTCCACGGGTTCGATCAGCCAGCCTCCGTCGGGACCGGCCAGGCAGGAACCGCCGGCGGCCCAGGGCATGTCGGCCGCGGCGTCGCGCAGCGCATCGATGCAAGGCAGGTCGTCCGGCAGGTCATCGGCGCGCATAAGCCCCGACGCCGAGAGAACGAAACTGCGACCCTCCAGCGCCATGAAGCGCGTGATCTCTGCGGTGTTGCGCGCATTGCCCGGCCAGATCGCGACGTGCAGGTCCTCACCCTGGGCCTGCAGGCTGGCCCTTGCCAGCGGCATCCAGTTCTCCCAGCAATTCAGCGCACCGACCGTGAACTCGCCCAGCCGCCAGGTGCGCAGCCCGTTTCCGTCGCCGGTGGCCCAGACCAGACGCTCCTCGTGGGTGGGCATCAGCTTGCGCTGCACGGCCCGGATTTTACCGTCGGCAGCTATCGAGACAGCACTGGCGTAAACGCTCTCGCCGCGCTGCGCCGGGCGCTCCAGCACGCCCAGGATCACTGCGGTCCGGTTGCGACGCGCGGCTTCCGTGACGGCGTCGAGGTGCCCCGCTTCGATATCCACGGCCTGGTCGACGTAGTGGGCGAACAGTTCCTGCTGCAGATCGGACCCGAAACGCGCACCATCGGTGCGCTCGACCCAGAACGGGTAGCCGGGCACCAGGCACTCGCCGAACGCCACCAGATCCACGCGCTGCGCGCCGGCGGCGTCGATCTGCGCCACGACCCGGGCCAGCGTCGCCTTGCGATTCAGCCAGGCCGGCGCAATCTGGGCCGCTGCTATACGCAACGGCGCGTCAGCCATGACGGTTTCCGATGCGTCGATCGTCGATGTGATGGACCATGACCAGTGCATCCTCGCGGCCGCCAGGACCCGGGTAATACTCGGGACGCCGGCCGATCACGTGGAAGTCGTTTTGCCGATACAGCTTGACCGCCGGCTTGTTGGATGGGCGGACCTCGAGAAAAAGCCTTCCCGCGTGCAGAAGATTGGCGTCGACCAGCACGCCGTCGAGAAGCAGCTGACCCAGTCCATTACGACGATGATCCGGCGCCACGCACAAATTCAGAAGATGGGCCTCGCCGGCCGCGCCCGAAAGGATCGCGTAGCCGGCGATGCCGCCGTCGAACTCGGCCACCCGGCAGCAGTAGCCGATGCGCAGACAATCGAAGAAGATCCCCTTCGTCCAGGGGTAAGGGTACGAGACCTGCTCGATCTCGAATACCGCGTCGGCGTCGCCGCGCCGCATAGCTCGAATCGTGTATTCCGGCTCGAGTACAGCAACCACGATCAGACTGCCAACAGCGGCTGAAGCTGCCGCCACAACATACGGCGGGCCTCGCCCGATGCTGTCAGCCGGGCCAGGTCGCCTCCCTGAACGAATCCGGCACCGGCGTCGCCTCCGAACACCAGCGCATGACGGATGCCGTGCGCGCCCCAGTCCTCAACGGCCACGCCGGCATCGGGCGAATCCGACCAGGTGCCGAAGCGACAGTCACCGGTGCCAAGCGCGGCGCGAATATCTTCGATCAGGGTCGCATGGCGGGCACGATCGGCGTCGTCGACCACAAGCAGCCAGCGGCCGCTGCCGGCCTCCAGCCGAATACGCGCGCCCCGCGGCTCAACGGAAGACGCGTCGACCGAACGCCCCGCGGCTGGCACGGATTCGGGCGAATCGGTTGCCGCGGGCCGCGCCACATCGGTGCCGGCATGTTTCGGCGTGCGAGAACACCAGACCGGGATATCCATGGCTTCCAGCCTTCGGATTGCGCGCGCCTCAATCACCATCATCGGACTCCCGCCCGGCTTCCGGCTTGCGCTCGTCGTCCGGTCGGCGCTTGCGGCGTCGCTGATAGCGGCCGCGCAGGGTCACGATAAGACCCGAGGAGACGTAGAGCACGCCGATGGTGAACAGCACCGCCGGCAAGTCGATCGCAAGCAGCACGATCACCACCAGCAGCACGAAAATCCAGGCGATGGGCACGCGCTCGCGCTCACGGCTGGCGCCGCCCTTGAAACTGGAATAACGCAGCCTCGACACCATCAGCGCACCCAGCATGACGGTAAGCACCAGCATCGGCCATGCCACGGCTTCCGGGCCGATTCCGCGGCTTTCGCAGAACCAGATCGTGGAGACCAGCGTGCCGGCCGCTGCCGGGCTGGCCAGACCCTGGAAGTAGCGCTTGTCCGCTACACCGGCCTGGGTATTGAAGCGTGCCAGCCGGAGTGCACCACAGGCCGAATAAAAGAAAGCGCTCAACCAGCCGATCTTCTCGCCGATCGGGCCGGCGAGTTCGACCGAAGAAAGCGACCAGCTCCAGACCAGGATCGCCGGCGCGATGCCGAACGAGACCATGTCCGACAAGCTGTCGTATTGCGTCCCGAACTCGGACTGGGTACCGGTCATGCGCGCGACGCGACCGTCGATGCCGTCGAGCAGGCCGGCCACCACCACAGCAATGCATGCGGCGACGTGTTCGCCCTGCACCGCCGCGATAATGGCGTAAAAGCCGGCCAGCAGCGCCGCGGTTGTCAGCGCGTTGGGCAGCAGGTAGGCGCCGCGCGCCACCGGCGGTTTGTTCGTGCTTTCCTCGTCAGCCAAGTCGGTGCTATCCTCTCGAAAAGTGATGGCGAGTGCCCGCTGTCGAAAAATCGTATAGTCAAGACACCATAGCTCAGGCACCATATCGTAAACCGAGTCCCGGTTGCGTGCATTCTGCAGCCGACGGCCAAGGAATAAACCGGAACCGAGCCCAGCCAGGTGATTATCGTGAAAATCCGACCCACGCTCCTTCTCTTTTTGTGCACGCTGCTGGCCGCAGCCCCTGTCGCGGCCAAGACCTACTACAAGTGGACCGACGACATCGGCACCGTGCATTTTTCGGTCGAACCGCCTAATGACCGCGAATATGAAACCGTCAACACCTCCGGCCGGATAACAAGCATTGCACCGGTGCAATCCGAGACCTCGCAGGAACCGGCTCAAGACGCAGCCGAGGAGGTCCAGATGCCGCGGGAGGCTGCGCCCGACCCGGAAGTCGTCGCGGCTCGCTGCAAGCAGGCCCAGGAGAATCTGTTCTGGCTGCAGAGCAAGCGCCGCATCGTGGTCGAGAACGACGACGGCAGCGAGACCTTCATTGATGCCGAAGAGCAGCAGCGATTGATCGAGGAAAACCAGGCACTGATCGACGAATGGTGCCAGAACAATCGCTGATCCGTCGCGAATCCCCGAGTAAACCCCTGAACAAGTCTTCGCGGGCGGCGCCGGATACGGAAAACCATGCATTACTCGGGTAGACTTCCCGGTTTGACTAATCAGTTTCCGGGCATCCGATGAAAACCAGTGCATTCCACCTCGCCACGCTGCGAGAGGTCCCCGCCGACGCCGAGATCGCCAGCCATCAATTGATGCTGCGCTGCGGCATGATCCGCAAGCTGACCTCGGGCATTTATTCCTGGACGCCGCTGGGGCTGAAAGTGCTCAGGCGTGTCGAGCGCGTGGTCCGCGAGGAAATGGATGCGGCCGGCTGTCTGGAAATGCTCATGCCCTCGGTGCAGCCGGCCGAACTCTGGCGCGAAACGGATCGCTGGGACAACTTCGGGCCGCTGCTTCTCAAGATGACCGACCGCGCCGGACGCGAATTCGCCTTCGGGCCGACCCACGAAGAAGTCATTACCGAGTTCGCACGCGCCGAGCTTCGCTCTTACAAGCAACTACCGGTCTGTTTCTACCAGATCCAGACCAAGTTCCGCGACGAGATTCGGCCCCGCTTCGGCGTAATGCGCGCGCGCGAGTTCCTGATGAAGGACGGCTACTCGTTCCACGTCGACGAGGCCAGCCTGGACGAGTTCTACCAGGTGATGCACCGAACATATTCGAGAATCTTCGAACGGCTCCAACTCGAGTTCAAGGCCGTCATCGCAGACTCCGGCAATATCGGCGGCGCCACCAGCCACGAGTTTCACGTACTGGCCGATTCGGGAGAAGACCAGATTGCGCACGTGCCCGGCGGCGCGTTCGCGGCCAACGTGGAACTCGCCGAGGCCGTCGCGCCAGGGGAGCGCGGGAGCCCGTCCGAGGAGATGCGAACGGTCGACACGCCCGGCGCAAAGACCATCGAAGATCTGGTCGGGCAATTCGATCTCACGATAGAAAAGACCGTCAAGACCCTGATGGTGCATGCGGCCGAGGACCAGCCGACGAAGCTGGTCGCGCTGCTGGTTCGTGGCGACCACGAACTCAACGCGGTCAAGGCCGAAAAGCTGTCCCAGGTGGCCGGCCCGTTGACCATGGCCACGGAGGCCGAAATCCGGGAAGCCATCGGCGCCGGGCCCGGAAGCCTGGGACCGGTCAACCTGCCCGTCCCGATGGTGATCGACCGTGCCGTGGCCGCGATGAGCGATTTCGGCGCGGGCGCCAATATCGATGACAAGCATTTCTTCGGCATCAATTGGGAGCGCGACGTGGCTCTGCCGGAAGTCGCCGACCTGCGCAACGTGGTCGCCGGCGACCCGGCGCCGGACGGCTCGGGCGCGCTGGAACTGATCCGCGGCATCGAGGTGGGACACATCTTTCAGCTGGGCACCAAGTACTCCGAGGCCATGAACGCTGTGGTCATGGACGAGGACGGCCGCGGCGTGCATCCCTGGATGGGCTGCTACGGCGTCGGCGTTTCGCGCATCGTGGCCGCTGCCATCGAGCAGAATCACGACGACCGAGGCATCATCTGGCCCGAGCCGCTGGCCCCGTTTTCGATCGCGATCCTGCCCCTCAACCACCAGAAGGCGCACCGCGTGCGCGAAAAGGCCGAAGCGCTGTACCAGGAATTGACCGGCGCGGGCGTCGATGTCCTGCTCGACGACCGGCCGCTGCGCCCGGGCGTGATGTTTGCCGACGCCGAACTCATCGGCATCCCGCACGTGCTGGTCATCGGCGAAAAAGGCCTGGACAACGGCATCGTCGAATACCGCCGGCGCGGCGGAGACGAAGGCGAAATCCCACTCGAAGACGTCGTTTCGCGGGCACTGGAATTGACCGGAAAGAATTGACGGCTTTAGGTTTCCTGACTAGCGTCGTGTCTCAGTAGCGTTCTCGCGCCGTGTCATTACCCGCCGAGCAAGCCACTGGACCCCGGCTCAAGGCCGGGGCGACATTGTTGGAGCTTCCCCTGGTTGTCGGACCTGATCCGGGACCCAGAGACTTTAAGCGCAAACTCTCCGTTGGCTTAAGCATGGTACTGAGACACGACGCTAGTCAGGTTAGGTTTTAGGTTTCCTGACTAACGTCGTGTCTCAGTAGCGTTCTCGCGCCGTGTCATTACCCGCCGAGCAAGCCACTGGGCCCCGGCTCAAGGCCGGGGCGACATTGTTGGAGCTTGCCCTGGTTGTCGTCCCGGACCTGATCCG
>Ga0102938_10002735_pt1 | contig 13268 bp, 15 predicted proteins | sample SalPonR2_B_D2_MG_FD_84516 | JGI IMG/M metagenome (GOLD analysis project Ga0102938, IMG submission 84516) | Salt pond soil microbial communities from South San Francisco under conditions of wetland restoration - Salt Pond MetaG R2_B_D2_MG | ecosystem: Environmental > Aquatic > Marine >... | reverse complement strand
GCATGGCTTGGCACGCGGCCGGAACCTATCGCACCGGTGATGGCCGCGGTGGTGCGGGAACCGGGATGCAGCGGTTCGCTCCTCTCAACAGCTGGCCGGACAACGGCAACCTGGACAAGGCGCGTCGCCTGCTCTGGCCGATCAAGCAGAAATACGGGAACAAGATTTCCTGGGCGGATCTCTTCGTTCTGACAGGCAATGTGGCGATCGAATCCATGGGTGGCCCGGTCTTTGGCTTTGGTGGCGGCCGCGCCGATGTCTGGCAGCCGGAGGAAGGCGTCTACTGGGGTGCGGAGGACGAATGGCTGGCCACGACCGACCACGAACTGAGCCGCTATTCCGGCGACCGCGATCTTGAGGATCCGCTTGCCGCGGTGCAGATGGGCCTGATCTACGTCAATCCCGAAGGACCGGACGGCAACCCCGATCCACTGGGTTCGGCGCAAGACATCCGCGAGACGTTTGCCCGCATGGCGATGAACGATGAGGAAACCGTTGCGCTGACCGCAGGTGGGCACACCTTTGGCAAGGCGCATGGCGCCGGCGACGCCGCGCATGTGGGTGTCGAGCCCGAGGGTGGCGCGCTTGAAGCGCAGGGCCTTGGCTGGCTGTCGAGCTTCAAGTCCGGCAAGGGTGTCGACGCGATCACCAGCGGGATCGAAGGGCCGTGGACGGCCAACCCGACAAAATGGGACAGCGGCTACTTTGACCTGCTGTTCGGCTACGAATGGGAACTGGTTCAATCGCCAGCGGGCGCCAACCAGTGGCATCCAAAGGAGCTGAAGGACGGCGATCACGCGCCGCAGGTCGATGGATCCGGCAACAAGGTGACGGTGATGATGACCACCGCCGACATGGCGATGCGCATGGACCCCGCCTATGAAAAGATCTCACGCCGGTTCCACGAAAACCCCGAAGAGTTCGCGGATGCTTTTGCGCGCGCGTGGTTCAAGCTGACGCACCGCGACATGGGGCCGAAGGCGCTGTATCTGGGTGAGGACGTGCCGTCCGAAGACCTGATCTGGCAGGACCCGATCCCGGCTTCCGAAGGACCCGCACTGGACGCCGGAGATGTTGCGGAGCTGAAGGGCATGCTGCTGGACTGCGGCTTGAGCGTTTCGGAACTGGTCAAGACGGCCTGGGCCTCTGCCTCGACCTTCCGCGGGTCGGACAAGCGCGGGGGCGCCAATGGCGCGCGCATCGCGCTGGCACCGCAAAAGGATTGGGAGGTCAATGAACCAGAGGCGCTGGCCAAGGCTCTGAGCGCGTTGGAAGGCGTCAAGGCGGCCTTTGACGCGAAGGGTGGCAAGACCGTGTCGCTGGCGGACCTGATTGTGCTGGGCGGAACCGCGGCAGTCGAAAAGGCGGCAAAGGATGCCGGTTTTGCCGTGGACGTGCCGTTCACGCCCGGGCGGGCCGATACCACCCAGGAGTTGACGGACGCGGAGTCTTTCGAGCCGCTGGAGCCGAAGATGGATGCCTTCCGCAACTATGCAAAGACCGAATTCTCGGTCTCAGAAGAAGCGATGATGGTGGATCGGGCGCAATTGCTTAACCTCACCGCGCCTGAGATGACCGTGCTGATCGGGGGTCTTCGTGTGCTTGGGGCGAACCATGGCGACGCGTCTCATGGCGTGTTCACCGACCGCGTCGGCGTGCTGTCCAATGACTTTTTCACCAAACTGCTCGACATGGGCGTGGCATGGGAAAAGTCGGCCAAGGACGGCGTCTACGAGGGCAAGGACCGCAAGACCGGTGAGATCGTTCATACGGGCACCCGCGTGGATCTGGTGTTTGGCTCGAACTCGGAGCTGCGCGCCCTGGCCGAGGTCTACGCCCAGAGCGACAATGCAGGGAAATTCGTCAAGGATTTCGTTGCGGCTTGGACCAAGGTGATGGACGCGGACCGTTTCGACGTCGCTTGATCGCGGGGTCTGAACAGCCGCCTGAACCTGATTTGGCGCTCCGGGAAACCGGGGCGCCTTTTTGTCTGGACAGTGGGGACCGAAGGGTTGGTCACCGGGCTGTCGCGATCCCGGGGCACATCGACCGTGTGTTCCCGGGGTTGCGCCTGCGTCTTGTAGGCAAGACGCCTCTGCCGGATTCTTGGAGAATGGCGTGCGAAAACCGGCACGGAGACTGTCGTGCTGCCCAACGTCGAAATATGTCCAAAGATTTGGGTTTGAAAACGCGTTGTGCGGGTCCAGAGAGAATGGTGCTGTGAGAGAGGATTGAACTCTCGACCTCACCCTTACCAAGGGTGTGCTCTACCACTGAGCTACCACAGCACTTTTCCAGATGGCTCGGCCGGGGTAGATCCCGATACAAGCGGGCACTGGCTGGGCCCGTCGAACATCAAGGCCTGTCCACCGCGCCCCAATGGGGCATTTCGCTAAGCGGTCTCAGGCCGTGTGGCGGGCTATTAGACCTTAATGGGAAACCACGCAAGGGGACTTTGGGAAAAATTCGACTGCCGCGGGCCGGGACGCATGGCCCGCTATGGACCCGGTATCGCGCCTGCGATACACCCGCGCCATGGAGCGTCAAGACAGACAACGTGAGAACGCCAAGGCCGAGACGCGCGACGCGCGCCTCAAGGCTGCGCTCAAGGCCAACCTTGCCCGGCGCAAGGCGCAGGCCCGTGCGCGCCAACAAGGCGCCGGAGACGCCTCCGAGGATCAGGGCAACCCGTCGAGCGAGGACTGAGACAGGCATGGATTCGATTGTGGTGACGGGCAATGGCCCGCTGAACGGGGACATTCCCATTGCGGGCGCCAAGAATGCGTGTCTGACGCTGATGCCCGCCACCCTGCTCAGCGAAGAGCCGCTGACACTGACAAATGCGCCAAGGCTTTCGGACATCCGGACGATGGCGGAACTGCTGCGCTCCCTCGGGGCCGAAGTGTCGACGCTGGCCGATGGCCGTGTGCTGGCCATGTCCTCGCATGGGGCGACCTCGCAGCGGGCGGAATACGATATCGTGCGCAAGATGCGCGCCTCGATCCTTGTGCTTGGGCCACTGCTGGCGCGCCATGGCTATGCCGAAGTGTCGCTGCCCGGCGGCTGCGCCATCGGGGCGCGTCCCGTGGATCTGCATCTGCGCGCGATGGAGGCAATGGGCGCCGAGATGGACCTGCGCGACGGCTATGTGCATGCCAAGGCGCCCGCCGGCGGGCTGCGCGGTGGAGAGGTGGTGTTTCCGCTGGTGTCCGTCGGTGCGACCGAGAACGCGCTCATGGCGGCAACTCTGGCCAAGGGCACTACCGTGCTCAGGAATGCGGCGCGCGAGCCCGAGATCGTCGACCTTGCGCTGTGCCTGCGCGGGATGGGCGCCGAAATCGAGGGCGAGGGGACATCGACCGTCACAATTCAGGGTGTCGACCGGTTGGGCGGAGCAACGCACAAGGTGGTGACCGACCGGATCGAACTGGGCACCTACATGTTGGCACCTGCGATCTGCGGCGGAGAGGTCACCTGCCTTGGTGGCCGGATCGATCTCTTGCATGCGTTTTGTGAAAAGCTGGACGCAGCGGGGATCTCTGTCGAGGAGACGCACAAGGGGCTGAAGGTCACAAGGCGCAGTGGCACGGTCGCTGCGGTGGATGTGACAACGGAACCCTTCCCGGGGTTCCCCACCGACCTTCAGGCGCAAATGATGGCGCTCCTTTGCACGGCAGACGGACAGTCGGTGCTGGAGGAGAAGATCTTCGAGAACAGGTTCATGCACGCTCCGGAACTGATCCGAATGGGCGCGCACATCGATGTGCAGGGCGGGACAGCGACAGTCACCGGGGTCGAACGGCTGCGCGGTGCACCGGTCATGGCGACCGATCTCCGCGCCAGTGTATCGCTGATCCTCGCCGCTTTGGCGGCGGAGGGAGAGACCATCGTGAACCGGGTCTATCATCTGGATCGCGGGTATGAGAATGTCGAAGACAAGCTTTCTGCCCTTGGGGCACGGATCGAACGGATCAAGGTGGCATGAGCGAAGACGCCCGTTTCGAAGATGGCGGGGAGCGTCCGCTGAACCTCGGTGCCCTTGATGCCGAGGATTTGCAGATCATTTCCAGCCTCTTGCAGGACGCTGTCCTTCCGGTGACCGAAATCAGCTGGCAGCCGAAGAAACGGCGGCTTGGCTTGTTGGTCAATCGTATCCGTTGGGAGGATGTCAAGGCAGCCAGACGCCTCGGACGGCCGGTTGAGCGGGTGCAGGCGCTTCTGGTGATCGACAATGTCCTTGGCGTAGCCAGCCAGGGGGTCGATCGGTCGGACAGGGACATGATCCTGCAGGTTCTTGCAGTGGGATTCGAACCGGGCGCCGATGCTGATGGTCATGTTGTATTGACGCTGGCCGGTGACGGGGTTCTCAGCGCGCGGGTCGAAGCGTTGGAAGTATCGCTGAAGGATGTGACCCGCCCCTATATTGCACCGTCGCGGAAACTGCCGGATCACGGACTCTGACCGGGCCGGTGTGGCGCGTCCTGCACCGGCATGCTGGCGCGTTCCGGCGATCAGGGACCATTCAAGGCGCCGTCTGATGGTGACCTGCGAAAGGCACGGCCCGGCAGGACGGGCACACAGCCTTTTGTTACGGCCCGCAATCCTTTTGGTCGCAAAGTGTGAGGGCCGTCCCGGATGCGGTGCTTGAGGCTGGACGCCGCGCGGGCTATGTCGCGCGGAACGCAGCGGAGGGTCCCATGCCTGTCTTTCTCGATACCCGTCAGGACGATTTCGAAACCGCCTTTGCCGCGCTGCTGGGCGCCAAGCGCGAGGACAGTCCCGATGTCGATGCCGTCGTATCGGGAATCCTCGCCGATGTGCGTGCCCGGGGCGATGCCGCCGTGCTGGAACTGACGGCGAAATTCGACCGTTTGACACTGACGGCCGATGGTCTGCGCTTTTCCGAGGCTGAAATCGCGGCGGAATGCGCCAAGGTGCCCGAGAAGGAGCGGCACGCGCTGGAAATCGCGGCGGAGCGCATTCGCGCCTATCATGTCCGCCAGATGCCCAGCGATGAATCCTGGACCGATCCGGAGGGTGCGACGCTGGGCTGGCGTTGGGGGGCTGTCTCTGCCGCGGGGCTGTATGTGCCGGGCGGGTTGGCGTCTTATCCGTCCTCGGTTCTGATGAACGCCGTGCCTGCCAAGGTTGCCGGCGTCGACAGGCTGGCGATAACGGTGCCGACGCCGGACGGTGTGGTGAACCCGCTGGTGCTGCTGGCGGCGCGCATCGCGGGCGTGGACGAAATATACCGGATCGGAGGCGCGCAGGCGATCGCCGCACTGGCCTACGGGACAGAGAGCATTGCGCCCGTGGACAAGATCACGGGGCCGGGCAATGCCTTCGTCGCGGCTGCCAAGCGGCGGGTGTTCGGCAAGGTGGGGATCGACATGATCGCTGGCCCGTCAGAAATCCTTGTGATCGCGGACGGAGAGAACGATCCGGACTGGATCGCGCTTGATCTGATGAGCCAGGCGGAACACGACGAAAGCGCCCAGTCCCTGCTGATCACCACGGACGAAAGCTTTGGCCGCGCCGTGGCGGATGCGGTGGACAAGCGGTTGCAGACGCTGGAGCGGCGGGCGATCGCGGGCGCGTCGTGGCGTGACTTCGGGGCCGTGATCACCGTGGGCGATCTGGATGAGGCGGCTGCGCTGTCGAACCGGATCGCGCCGGAGCATCTGGAACTCTGTGTGGCCGACCCGCAGGCGCTGTCGGACAAATGCGTTCACGCAGGGGCGATCTTTCTTGGCCAATGGACGCCGGAGGCCATCGGCGATTACGTCGGCGGACCGAACCACGTGCTGCCGACCGCGCGCTCTGCCCGGTTCTCTTCGGGCCTGAGCGTGATGGATTTCCTCAAGCGCACGACGCTGGCCCGGATGACCCCCGAGGCGCTGCGGGCCATCGGTCCTGCGGCAGAGGTGCTGGCGCGCTCCGAAAGCCTGCAAGCGCATGGGTTGAGCGTGACCGCCCGTCTGGACAAGCTGAACCGCTGACTGGCGAAAGGACGGACCAATGACCGTGGTCATCCACCACAATCCGAAGTGTTCAAAGTCGCGCGCCGTGCTGGACATGCTGCGTGCGGCGGGAGTCGACCCTGTGGTCGTTGATTACATGCAAAGTGGCTGGACGGTCGCACAATTGCAGGCGTTGTTCGCTGTCGCGGGGATGTCGGCGCGCGCGGCGCTGCGGGTATCGGGTGGACAGGCCGAAGCACTGGGCCTTCTGGATGACGGGGTGTCCGAGGCCGCGATCCTGGAGGCCATGATCGCGCACCCCGAACTGGTCGAGCGCCCCATCGTTTGTAGCCCGCGCGGCGTGCGTCTGTGCCGCCCGCCGGAGCGGGTACAGGCGTTGCTCTGACGCTGACCGCCGATCCCGCCAAGAGCGCAGCCTCGGCGCGGTGATGGGCCAGAGGCGCCGAGCCGCTCCTCAGATCCGCTTGAGCCGGTAGAGCATGTCCTTGATCACCTCCGACTTCTTGGTTGCGCCGTCATAGCCCCGCACAACGACATAGTCGGTATTGGGGTATTTCTCGTGGCAGGTCACGCGCTCCTTGAAGCGCTTCATCTTGATGTCCGATTTGGAATAGCGGCCTTTCTTGCGTTTGACATAGCCGCATATCCAGCCGGCCCTGATGGCTGTTTCGCCTTCGTTTCCCGCGAATTCTGCGTGTTCGAGATCTGGTGCCGTGTCCGGGGCGGATTGCGCCGTGGCAGCGGCCGGAAGCAGGGTCGTTGCGGCAACGGCGGCCACAAGAACTGCGCCAAGCGTTCCACGCAGGCGGATGACGACATTGGGTGACTTGTTAGAAATGTTCATCGGTCCAATCCTTTTTCGTTTTCCCGCGGCCTTTCTGGCCGCCGATGCCCGAATTCACGAAGGATGCCGGAGCATGGTTTCAACGGGTCGGGAATGCCTGACCTTCGCGCGGGAGAAGGGGCCGACTTTTGGTCCCATTGCTCCGGCGGGCGCAGCGCGCTAAGCCAAGGCAAAGACTCAGGACCGCTTGCATGACCCGAATTGCCCATATCGAGCTGGACGACGGCAACCTCCCCCCGCCGACCCCCGAAATCGAGCAGGAACGCCGGGTCGCGATGTTCGACCTGATGGAGGAAAACTCCTTTCGGCTGCCGCAGCGCGATGGCCATGTAGTGCCAGCGGGGCCATACAACCTTGGCCTGTCGATCCGGGACAAGCGGCTGGTGTTTGACGTCACCACGCAAGCCAATGAAAAGGCGGCGGAGTTTCATCTTTCCCTTTCGCCGTTCCGGCAGGTCGTCAAGGACTACTTCCAGATCTGCAAAAGCTATTTCGACGCCGTCAAGACCCTGCCGCCAAGCCAGATCGAGACGATCGACATGGCCCGGCGCGGCATTCACAACGAAGGCGCGCGCATCCTTCAGGAAAGGCTGGAGGGCAAGGTCGACATCGACGATGGCACCGCACGGCGGTTGTTCACGCTGGTCTGCGTGCTGCATTTCGGGGGCTGACCGTGACCGCCCTGCCGCAATCGGTGCTGTTTGCCTGCGACCACAATGCGGTGCGCTCTCCGATGGCCGAAGGCATCATGAAACAGCTTTATGGCACGGAGACATATGTCCAGTCGGTCGGGGTGATGAACGACCTTGAGATCGACGGCTTCGCCATCGCCGCCTGCAAGGAGATCGGCGTGGAACTGGAACGTCACCGCGCGCGCAGTTTTGAAGAAATGGAGCAGATGGGCGAGGCGTTGTCGGGCTTTGACGTGATCGTGACGCTGTCGCCCGCCTCGCAGCGGCGGGCGCTGGACCTGACCCGTTACTATCACCTGACCGTGGAATACTGGCCGGTGATGGATCCGACGGGTATCGGTGAGACGCGCGAGCAGAAACTCAATGCTTATCGGCAGACGCGGGATCAGTTGGTGAAGCGGTTGCGCGATGTCTGGACGGCCGACTGATGGCCATTGTCGGAAATGAGTATTTTCAGAGAGAAGAAGCGGGGACTGGTCATGGAGACGGCTCGGGACGTGGTGGCAGGGTATTTCTCGGCCTTCAATGCAGGAGACAGGGCGCAGATGCTGGCGTATTTGTCGGAGGACGTGGCGCATCACGTCAACGAAGGCAGTGTGCGCAGGGGCAAGGCGCGGTTCGCCGCGTTCTGCGCGCATATGAGCCGCTGTTACCGGGAAGAATTGACGGATATGGTGATCATGGCCAGCGACGACGGCAGGCGCACCGCTGCCGAATACATGGTGAATGGCACCTATCTGGAGACGGACGAAGGACTGCCGGAGGCGCAGGGGCAGCGCTACCGGTTGCCTGCGGGCTCGTTCTTTTCGCTGGAGGACGGTAAGATCAGCCGGGTTGTCACCTATTACAATCTTGCCGACTGGATCCGGCAGGTGTCTTGATGCGGGTGGAGGTTCTGACCGGCGCTGCGCTGGAGGCGGCTTTGGATGATGTCGCGCGGCTCCGGATCGAGGTATTCCGCGCGTTTCCCTATCTCTACGACGGGGATTTCGGATACGAGCGCCGTTATCTTCAGACCTATCGCGACAGCGAGCATGCCGTGCTGGTGGGAGCGTTCGAGGGCGACCGGTTGGTGGGTGCGGCGACGGGCACGCCGATGGAAGAGCACGCGGAGGATTTCGCGACTGCCTTTGACGGGACCGGATACGATCTTGCCGAGGTTTTTTATTGCGCGGAATCCGTGTTGCTGCCCGAGTTCCGCGGGCAGGGTGTCGGGCATCGTTTTTTCGATCTGCGCGAGGAACATGCACGGGCGCTTGGTCGGAAGTTTTCCGCTTTTTGCGCGGTGAACAGGGCGCCGGACCATCCCCGGCGCCCGGCGAATCATGCCCCCCTTGATCCCTTCTGGCGCAAGCGTGGGTATGCACCGCTGCCGGGGGCGGTGGCGCAATTCCGGTGGAAAGATGTCGACGAGGACGCCGAGGCGGAAAAGTCCCTGCAATTCTGGATTCGGGGCCTGTAGAGGTAAGAGGAAATGAAAGTAGCGGCGGCCGCCTATGCGACGGAGTTCCTGAAGAGCTGGCAGGGCTATGTGGACAAAATCACTCAATGGGTCGCGGAGGCGGCAGGATCGGGAGCGGATCTGCTGGTTTTCCCCGAATACGGGGCGATGGAGCTTGCGACCCTCGCAGGGCGGGACGCGGCTTATGATCTTGAAACCTGCATTCATGTGGTTGCCGAACGCGTGCCGGCGGCGGACGGGCTGCATTCCGATCTGGCGGCGCGGTTCGGGGTTCATATCCTTGCGGCCTCCGCGCCGGTCATCGATCCGGGTATCGGCCCTCGACCGGTGAACAGGGCGCGGTTGTTCACGCCGACCGGGGGGATGGGCGTGCAGGACAAACAGGTGATGACGCGGTTCGAACGCGAGGAGTGGGGAATCGTGCCGGGCGGTCCCTTGCGGCTGTTCGACACGGCGTTGGGCCGGATCGGCATCCTGATCTGTTACGACAGCGAATTTCCGCTGCTTGGGCGCGCCCTCGCCGAGGCGGATATCCTGCTGGTGCCGTCTGTGACAGAAACGCTGTCTGGCCACAGCCGGGTCAGGATCGGATCGCGTGCCCGCGCGCTGGAGGCGCAATGCGTGGTGGTAATGTCCTCTGTCGTTGGGCCGGCCGATTGGAGCCAGGTGATCGATGAAAGCGTTGGGCGCGGGGCTGTTTTCGGCCCGCCCGACCTGGGCTTTCCAGCGACGGGCATTCTGGCCGAGGGCAGCCTGAACCGGCCGGGGTGGACCTATGCCAAGGTGGATGTGGAGGCGGTTTCCCGGGTGCGGCGCGAGGGTGTTGTGTTGAACAGGGCGCATTGGATTGATCAGGCGGGCCGGGACGGGCCCGCTGACGTCCATCGCTTGCGGTGATGGCTTTTGCCGGGCGGGTGGCTGTCGCGGGGGGCGCGTCAAGTTGTGACTTGAAAAGCCGGCGGTTGCGGCTCATATTGTCGCCCGCCGCGCCAGGAGCGCGGTTTTCGATTCAGGAGAGACCATGGCCAAGGAAGATACGCTCGAATTCCCCGGTGTCGTGAAGGAACTCCTGCCGAATGCGACGTTCCGGGTCGAGCTTGAAAACGGCCATGAGATCATTGCGCATACGGCGGGCAAGATGCGCAAGAACCGCATCCGTGTTCTGGCTGGCGACAAGGTGCAGGTGGAAATGACGCCCTATGATCTGACCAAGGGGCGGATAAACTATCGCTTCAAGTAAGATTTGCGCGGGCAAACCGCGAGAACGGCGGGCCGGAGAGCCCATGCTTGGCATGACACCAAGATCTGAAACTGCGACGCCGGCAGGGGGCAGTGCAGTTACGCCTGTCGCTTGCGATTCGTTTTCTGTCTGAAGGTTACTGAATGGCTGAGCACCCTCGCCTGATCCTTGGTTCCGGCAGTCCACGGAGGCGCGCGCTGCTTGCGCAAATGGGGTTGAGCGCCGACGACATCAGGCCGCCCGAGATCGACGAAGATCCCCACAAGGGGGAACTTCCACGTCCCTACTGTGTCCGTCTGGCGCGCGAAAAGGCGGAGGCGATTGCCTCGGACGCCGATGAGATCGTCCTGTCGGCGGACACGACGGTCGCCCTTGGGCGGCGCATCCTTGGCAAGCCAGTCGACGAAAAGGAGGCTGCCGCCTTTCTCACCCTACTGTCGGGCCGGCGGCATCGGGTGATCACGGCGGTGGCGGTGCGGCGCGGCAGCCGGATATGGGAACGCGATGTTGTCACGCAGGTCCGGATGAAGCAGCTTTCCAACCCGGAACTGAACGCCTATCTCGCCAGCGGCGACTGGCGTGGCAAGGCGGGTGGCTACGGGATTCAGGGCATGGCGGGGGCGTTCATCCCGTGGATCGGCGGGTCATTTACCGCGGTTGTCGGATTGCCCCTGATGGAAACCGCGAATCTGCTTCAAGCGGCGGGCTATCCGCTTTACAAGCCCACGGCATGAAGGGCACGACCATCATTCTCGATCACTGGGGCGACCGTGAGGCGGCCGTCCGGATGATCGACGGGCAACTGGACGATCTGTTGATCGACAGCGATCTGCCGCGTCCCGGGGCCATCTATCGAGCCGTGGCGGAACGTCCGATGAAGGGGCAGGGGGGCATGTTCCTCAAGACTCCGGACGGTCCGGCCTTTTTACGTCAGGTCAAGGGGCTGAGCCCGGGCGACGCGCTGCTGGTGCAGGTGACGGGCTATGCGGAACCGGGCAAGGCAATCCCCGTGACCACGCGCTTGTTGTTCAAGTCGCGCTACGTGATCGTCACGCCCGGGGCGCCGGGCCTCAACGTGTCGCGACAGATCCGGGATGACGATCAACGCGATGCGTTGTTGGAAATCGTGCATGAGACTCTGGCCGAAACGCCTTTGCCGGAGGGTGCCGGGCTGATTGTCCGGTCAGGCGCGCATCCCGATGATGCGGAGGCGATTGTTGATGACATCCTGGCCATGCGGCAACTGGCGCAAGCCGTTCTGGCGGACGCGACAGGCGGGCCGGAGCTGCTGGTCGAAGGGGATGGACCGCATGTTCTGGCGTGGCGCGAATGGATCGGTCCCGCGGAGGTGGACGAGACGCCGGACGGATTTTCCCGTCATGAGGTGACCGAACTGGTCGAGGCGCTGCGCGACCCGCGCGTGGCGTTGCCCACGGGCGGCAGCATGCTGATCGAACCCACCTCCGCGCTGGTGGCGGTGGACATCAATACCGGTGGGGATACCTCGCCGGCTGCGGGCCTGAAGGCGAACATCGCGGCTTTTCGCGATTTGCCGCGACAGTTGCGGCTGCGCGGCCTTGGCGGGCAAATCGTCATCGATCCCGCCCCCGTGACGAAAAAGGATCGCCGCCAGCTTGAAAGCGTTCTGAAGGCGGCGCTCAAGCAGGACCGCACCGAAACCGTGGTCGCGGGCTGGACGGTGCTGGGCCTTTTGGAGTTGCAACGCAAGCGCGACAGGGTGGCGCTGAAGGAGTTGATATGAGCTGTCCGATCTGTGCACGAAAGAGCGATGAGAAATTCCGCCCTTTCTGCTCACGGCGCTGCGCCGATGTGGATCTGGCGAAATGGTTGGGCGGTAGCTATGCCATCCCTTCGGACGATCCCGAAGATCTGGAAGAGGCCGCGCAAGCCGCTGCCGAGGAAGAACGGAAACCCCATTGATGTTTGACGCCGCTCTGCTGCACGAAATCCGCGACCGCTTTGCCCATGTGGACGAATGTCCCTTTACCGGAAAGCGGATATTCTTTGAGAATGCCGGCGGTGCCCTGACCCTGAAATCGGTGGTGGAAACATCGACTCGGTTCGCGGCAATTCCGGACAATCAGGGGCGGGACAATCCCGCCTCCGCCGCGTTGGTCGCCGTGATCAATGAGGCGCGAGCAGACGTGCGCAGTTTTTTCAACGCAGAAGGCGGCGCCGTGATCGTCGGCGAAAGCGGAACCGAACTGCTGTTCCGCCTGATCCGGGATGCCTGCCTGGGCGCAGGACCGGGCGTTGCGCTGGGATCCAGCGTGGAGCATCCGGCCTCGCGCAGCGCCATGGCGCGCTGGGCCGAAGTGGCGGGACAGCGGCATGTTCTGATCCCCCATGACGACGCGACGGGACAGGTGACGGCCGCTGCCTATGCCGCGCATGTCACGCCCGATACGGCGGTTGCCACGATCCTTCACACGTCGCCGGTGACCGGCATGGCCATGGATCTGCCCGGCATTGCGGACGCCATCCGTGACGTCGCGCCGGATGCGTTTATCATTGTCGACGGCATCCAGCACGCCTGTCACGGCCATATCGATGTGGCGGGCGCGGGCGTGGACGGCTATGTTGTCTCTCCCTACAAGGTCTTTTCGCGGCATGGATACGGCGTCGCATGGGCGTCCGACCGGTTGACCGCGCTGGCCCACGACTCGTTGGTGGGTGGGCCGGAGGGCAACTGGGAACTGGGCACACGCGACACCGGCGCCTATGCGACCTTTTCCGAGGTGGTGCGCTACTTTGACTGGCTTGGGGCGCAGGTGTCGGGTTTGGATGCGCGGCCCGCGCGGCTGGCCGCGGCACGCGATGCGATCCATGCCCATGAGGCGGCGCTGACACAGGCGATGATCCATGGAACCGACAATCTGCCGGGCCTCGCGGATCTCCCCGGTGTCATCATCGTCGGCGGCCCGGACAATCCGTCGCGCGAGGGGTTGGTGAGTTTCTGGGCCGAGGGGCGCGCGTCGCCGGAAATCGTCGAGGCGCTGAACGCAGAGGGCATCCGCACCCACACGCG
>Ga0102938_10002734_pt1 | contig 13271 bp, 11 predicted proteins | sample SalPonR2_B_D2_MG_FD_84516 | JGI IMG/M metagenome (GOLD analysis project Ga0102938, IMG submission 84516) | Salt pond soil microbial communities from South San Francisco under conditions of wetland restoration - Salt Pond MetaG R2_B_D2_MG | ecosystem: Environmental > Aquatic > Marine >... | reverse complement strand
GCGTCGATCACCCCGACAAGCGTCAGAAGCGGGAAGTTGTGCCCCTTCGCAACAAGCTGTGTCCCGATGATGATATCCGCGCTGCCCTCAGCAATTGCCAGTATCTGCGCCTTCAGCTCGCGCGCCGTGCCGAACAGATCAGAGGACAGGACAGCGATACGGGCCTCGGGAAAGGTTGCCTGCGCCTCTTCGGCCAGACGTTCCACCCCGGGTCCCACGGCGGCCATCTTACCTTCCACCCCGCACGAGGGGCAGACCTTGGGCAGCGGCTTGCTCTCGCCGCATTGATGGCAGACAAGCCGCTTGAGGAACCGGTGCTCCACCAGCCGTGCATCGCAATGGTCGCAGCCAAGCTGCATCCCGCAGGCCCGGCACAGGGTCACCGGGGCGTATCCCCGCCGATTGATGAACAAAAGCGCCTGTTCGCCTTTGTCCAGCCGCGCCCTGACGGCGGAACGCAGCCCCGGCGAAATCCAATGGTTCGAGGAAAGGTTTTCCGCGCGCATGTCCAATGCCCGCATTTCGGGCATGACCGCCGGACCGAAGCGTGCCGTCAATTCCAATCGTTTGTATTTTCCGGCATCCGCGTTCACCCAACTTTCGAGTGAGGGGGTCGCAGAGGCGAGAACCACCTGCGCCCCCAGGATCGACGCGCGCAGAACCGCCATGTCCCGCGCATTATACAGAACACCGTCCTCCTGCTTGTAGGACGTGTCATGCTCTTCATCGACAACGATCAACCCGAGGTTCTGAAATGGCAGGAACAGAGCGGATCTGGCCCCGACGACCACCTGGGCACGACCCTCGCCAACCATGCGCCAGACCCTTCGCCGTTCGGTCATCGACACGCCCGAGTGCCATTCTGCCGGGCGTGCGCCAAAGCGGGCCACGACCCGCGTGAGGAACTCCGCCGACAGGGCGATCTCCGGCAAGAGCACCAAAGCCTGCCGTCCCTGCCGCAGGGCCTCAGCCACAGCCTCCAGATAGACCTCGGTCTTGCCCGATCCGGTCACCCCCTTCAGCAGAACCGTCTCATAGCCCTGTGCCTGCTGGCCAGCCCGCAGCAAATCCGCGGCAACGGTCTGATCCGCGGTCAGGTTCTTGCCCCCATGGTCGGGATCAAGCGTTGGAAAGACGGTGTCGCGGGGCGTGTCTTCTTCCAGAATGGCCCCGCTTTTTACCAGCCCCTTGACCACGCTTGAGGTCACGCCCGCCGCCTCGGCCAATTCTCCCAGGGTCAGCGCCAGCCCACCCATCTCCCGGGCCGCCTCCAACACGCGGCCCCGGGCATCGGTCATCCGGTCCGGCACACCTGCGCCCAAGCGGTAGACCTTGCGCATCGAAGGTGGATTGCTCAACCCCGGGGCTCTGGTCGCCAGCCGCAGCATCGCCGGAAGAGGCGTCAGCGTATAGGCTGCTGCCTTCTCAAGAAAAACGCGCATTTCCTCGCGCATCGGGGATACGTCCAGAACCCGGCCGATACTCCGGATGCGGGACAGGTCGAAATCGCCACGCCCCGCGCCCCAGACAACACCCGGAACCTTGCGTGGCCCTAATGGCACTTCGACAAACGCGCCAAGCCAGCACCCGCCTTCCGGCGCACGGTAATCCAGCACACGGTCCAGGGGCTGTGTCGTCAACACCCCCACAAGGGTGCCTTCTTCAAAGAAATCCGGGGTAGAGATCGCCATCCAAAAGGGGTAAAGCCCAAGGTGCAAAAGGCCAAGCCATCAAGGAGCCTGCCGTATGAAATTCTTCCTAGACACCGCTGAGATCGACGCCATAGCCGAGCTGAACGCGCTGGGCATGGTTGACGGAGTGACCACCAACCCATCGCTGATCATGAAGTCGGGCCGCAACATCCTGGAAGTGACCAAGGAAATCTGCGACCTGGTCGACGGCCCGGTCTCGGCCGAAGTCGTCGCAATAGAAGCAGACGCCATGATCGCAGAGGGCCGGCGTCTCGCCGAGATCGCCGACAACATCGCCGTCAAGGTCCCGCTGACCTGGGACGGCCTCAAGGCCTGCAAGACCCTGACGGACGAAGGCCGGATGGTCAACGTCACGCTGTGCTTTTCGGCCAACCAGGCCATCCTCGCGGCGAAAGCGGGCGCGACCTTCATCTCGCCTTTCATCGGACGCTTGGATGATCTCAACGTGGACGGCCTCGACCTGATCGCCGATATCCGCGAGATCTACGATAATTACGGGTTTGAAACGCAGATCCTTGCCGCCTCGATTAGAACCGCAAACCACATGTCCGAATGCGCGAAGATCGGGGCAGACGTGGCAACGGCACCGCCCGCGGTCATCAAGAAAATGGCGGACCACATGCTGACGGACAAGGGGCTGGCAACCTTCTTGTCAGATGCCGAAAAGGCCGGGATCAAGATCGTCTGAACGCGCCCGTTTCGAGGACCGGATCCGGGGGCGCTGCCCCCGCACCCCCGTGTGAGTATTTGTGGAGAGAAGAAGAGCCTGAAACTTCTTCTCTCCACAAATACTCACGCGACAATCAAAAAGCGTAAATGCCTTGGGATTTGAGAACGAGTGCGCAGAAGGGACGGTTCCCAAAACTGCGCCCACATGGTTTTCAGACGTTCGGCTCTCCCTGCAAGCCAAGAAGTTTACGAAACCCTGTCCAATAGCCGGGCAGTCTGGGCGGCGCTTCAAGACCTTTTAGGGCTTCTTCAGCCCATGGTGCCATTTTGCGCGAAACGAAGTCTCGCCCCCAGTCCAGATAGTCATTGGCGTGTTCCGGTCGAAGCCGACAGGCCGAACCGACAAGGCCAACCAGCGTTTCGGACGGAGAATACCATTCGTCCTGTATGCCCACGACGCGGCTTTGCATCAAAGGTCCTATCAGGCGCATGATCCTGTTGTCAGAGAATGTCAGCAACATGCGCCCCATTTCCGTTCGGGTGTAGTGGATCAACGGCGGGAAGGTATCGAAGAAAACCGCCTCGCCGTCACGGATGGCAAAATTCCGGATGGAGGGGTGAAAGCCGATCCGATCTTCCTGCGTCCTCGCCCAGAGCCAAAACTGCGCGATCACTCCGCCCGCTGCTTCCATCATGTCCAATGTTTCGTCGCGGGGCGCGGTCTGCATCAATGGGCGCATCAGAGTGTCGACTGGCAGGGCCTCCTGGACGACGACAGGAACAGTGCCGCCCTCCAGCTTCAGAAGGTGAAACGCCGTTTCGGGCATCGGGACTCCGCCCGCCTGCAAGGCCGCGACATAATCGTCGTGACACCGTTGCAGTTGCGCCAGCGCAGACTCGTCGTCCAATCCCCGGTAGACCTTGATTACCCTGTCGGCAAAAGGTCCCTCAGTCGGCCGGAAGGGTGCACAGAAATATCCCAGGCGCGAGATCGTCTGTCCCCGCGCGGTTGCATCGGCGCGGATCAGTCGGGCGAGTTCGGCAAGATCTGTCATGTGCGGGTCTCCTATCGCGCCGTCCCTTACGCGGTCCAGAGCCGCTCCGCCACCTCTCTGAGCAGCGCCGCCACCTCGTCGCGGGCCGGGCCTCCGGCAACCTCATGCGCGCCGCGCCCCTGCCCCATCGCTTCGGCGTAGCCGACGCGGTTACCGAACCCGGCCCCTGCCACCTCCGCGCCAAGACGGGTGGCTGCCGCGGCCACCTCCGCCCCGAGCCGCGTGCCCTTTCGCGTCCGGTTCATGACAAGCAGGGTTTCCCGGTTTTCCCGCTTGGCAAGGTCCAGAACACCCTCGGTCGCCCAAAGGTCCACATGACTGATCGAAACCGGCACCACGACAAGATCGGCAACGCGCAAGGCCGGGCGCAAGTCGCTGTCGGCCTTTGGCGGTGTGTCGATGATCACGATGTCATTGCCAGCGGACAGCTTTCGCACCTCATAGGAAATTCCCCAGGCGGAGGAGGTGGCGAAATCAAGCCCCTCACACGTATCTGGCGCGCGTTCGAGCCGTGTCATGAACCAACGCCCAAGACTTCCTTGTGGATCAAGATCCACAAGCGCGACCGTCTTGCCCCACGCCTGAAACCCCAGCGCAAGATGCGCGGCAAGCGTGGTCTTGCCGCTGCCCCCCTTCTGCTGCGCTACCGTGATCACCCGTCCTGCCATGTTTCCCCCGAACTTCGATGCGCCAGACCCTGCACCCGTCATGCGGGGGAATCCAGTCCAATGACGCGAAAGCCCGTGGCGGCCGCGACCGTCACGTGCCGGATTTTCACATTCCGTTAACCAAGGTGAGGCTAACCTTAATCAGCTTGCCACCGCACGAGACTCCGATGAACCGTGTCGCCCTCGCCACCGGGATCTTCCTGCTGTCCCTTTCTTACGTGTCCGCTGCCTGTGCCGGGGCCTGGCCACGGGCGCAGGGCGACGGCTTTGGCAGTGTGTCCGTGCGTCTTGGATGGCCGCAGGATGTCGAAACCTGGTCATCGTTGGAGCCGACGCAGGATTATTCCACGATATACCTCGAATACGGTTTGACGGACAAGCTAACGCTCGGGGCCGATATCGGACATTCGGTTTCGGGCAGCGGCAAGACCGTGCTGTTCCTCCAATGGCCCTTGCGTCAGACCGACAGCGGGATGCAGGCGAGCGCACAATTGGGCGTTGGCCTGATCTCCGGCACCCGCGTCGTCCGCCCGGGCCTTTCGGTCGGCTGGGGATTGCAGGCGGGCTGGATCTCGGTCGACTTGGTCGCGGAAACCTATCTCCAAAGCGAACGGGTGGACGCAAAACTGGACCTGACGTGGGGACGCAATCTGCCAAAAGACCGAAAGTTGATCCTTCAGGTGCAAACCGGCCAACCTTATGGCAGAGATCCGTTCATCCGCTTAGCGCCGTCACTGGTTGTGCCGCTTAAGGGTCCGATCAAGCTGGAAACAGGCACAACCTGGGGTCTGGTGGGCGACACGTCGATGGGGATCAAATTCGGACTCTGGACGGACTTTTGATAGGGCATTGCGGCTGCTACCCGGCAGGATTTGCCACTCCAACCATGCCTCTTTGCGTCCGATCCCGAACGGCAGTGCTATCGTCCGGCGCCGGGGACGGTGGGCGGGGCGATGCGCGCGCAGCAGCGCGAGCGCCGTGCGCCGGCCGTCAGGCGGCCACTCCGGGTGCCGGGATCACGCGCACTCCAGCGATCCGCCAGGCACCATCGACCTCGATCATCTGGTATTCCACGACATAGCTCTGACCCTCGGCATCCTGAACCAGAACCTGCTGCCAGAGCGCGCCATCCATCTCTCGCAATGGGCCGAACTGGACGTCCTCGGGACGCCAGACCATGGGATACCCATTGCGGACCATGGCACCGAAATTCTCCGGCGTGCGAAACATGCTGCGGATGGAGGGACTGGCAAAGGTAAAGGCGCTGGCAAAATCGTCCTGCAGGAAGGCATCGATCTGATTCTGGATCGTGCTCTGGATTGCCGGGTTCGGTGTCAGCCGTTCCTGTGCCCAGACAGCCCCGGCGAGGCTTGCTCCAACCAACAGTCCCATCATCATTCCGCGCATCTCGTTCTCCCATCTATGGGGCGAACGTAAGTCATGGCGTCTTTGCGTCAAAGATGAAGTTGCCGACCGGCGTTCAGCCCAATCTGCCAGCCAGCCCCTTTTCGATGAGAGTCACTGTTTCGTCCACGCCGTAGAGCGCGATGAAACCGCCGAACCGTGGCCCCTGACTTTGCCCAAGCAACACCTCATAGAGCGCCTTGAACCAGTCGCGTAGCGGGTCAAAGTCATGCGCCTTGCCCACAGCGAAAACAAGACTTTGCAAGGTTTCGTCATCCGTCGGACCGTCATGCACGCGCAACCGTGTGGCAAGATCCTCCATCGCTGCGCGCTCTTTTGTATCCGGCACCCGGAAGACCTTGGAGGGTTTCACGAAATCCTCATAGTATCGAACCGCAAACCCCGCTGCCGCATCCAGATCCGGATGGGTTTCCGGCGTGGCCTCCGGCGCATAGCGGCGGATAAAACCCCACATCGTGGCCTTGTCCTCGGCCCCCGCGGCGCTGGCAAGGTTGAGCAGCATCGAAAACGGCACCACCATCTTCGATGCCGGAACATCGCCGCCGTGGATGTGCCAGACCGGATTCGCAAGTTGCGCCTTCAGATCCTGACCCGCAAAGGCGCGCAATTGTTGGTGGTATTCATCCACCGCCTTCGGGATCACGTCCCAGGACAGCCGCTTGGCTGTCTTGGGTTTTTGATACATGAAGTAAGACAGGCCTTCGGTTGCCGAATAGGCCAGCCACTCATCGATCGACAAGCCATTCCCCTTGGACTTGGAGATTTTTTCGCCGTTTTCGTCGAGGAACAATTCGTAGGTGAAATGCTCTGGGGGGCGCACCCCCAAAACCTTGCAGATGCCGTCATAGATCGGCGTGTTGGTGGAATGATCCTTGCCATACATTTCGAAATCGACACCCAGCGCGGCCCAGCGCGCGCCGAAATCCGGTTTCCATTGGAGCTTTACCTGGCCACCGGTGACCGGCAGCGTCCATTCGCGTCCGTCCTCGTCATCGAAGGTGATCTCACCCTTCGCGGCATCCACATGCTTCATCGGAACATAGAGAACCCGCCCCGTTTCCGGGTGGATCGGCAGAAAGATCGAATATGTTTGCTGACGCTCCTCGCGAAGCGATTTCAACATGATCCTCATCACGTCATCATAGCGTTCGGCGGCGCGGAGCAGGATTTCGTCGAACTGCCCGCTCTTGTAGAAGTCGGTGGCCCAGAAGAACTCGTATTCAAAACCGAAGGTATCGAGGAACCGGCGCAGCATGGCGTTGTTGTGGTGGCCAAAGCTTTCATGGGTTCCGAATGGATCGGGCACCGCCGTTAGCGGTTTTTGCAGATGGTCGTGCAGCATCTTCTGATGCGGCACATTCCCGGGAACCTTGCGCATCCCGTCCATGTCGTCCGAAAAACAGATCAGCCGGGTCGGAATATCGGAAATCACTTCGAAGGCGCGGCGGATCATCGTGGTCCGCAAAACTTCGCCGAAAGTGCCGATATGCGGCAGACCGGAGGGACCGTAGCCTGTTTCGAACAGCACATGGCCCTTTTCCGGCGGCGCCTTTTCATAGCGTTTCAGGATCCGGCGCGCTTCTTCGAAGGGCCAGGCCTTGGCGCTCATCGCCGCATCGCGCAGATCGGACATTGTTGTGCTCCTGATGATATGCTGAGCGCGCTTCCTATTGCCCCCCCGCGTCCGCGTCAATAAATTGCGCGCTGCATGACGCTCTCACAAAAGGCCACCGAATGCCCCAAAACTCCCATCCGCTCAGCCCGCAGGACTGTCTGGTCGCGCTGATGATCGCCGTGTCCGCTTCTGATGAGAACGTCCGCACCGCGGAACTGGTCAAGATCGACTCGGCGGTCAACAACCTGCCGATTTTTGCCGACTATGACACCGATCGCGTGCGCGCGATGTCGAGCCTCGTTTTCGACCTTTTCGAACAGGAGGACGGGCTGGATGCACTGTTCGGTCTGCTGCGCGACAACCTGCCAGAGCGGATGTTCGAGACAGCTTACGCATTGTCCTGTGACGTCGCGGCCGCCGACGGCCTGTTGCAGGAAACGGAACTGCGCCTGCTCGAAGAGATTCGCTATGAGCTGAACATCGACCGCCTGCATGCCGCGGCGATCGAACGCGGCGCCCGCGCACGACATCTTCGCGCGTGATCCGGCCGCAAATCGAGCAAGCGTAGCGCAAGACGTTGCAAAAACCCCACATCTCCGATGTTGGATTCTATGAAAATCCGGTGGAGTCAGGAATCCCCGACTGACCGGCAGGTAACCGCGTAGTAATCTCTCCATAGGCATTTATCCGCCGAAGCTGCCAAGCTTTTTACCTGGAGGGACATATGAATCGATTTTTCGCGGCTGCGCTTTGCGCGGCGACTCTGGCCTTTGCGCCCATGATGACAATGGCCGCGCCCCTTGTGGCCAAGGTCGACGTTTCGACACAGACCATGACCGTCATTTACAACGGCAAAGTCGCGTATCGCTGGCCCGTCTCTACGGCTCGTGCGGGCAAATCCACCCCTCGCGGTCAATGGAACGCCTATTGGCTGTCAAAGTATCATCGGTCCAGCATCTACAACAATGCACCGATGCCCTATTCGATCTTTTTCAACGGCGATTACGCAATCCACGGCACCGATCAGATCAGCCGACTGGGCCGTCCCGCTTCTGCCGGGTGCGTGCGTTTGCACCCGGAACACGCTGCGGTGCTGTTCGACCTCACGCAGCAAGTGGGCAAGGCGAACATGAAAGTGGTCATCGACAACTGACCGTTCCTGACCAATCAATCGACTCCGCCCGGGACAATGTCCCGGGCTTTCGTTTGCCGCGTCCCCGGGATGCGGAGCGCCGGGATCCGTCATAGGTCCGGCAACACACCCAAGACGCAATGCCCCTTTGGCACCGACCAGCGGGCAGTCTCTACACGGCTGATGTCCCTGCCACCGGGTGGCTGACAATTTTCGTGACAGGGTCAATTCGCAGTCCGTTCACCGAGCAACAGGCCGGGATTCAGGCGGTGTACAGCACACCCCAGCGTTGGATAAGCGCCTGTTGCAGGATCTTGGCGCGCGTATTCCAGCTGCGTCCGCCTTCCGGACGCTCTCTTTGCGCTTTGGTCAGCGCGTCACGACGCGGAAGATCCGCCGTGAAGATTGCGAAGACCAACTCTGTCCCGTCCGGAAGATCAACAAAACCTGCCAAGCCGCTTACAAAATTCAGCGTCCCGGTTTTTGCCTGCACCTTCAACGGATGGTCCTCTATCACCTGATATCGCCCGTCCCGAACCGGAAGCACATTGAGCAAGGGCTTGATTCCCAAGGTCCGGCGCAGCGCGCGCAGGCATCCCATCATTTCGGCAGAACTCACGCGGCTCCTGTCGCCCAGCCCCGAATGATCCACAAGGGCCAGTCCATCGACGCCAAGCTTTTCCCGCGCCCATGCGTTCATCTCCGCGGCGGAGGCCTCCAGAGAAACCGGAACCGCGCCGATGCGTTCGACCGAGGCCGCAAGGCCAACCACTTCGGCGGTCAGGTTCGTGGACCATTTCAACATGTCGCGCAAAATGATCCTGAGCGCCTCGCTTTCATGCTTTGCAAGCTCGACACCCTTGGGCCGCGCCTCGGCCAGTTTCGGGGCCTTGGTGGTGATGCCATGCGTCCGGAGGAGAGTCTGGAACACTTCTCCGGCATACATCTCGGGCTTGCGGACGGGAAGCCAGCGGGCCCCGCCGTCCCCCAAGGCGCCCCGCGCCACCGTCCAGTTGTCGCGACCAAGCCGGTCTTCGTAAGTGTAGACCGGCATGGACCTGTCAACGAGGCCCATTCGCGCCATGCTGACATCGGGACGATGCGCGGCAGAACGTGCCTGCATGGTCACGGTGTATTCCCCACCGGCCCGCCGCCATTCGAAATGCACGCGGTTATAATTCAGATTCAGCCCCGAAACGGAGGGGTTGTATCCCACATGATCCGGTTGGATGGGATCTATTCCCTTGAGGGAGGGCAACACCCCTCCCCAGATCTTCAGGTCCCCCGTAATCGAGGTGACGCCGGCCGCACTGACCGCCCGCGCCAGATTTGCAAGGGAGTCGGTATCAAGGGTTGGATCGCCCCCTCCAGCCAACACAAGGTCGCCATCCAGCACCCCGTCGCGCACTGGACCGGTTGCGACGACCCGCGTCACGAAATGATGCCCGGGCCCCAGCGTGTCGAGCGCATATCCTGCGGTAACCGCTTTCGCGACGCTGGCTGGGGGCAGGTCGACGTCCTGACCAAAGCTTTCCAGCACTTCGCCGCTGGACACGCGCGCGACGCAACAACTCACTTCGCCGTCGAGGCGGGCCCTTTCGATCAGCGCCTCGATAGGAGGCTGAATGCTCTTGCGAAAATCGTCGGAACGGGCGACCGGACGTAGGGACGTCTCCGGTGCGCCCGCATACACGCCCTGCGCCGCAGCGGTCAGGGCAAACCCTGTTGCACCACGAAGGAATGCGCGTCTGGAAAAGCCTTTAGTCATGGCGGGATCTAAGCGAATCTGAGCCCGGCGGGCAACCGGCAACTGCGCCTCAACGGGTAACGTTTTCGCTCATCGGACCCATTTTCCCGCGGCCCGGATCGCGGTCGAGGACACATCGGTCATCGCGATGTTGATGAAACACCACGCAGGGGCCTGCTTTGTCCCCAAGGCCCCGGCTGAATGGGACGGCAGCCGGGCCCCACGATAGATTCGCGCGGCAGGCGAACTCCGTGCCGCAATCCTCAGACCGGGTCGCGCCAGAACCCCGACAGGCACTGTCTCAAGGATGTCCCGCCAGTTTTCCCAGCGGTGAAGCTGCGCCAGATTGTCCGCGCCCATCAGCCATACGAAGCGCACGCCGGGAAATCGCGTCCGCAGGATTGCCAATGTCTCCGCCGTGTAGCGCGTGTCCGACCTTGCTTCGAAATCGCTGACCGAGATGCGCGGATGATCCAACAACCTGCGCGCGGTCGCTATTCTCTCCGACAAGGGCGCCGGCGCGTCAGCTTTCAGAGGGTTCCCCGGACTAACCAGCCAGACCACCTCATCGAGGCAGAAACGCTTCAGCGCTTCGCGAGACAGATGCAGATGTCCGGAATGCGGCGGATCGAAAGAGCCGCCCAACAGCCCGATGCGCTGCCCGGGGCGCAAGGCGCGGCCCGCCAGTGTCCGATCCGGGCCGACCCCGCCGGCGCTCTGCGGAACATCCTGATCGCCGCTCTGAGGCACGTTTTTTCCCATGTGTGTCAGGTCCTTGGTCATCAATGATCGGCTTAGGGCGTCCAGCACCCCAAGGCAAGAACAGCGGTCGGTCTTGCGCGGCGACGGTCACAAGCCGACAGGCACATGTTACTGCATCCACTACACTTTCGGTTAAACGACATCCACCAAACGAAATCACGTCATCGGAACATAGATCCTGCCACCCAGAACCAGCGGCCTCTGATCCCGAGCCTCATACGGCATCGATACAATCCCCGTCATGTCAGCGCGGCGGGTCCGACCTGAGCGGGTGGCAGGCTCTGATTGCACGCTGACGCGCAACGCGCTAGTCGGGTGCCAAAGCGCGCAGCATGCAGGAGCGGATCATGGCCTCGTATCAATATGTCTACCACATGGATGGCGTCTCTAAAACCTATCCGGGCGGCAAGAAGTGCTTTGAAAACATTCGCTTGAATTTTCTGCCCGGGGTCAAGATCGGTGTTGTCGGCGTCAATGGCGCGGGTAAGTCGACGCTCCTGCGGATCATGGCCGGTCTCGACAAGGACTTCTCGGGCGAGGCCTGGGCGGCAGAGGGCGCACGTGTGGGGTATCTGCCGCAGGAACCGCACCTCGACGAAGACCTGACCGTGCGCGAAAACGTCATGCTGGGCGTTGCCGGCAAGCAGGCCAAACTTGATCGGTTCAACGAACTTGCAATGAACTACTCGGATGAAACCGCCGACGAGATGGCGCAGCTTCAGGATGAGATCGACTCGCAGGACCTTTGGGATCTGGATTCTCAGATCGACGTCGCGATGGAGGCGCTGCGTTGCCCGGCCGATGATGCCGATGTCACAACGCTGTCGGGTGGGGAACGCCGCCGCGTGGCACTGTGCAAACTGCTGCTTGAAGCGCCCGAAATGCTTTTGCTCGACGAACCGACGAACCATCTCGACGCCGAAACGATCGCTTGGCTGCAAAACCACCTGATCGCCTACAAGGGCACTATCCTTGTCGTGACTCACGACCGGTATTTCCTTGACGACATCACCAGCTGGATTCTCGAACTCGACCGTGGCCGAGGCATCCCCTACGAGGGCAATTATTCGGCATGGCTGGAACAAAAAGCCAAGCGCCTGTCGCAAGAGGCCCGTGAAGACAAGGCAAAACAAAAGACGCTGGAACGCGAGCTTGATTGGATGCGGCAGGGCGCCAAGGCGCGGCAGGCCAAATCCAAGGCCCGCATCCAGTCATACAACGAACTGGCCAACCAGTCCGAACGCGAAAAGATGGCACGCGCTCAGATCATCATTCCCAACGGTCCCCGCCTTGGCGCCAAGGTGGTCGAGGTCGACCACCTGACCAAGGCCATGGGTGACAAGCTGTTGATCGAGGATCTCAGCTTTTCCCTGCCGCCCGGCGGCATTGTCGGCGTGATCGGTCCCAACGGCGCGGGCAAATCGACACTTTTCAAGATGTTGACAGACAACGAACAGCCCGACAGCGGCTCGATAGAATACGGAGACACGGTCAAGCTGGCCTATGTTGATCAGTCGCGCGACGATCTGGCCCCGGACGACTCGGTCTGGGAGGCGATCACCGGAGGCGCCGAACTGATCAAGCTGGGCGATGCGGAGATGAACAGCCGCGCCTATTGCTCGGCCTTCAACTTCAAGGGGGGCGACCAGCAGAAGAAGGTCGGCCTGCTGTCCGGCGGGGAACGCAACCGCGTGCACATGGCCCGCCTTCTGAAAGAGGGCGGCAACGTCATCCTGCTGGACGAACCGACCAACGATCTGGACGTCGAAACGCTGCGCGCGCTCGAGGATGCATTGGTCGATTTCGCTGGATGCGCCGTGGTAATTTCGCACGATCGGTTCTTTCTCGACCGGATCTGCACACATATCCTTGCCTTTGAGGGCGAGGCGCATGTCGAATGGTTCGAAGGCAACTTCGAAGATTACGAAGAGGACAAGAAACGCCGCCTTGGCCCGGACGCGGTAGAGCCGACGCGCGTGAAGTTCAAGAAATTCGTGCGCTGATAGACGGCGGCGGGTGTTATTGCCCGCCAAATGCCATGCGCGGCATCCGGCCTCTTCAGAAAGACTCGTGACCCGATTGCGGCATGCTCGGCGGCGGAATTTGCCGTCGAACGGTCCAATCAAACTTGATGTCGACAAGCGATGCGCATGCGGTGCCCGGCGTGTGGGAAGAGTCGGTTTGATGCTTCCGGGAACAAGGACGCGCATCCGACCAGACTTGCTGGAAGACATGATCGCCCACCATGAGATCCGTCACGGAATTTGAGCAGCTTTTCAGGGAGCCTTAACGCTCATGCGTTATCCCCCACGGAAATCTGACTTGGAGCCATCACGGAACAAGTAACTCAGCGGTCATCACAAGTGCGGGCCTCGACCATGGGTGCCACCAAACCTCAGCGGTGGTTTTCGCCAAAACGCCACAGAAAAGAAATCTAAATGAAAGACATGCCAGCGCAGTCTTCCCGACGAAGCATCACATTGGCG
>Ga0102938_10002733_pt1 | contig 13272 bp, 9 predicted proteins | sample SalPonR2_B_D2_MG_FD_84516 | JGI IMG/M metagenome (GOLD analysis project Ga0102938, IMG submission 84516) | Salt pond soil microbial communities from South San Francisco under conditions of wetland restoration - Salt Pond MetaG R2_B_D2_MG | ecosystem: Environmental > Aquatic > Marine > Intertidal... | reverse complement strand
CGCTTCGTTGTCGAGAAGGATTTGGTTCATGATCGACTCCGTCGTTTCGATCACGAACAACAAACGCATCGGCTCATGGATCTCAATCATTTGTTGATACAGGCCGGTGCGCAGGTCACTCGCGGCCCCTTCCATCACGCCTAGCAACGACACCAGGTTATGCGGCAGTTTGGAACCCGATCCATATTTCGCGTTGTCAACTGTCGAGAAGTAATACTCTAAATTGATACCCGCACAAACAGGAATGGCGGCGGCCAGGATGCGAGCGAGGATGGTCCCGTTTGCGTCGTCAATATTGGGATCATAAGAGGTCAAGAAGGCTCGGCGATCCAAAAACAAGTTCCGCGACCAAGCTCGACGACCGACAAAACAAAGCGCATCGGTCGCATGGTTATACTCAGGGCGAACCTGCGAAAGATCCTCGCTTCGCCGTTCAACGTGACGCAACGCCTCCGCCGGCGAAAGCCCCATCGGTGCGGCTTCAAAGCGACGGCATCGCTCCTGTGCGTTTCGCAAAATCGCTTCGTCAACGGTCGCCTTTGTCGCTGCAAAAATCTCAAAATGGGTCGGTGGCATACGGTCCAGGTCGTACCACACCACACTTTCGTCGCACGTGTTGTGATAGGCGCCCAGAAACCAAGTTTCGTCAGGGATGTTGATTCCCCATCCCTCCAACTGTTGTCGCACGCGGAAATCGTTGGCCATCTGAGCAAACGCGCGGGCGTTCGGGCCGCCACGTTTGCCGGCACACGCACCGCAGTTGTACGCCGACATGTGAGGATTGTTGATACTCGACGATCCGTGTCCGGTCATCACTATCAAGCGAGCGAAACCGGAGGTCAATCCGATGTCTTCGAGCAGACGTTTGACGATCGCCGTCATCTCGTCGAGGCTATAGCCGATATGGCCGTCATGATCACCGGGCGGTTCCTTGTATCGCTGCAATTGCAACTGGGTGACCGGCGGCGGACCAAGCCACCGGCCGGCACGTTGCCGTAGTCGCGACGTCAAACGCGGAAACAACACGCGTGCGACTAACGGAAACGCAGCCAGCGAACCTAACACGGACGTCACCGCGCCCCCAAAAAACGAGTGGCTGCCGGTGTGCACCTGACGTGTCAGTCGACCCAACGTCTTGCGGGCTTCGCTGCGCCGCCGGTGATCGCCTGTGAAAGTGAAGCCGACACTCTCACGAACGAAATGGATCGGCGCGACGACCGCCGGGCATAACGGTTTGTAGTTCGCCTCGGCGACGCCTTGATAGTTCATCGCGACGGCAAAGAAACCAGCAGCCCCAAAGGTCTCGCACTTGGGATCGATCTCTTCAAGGTGACGGCGAAACGATTCCTCGCGATCGTCAATACAACAGCAGATTTGAAAGTGAAGCTCCGCATTCCTTCCGGAAGAACGGTTTGACTCGGCCGAAAACGCGCCCCCGGTCGGCGAAGCACTGGCGATCGCGTCCAAGATGCCACGGTGATAGTGACGTTCATACGCCTCCTGAAATAAACGGCGACGTGCAATCGAATCGAACGATTCAATCTCTTCGATCAAAGCACCGAAATCCGACAGCGAACGGAGCAATGACGGTGACCACGCCATCAACTGTGCCCACTGAAAGACGTCAAACGCGACTTGCAAGTCTTGGTCGGCAATCGAATGCTCGCCAGACTTCGCTCGTCCACCGCGGAGATCCGACGACTTCGTCGTGAGATTGTTCTCTCTGGCAACGAAGTCCCAAACGGCCTCATCGAGAATCAAACGAATCGCCAAGAATTCTTCCAAACTTCCTCGCGGGGCCGAGCGATCGATCCACTGCGGTGCGTGTTCCATCTGGTGTAACATCCCCGACCAGCCGGGAAGGGCTAACAATGACTGGGTGATGAATCGCTCCCGGTCGGTCTCGTCGACGTTCAAACTGTCAAGCGAATGTTGGATACTTTCAATCGCACCGGTGCCTGACGATTCAAGTCGTTGCAACGTTGCGGCGACAGAGTGCAACCATGGCGAACGGGCGAACGACGCGTGCTGATACAGCAACCGAAAACAGCGAAAGAAGCCCAAGTCGCGATTCGGAAGCTGCCGACGGGCATACCCTTGATCCAGAAACGCGGCTGTGAACCGAATCAAGATATCGGCGACCAGCATGTCAGCATCGATGCCCGTCTTGGACAACAGCCAATCGCGATGACGAAGACAATGCGGGCCGCCGCGCTCGCTGCGAAAAGTGGCCTTCGATACTCCTTCCAGACAAGCGTGCCAGAGACTGTGCAGGTATCGAGCATGCGGCGTCGTGCCGGTATCAGCAAAGTCGGCATCGGCGGCCCCGCCCAGCGACTTGGTTCGAACTTCGGGATCAATGTCATTACGAAACATTTCCAACGCATCGGTCTCCGCGATCACCCAATGCAACTGGGCAACATCGCCGCGATAGTTTTCATGTCGCATCATCTCTCGGCGCAGCGATGGGCGATCGCCCAGTTCCGGATACAGACCGAAGACGCCCGCTTCCTGCGACTCCGCGTCCGCGGCCAACGTCGCGTCGATATCCTCGCGAGTGATCCGGCCGGCGGCCAACAACGCGCGGAACCGAGCCTCGCTCAGGTAAGGCTCAGCGCCAAAGATCTCCCAAGCTTGACGAACGGCTTCGTGAAACGGCAAATGTTCAAACGCGTGCAACGTGTTGTGATGCACGAACACTTCGATCGGCCCCTGAGCGGGAAGCAAATGTGCCGCGTGAGCGATCATTTCTCGAATGCGGTCATCCACCGAATCCGGTTCGCTTCTGTTGGAAAGATCGTTCACGGCTAAGGGCATGTTCGGCAGGACTCTGGCTTCGATCCAAGGTGTCATTCAATGTCAGCCCAGCCATATGCTCACGAAGTGCCAAAGCCCTAGTAATTTTCCGCAGGGTTCCTCATCGACCTGCTGACACCCTGCTTTTTCCCGACCATAACGAAGGAAGCGATTCCGAAAATCGTTGGGGACAGCGGATGGCGGGACTCGGCGCGTGCAAGAATTTGCAGGGCTCGATGCAAGAAACTGCGTTCAGCAAATTCCCCCCCGATACCGATTTTCCATTTGGGAAGACCTGTCATAATCACGGACATGTTTCGAACCCAACGTCAACGTTCTCGCCGCCACCTTCGTCTGGTCATCATCTCACTGTTGATGTTGAGCGTCGGTTCGCTGTTTATCACCTTGTGGTTTGTCGTGGACTTTGGTCGCGAGCAAGAGATCATTCAAAAGCTGCTGCTTGACCTGCCCAGCCGGGATCTCCCCGCGGCAAGGGGACTCGCCAGCGAACTGCAATGGCAATCTCGCTGGACTATCTTTGTCATCGTGCAAGTGATCGCAACCGGTTTGGCCGTGGCATTGTTGTTTCGGGCGTACCTCAGCGCCCAAGACAAACTTAACGACATCAAAGCCCTGGCCGGCGACATCCTCTCCAGTATGGAACAGGCCGTCGTCACGTCCGATAACGATGGACTGGTCACAAGTTTGAACGAACGCGCGCTTGAGCTACTCAGCACGACCGGCGACTCGGTCGGGAAATCACTTCGACAACTGACCGACCAGATCGACTTGGTCAGCTTTCGCACCGAAGCCGAATCGCACGCAGGCCACAGCTTGGTGAAAGACTATCCGGTCACCCATGGTGGCGAACATTTCTGGTTAAGAACCTTTTGCCAATCGTTACGAGATGCCGATGGTCGAACAATCGGCAACGTTTTTCAACTGCGAGATGTGACCGCTGATCGGCATTTGCAAGACCGCGCCAGACGGATGGAACGATTCATGGGGCTGGGCTCGTTGGCGGTTGGACTGCATCATGAAATCAAGAATCCGCTTGCCGCGGTATCCCTGCACGTGCAGCTTGTCGAGGAATCGCTCGCCGGGCAATCGTTGCCAGAAGAGGTTCCCGAGATGCTCGCGGTCGTGAAAACTGAAATGAAACGAATCGAGCACGTGCTGGAAAGTTTTCGCGACTACGCTTCTGCCGAGCGACTGCATTTGGTGGATGTGCGATTGACCGATTTAATGACGCGGCAAATCGATCTGCTGCGTCCGGTGGCGGACGCTGTTAAAGTAGCAATTCGCACACGTTTTGACGACGATCTGCCAGCACCGATGACGTTCGACGCGACGCGGGTCGAGCAAATTGCTCACAACTTGATGGTCAATGCCATCGAAGCGATGCCCGACGGCGGCGAGCTGAAGATTGATGCCAAACGATTTCGCGGAGAAGATACCGACGGAGTGTTGATGACTTTTTCCGATACCGGACGCGGGATACCCGAAAACGTTCGGCCACACGTGTTTGATGCGTACTTCACCACGAAAGGTGGCGGCACCGGAATGGGCTTGGCGTTGTCCGACAAGATCGCACGGCTGCATGGCGGACGATTGAGTCTGAGCGTTACCAATGGCGGCACCACGTTTGAATTGTTTCTTCCCATCCGCCCGAGCGGACAACCCACATGACGCGACTCTTGATCGTTGACGACGAACCTCACATCCGCAGCGGATTGCAGCGGGGGCTCAAGAACGAGGTGACTTCGATTGAAACGGCCGGCGATGTGAACGGTGCCTTGGACTTGCTTGAAGCGAACGAGTTCGATGCCATGATCGCCGATGTGCGACTTCCCGGCGATCGCGACGGGATGGAGTTGGTCAACATCGTGTCGCAGCGTTATCCTCGCATGACCAACATTGTCATCACCGCTCACGGCACCGTTGAAATGGCGGTTGAAGCGATGCGACGCGGCGCATTTGACTTCATCACCAAACCGGTCGACCTGGATTTGATTCGTCAACAGGTCCGCCGCGCAATCCAACACGGTCAGCTTCGCGCCGAAAATCATGCGCTGCGAGACCGCCTCGCCGTGGCCGGCGAAATCGTCGGGATCATCGGCAAGTGCACCGTGATGCAGGAGCTGTTCAACCAAGTCCGGCAAGTCGCCGATACCGACGCGACGGTGTTGATCCAAGGTGAGAGTGGCACGGGAAAGGAACTGATCGCCAGAGCCTTGCATGACCTGAGCGGCCGCAGCGAATCGCCGTTTGTCGCCGTTAACTTGGGAGCCGTACCGGAAACGCTACTCGAAAGCGAGCTGTTCGGTTTCGAGCGTGGTGCGTTCACCGACGCAAATCGCCGCAAACCGGGCTGCTTTGACCGAGCGGGATCGGGGACGTTGTTCCTGGACGAAATCACGGAGGTCCCCAGCAAGTGTCAAGTCGATCTGCTGCGCGTTTTAGAATCGGGGGAATATCAACGCATCGGCGGCGAAGCGACCTTGCACGCCGAGGCTCGGATCGTATCGGCCACCAACCGAGACCCGCAGGCGATGATCGAAGAGGGAACGTTCCGTGAGGACTTGTTCTACCGACTGAATATCGTGCCGTTGTTCATTCCGCCGCTTCGCAATCGTCGAGAAGACATCCCGCTGTTGGTCGATCATTTTCTGACCCACTTTTGTATTCGCCACGGACGAAGCACGAAGCACGTCGACGACATGGCGATGTCCATGCTATGTCAAGCAAAATGGCCAGGCAACGTGCGTCAATTGAGGAACATTATCGAACGGTTGGTGGTCATGGTTTCGGGGGACGAAATCAATGCAAAACATTTACCGACGGAGTTGCACGAAGCCGCCACGTCGAACGCAAGCCGAGTGACGACGCTTGCTGAAGCGGCTGAAGCGGCTGAACGCTCCGCCATCCAGGCAGCGCTGCGCGAAGCTGATTTCCATCGCGAACGAGCCGCCAAGCTGCTCGGCGTCAGCATCCGCACCTTGCACTACAAGATGAGCCGCTACGGATTGCATTGACACCGAGGGCTTCGAGAAAACTCAGCCTCCTTTTTGGACAACGTTCGTTCCAGTTCGGTAGCAACCCGAAGTGAATCGATGAAGCCCGCCGATCCGGTTGATGTTCACTCGCGCCCAACATCGCGCGGTTGATTTTGAGCAAATTGAACCGGATCAGTCGGACGAGAGCTTCAAGCGTGCGCGCCTTTCGGAGAAAACGTGAGTCACAAACCATTCGAATGCGTTGCCAACGAAAAAGGCTTGAACATGCAGACGAAAAATAGGATTCACTTTGGACGGCTCGCCACGAACGCTGGCGGTTGGCGTCGCTCACATCACACCCGCATTCTCGCACCGTCCACTTTGTGCCTGTGCCACTACGCGATGCTGGCTTTTCTGCTGCTTTCGCCCCAGGCTCCGCTGCACGCGGATGACCGACCGGAAGCCCGGGCGACCGAGGCACCAGAACCGACCGAGGCGGTCATGCTTTCCGGCGATTGGGTGCCAACGGATCCTCACCGGATCGATTATGCCAAGCTCCCTCGCGTGCCATCCGAACAGGTCGTCGTCAGCGACGTGCGGGCGAAGAAAGGGGTCAACCAACATAACTACCTCGCTTTTCACGAAGGGCGTTTTTTTGCCATGTGGAGCAACGGACCCGGCGTCGAAGACCGTGTCGGACAACGGATTCGCTTCGCCACCAGTGATGACGGGCTGGCGTGGTCGGCGCCGAAATTCCTAACCCCCGAACCGCCCGGTTCGGGGCCAGGTTCGCCTCATTGGAAGATCTGGTCGCGAGGGGGTGCGACGATTCATGTCAGCGATGTTCCGCCGGATGACCCCGATTTTGCCGCCGTGCAGTGGTGGGGCGGGCTCGGAGGATTGCACCATTTGGAGCCCGCACCCGCGCAGCCCGGCGCCCGCGGCAAACACATCGCCAGCCAATACTTCGAAGCATTCCCGGGACACGCCGCCAAACTCGAACAACCGCTTGATGACGACTTGGTCGAGCGATGGTCCGCGATCGCGACCGAGAACGGCGTGCCCGTTCCAAAATCCGCCACCACCCGAGGCGAATCGATCCGCGCTGCGTGGAATTCATCGCAACCGATTCCGCAGCATCGCACCAAACCGACGCAGGAAGTAAATCAGTAAGCGTGCTGACAATCGCCACAGAACCCTTCGATCCCAAAGGCGTCATTCCCGCCTGTTTGATGCCGTTTGACGCGAACCTGGAGATCGATGAACCGGCTTACCGTCTTCACCTCAGCCATCTCGCGAGCGTCGATGGCGTGACGGCGATCACCATCAACGGACACGCCGCCGAAGTGCACGCGTTGGACTTTGAAGAACAACGACGCAGCATCGAAATCGCCCGCGATGAAGTCGGTCAACGCTTGCGACTGGTTGCCGGCATCCACACGGGCAACACGCGAGAAGCCAGGCGGTTGGCCCGGATGGCGACAGATACCGGAGCCGACGCGATACTCGCTTTCCCTTCCGCCGTGTTGGTGATGGGCGGCCAGCAAAAGCCCCCCGAGTGCGCCCACGCTCATGTCGCCTCGATCGCCGACTCAACCGATTTGCCGTTGATCTTGTTTCAGTATCCCGTTAGCAGTGGCTTGGGGGATCCGCTGGGTACGCTGATTGAACTTTGCAGTCAGTTTCCGACCATCCGGGCGATCAAGGATTGGTGCAACGACGCACATATGCACGAGCGTCACATTCGCGAACTCCACGCCCTCGACCAACCGGTTCGGGTGCTTACGACGCATAGCATGTGGTTGCTCGGTTCGCTGGTGCTCGGTTGTGATGGGCTGCTTTCCGGCGCCGGCAGCGTCATTGCTCGACTTCAAGTCGCGTTGTTTCGAGCGGTGCAAAACCACGCCTTACAAGAGGCGCGAAAGATCAATGATCAGATCTACCCGGCCGTTCGTGCGTTCTACGCCGACCCACTGCTCGACATGCACAACCGCATGAAGGAGGCTCTGGTATTATTGGGGAAACTGCCGCAAGCGCACGTCCGCCCTCCCTTGCAAAAGCTACCCGGCGACGAGATCGAACGAATTCGAAAACAGCAGCGTCTGGCCGGTTTGCTCTGACGCTCCGTGGTGGCGACGTTAATTCGGCAGTCTCTGAAACTTCGACTAAGCAGGGTTACAACGATTCCTAGTCAAGTATTTCGCGTAGCGAAGGCCAAATAATGGTTCGTCCATCGCCTGCGGATAGGGTGGGTGTTCACGCAGGCATCGTGTCCGAAAAGGCGTTGCCCAACGAATGGTTCCGTCTGATGCTAAAGGGGTTTTTTGTTGGCACCGAATGGTTCCAGTGCCTTTAAAAAGCTCTCCGATTTTCGGAACCGATCTCCTGATTGATGGGCGATCGATTTCAGCACAACGTTGGTCAGCGGATCAGGCAAATTGGCGTTGATGAGGAAATCCATCGTTTCTTGAGCCGCGAAAAGCACATTTGGATTGCGTCCCACCAAAAATCGATACAGACATGCACCGATAGAAAACAGATCATCCGAGGGGCCGCTGCGTCGCGAGTTACGGAACTGTTGTGGCGACATGAACGACAGCGTGCCGCGAATCGATTTGTCGTCCGTCAAATCCCCGCTGCCAGCATTCTCGGCGAGTTTGGCCAAACCGAAATCGGCCAGTTTGATCTTCAGTCGATGTGCTTCTCGATAAGCCAGCAGGTTCGAGGGCTTGATGTCCCGATGAATGAATTTTCGTTTATGCAAATAGTCGGTCGTAGCTAAGACGCGCCGCACGATCCACAGCGAAGTTCGAATCTTTTGTTCGAGGGGCTGAGAGTCGATCAATTCCAGCAAGTTGAGGGTTGGGATGAATTCGAGGACGAGGAAAGGAGTGTCCTCCTGAACGCCGAATTCGATGCCGCGGACGATCCGCGGGTGATCGAGTTGGAGAATGGTACCCGCCTCACGTTTAAAAAGTTGCAGTTGTTTTTCCTTCGCCTGGATGTCGAGTCGAAGGAATTTGATCGCTACGATTTGTCCGTCCGATCGACGGGTGGCTTTGTAGACGTCGGCCATGCCACCACTGCCGAGCAGTTCGCTCAACGTGTAACTGCCGACCTGTTCGCCGCTACGATCTTTGGAAGTCCGGCTATCGATTTGAAAGTCGGCTTCGCCTGGCACGCCGCTGCCGCTTCTTGGTGCTACGGTTTCAGCAAGTTGGGCGTGGTCGGTAGACGATGCCGCAACTTTTGTCTTCACAATATTGTCGTCCTCAGCGGCCGGCGATTTGGAAGGGGAAATGGCATGCCGCACTTTGGTTTGCTCAATGGAGGGAGGCTTCACCGACGTGAAATCAGGCGTAGCTTTCCGCTCCTTCGTCGCTTCCCGCGTGCCGGAATCAGATGGGACCGATGTGGGTTCCGCGGGTGCTGGCGCTGGCTGGCCGCCCTGGGACAGGATCTCCAGCGACAGTTCGGTTTGCCCGATGCCGAAACGATCGCCATTTTTCAGGGACGCATCAATGACCCGCAGTCCGTTGACCAGCGTTCCGTTGCGCGATTCATCGTCGTGCAGTTGGATCTGCGTCCCATTGCATTGCAATCGCCAATGCCGACGTGACAAAGCGGGCTCTCGATCAAGCACCAAATGAGCGGGGGCTTCGCGACCAATGGTCAGCGTCACCGGACATTCAAACGTCCACGACATGCCGCGGTGCGGTCCGGCGATGACGGTCAAGCGAAAGCGGCCTTGCGAACCGAACGTTCCCGGTTCCAATTCCAGCGTCGGAGTGGTCATTCTAGAGGGTCTCGCGGGTCTCTTACCATCTCGTCCAAATCGAGGTTGATAATCGGTGCGGTGATGGAGTCTCGGTTTGGCGCGGCATTCAATTGGTTGCTTAGCGTGTAGGCCTCGCGAAACAAAATGTCATAAAACGTCTCCTGCCCCGGTTCCGCGGCCGAAAACGACAAGCCGTACCGTGTCATGTACTGAATCAGCGCTGCAACATTGCGCTGTTCCTGGGCGTAGGTATCAAAGAATGACTCCCGTGCAGCCAAAGCTTGTTCCTCGGCCAAGGTTGCCATGTTGCGAGACAGGTCCTCGAGGAAACGTTCGGCATCAAGCACCCGTCGCAACGTGATCTTCCTGAGGGAGCGTCGATTTGCCGGAGGATATTTGCGTTGCAAAGCGGTCGTTGCGTCTTCAATTTTCAGCAGGAGTTCCTGTTCCGCCGCGAACCGATCTTCAGGAGCGAGTTGTTGGAACCAGGCAAAGGTATCTTTGAACGCCGTGACATGGGGACGTAATGCGGGGTCCGAAAACAGGTAAGGCCAACGTTCCATCGCGGGCGGCAAACGACCATCTAGTGAGACGCTGACCAGTCCGTTGACCGAATGAATGTTTAACGTCAACTGCTTCAGACGCCGCTCGTCCAACTTGCTCAACCCAGCCGACACTGCCGGAGAGACGGTCGACGCGGAGCTCAGGCCACTACTGACTTCGATCTGCGAAAACAGCCGATTCAGCAAATCACCGCTGTGGATTCCGGGGCGGTATTTAACTAACGCATTGCGCATTGTCACCTCCCAAACCTGCACATTACGAAAGTTCTCTTTGACTTGGCGAATTCGTTTGGCTTCCAAATCTTCTTCAAGGTTTTGCCACTTTTCCAATTCATGCATCCGCTGTTTGATCAGACGTTCTTGCAGAAACCGTACGGTACCGCGTTCGGCGGGTTTCTTATCATCCACATCATCCTCACGCCGGACGGCAGCAAACTTCGCCAACGTGACCTGCATCTCCTTGATTGCAGCTTCGGTCTTGCGCTGATGCTCCGTGTTGGCTTCGATCAGCTTTGCCTGTTCATCAATTTTTTCTTCAATCGCTGCCGATGGGAGGGCTCGCTGTCCTGGAGCCTGACCAACGACCTGTTGCGTCACCGTTAATGCGAGTGCCAGGGCCAGCAGGTTTGCCCAAGGGAACGGATGAATTGGTGGGAACATTGTGGGAGCCTTTATTGCAGCGAAGCGCGGATCGTTTCTGCCGACACGATTTCAAGGGAGAGGGTTGGAGAAGATGTTGTTTCCGGCGATTCGGGCAAATCCGCTTGGAAGGTGACGATGCCTTCCAAACGATGCCCGTTAAAGCAAGGTACACCGATCCAATTTTCAGCATTCGAAGGGGGGCCGACCAAAGTGATTGCGCCAGCCACTTGGTCGACGGTGGCGGCGGTTTGTTGTACCCGAAAGGTAACTGCGGAACGTTTCGACAGCGTCCGAAAATGGTTTGGCAATCGCGGGTCCTCGGCGTCCAAGCCTGTCGGCCTGATCGACACGGCGCGTCGTGGCCAGAATTCAGGCGACTTCTCCAGCTCGACATGCGTCGGTAACGGCTCGCAAACCATGCGTCCCAAGTCGACTGCGGAGGCGGCCGCAAAGGCCAGATTCACATTCTGCAAAGATTGCTCGATGACCTCGGGTGCCGCTTCGTTTTCGACCAATTGTTGGTGCGTCTTGCTGAGCTGCTGGGCTTGTGCGGAACGCTCTTCAAACACCTTCCACACCGAGTGCTGTTTGACCTCGCGATCGTGCTGGCCGTCGATCGTAATCACTCGCAGGTCCGAGTAGCCATCAGCCAACATCGATTGTGCGGAAACGAGGATTGATCCAGTCGTCAGCACGGTGTCGGATTCGACCGCAACCCCGCTCCCCAATCGATAGCGAACGTCACTGTCGCCGCGTCGGACGGTAATCCAAACCACACCTCGACCAACATCGAACTCGGCCTGTTTAGGCGAAGCCTCGATGGCGGGACGGGAAAGATCGGCGACAGCGGGTGCCGTTTGGGCAGCCAGCGGATCCGGTGGAACGGCCGAAGCCGGATCGGCACGTTCCGGCGAAGCGGCTGGAGTGGTCGCGGCACTGTGCACGTTGGCTGGATTGCGGGGCGAACGGAAAATGAATATCCAGAGCAGCATCACGCACAGCGTCGTGACGGCAATCACTGCCGCGGCAGCCGGAACCGACTTGGCCGACAGAACGCCAAAGGAATCGCTGGTGATCGGAGTGTCGGCAGGCGCGGTTGGAGGCGGAGCGACGTCGGGAGCTATGGTGGGCGGGACGGGAGGCGGCTCGATGTTTGGTTTGCGGTGATGCTTTGCGGCGATCCGGCACAGTTCGTCAGTCGCAACGCGGTGCATCCCCAAGTAGATGTCGCTGCCCGGTTGCAGCAGCACCGCTTGCACTCGCTGTTCTCGATCGGGTTTTAGAAAAATCCCGTTACGACTCCCTTGATCACTCAGCACGACCGTTCCGGCGGGGCCGACCACCAACAAGCCGTGCCGCCCCGAGACCGCCGGATGTTCGAGCACGACATCGCAGTCGGTCGCTCGTCCGACACTCAGCACGGCGACGGAACCTTCAACCGATGGCCACGGCAAGCGAACGTCTGGCGCCAGCCAAACGGCATCTTGCGGGTCGATCGGGCGCGGTTGCTCCGTCCAGTGGATCCCCCCACGCTCGTTGGTTGCAAAACCGACCTTGCCCCCGTGAGGTGACAAGCGGAATCCCGCTGGTTGGCGTTCCAGGGTCGCATGCCGCGAAGCGACGCCGGGCATCACGACCACCACATCGCAAGCGGGATCGCGGCCAATCGTCCAATGGTTCGAGGGAGTGGGGTGGGACATCACTTCGCTGTGGGCATCTGAAACAAGAACCGCTGCTCGCCGAGTATGAACCTACCCTGGTCCGGCAATACATAATCCCGCACCGCCGCCCATAGTCCATTCACTGTCTGCTGATCTTCAGCATACCAGTGACCTTGACGCCAAGTCAGTATCGCGTGCCGTTCGTCCAACCAAGAATTCTCCCACGCGATCTGGCAGGCACGCGGATCGCGGCCGAGCAAAATGGGCTGCGTCATCGAAGTGGTCAGGCGATCGGCTGGTCGGTCACCGATCTGCAGCAGCGACGTTCCGTGCTCGTCCAGCTTTCTCCACACCACCGGCACACCACCCAGCAAGAACGTGGTATCCGCATCGAGCTTGATGGTCGACTGGCGCACAAAAGTTCCGTTGGTGCTGTCGTCGTCGACCAATCGCCAACGATAGCCGGCGGGCCCCGATTCTTCTCGTTCTTCTCGCAGAATTTTTGCGTGGCAACTGGAGATGTCGGGATCGTGTCCGATGACGATGTCGCTCTGATGACGACCGAGCCGCGTTTCGGTGCGGCGCAGCCAGTAGACTTCGCCCACTTGATCACTATCGTCATCTAACACGATTAACCGTGGCGTCGGTGGGCGACGAACGGGACACAGCGGTGTCGCAGCGACAGGCAAGACGCGGACCGACTCCGCCAAGGTGTGCTCCATTGCCACCGGCCCGCAACGGCGACAGCTTTGGTTTTCCGGCACAAAATTTCCGCATGCGCGGCAGGTCGGCATCGCTCGGCTGCTCCTCGTGGGCGGGTGTCAGTGAGGGTTTGG
>Ga0102938_10002731_pt1 | contig 13279 bp, 10 predicted proteins | sample SalPonR2_B_D2_MG_FD_84516 | JGI IMG/M metagenome (GOLD analysis project Ga0102938, IMG submission 84516) | Salt pond soil microbial communities from South San Francisco under conditions of wetland restoration - Salt Pond MetaG R2_B_D2_MG | ecosystem: Environmental > Aquatic > Marine >... | reverse complement strand
CGATCCGCCTTCATGACGGGGATGTACCAGACGACGACCGATACTCATCACATGCGGTCGCATCGCGACGACGGCTTTCGTTTGCCCGAAGGCGTGCGGCCGATCACCCACCGTTTGAACGATGCCGGTTACTTCACCGCGAACATCAAGCGGATCGGTGACCAGGAAGTCGGCACGGGCAAACTGGATCTGAACTTTACCGACGAAGGCCCGCTGTACGACACCGACGATTGGTCGTCGCTGAAAAATCATCAACCGTTCTTTGCCCAGATCAATCTGCCCGAAGCCGAGTACGACATTTACGACCGCAAATCGGCGGAAAAAGATCGCGTCCGATGGGTCGGTGAAGACTGGCACCCCCGAGTCGCGACGCCCGAGAATGTCACGCCTCCACCTTACTACCCCGAGCATGAAATCACGCGTCGGGAATGGGCGCGATATCTGAACTCGGTGTCCGGCACCGACGTGCGGATCGGACAGATCTTGCGGCAGTTGGAAAAAGACGGCTTGTCCGACGACACCATCGTCGTGTTCTTCGGCGACAACGGACGCTTGGAAGCACGCGGGATTCACTGGTGCTTCGATTCCGGGTTGCACGTCCCCCTGGTGATCCGCTGGGCCAAAAATCATCCGTCGCCGCCGCAATACGCCGCGGGAAAAGTCAGCGACGAATTGATCAGCTTGATCGATCTGACGGCGACGACTCTGGCGATGGCCGGCATCGAGAAACCGGTGATGATGCAAGGCCGGCGGATCTTTGGTGACGATCTGACTCCGCCCCGACGATACGTCTTCAGCGCCCGCGACCGGATCGACGAAACCGTGATCCGGCAACGAAGTGTTCGCGGGCCGCGGTATCATTACATCCGCAATTTCACGCCCGACGCGGGCTTCGTCAGTTTGAATCGCTATAAAGAAAAATGTTTCCTGGTCAAACCGCTGATGCGACAGTTGGCAGCCGAAGGAAAACTGACCGGTGCCCCCGCGGAACTGATGAAGCCGTTTCCCGCCGAACAGCTTTACGACACCCAGACGGATCGCTATGAGGTCCGCAACTTGGCGGAGTCGTCGGACCCGGATCACCGGCAGGCCCTGGTCGCGATGCGAGCGGCCTTGGAAACCTGGATGGCCGAGACTCGAGATCGCGGCGGCATCGCGGAGCCGGCCGAAATCGTCGCGCCGTTCGAAAAGGAAATGCACGACTGGTTCGGCACGCCCGCTTGGGCCGCCGAATGATCGCGAGGCGAGCGACGAATCGCACACTTTTTCCCATGCCCCGACCGATAATTGAAAAGCAAACTCATGGTTTTTGGTGACCTTCGTCCGTCTTTCATTCGTCTTTCCTGGTGGGGCGTTTGCTGGGCCGTCTTGTGCGGCGTCCCCGTTTGCCAAGGCCAGCAAAACGGACGGTCGCCGGATTCTCCGCCGAATGTCATGTTGATCGCGATCGACGACTTGAATGACTGGATCGGCTGCTTGAAAGGCCATCCCGATGCGCGGTCGCCGCACATCGATGCCTTGGCCACTCGAGGCGTTCTTTTCACCAACGCGCATTGCCAAGCACCGATATGCAATCCGTCGCGGACCAGTCTGATGTACTCGCTGCGGCCATCGACCAGCGGTGTTTATGACAATGCGCCCCAACCTTGGACCGTGCCGAAATTGAAAGAACGGGTCACCTTGCCACGTTATTTCGCCGAGCACGGTTATCAAACTTATACGACCGGAAAAATCTATCACGCGTCGCGTTTGCCCGACGGTGAATTCGACGTGGTCGGTCCGCGGCCCGGACAAAGAAACGCGTACGACCGCCGGATCGTTCCCGAGACCCCCGACGGCGCGAAAGGCTTGTGGGATTTCGGCGGACAAGTGTACCAAGACGACCTGTTCCAAGATCACGCCGACGCGACCTGGGCCACGGAACAACTGACACAGCACATCGACAAGAGTGATCAGCCGTTCTTCATGGCGATCGGCTTTTACCGTCCGCACGTACCACTGTATGCACCGGAGCAGATGGTTCGCGACGTGAAAGCGGCCGGAGTCTCGCTGCCGCGGGTCGACGCGAACGACTGGGACGACATTCCGCCGATCGCGCGGCAAGTCGCCGTGTCACCCGCCGCGCCGGATCACCAATGGTTCGTCGACACCGGCCGCTGGTCCGATGCCGTGGCGGCCTACTTGGCTTGCGTCCGCTCGACGGACCGGCAAGTCGGACGGCTGATGGCCTGGTTGGACGAAAACGGGCAGGCCGACAACACCGTCGTCGTGTTGTATTCCGATCACGGGTTCTTTCTGGGCGAAAAGCAACGCTGGGCCAAACAGTCCTTGTGGGAAAGAGCGACCCACGTGCCGATGATCTTCACCGGCCCGAACGTCCCCGCGAATCGGCGATGCGGCCGACCGGTCGAGCTGTTGTCGATCTATCCGACGCTGATCGATCTGTGCGGATTGCCACCACGCGACGACTTGGAAGGCCGCAGCGTCCGCCCGCTCTGCAGGGATCCCGATGCCGACTGGCCCCACTTCGCCTTGACGACGCACGGCCCGGGCAACCACGCGATCCGCACCGACACCCATCGCTACATCCGCTACCACGACGGATCGGAGGAACTGTACGACTTGATCGAAGACCCCCGCGAATGGACGAATTTGGCCGATCGCCAGGACACCCGATCGTTGCGGCAAACGCTCCACGGTCGGATGCCGAAACGCAGCGCGGCGAACGCTTCGGAATCAGCCGGCCGCCGTCAGCGGCGGGGACAGTGATCCAGGAGACGGCACCGAAGGCCGCCGAAGCACCGGAAAACCGGGCGGCGACCTTTTTGCGCGCCACCGCTTGACTTATTGAGAATCTGTCTCAACCACGCCGGGCATCGCTAGCCAGCCAGGTCGGGTCATGCGGCTTCGGCGTTCCACGGGGACACCGTCAACACAGCCGGACCAGCATTCCCAGCAAGCAACGCGCGACCTTGGCGGAACGGTTCCGTCAGTGTTCGTGGACGATCTAGGGAGTGACGATTTCGATGAAGATGACTGGGGTTTCTGTACGCCTTTTTCGGCGTTTTTCTGTCCGCCGCGACGCCGCGACGCCGCGACGCCGCGACGCCGTGGGGTCGACGGTTCGGGGGAGATCAGGACGGTGGCGGTCGAACCGGTGAATGAATCAGACGACGCGTTGCCGCCGGTCAACGCGTTGGCGGCGATTCGCCGCCGACATTCCGGTCAATCCGCTGCAACAGGTTCGCGAAGCCTTACCCGCGGTCTTGGATGAACTTTCCTTGTCCTCGGGGGAAGCGTTTACGGGACGTCGGACACCGGGTGTCGTGTTCTCCGTCGTCGCCGACGGAGTCCCCTGTTTGGTCACTTATGACTTGGGAAGCGGAAGCGTTTCGTCGATTCCCCCAAGACGCGCGGCCGAAGATGGACACGATCGATCTGATGCGACGGATGCACTCGGCCAGCATGGGCTCACCGCAGTGGGACATCCGTTGCCGGTGATCAACCGCGCGTTCCGACCAAGTCCCTCTACGCGATTTTGGTTCGCGTCCCGGAGGCTGACTTGCAACAGCTTTGGAAAGAACCCTGATAGACTCGGGTTTTGCAGGCACCGTCGTTCCCTCCGAAATCAGGTCACCGAAGATGAAGTCGGGCTTGATCGCCACAGCGTCAGCGATCCTGTTGGTCGTTCTGTCCGCCACCGCCGGAGCCCTCAAGCCCGACCGAAACGAGCCCGACGAAACACGTTTGGGATTCGTCTCGCTGTTTGACGGCAAAAGCTTCGCCGGCTGGAAACAGGACGGTAATTGGGTGATCCGAGACGATGCCTTCGTGCGGGTGCGTCCCCGCGGCGATCTGACCTACGAAGCAAAAACGGTTCCCGATGATTTCGAACTTCGCTTCGAATTCAAGGTGTCTCGGGGCTGCAACAGTGGGGTCTACTACCGCCCGGGACAAGTCGAATACCAAGTGCTCGATGACGAACACAGCCCCTACGGAGAAAACCCGCGACAGTCGGTCGCGTCGCTGTTCTTTTGCATGGCCCCCGACCGTCGGGCCGGTCGACCGCACGGCCAATGGAACACCGCTCGCATCTTGTGCAAAGGCAGCGTGATCGAACACTGGCTCAACGGACAACGCGTGCTGTCCTTTGACTACACCGATCCGCGATGGTCCGAACAGGTGAAGCTGTTGGGCATTCGCGGCGGGGACCTGACCGGTCGCGGCGGCAAGTTGATGTTGCAGGATCACGGACAAGACGTGGCGTTTCGCAATCTGCGTTGGCGGACCATTCCGACCGAGGAGGCCCTGCTGCCCGATCCCGATTTCCGGCCGCTGGCGGTGCCGCCGGCCGCGTTGGAAAAGGAGCGAGCCCGGGTTCGACGCATGCTGGAGAATCCGTGAAAAAGGGGTCAGGAGCCAAATATGCCGATTTCGGTTTTTGGCTCCTGACCCCTTTTTGCCTCGGCGGAGCTTAGCGGCTTCCGCTGACGACCGAAGCGACCGGTCGCACGGACCAGATCCGTAAATCGTCGAACCAAGCCTCTTCGCCCTCGCCCCAAACGCCGATTCGCAAATCGGGTTTAGTGGGATGAGCAAGACCGGGACTCTGCAAAGAACCGACTCGTTGGTCATCGATCATGACCCGCATCCGGTCCCCGACGATTTCGACGTTCAGCTTGTACCACTGGCCGGGCCGAATCTTAACCGGGACCTTTTTGGTGGCACCCGCCGACATTCGATCGCCTTCGGCTTTCATCTCCGGATCATTCGATTTACGCAAGGCGCGGATGTCATTGCGCATCACGCCTTCTTTGTCATCCATCAGGATCAGCGTGGGAGGCCGAATCACGACGCGGCTGATGTGTCCCGCATGGACGCCTTTGAAGGCTTTGTCATCCAGGTTGATGTTGATTGATTTGGCACCTTCGAATCGAAACCTCAACTCCAAGTGAAAATCACCGCTGGGCAATGGCAAGCTGGTCCCCACCGACGAACCGTGATCCGATTTCGCTTGAATCCCTCGCAAGACACCATCGGAAATCTGATACCCCGGAATGCCGACCTTCCATGCGGACCCCAATTCGGTCCGCTGAAAATCATCGGAAAACACAAGCTTCCCTTTGACCGCCCGCGGCGTCGGATCGGAATCGGCCCCGGACACCGAGACGGCTGAGAAAACGGTCGTCACGAAAGGGGCGATCGCCAAAAGAGAGAATTTCGCGAGCAGCACAGAACGCGGTAATGAATTGACTCGCATGAATGGTCCAGCTTTTCGGAAAGGAAGGAACAGCACGGGCAAAAAGTCGCGTCCGTTCGAGACGATCATTCGTCGGAGAGTTGCGGCAAAAACGGAAACAGTTGGCGGATCTCTTGAGGCGACGGCTGCCGACCGTATTCGCAAATTTCAAAGGCCTCGGCGTATCCGATTTGATTCGCTTCTTCTTCACCGTACCAACGGATCAACGCGTTGCGATACTTTTTCGCTTCGCCGCTTTGGCGTTTCTGCCAACGTTCGTGAAGCCACCCACGACGCAGTTCCGGTCGCGAAGCGGGTGGAGCTGCCGCCATCGTTTCTGCACTCCCGAGTGCCCCGCCCTCAAAGGTTTGCGATTCGAGTGCCATCAACGCATCGACTTTCTGTTCAAAGACCGGACCCACGTCGACCGCGATGTCGGCTTGGAACGCGTAAGGCTTTTGAAAACGGTCGCTCGAATACAAGAAAACCGGGTTTTTGCTCAGCGGAGGTGTATCGGGACAGAAGAAAGGCACTGCGACCATGTAGGCCGCGTCCTGAACCAACACACCGACGTAGCGATGATCGGGATGGTAATCCCAAGGTCGGTGCGAAATGACAATGTCCGCGTTCCAATCACGAATCAAGCGGGTGATCGTGCGACGATTCTCGAGCGACGGCATCAATTCGCCGTCGTGAATGTCTAGCACTTGGGATTCCACCCCCAATCGTTCGGCGACCAGCGCTGATTCGGCGGTGCGCCGCTTGGCCAAGGCACCGCCCGCCATTTGCCAATGACCGATGTCGCCGTTGGTCACCGAAACGAGTTTGACATGGTGTCCTGCTTTCGCCCACAGAGCCGCCACGCCGCCACTTTTGTACTCCGCATCGTCCGGGTGCGCACCGAAACAAATGATCCGAAGCTTGCCGTCGTCTGCCGCGGCACGAGAAGGCAGGTTCGTTGCGATCAATGCCAGCGCAACGGCGACCAGTCCCAGAGAAAAATGGTGAGTGCGATTGTCGTTCATTTTGCACCTTTGATGATGACCAATTCGAATGAAACACGTTACGCCGCCCGATCGAACTCGCCCTTGTCGAGGTCGCGTCTGTCGGGAAGCGTGGTGACCCGCGGAGTTTAACAGCCCGCGACCCCGCGATGTGGACGGACACCGCCACGATCGCTTCGGCCTTCAACGGCAACCGGGCGACAAAACGCCGACCGATCGGCCTCGGTTTCGCGGTCGTCACGTTGTTCGTCCCGAAACAATTCACCGTTGGCAGATTTCCGGTTTCGATCGAGTCAGCACCGGCTTCGTCATGTGTCGAAACGTCGACGCGAAAATCGCTTTGTGAAAACGCCAAGGGGAATGTTCCAGATGTCCGTTTCACGCGTACCCGGTAGTGTCTACAATTCGACCGGTTGATTGTTCGACCATCAGATGCTCTCTCGGCCGATCTTGTGAAGCGTGCGTTGGTCCCAAGCTCATGAAAACATCAATCGATACTCTCAAGGGACTCGTCGCCGCGACGTTCACTCCGATGCACGACGACGCGACGATTCGCGTGGAATCGATCGCTCCGATGGTGGACGGTCTTGTCGAGCAAGGCATGGCCGCACTGTACGTCCTGGGCAGCACCGGCGAAGGGGTATCGCTGACCTTCGAGGAACGTCGCGAAGTCGCCGAAGCTTTCGTCGACGCGGCCGGTGGCCGGTTGCCCGTCATCGTTCAGGTCGGCAGCGAAAGCTTGACGCAAGCTCGGCAGCTCGCCGCGCATGCTCAGCGTATCGGTGCCGATGCGATCTCGGCGGTCAGCCCGCTCTACTTCAAGCCCGATTCGGCCGAGACACTGGCCGCATCGATGGCCGGGATCGCGGAGGCCGCACCGGAGCTGCCGTTTTTCTATTACCACATTCCGGCCGTGACCGGCGTGACGATCAGTGCCATCGACTTTCTGCGATCCGCCGAGCACGCGATCCCGAATCTGCGTGGCATCAAGTTCACGTCGCCCGACGTGTTTGAGTTTCAAACCTGTCTCGAACACGCCGGGGATCGATTCGAAATGCTGTGGGGGCTCGACGAGATGCTGCACTTCGGGCTGGTCGCGGGCGCACGGGCCGCCGTCGGTAGCACGTACAATTTCGCAGCGCCGATTCATCAGCGATTGCTCGCAGCGTTTGAGGCTGGTGATCCGAGAGCGGTTCGGCGCGAGCAGGCTCGTTCACAGGCGATCGTTCGGGCGTTCGTTCCCTTCGGACCGCGGGGTGCTCAAAAAGCGATCATGAAGATGATCGGCGTCGATTGCGGCCCGTCGCGATTGCCGATTCCGACGCTGACTTCGTCGCAATTCGAGCAACTCGAAAACCAGTTGCGGGACATCGGTTTCTTCGAGTGGATCGCACCGGTGCGGGAGAACGTCTCCTCGTGAAGCTGCACTTACCGGTGATTCTGTCGCTCGCGTTGGTCCTGTCGCTGTTCAGTCCCGGGCAAGCCGTGGGCGAGGAAGCGGCGAGGCTGGATTGGCAAACGCTGCCCGACTTGCCGGACGAACTCGGTGTCGCCGGGCCGTTCGTCGGAGTCCATGGCGACGCTTTGATCATCGCCGGCGGAGCCAATTTCGCTCGCCCGGTTTGGGACAACGGCAAGCGGTGGCACGACCAGATTCATGTGCTGGCAAAGACGCCTGACGGTTTCCGTTGGATCGACGGCGGAAAATTGCCAAGGCCGATTGCTTACGGGGCTGCTGTTTCGACCCAAGCCGGCGTCGTCTGCATGGGGGGCAATGATTCGGAACGAACGTTCGACGCGGTCTTCACCTTGCAATGGGACGCGGACACTCAGACAGTCCGGTCGATCGACTTGCCATCTCTGCCACGACCTTGCGCTTACGGTCAAGCGACGCTGGTCGGGAACGTGATTTACCTGGCGGGTGGACAGAGTGGCGGAGGACTCGAATCGGCAATGAACAACTTCTGGTCGCTCGATCTCTCCATGCGGGAGCGACCCGACGAGTTCGAGTGGCGAGAGTTGGCTGCTTGGTCGGACGAACCGCGTGCATTCAACCTGACCGCGACTCAGCACAACGGTTTCGAGGACTGTGTGTATGTGATCAGCGGAAGGCGAGCGAAATCCGACGGCATTGAATTCCTTCGCGACGTTTGGGAGTTCATGCCGCGAACGGCGACGTGGCGGCAGCGACGTGATTGCCCGCGTGGCGTTTGCGCGGGGACGGGCATCGGGTTCGGTCAAAGCCATCTGCTGGTGCTCGGCGGCGACGACGGCCGGTTATTCGACAGGGCCGATGAACTCAAAGACCTGCACCCGGGTTTTCCAAAAGAAGCTTTGGCCTATCACACGATCACCGACACCTGGACGTCGTTCGGTGGGATTCCCGCCAATCATGTGACCACGATTCCGGTTCGCTGGGATGATCGGATCGTCATCGCCAGTGGGGAAGTGAGACCACGTGTTCGCACGCCGACGGTCTGGAGCGTCGCGCCGGTCGCCGGCGGTCGAGGATTCGGCATCGTGAATTACGTCGTGCTCGGGGGATACCTGTTGGCGATGGTCGGCGTCGGTTTTTACTTTGCGCGTAAAAATAAGACGACGGACGACTACTTTCGAGGCGGCAAAAACATCCCCTGGTGGGCGGCCGGATGCAGCATCTTCGCAACGATGCTCAGTTCCCTGACGTTCACCGGCTTGCCGTCCAAGGCGTACGCTCAGGATTGGGTGTACGCGGTCGGTAACTTGATGATTCCCGTCATCGCCGTTGTGGCGGTCTACGTCGCGCTGCCGTTTTATCGACGGATCGATGCGACGAGTGCTTATGAGTATCTGGAGAAGCGTTTTAGTCGCCCGGTGCGATTGTTCGGCAGTACCAGTTTTGCACTGTTCCATGTCTTTCGCATGGCGGTCGTGATGTCGCTGACCGGATTGGCACTCGCCGTGGCGACGCCGTTGACGCCCACACAGTCGGTGTTGCTGATGGGGGTACTGAGCATCGCGTACAGTACGCTGGGCGGCATCGAAGCGGTGATCTGGACCGACACGATCCAAACGTTTGTCTTGCTGGGCGGTGCCGCACTCGCACTTTGGATATTGGTCAGCGGCAGTGGTGGAGAAACCGGTTTCGGACCTGCTTTTCAGTCGGCAATCGATGCCGACAAGCTGCGATTGGCGAATTTCCAGTGGCAGGGTGCCCAATCCCGCGTGGCGTTTTGGGTGATCGTGCTGGGTGCTTCGGGACAGCATCTCGCCTCCTACACGGCGGACCAGGCGGTCGTGCAGCGTTACATGACAACGTCCAGCGAAAAGCTGGCGGCCCGTTCGATTTGGACCAACGCCGTGTTGACGATCCCCGCAACGCTGCTGTTCTTCGGCATCGGGACGGCGATGTTCACGTTCTATCAGACTCACCCCGAGCGACTGGACCCGACGATCACGACCGATCAGGTCTTTCCGCTGTTCATCGCTCGTGAGATGCCGATCGGGATCGCCGGATTGGTGGTCGCCGGAGTCTTTTCCGCCGCCCAGTCGACGGTCTCGACCAGCATGAATTCGATGGCCACGACGATCGTGTCCGACTTCGTCAGGCCCCTCGGGCTTTGCAAAAGCGACCGGAACTACTTGGCGTCGGCTCGATGGATCACGATCTTCGTCGGGGTGCTCGGAACAACGCTGGGTTTGTTTTTCGTAGATCCAAGAATCACTTCCCTGTTCGATGCCTTCATCAAGGTTGTCGGGCTGTTCATGGCAGTCTTGGGCGGGCTATTCCTGCTGGGTGTGTCGACGCGACGAGCCAATTCGTCGGGCGCAATACTGGGCGGCCTGGTCGGTGCGGGAATGATGGTTTGGCTCTTTTTCGGCACCCACCTCAACGGCTATCTCTACATCCCGATCGGCTTGGCCACGTGCATGGTCGTCGGCTACACCGCGAGCTTCCTCGGTGCACCGAAATCCGACTTGGACGGGCTGACTTTATGGACCCTAAAACACAGTGAATCTTGAGAACCGGATCAAAAGCAACGTCTTCCCCGCCCAGTCACGCCTCTGTCGGTCGTCAACTTGTCGACTTTTTTACGACCGACCCCGCCGCCCCACACTGGCCTGTGCCGCGTCCATGGATCTGAAGCCGATCCGGGCGGCTTTGGCGGAAACGCCCGAGACCAGTAGATACACCGGAGAACGCCCTGAGCTCAAGACACTACTCATTGACTGATCCGTGTTCGCTCGATCATTCGACGGCGTTCCCTGTCCTCTGACCGAGTCCCGCGTGCGTCCTGGCACGTGGGCCACGCTACGAAATGACCACCAATTCCCGGGGACGCTGTCGTTTCCAGTTGGTTTGCGGCGGTTCTGAGCCGGATCGACTCTCCGTCGCGATCCAACACCAAACCGGTCAACACCCGGCCGTCGTCCAGCAGGAACGCGGAGGAGACGAAGTTGAAGTTGATCGCGGCGCTCGGGTACTGAACGTGATACAGCAATTCCGGTGCGCCGTACTTGATCCCGATGGACGCCAAGTCGGGTCCGACCAAGTTGCCTTCGCCGGTCGTCCGGTCGGAAAAGCGATTGCCGCCGACGCCCGCGTCGTACCAATCACAAACGAAGACCGAACCGTCAGGAGCGATCGAAACGTCGACCGGGCGAAACCAATCGTCGCCGCCACGGAGCAACACGTCGTAATCGGCTCGAAAACCTGCGCCCCGGCGATCCAGCGGAAACACATTCAACTGATGGGTGCCGGAATCGATTTGCAGCACCGCGCCTCGGTACCGCTCGGGAAGCGACCCGCCTTCATAAACGATCAGCCCGCCCGGGGCTCCATTGCCCGTGCCGACCAGCTTGGGAATGACGCCCGGGACTTCTTCGGCCCAGTGCCGCGACCTCGTAGTTGTTGCGATGACCGGAACTGAGAACTTCAAGCTGCGTACCGTCTCGACTGACACGTAAAGTGGTGCCAAAATTATTCGCACTCAATCGTCGCCCCGATCGGTCCGTCACATCCAACGTGGGCTCACGTGCCTGCACCTGGTCGGCGCCGTAACGTGCGTCGCCGACGGTGAAGTACATGCGTCCGTCAGGGCCGAAGGTCATGCCGTGCAAGCCGTGATCGCTGTCGACACCTCGAAATCCAGTCAACAGTGGATAACGCCGATCGGCCGAGTCATCGCCATCCGAGTCATCGCCATCCGAGTCCTCCAAGACCAGCAGATCGGGCGAATGGCCGACGTAAACCCGGGTTCCCGTTTGCACGTTACCCTCCCACAACTCTTCGATCGCGAGCCCCAGCGGCACGGGAAAGATATCGCTGGCGAAGTCCGTGACTTTGTCGGCCAGTCCGTCACCGTCGGTATCCTCCGAAATACGAATTCGGTCGGCGCCATCGACGCGTTTCAAATCGTCAAACTCCTTCATCTTCATCCGATAGTTCTTGCCTTCGGCGATCCAAACGCGACCCCGCGAATCGATCTCCATCGCCGTCGGATTGTTGACCATCGGTTCGCCGGCCCACAACGAAATCTTCACGTCGCCGGGGCGGTCATCGATTGCAGCGAAGCGGACGGAGCGACCTGGGCCTGCACGCCACTGCCGCTGACACCTGCGACGAGTGCGAGCAGCAAGGTGGACAGGCGATAAACTGTCGATCGGATCATTTCAGGGGTCCTTCGAGGATCACGGTCGTGCCATGGTCACTCTGGCTTTCAATCGTGACTTTGCCCCCGAACGATTTTGCTCGTCGCTGGAGGCTTCGCAGTCCGTGTCCGGTTTCCGCGTATTCATTCGGGATGAAACCGCAACCGTTATCACAAACTGTGATTTGTAACATTTTGCCGACTCGACGCAGACGGATCTTCACCAGGGTCGCGCCGGAGTGCCGGGCAACGTTGTGCATGATTTCCTTCGTCGCCAAGTAATAATGCCGACGCGATTCGATGGACAATTTCTCCGCGCCGCTGGACGAATCGAGTTCGACCTCGTGTTCGATGCCGACCAGCAGCGATGCGGCGGCTTCGACCAATCGTGAACGAAACGTCTTGAGATCACTGGGTGAGGTATCGATCAGCCAGACCAGATCTCGTAAAGAGTGCAACGTGTCGCCCGCAATCTGCTTGATGCGAGCGAGATCTTCTCGCACCGGTCCCGGCAATTCGTCGGAGCGAACCAGTAATCCGCTCGTCAGTGCGATGCTGCCCAAGTTGCTGCCCAAGTCGTCGTGCAGATCACCGGCGATTCGCTCGTGCAATTGACGTTGTTCGCGATTTCTTCGACGACGTGAGATGAAAATCCAACTCGACAAGCCCGCCAACGCAAAGACTGTCAGCAGAGACAGCACGGCGATCAGGTCGTTCCTGGCTCGCCGCAGTTTTCGCGTCACGCTGGCCAGTTCGAGTTCCGCCGCTCGACGAGCACCGAGCCGATTGATCCAAGTGGCCGGCGGCAGCAGTCGGTGGTGTCCGCTGAATCCGTCGACGGCGAACTCGGGCGCCCAAAGGCCTCGAGCGTGTTCGGGTGCGATGACATCCGCAACGGCGACCGGTTTGTTCAAGGCGATGTTGCGATCACCGCTGCGGACTTGAATTTCTGCGAACGCGAAGGAACACTTCCACGAACAGTCCCAAAGCTCAACCGCCTGAAACCTGACGAAACGTTTCCGCAACTCCGCTGCGACGGGAAAGATCACCGGGTTGTCCCCCGGGCTTGCAAATGGTTCCTCGGAGTGATCCGCGATCACTTCGTGGTCGACGAAAGTCGGATCATCTGACGCGAGGACCCGAAACCTCGGGGGGAATCCGTACGCGGCGCGATCGGCGTAGTCGATCGGGCGGGCCGGAATCAAGCAGACTTCGTCAATCTCGGGCGGACGGCCGCCATCGGAACCGAGGTCCACCTGCAACCACTTCTCCGCCGCGGGATTCGTTTCACGACGAGCCAAGTAGCCGCTCGTCGGGCTGATTTCACTGTCGACGGGTAGACCCAAGATCGACCGTCCGTCGTTGACGTACTCGCGTGACCACACCGACGGTGCTTCGTAGGACTG
>Ga0102938_10002730_pt1 | contig 13282 bp, 10 predicted proteins | sample SalPonR2_B_D2_MG_FD_84516 | JGI IMG/M metagenome (GOLD analysis project Ga0102938, IMG submission 84516) | Salt pond soil microbial communities from South San Francisco under conditions of wetland restoration - Salt Pond MetaG R2_B_D2_MG | ecosystem: Environmental > Aquatic > Marine >... | reverse complement strand
TGCTCGTCGACCTGGTCGCGAGTGCCGTGGATGGTCAACGTGCGACCACCACCGTCATGATCCTCGATCGAGACCCGACCGGCGATCTGCGCGATCTCGGCCTTGCCGCGGGGGCTGCGGGCCTCGAACAGTTCGACGACACGGGGCAGACCCTGGGTGATGTCGTCGGCGGATGCGACCCCGCCGGTGTGGAAGGTCCGCATGGTCAGCTGCGTCCCGGGCTCACCGATGGACTGCGCAGCCACGATGCCGACCGCCTCGCCCATGTCGACCATGGCGCCGTTGGCCAGCAGCTCGCCGTAGCACGCCCGGCAGACACCGATCTCGGTCTCACAGGCCAGGACCGAACGGACCCGCACGAGCCGGTCGGCGTCGGAGGCCACCGTCTCGAGGGGCTCACCCGTCTCCGGGTGGACACCGTGGAGCAGCGCGGACCGCAGACGACGGATCTCGGTGTCCACGATCAGGGTCCCCGCCGCGACGAGCACCTCGTCGGAACCCGGGTAGCGCACGTCCTGGGCCATCACCCGGCCGTAGAGGGTCTGCGAGTCGTGCTCACCGACCGTGGCCTCGACCCCGCGGCTGGTGCCGCAGTCATCCTCGCGGATGATGAGGTCCTGGCTGACATCGACCAGACGCCGCGTCAGGTAGCCGGAGTCGGCGGTGCGCAGGGCGGTGTCAGCCAGGCCCTTGCGGGCACCGTGGGTGGAGATGAAGTACTCGAGGACCGACAGACCTTCACGGAAGTTGGACTTGATCGGACGCGGGATGATCTCGCCCTTCGGGTTCGCCACGAGCCCACGCATGGCGGCGATCTGCCGCAGCTGGGTCATGTTCCCCCGCGCGCCGGAGTTGGCCATGACGAAGAACGGGTTGGTGGTGGAGAAGTTCTCCTCCATCGCGTCGGCGACCCTCGAGGTCGCCTCGGTCCAGATCTCGATCAACTCCTGGCGACGTTCCGAGTCCGTGATGACCCCACGGGTGAACTGCTTCTCGATCTTCTCCGCCCGAGCCTCGGAGCTCGTGAGCACCTCGGCCTTGAGATCCGGCGTCTCGACGTCCGAGATCGCCACGGTGATACCGGCCCGGGTGGCGTTGGCGTAGCCGAGGTCCTTGATCGCGTCGAGGACCTCGATGACCTGCCAACGCGGGAAGAGGTCGGCGCATCGGTTCACGATGTCGCCGGCGGCCTTCTTGGTCACCACCTCGTTGACGAAGGGGAAGTCCAGCGGCAGCGCCTCGTTGAAGATGGCGCGTCCCGCCGTGGTGATGACCCGGTGCCGGACACCGGTGGTGCGGTACTCCTCCCACGCCTCGTCGTCCTGCTCCCGCCACTCGGTCGGCCGTTCGGCCGGGTCGAGTTGCTTGCCGGGGGACAACCGGAGCACCACCGGATCCTGGACGTGGAGATGTCCGGCGTCGATCGCGCGCTCCAGCTCACCGATGGAGGCGTAGATGCGCAGCCCGGACGGATCCCGCTCCTGCGCGGTGTCCTCGCCGGAGTAGGTCAGCCAGTAGATCCCGAGCACCATGTCCTGCGTCGGCGAGGCGATCGGCCGCCCCGTGGCCGGTGACAGGATGTTGTGCGGCGCCAGCATCAGCAGGCGGGCTTCGGCCTGCGCCTCGGCGGACAACGGCAGGTGGACAGCCATCTGGTCGCCGTCGAAGTCGGCGTTGAAGGCCGTGCACACCAACGGGTGCAGCTGGATCGCCTTGCCCTCGACCAGCGTCGGCATGAAGGCCTGGATGCCCAGGCGGTGCAGCGTCGGTGCGCGGTTCAGCATCACCGGGTGGTCCTGGATGACCTCCTCGAGGACGTCCCAGACCTGCGAGCGCTGCCGCTCGACCATCCGCTTGGCCGATTTGATGTTCTGGGCGTAGTTGAGGTCGACGAGCCGCTTCATGACGAAGGGCTTGAACAGCTCCAGGGCCATCTGCTTGGGCAGACCGCACTGATGCATCCTGAGCTGGGGGCCCACGACGATCACCGACCGGCCCGAGTAGTCGACACGCTTGCCGAGCAGGTTCTGCCGGAAACGCCCCTGCTTGCCCTTGAGCATGTCGGAGAGTGACTTCAGCGGACGGTTGCCCGGACCGGTGACCGGTCGGCCCCGACGGCCGTTGTCGAACAACGCGTCGACGGCCTCCTGGAGCATCCGCTTCTCGTTGTTGACGATGATCTCCGGCGCACCGAGGTCGAGCAGACGCTTGAGCCGGTTGTTGCGGTTGATCACACGCCGATACAGATCGTTGAGGTCGGAGGTGGCGAAGCGCCCGCCATCGAGCTGCACCATCGGACGGAGGTCTGGCGGGATCACGGGGATGGCTTCCAGCACCATCGCGCCCGGACGGTTGTTGGTGGTGCGCAGCGCCTCGACGACCTTCAGACGCTTGGTGGCACGCTGCTTCTTCTGCCCCTTGGCGTCGGTGATCGCCACGCGCAGTTCCGCCGACTCCGCTTCCAGATCGAGCCCGTCGAGCAGGTCACGGACCGCTTCCGCACCCATCCCACCGGAGAAGTGCTCTCCGAAGCGATCGCGCATGTCGCGGTAGACGAGCTCCTCCTGGATCAGCTGCTTGGGGGCCAGCTTCTTGAAGGTCGCCAGCACCTTGTCCAGATGCTCGAGCTCGTTGTTGGCCCGCACGGAGACGGTCTTGAGCTGCTTCTCGATCTCCTTGCGTTCCTTCTTGACCACCTCGGGCTTGGCGCCTTCGGCCTCCAGTTCGGCGAGCGTCGCCTCGAGCTGCTGCAGCAGTTCCTGACGATCCGCCTCGAGCTGCGACTCGATCTCCTGCTTCTCGGCGCCGATCTCCTGATCGAGCTCGGGGAGCGCGTTGTGCCGCGCGTCCTCGTCGACGGAGGTGATGACGTAGGCCGCGAAGTAGATGACCTTCTCGAGGTCCTTCGGGCTCATGTCGAGCAGGTAACCCAACCGGGACGGGACACCCTTGAGGTACCAGATGTGGGTGACCGGGGCGGCGAGCTCGATGTGGCCCATCCGCTCTCGCCGTACCTTCGCGCGGGTGACCTCGACACCGCAACGCTCGCAGATGATGCCCTTGAAGCGCACGCGCTTGTACTTGCCGCAGTAGCACTCCCAGTCCCGGGTCGGACCGAAGATCTTCTCGCAGAAGAGCCCATCCTTCTCGGGCTTGAGCGTGCGGTAGTTGATGGTCTCCGGCTTCTTGACCTCGCCGTTGGACCACATGCGGATCTGGTACGCCTCCGCGAGCGTGATCTTCAGCTGATCGAAGTGGTTCACGTCCAGCATGTGGGACGTCCTCCCTACTTCATCGTCCCGCCCGGCGACTCGCCGTCTGTGCGGGGGTGCGACCGATCGGCCGCGCTACAAGATTCAGGACCACTCCCCCACCGTCGTGGCCGGGGAGCGGGTAGCTGGTGGCTGGAGGTTGCCGTCCGGGCGACTATCTCTTCGGAGCTCGGCGGGAACCTGCAGCCACCAGCGGTCAGACCACTACCCGTCAGCGGTCGGACGCTCTGGCCGTGACAGGTCGATACCGAGCGCCTCGGCGGCGCGGAAGGCATCGTCCTCGGACTCGCGCAGTTCGATGTGCTCACCGCTCGAGCCGAGCACCTCGACGTTGAGGCTGAGTGCCTGCATCTCCTTGACCAGGACCTTGAAGGACTCGGGGATGCCCGGCTCTGGGATGTTGTCGCCCTTGACGATCGCCTCGTACACCTTGACACGGCCGAGCGTGTCGTCGGACTTGATCGTCAGCAGCTCCTGCAGGGCGTAGGCGGCGCCGTACGCCTCCAGCGCCCAGACCTCCATCTCACCGAAGCGCTGGCCACCGAACTGCGCCTTGCCCCCCAGCGGCTGCTGGGTGATCATCGAGTAGGGGCCGGTCGAGCGGGCGTGGATCTTGTCGTCGACGAGGTGGTGCAGTTTGAGGATGTACATGTAGCCGACCGTGACCTGCGCATCGAGCGGCTGGCCGGTCCGACCCTCGAACAGCGTCGCCTTCCCGTCGGTGCCGACCAGTCGGATGCCGTCGTCGGTCGGACGGGAGTTCTCCAGCAGGTCCACGAGTTCGGTCTCGCTCGCGCCGTCGAACACCGGTGTTGCGAACCGAACCGGACCCTCCATGTCCGCGTGCTCGTCGGTCCAGCCGATCTCGGAGAACCACTCGGGTGCGGTCTCGAAGTGCCAGCCGTTGGCCGCGGCCCAGCCGAGGTGGGTCTCGAGCACCTGGCCCACGTTCATCCGGGACGGTACGCCGAGCGGGTTGAGCACGATGTCCAGCGGGGTGCCGTCCTCGAGGAAGGGCATGTCCTCGACGGGCAGGATCTTCGAGATGACACCCTTGTTGCCGTGGCGTCCGGCGAGCTTGTCGCCCTCGGAGATCTTCGACTTCTTGGCGATGTAGATGCGCACCATGTCGTTGACGCCCGGGGACAACTCGTCCCCGTCCGCACGGCTGAACCGCTGCACACCGATCACGATGCCGCGGTCACCGTGCGGGACCTTCAGCGACGTGTCGCGCACCTCCCGTGCCTTCTCACCGAAGATCGCGCGCAGCAGGCGCTCCTCGGGGGTCAGCTCGGTCTCACCCTTCGGGGTCACCTTCCCGACCAGGATGTCACCCGGCTGGACCTCGGCGCCGATCCGGATGATGCCTTCCTCATCGAGGTTGGCGAGCACCTCCTCGGACACGTTGGGGATGTCGCGGGTGATCTCCTCGGGCCCGAGCTTGGTCTCGCGGGCGTCGACCTCGAGCTTCTCGATGTGGATCGAGGTGAGCACGTCCTCACGGACGAGCCGCTCGGAGAGGATGATCGCGTCCTCGAAGTTGAAGCCCTCCCAGGACATGAACCCGACCAGCAGGTTGCGCCCGAGCGCGAGCTCGCCGTCGTGGGTGGAGGGACCATCGGCGATCGGGTCGCCGGCCTCGAGACGGTCACCTTCGGTGACCAGTGGTCGCTGGTTGATGCAGCTGCCCTGGTTCGAGCGCTGGAACTTCGTCAGGTAGTACCGGTCGATCTCGTCATCGTCGGTCCGCACGACCACGTGGTCAGCGGCCACCTCGACGACCATCCCCGCGTTGGTCGCCGTGATCACGTCACCGGCGTCGCGAGCGGCCTTGGCCTCGATGCCGGTTCCGATGAACGGCGATTCGGCACGCAGGAGCGGGACGGCCTGACGCTGCATGTTGGCACCCATCAGGGCCCGGTTCGCATCGTCGTGCTCGAGGAAGGGGATCAGGGCCGCGGAGATGGACACGGTCTGGCGCGGTGAGACGTCCATGTAGTCCACGTTGGTCGGTGGGACCTCACGGACCTCACCGCCCTTGGCGCGGACCAGCACCATGGCGTTCTCGAACTCACCCGTGGACTCGTCCACCGGCGCGTTGGCCTGCGCGACGACGTACCGGTCCTCCTCGTCCGCCGTGAGGTACTCGAAGTCGTCGGTGACCTTGCCGTCCACGACCCTGCGGTAGGGCGTCTCGACGAACCCGTACTCGTTGATCCGGGCGTACGTCGCCAGCGACCCGATCAGTCCGATGTTCGGACCCTCAGGGGTCTCGATCGGGCACATCCGGCCGTAGTGCGACGGGTGCACGTCCCTGACCTCGAACCCGGCCCGCTCACGGGACAGGCCACCGGGCCCGAGCGCCGAGAGACGGCGCTTGTGGGTGAGGCCGGCCAGCGGGTTGGTCTGGTCCATGAACTGCGACAGCTGCGAGGTCCCGAAGAACTCCCGGATCGCGGAGACCACCGGCCGGATGTTGATCAGGGTCTGCGGCGTGATCGCCTCGAGATCCTGGGTGGTCATGCGCTCACGGACCACGCGCTCCATCCGGGACAGGCCGATCCGCACCTGGTTCTGGATCAGCTCGCCCACCGAGCGCAGCCGGCGGTTCCCGAAGTGGTCGATGTCGTCGGTGTCGTACCCGTCCTGGCCCGCGTGGAGCTTGACGAGGTAGGACATCGTGGCCAGGACGTCCTCGCGGGTGAGCACGTGCTCGTCGCGCCGCCGGAAGTCCAGGGAGTCGAACTCGTCGGTGAGCTTGCCGTGCTTGACGTGGCCCTGTCCGTCGTCCTCCAGACCGGAGATCTTGTACCGACCGACCCGAGCCAGGTCGTACTTCTTGCCCGCGAAGAACATGCCGAGCAGGAGCTGTCCCGCCTGGTCGACGTTGGGCGGCTCACCCGGACGGAGCTTGCGGTAGATCTCCTCGAGCGCCTGCGCCGGGGTGCGGCCGGTGTTGTCCTTCTCCAAGGTGAGCGCGATCGACTCGGCACCGTCGAAGAAGTCGAGGATCTCCTCGTCGGGCACCTCGGTCTGCAGGACCTCGGCGGGAGCCAGCTCGTACTGCCCGGTGGCATCGTTGAAGGCGAAGGCCTTCAGGGCCCGGTAGAAGACGCTGATCGGCTGCTTGCGCTTGCGGTCCACGCGCACGGCGACGAGGTCGCGCTTGTCGACCTCGAACTCGAGCCACGCACCGCGCGCCGGGATCACCTTGCAGCCGTACACGTCACGGCCCGTGGTCTTGTCGACCGAGGTGTCGAAGTACACCCCCGGGGAGCGCACGAGTTGGGAGACCACCACGCGCTCGGTCCCGTTGATGATGAAGGTCCCCTTGTCGCTCATCACGGGGAAGTCCCCCATGAAGACCGTCTGGGACTTGATCGTGCCGTCCTCCTTGTTCAGGAACTCGGCAGTCACGAACAACGGGGCGGCGTAGGTGAGGTCCTTCTCCTTGCACTCCGCGACCGAGTACTTGGGTTCGTCGAACCGGTGGTCGAGGAAGCTGAGCGCCATCTTGCCCTGGCTGTCCTCGATCGGGGAGATCTCGTCGAAGATCTCGCCGAGGCCCTGTTCGATGAGCCAGTTGAAGGAGTGACTCTGGATAGCGACCAGATCCAGCTCCTCGACGGGTAGCGCCTCGTGGATCCTGGCGAAGCTCAGGCGTTGATCCAGCTTCAGGTGCGGGTTGACGGCGGTGCCGACCAACGGGGACCTCCCCTGGTACAGATGGTGGTCTCGACGAGTCCAGCGACGCTGTGACTCGCAGGGCGATGCGTCGTCACGCAGGGCGCGACGCGACGTGGGCGGTCCGACCGACCCACGGGGTGGTGCGGCCGCGGGAAACACTCGTCGCGACGGGCCACGTCAGGGGCGGACACGCGCTGGTCTCGATCGTGGACGACGATCCAACGCTCCGTGCGCGAACGCAGACGTTCACAGCAGAGCTCGGATGACGACGACCTCGCTCGATGGGACGCGTTCCGCTGAGACGTGGGAGCAGCGGGACGACGGCGGAGCACACGGCGGCAACCAAGCGTACCCACCGTGCGCTGAGCGCGTCAACCGCCTCCGGCGATCCGGAGGCGGTGGCACGCGACGTGCGGCTCCCTCGGCATCCCGAGGGAGTGGAGATCACTTGAGCTCGACGGTCGCACCGGCGGCTTCGAGCTTCTCCTTGGCCTCGTCGGCAGCGTCCTTGGAGACGCCCTCGAGGACGGCCGCAGGTGCGCTCTCGACGAGCTCCTTGGCTTCCTTGAGCCCGAGGCTGGTCAGACCGCGGACCTCCTTGATGACGCCGATCTTCTTCTCACCCGCGCCGGTGAGCATGACGTCGAACTCCGTCTGCTCCTCGGCCTCCTCGGCTTCACCGCCGGCCGGACCGGCAGCCGCGACGGCGACCGGAGCAGCGGCGGTGACCTCGAAGGTCTCCTCGAACTTCTTGACGAGCTCGCTCAGCTCCATGAGCGTGAGCTCCTTGAACTGTTCGATGAGCTCGTCGGTGGTCAGCTTCGCCATCGTGGTTCCTCCTGGTGGCACGCCTCGCGCGCTGGTGGTCGAGTGGGCCTACGGGCTCGTGCCCGCGTGGCCCGATGTCGTGCGGGACCTCGGCTCAGGCCTCGGTCGTGGTCTCTTCAGCGGCCGGCGCATCGGCAGCGCCGACGTCGGGCTCAGCCGTCCCGGTCGCTGCATCGCCAGCCTCGGGGGCCGGTGCAGCCGCAGCTTGTGGGGCCGACTCAGCCGCAGCCTCCGGGCGCTGCTCGGTCGTCTCCGTCCCGGCGGCGGCCGCGAAGCCCTTGGCCTGCGGTCCACCGGCGTCGATCAGCGCCTGCAGGAGACGCGCCTGCTTCTCCGTCGCCGCCTGCAGCAGACGGGCGGTACCGGACAGGGCCCCCTGCATGAGGCCGGCGAGCTTGGCGAGGAGTTCCTCGCGGCTCTCGAGCTCCGCGAGCTTCAGCGCCGCCTCGCCGTCGAGCACCTCACCGTCGAGGTAGCCCCCGCGGACGATGAGCTCCGGATGGTCCTTGGCGAAGGCCTTCAGCGCCTTGGCGGGCCCGACGGGGTCCTCGGCGCAGAGCACGAGGCTGGTCGGCCCTTCGAGCAACTCGTCGAGGCCGCCGATCCCCGCGGCCTCAGCGGCCCGCTTGGTGAGCGTGTTCTTGACGACCTTCATCTCGGCGTTCGAATCGCGGAGCCGCGCACGCAGCTCGGCGAGCTCGGTGACCGACAGGCCGCGGTAGTGGGTGAGGAGCGTCGCCGCCGCGCCGGTGAGGTCCGCACGGACCTCCTCGACCTTGGCGAGCTTTTCCGGCCGTACCACGTGTGACCTCCGTCGACTGCGGTGCCGAGACCGGGCGGTGAGGTGACGGGCCAGAGACGACGACGTCCCCCTCGCGCAGCTGCGCAGGGGGACGAAGAGCGGGTGGCGCCTCATGCGAGGACGTCGGTGCTGTTCGATCCTGCGCGGGATGCGTGGCGGGGAGCTCGCGCTCCGGACCGTTCACGTCCTTCGGCCCCGAGGGGCATCCGGCGGTCTTCGGTTCGTTGGTAGCGAAGAGTAGCGCCCCGCTCGTCGGGTGACGAACGCGGGGTCGGTCCGCGCGGCGCTCGCGCGGACCGTGGTTGATCAGTCGTCCTCGTCCTCGAGCAAGCCCCGGGAACGCGACGGGTCCAGTGGGACCGACGGCGACATCGAGGTGGAGATCGCGACGGTCTGCAGGTACCGGCCCTTCGCCGCTGACGGCCGCTGCCGCAGCAGCTCTTCGAGGAGCGCGGCGTAGTTGTCGAGCAGTTGCTCGACGCTGAAGGACGCCTTGCCCAGCACCACGTGGACGTTGCCGTTGCGGTCCGAGCGGTACTCGACACGTCCGGCTTTGATCTCACTGACCGCCTTGCCGACATCCATGGTGACGGTGCCGGACTTCGGGTTGGGCATCAGCCCGCGCGGGCCGAGCGTCTTGCCGAGACGTCCCAGCTTGCCCATCATGTCCGGTGTCGCGATGATCGAGTCCAGTTCGTCGATCAGCTCACCAGCGGCGAGACGCTCGACCAGGTCGTCCGATCCGACGTGGTCGGCACCCGCAGCGGCCGCATCGGTCGCCTTCTCCCCTGCAGCCACCACGGCGATGGTCACCTCGCTGCCGGTGCCGTGGGGCAGTGCGACGGCGCCGCGGACCATCTGGTCGGCCTTGCGGGGATCGATGCCCAGCCGGAACGCGCACTCCACGGTGGCGTCGTAGCCCGCGGCGTCGATGTCCTTCAGCAGGGCGAAGCCCGCCTTCGGGCCGTAGAGCCGGTCGGTCTCGATCCGATCCAGCGCTGCCCGGTACTTCTTGCTCCTCTTGGCCATTCCAACTCGCTCCTCGTGGTCCCGACGACGGCAGTTGGCCGTCTCCCACCTAGGACGTGTGCCGCACCGGGCCGATGCCCGGACGCGGTCGGTCAACGATCCGTGCTCACTCCTTGACGGTGATGCCCATGGAGCGCGCCGTGCCCTCGATGATCTTCATCGCGCCTTCGAGGTCGATCGCGTTGAGATCGGGCATCTTCTTCTGAGCGATCTCCCTGACCTGTTCGCGGGTCACAGCGCCCACCTTGGTGACGTGGGGTGTCCCCGACCCCCCGCCGACGCCCGCGGCCTTCATGAGCAGCTGGGCCGCAGGTGGGGTCTTCATGATGAAGGTGAACGAGCGGTCCTCGTAGACGGTGATCTCCACCGGCACGATGTCACCCTGCATCTGGGCGGTCTTCTCGTTGAACGCCTTGCAGAACTCCATGATGTTCACGGAGTGCTGGCCGAGCGCTGGACCGACCGGTGGAGCCGGGTTGGCCTGACCGGCCGGGATCTGCAGCTTGATGAAGCCTGCGACCTTCTTCGCCATGGTTGTTCGTCTCTCCTCGCGTGGTACTGGCGGCCGCTACCGGCCTCCCACGATCGATGGGTGGTGCGTGGCGCTCCACAGCGCGCTGCGCGGGAGCGATCGGTGCGATGGTGCCTCGGTGCTACAGCTTGGCCACGTTGTCGAAGGGCAGCTCGAGCGGGGTCTCGCGTCCGAAGACGCTGACGAGCACCTTGAGCTTGGCCTGGTCGAGGTTGATCTCCGAGATGGTGCCCGTGAAGTCCGCGAACGGGCCGCCGGTGACCCGCACGGTCTCGCCGACCTCGAGGTCGATCTCGGCGACGACCTTGGAGGGTACGGCCTCCGCGCCCTCCTCGGCCTCGACCTCCTCGACGACCTCGACGGGGATCTTCAGGGTCTCCGCGACCTCCTTCAGGGGCAGCGGGACCGGCCGGGTGCCCGGCGACCCGACGAAGCCGGTCACCGCCGGGGTGTGCCGCACGATCCCCCACACCTCGTCATCCATGATGGCGCGGACCAGCACGTACCCCGGCAGGAACTTCTTCTGCGAGACCGTCTTCTTGCCCTTCTTGTACTCGGTGACCTCCTCGGTGGGGATCACCACCTCGAAGACCCGGTCCTCGGCCTCGAGGGCCTCGACCCGGTTGGCGAGGTTGTCCTTGACCCGTTGCTCGTAGCCCGAGTAGGTGTGGACGACGTACCAGTCGCCGAGCAGCCGGGCGAGGTCCTTCTGGTCGCGCACGTCCTCGAGCGAACGAGGGCGGCGGGCCCGAGCGGGTGGCGCCGCGTCCGCCTCGCCAGTCGGGGTCGCGCTCGGTGGCTCGGCCGGCGATGGTGCGCTGGCGTCGGGCGTGGCTCCTCCCCCGGCGCCGGCCATGCCGAGCAGGTCATCGAGGTCGTCGCCCTCCGGCTCGGGGGCCGCATCGGCCACAGGCGCTGAGGGTTCGGTGTCCGCCGCTGCAGATGGGTCGGGCACGCGATCGGTGGTGGTCTCGTCGGACACGCTGTTCACCCCAGGGTGTTGATGACGGCGCGCCGGATCACCTCGTCCAGTCCCCACACGATCCCGACGAGCACGAGGGTCGTGACGAGGACGACGATGGTGTACGACGTCACCTCCTTGCGGTTGGGCCACACGACCTTGCGGAGTTCGCTGCGCACCTCGCGCAGGAACTGCTTCGGGGAGGTGCGGGTGCTACGCGTCGGACCTGAACCGGCGCTCTTCATGTCCTCGGTCCGCCGCTCCTCGCGGCCGCCGCGGCGCTTCTCCTCGCGGTTCATCTCAGACTCCGAAGCCGGGTGTGTGGTGCGATCTATCGGGTTCGCGGCGCCGGGCCCGTGGTGCGGTCCGGCGCCCGTGGTGTGGGCATCGAGGTGGAGCGAACGCCCGACCGAGCGGTCGGCGACGGCAGGCTTCCGACCGGTCGGATCGGGACCCCGCCAGGTTGGTACGACGAGCACCTTGCGCCCATCGGTGCTGCGCGGTGCACTGGGCCGTTCCACGGTGCGGGCGGGGGCCACCTCGCACGGGAGGAGGGACTTGAACCCCCAACCGCCGGTTTTGGAGACCGGTGCTCTGCCAGTTGAGCTACTCCCGTCCGTTCCCGCGGCGACCGGGTCGGCACAGCGACCCCTGACACGGGAACGCTGCCTCACCGGGAGGCAGCTTGGCCATAGGCTACCGCGCTGCTGACCCCGACGACAACCGCTCCGGCGAGACGTCGCCGCGGCCGCTCAGAGACGGACGCGTCCGGTACCTCGCAGGATGCGGTCCCCGGACTCGTTCGTGCCCGCCAACGCCACCGTCGCGATGCCGTCCTCGATCGCCGTGACCGACCCGGTGAACGTCGAGGTGGTACCGAGCGGCCACGGACGCGTGAACCGCACGTCCACCTCGAGCACGTGTTCGGGGCCACCGGCGAAGGCCGTCAGCATCCGTGACGCCAGCCCCATGGAGTACATCCCGTGGGCGATGATCCCACCGGTCGGGCTGACGTTCTCGGCGAAGGAGAGGTCGTAGTGCAACGGGTTCATGTCGCCCGATGCGCCGGCGTACAGCACCGAGGCAGCCAGGTTGGACTCCGCGGTGACCGGCGACAGCTCATCACCGACCTCGATCGGTCGCACAGCGCTCACGAGGCCACCTCCTGGCCCGCCGCCGCAGGAGCGTCCGGGCTGGCCGCCGGTGCGGAGCCCAGCAGCACGATGGTGGCCTGCGAGGTCACCACGTGGTGCCCCTCGGCATCCTCACACAGCACCTCGATCACGAGGTACTCGTTGGCGCCACGTGTCGAGATGTCGGCGATACGGGGCGTGCAGGTGAGCACGTCACCCGGACGCAGGGCCCGCCCCGAGAACGTGTAGCGCTGTGAACCGTGCACCACGGCGGGGTGGGTCCCGAGCTCCGGATCGGCGAACGCGGCCGCGCCCCCCTTGATGACGGTGAAGCAGGCGGCGAAGGTCGGTGGCGCGACACAGTCGTCACCGTCGCTGAAGTAGCGCGGATCGGTCTCGCCGAGCGCGGTCGCGTACTCGCGGATCTTCTCGCGAGAGACCTCGTAGGCGTAGGACGGGTACGTCGTCCCCACCTTCTCACGTTGCAATGCCACACCGACCTCCTGCTCCGTGGCCGCCGGGCATCCTAACCGGTCGGTCGCAGCTGGCCATCAGGCCAGGGCACACCCGACCCACGCCGCTTCACCGCCGAGCCGCACCCGGACACGACGGCGACCCGCCGGACAGCGCCGACGGCCGTGGCTCGCGGGCCTAAGGACGGTCAACGGGTCTCGCGGTGGACCTGGTGGGTCCGGCAGCGCGAGCAGTACTTGCGCAGTTCGATGCGTTCGCGCTGGTTCACCCGATGCTTGGTGGTGATGTAGTTGCGCTCCTTGCACTCCGTGCAAGCCAGCGTCACCTTGGGGCGGTTGTCGTTCTTGGGCATGGTCTTCCCTCTCGCTGCCCGGCGCCGCCGTCAGCGGTCGGTCGGGAGCGTGGTGTGATGGGGACCCACAGCGGCGGTCGACGCCGCTCGGGCACGGACTGGAGATCGGTGTGGATACTGCGCGTGCTACGGGTGGTGCGGGTGGTGCGGGTGGTGCGGGTGGTGCGGGCGGGTGGGTCTGGCCGGCAGGGCGAGCATCCTCTTCAGTCCCC
>Ga0102938_10002729_pt1 | contig 13283 bp, 18 predicted proteins | sample SalPonR2_B_D2_MG_FD_84516 | JGI IMG/M metagenome (GOLD analysis project Ga0102938, IMG submission 84516) | Salt pond soil microbial communities from South San Francisco under conditions of wetland restoration - Salt Pond MetaG R2_B_D2_MG | ecosystem: Environmental > Aquatic > Marine >... | reverse complement strand
GTAAGCACGGAAGTGATTTGTGGGTAAAAATTAATAAAAGTGGAGATTTCTTGACTGACTGGATTCCGGGGTATGAAATTTGGTAATTTTTTACAGAACTTTTATAAAAGAGGGGCTGATACAATTTCGGCCTCTTTTTATTTAATTGATTACTCAATCATTTTAGTTGAATACGGTCTTTTTATTAGCATTTATTAACAAATTTTTTATTATTTGTTTTTTTAACCCTTCTCCATAATCTTCTTTATCAACTTCTTTAAAAGCTGAGTAGACTTCATTTTCTGAATATGGAAACCTTAAATCGTTTAGTCCGTTAATAATGCTGTTTAAAATAACAATATCCGAAATTCCTCCAAATTTTTCCAAGTCTCTAAAATATAAAAATATTGTTCTGATTCTTCTTTTTTTCTCCCTGAAGCCTTTCAAGGATTCGTTTACATAATTTTGGATTGTCATAAATTTTTAATGGTTAATGATAAATATCTCATAATCGCGCCAAAATTTTCACACAGAAGCAAATTTTTCCATTTATCCAGTTATTTGATATTTGGCAAGACTTTTTTTAAATAGCACTGCCTGTAAAATTCCATGTTTTTATCTAGTAAATAAATATTCTCTTGAAACGAATTTTTTTAAAATTCAATTCTAATATTATATTATTCAGTTAATATTATTATTTAATATTATTAGTGGGTATTTCACGGCTACATCATGGCCAGCAGACAACCTATCAGGGAGGTGTCTCACGACTAAGGTTTATTTTATAAACATTACTGCGGACCTTATTGTCATCTATTTTTATAAGAACCCCGCTTTCTCTGAGTTTCTTTTGGGCGTTTTTGGTTGTTGATTCACAGCACCCCACTTTTTCGCTTATTTTTCTAATGCTTGGAAAGCATGTTTTTTTACCAATCATGTGTCTCTTGATTATTATCAAAACAAGCTTCTCGTAGTAGTTATATTTTTTACTATCAAGAAACCAATTAGGTATTTGCGTAAAGCCTCTTGTGTGATACTCAATTTTTTTATTTTTTTCTGGTAGCTGGTTGAGTAAATCTTTAATTGAGTCCATATAAATTTAAATTTTAAATCTGTTTATCGATATCTAAGAATATTGCGAATTGTTCTTTGAGCCTCTTCTAAAGCCCGACTAGAAATTTTTAATTTGCCTTCAAGGTGGTTTTTAATAATTTTTTGACAAGTCGCCTCATCCTCAAAAACAAAAAAACAGACCATCCCCTCCCAATAAAAGGAGTCTAATGTCTGTTCGTTTGATAAAAGTAGAGTAGCGTGAAAGCTGTCCTTTGTGATAAACAAGTTTGTTAAAACCTTTGCATTTTGCATAATTAAATTTTTAATAATAAAAAATAACCTTATTTAAAGGTTATCTTTTTATTAAATTTAGGTATAAGACAGATAGGTGTTTAGCTATTTGTCCTCTATTGTATTTATGTCTTTTTTTATTCTTTTTATTCTTTGTAAAGTTTTACTGATGGCATCAATAGGTACATCTTCTTTGTAAATTTCCCATAACTTTCTTTGTATAACAATCTCTTTATAATGGTCTTTTTCTGGGTTGTATTCAATTATTCCATCATTTATTTTATTTGCAATATCTAAAATTCTAAAACCTCTGCCCAAGGTCATTTTGCTTTTACGGGGCGTGTTTTTAATTTCTAAAATATTTTTCAGGTATTTAGTAATATCTTTTAAAGGTGTGTTTTCGTCAAAGGTGAGTTGTATTTTGGGTGTATGAGAAGTAGTAATTAATTTATGTTCTATGGTTGGGAAGCGGGTTTTTGGATGAGTAAACATGGTTTGAGCTATTGATTGAGTTGAATCTAAAACTGCCTTCGAGGCTATCTCTGATATTATATTTTTAGCAATAATTTTTTTTCTTTCTATTTCGTGTAGTTTATAGTTACTTAAAAAATATTTGCTTTTACAAATTAAATTAACAATATCTTCATATTCTTTAGAAGAGTATATCTTATAAACCACTTTGTCTTTTTCCTTTTGTTTTGAAGCTAAAGATTTATCAATAATTTTATTTAGGTGATTAACAAATTCGTCATTCAACAGCATTAATAGTAAGGTTTCATAAACCTCGTTTCTACCCCCTCTTTTTAAACCATAAAGATAGCTCTTAACCACTTCAGGTATGACATCGTTTTTATTAATTGGCATTTATTAAATTTTCATTTTATCTTTTAGTTCATTTATTCTTTTCTTCCTGCGCCATTCATGAAACCATTTCATGATAAAAGCTGATGCTGGTGTGCTGTATTGTATCTTCGGATTATTAAGTATTTTAAATTCATCAATTTCTTTTTTGGTTAAGTTGGGGTATTTTTTCTTTTCTTCATCACTTAGTGCTTCTTCGTATAAATTTTTCATTGAGATTTTTTTGTTCATAAATTTCTTAAAACTAAGAGTATTATATAAACAAAAGAGCACCAAAACCACCATTTTTTAAAATAATTCACCTCTCTTTTGTTGTACGAGTCACTAATAATATTAACTACTGTGTATAATAGAATTATGCTCAAAAAAGAGCTTATTAGGCCTAATACGTGGTAAATATTCATATACACCATTTTAATAAATATATTGTTATTTTTTCATATTTTAGCCCTAAAATCAAGCTCCATCGTTAAGAAAAAAAGATTTTTATATTAGTTTTAATGTAAAGAGACCAATTATCTAATATAAGCCAAAAGTATGGACAAAACTATTTTTTGATGATAGTTTTAAAATAAGCAATTTTAAATATAAAAATTAAAAATGAGATATTGAAAATTGGAATAAAAAATTTATTCTTTTAGTTGTTATATTATTGTTTTGTTCTGTTTTAACAGCTAATAACAGCCAAGCATCTTCAGATTATTTAGGATATGTAGGCAATGAAATCAGTATATATTATTCAGGAGATGACTGTTTAGAAGAGACCAGTAGCAGTGCCAAAGTTAGAATTGGGGGCGAGGAAGTAGATATAGAAAATTGGTGGCAGTGTAGCGGAAGAATAGATATTGTTATTACCGCCAATGTAAATCATAGTGGGACAATTAAAGTTTATAGACATGATTCTGTCATTGAGGAAGCTGGTTATTTTGAGTTAATAAAGGACCCCAGAATATATAGCGTCAACCCCAAATATATAGTTCCCGGAGAGACATTAATAGAGGTATCTGGAAATTATTTCGGGGAAGATTTTTACGATGACACTCTTTATGTTACAGGAGAGAATCAAGAAAAAGTTGAAATAGAGAGAGTGGTTGAGTGGAGCGATGATTCAATAAAGTTTTATGCCCCCTCGAACATGGGGGCTGGAAATGTATATGTAAGAAAGTATGCAAATTATAATTATACAGAGTTTGATGAAAGTGATTATTATTATATAAAACCGCAAGGCTGATTTACCGAGATACTACCAGGCCTTTAGCGGAGTTAAGTTTTAATATGAATTTTATAAAACAAATAATTTTAATACTTCTTTTAAAGAGCATTTAATAATGAGTAAAAAACACTACATAAAAATAACTATTAAAAAATTACAGGATTATTTAAAAGTTAATAAGACGACAAAAATAATCATAGCAGTAATTATGGTTTTAGGCCTTCTTTTTTATTGGTATGAATACAGACCAAGCCAGATTAAAAAAGAGTGTTTTAAAGAGGCTGGGGAAAAGGCTGAAGAGCTATTAAAAACAAAAGCAGAGTTGTCAGGTAAATATAAAGAAGAGGCAGAAAGGGGTTTATTTTTTAAAGATGATTTTGAGCAGTATTATAAAAATTGTTTAAGAAAAAAAGGGTTTTAAAAACCTTAAAAACAGCCTTTTACTTCCGATAAGTATAATTACAGGAAGTTAAAATTAAAGGTTAAAAAGCATTAAAAACTAACATAAAAAACTATGGAAGATCTATTTTTAGTATTATTCCTTATTTCATTAGTGGGATTAATTGTAGGACTTATAAAACCTTCTATTTTTAACCCCATTACTAAAAAGGAAACTACAAAAAAACAAGTGGGGGTTATTTTTGGAGGAGCTTTAATTTTATTTTTTGTTTTATTTGGGGTAGTGGCGGAACCCAGTGAGAAAGATGCTTCCGATGAGAATGGAGATGTCGCACAAGAAGAGTCAAGCAATAAGGAGGATTCAAAAGAATGGACAACCGTTAAAATTATTAAAGGCCAACAAACTCCTAAAAAAGAAAGTGAAGTTTTTACCATTAATTCTAACGAATTCCGGGTAAAATACTCAAATTCTTACAACGGTGATTATTCCACTCCTTTGTTCGCCATTAAAGTTGCTAACCCTGAAGGAGAGGAGATTGATCTTGATTGTAATCCTTTGGTAAATATTACTGATTCTTCCTCTCTTTCTGTTTCCGACTCCAAAATTTGCCGTGCAACCGGGGATTTTAAACTTATTATATCCTCAACCGCCGAAGCTGATTGGGAAGCTGAAATTGAGGAATTGCAGGAGGCAAAAGAGTCGACATCAACAACAGAGCCGAAACGAGTGGAGACAGAGAAAACAAACAACAAAATCAAATCAGAATCAGAGGAAACAAAAGAGCCAACAGAGGAGACAGGAGAGGCGGTAGAGACCGAGGCCGAGCCAGAAGCAACAACGGGAGAAAGGAACGCATTGAGTAAAGCTAAAACCTATTTAGACCAGATGGCTTTTTCACGAGACGGGCTGATTGAGCAGTTAAAATATGAGGGATTTACACACCAGCAAGCTGTTTATGGGGCAGATAATGTCGGGGCTGACTGGAATGAGCAAGCAGTAAGACAAGCTAAAATCTATTTAGACCAGATGGCTTTTTCACGAGACGGGCTGATTGAGCAGTTAAAATATGAGGGATTTACACACCAGCAAGCCGAGTATGGGGCAGAAGGTGTAGGATATTAAACTATTTAAAAAACAGCTTTTTATCTCTGATAAGTATAATTTTCCTACCAAATTAAGTAAAATAAAAACAGAAAGAGCTAAAAAGTTTATTAAAAACTAACATAAAAAACTATGGAAGAGGCGGGGGACAAAATTAGCATACTTTAAAGACTTATAAAAAAACGCACCATAGAGGAAATAAAACAAAAAGACTTTTTAAAGATGAGCGAGTTAGCCGAGCTTAACGGGGTTAGGTATAGCACGGTTAAGTATTACAGCGAGTTAGGATTATTGCCATACGAGCAACAAGGCAAGCGGTTAGCCCAGTATTACCCGACCAAAGAAGCCAGCCAGAGACTTAAAGAGATTTTACATTTAAGGGAAAAGGGCAAGAGCATAGGCGAAGTTATAAGCCATTTAATAAATAAATAAACCTATGGATAAACATAAATTGATTTTACCAATTAGCATTTTATTAGCCAGCTTAATTTTGGGCGGGTTTTTTTACGCCAGCCAGATAAATAAACAGGAGTCTATTGAAAAGCAACAGCAGATTAAATTACAAGAGGATAGGCGACAGCAGGAGGTTAGATTGCAAGACGACAGGCGAGCAGAGGAAGCAAAAGCAGAGCAAGAGCATAAAGAATATGTAGCCAAAAGAAAAATGGAGTGTTATAGCATTTATAAGAAAGAGAGAGAAAAATATAATAATTTAACAAATTATGGATATGTTGAAGAATGTTCAGAAGGTTCTAATTTTCGGTGCCAAGACGACAGTTGCGAGCTTATTTATAAAAACCCCGATTATAATGAAAGAGTTTGTGAGCGGAAACTTAACCTTAAGGAAGATGAGGATAAAATAGATAAAATAAGTGAGAGCCTAAAAATACCAGAGTGTAAGAAGTATTTTAGAAAATACCGCTAAATAAAACAGAGATATAAATAATTTAGACAATCTTGAATTACAATATATTTTTCTTAATCATCATAGTGAATCTGTAAAATATGAGGCTTACAAAAATATAACAGACCATTTAATTTCAGTTGATAAGGGCCTTTTAAGACAGGGAGTATCAAGATTTATTTGGGATAATGAAACCAAGAGTTGGCAATTATTATAATATTAAATTTATATGACAAAAAAAAGACATATACATTTTCCAGAAGATGAAAAGCCTACTATAATAGATGAAGAAAAGAATGAAAGTGTTACAAAAAAATGTCCTTATTGTGCCGAAGAGATTAAACAAGAGGCTGTAAAATGCAAGTATTGTAAAAGTATGTTGAGCGAAGAAAAAAACGACAGGGAAAACCAAGAAAATAATTCAGAGCATGAGGGGAGGTATGCGACGTTGGCTGTAATTATACTGTTATTGGGACTAGGTTCAGTTTTCTTTGCATCTCTTGGCGCCATTCCTCTGATTGCTTTTATTTTTAGTGTTTTTGGTTTGTTTAAGATTAGATACATGTCGAGAGCTAGCAAAACAATAACAGTAATCGGATTTGTTTTAAGTTTAATTTATCTTGTTAATTTTTTCTTCGTTTACAGCTCGGTCGGACCAGACTTACTGGGATTAGCTTACGATTCTAATCAGGATTACACGAAAGTCTCTGGGATGAAGGTTAATGTACTTCATGATGGTCAAAGAGTTGTTGAGTGGTGGTTTAATGGACCCAACTTGGAAAACGAGGATGTTTGCAAGGAGTGGAATAATTATAATAATTGCAGTTTGGTCGTTAAGGAAAACACCCCTGGAGGAGAAGTCTTGTTTACCAGTAACATGAGGGAGCATACTCTTTGTGGTATTGTTGACAATTCTCACTATATACCTAAAAGTTTTAATTCTGATTTAAAAGGGGTGGATTCTTATTGTACGGAAATTAAATGTGATGACGGGAAAGAATCTATGCGTAAATGTTGGAAAAATAATTAATTTAATATTTAATATTGACAAAATATGATTGTAGCAAGATGCACTCGATGCAGTCATAACACAGAGCAACCAAGAGACATCAACCAGAGATGTAGAAAAAAAATAAAAAACAAAAGGTGTAAGGGGGTGTATAGAAGCAAGTTAACACCTTGGGAGGAAAATCAATAATTGTGTTATCATCACCTTCCCCTGCATTGCTATGGATGCCCATATAATGCCCACAAGGTGATAAAACTGGATGAAGCTGGATTAATGCGGATTAATACAAATACCATCAAATATTGACTAATATACAAGAATTTCGATTATTTCTCCCATATTTTAGCCAAATCTTTAAAATCCCTCTTTTCGGTTTCAATCTCCAACTCGGTCCCCAGGCAGGCCAGCGGGAGCGACCGCGAGATGCAGAGACGGAACTTATAGCTTTAGTCATTCAAGGAGGGGTACCTGTTCTCATCATGGTGGAGTGTCAATATGGTATTAATTGTATATAAATAATTTATGAAAAAGATTTACTTTATTTTGCTTATTATTTTTAGCGTGCCAATCTTTATAATTTTATGTTTATTGATAATGCATTTACTCGGATATAAAATTAATAAAGAATACTTTGCTTATGATAGAGAGAGATGCATTGAAGAAGAGTATCCAACTTATTATCATCATTCGGGGATAGAAGGTTGTATTTTTTGGATGAGAAATGATTATCTTGAAAAAAAACAATCATGGCGTTCGCAATTTTCCATTGATACTGAATATTGTAATAGTAAATATAATAAGAATGATTTTAAAGATAAGATGGATAAAATGGGCGATCCTAAATGTTCCTATATTGGTTTTAAAAAATTGAAAAGAAAAGAAAATTGGGATTATCTAATCTCAGAAGAGAAGGATGATTTTTATGAATATTGTGTTAATCAAGCTTGCCCTGAACCACCTTTGTTTAAATAAGTTTATTAATAAAGTTATTTCATGAAGAAAATAAATGACTGGTTTGCCAATCAACCAATACATACAAAGATAATTTTCCCTTTATTGTTGCTTTTTTATTTTGGGGTTGCCTTGTATAAATCCTTAAATATGCTTTTTGCAAATGGATTTGGGATATTCATTGGTCGGTTTGTGGGGAGTTTTATAGGAACTATACTTTTGCCTATTTTTCTATCTTTAATAATTTCTTTTATCCCATACGGCATTGCAAGAAGCGTATCAAGTAAATATGACAAATATTGCGATTATTTTTCAGTTGTTTTTTTATTGATTTCATTACTAATATTTTTACAATAGTTTTTTATAAATATATATTTATATCACCTCCTTCATATTGCCTGTGAGCGTTGCCCACATGTTGCCCACGAGGTGATAATAAATGATAACATTTAATTTTGATTAACTTGATTAATAATCAAGATTTACCCCTAATATAAGCTAAGTAGCTGAGAGAAAGCAGTAATGACAGGAACTTGCTAAAATAGGCTTAAACGGTTTCAATCCCCACCCCAGCCACATTCTTATTTATGATTTAGCGATTTATGATTTAAGATTATTTTTGTTATTTTTTGAAAAAATCATAAGTCCTAAAATCATAAGTCCTAAAATGAGGAGCGCCCCAGCCACATTCTCATTTATGATTTAGTGATTTATGATTTAAGATTGTTTTTGTTATTTTTTGAATTGCGAATTACGAACCCCATTTTTTTAGAAACAAATTTTAGGTTTGTTTTTTTTGTTTGTAAAAATAATAAAAATTGTTATAATAAAATTAAGAGTTTATAATTAATTTTAAAATTTATGAAGAAAAAATTATTAGTTATCTCAATTTTAATGTTAGCTCCTTTGGTGTTAAGCGGGTGCTTGGGTGGAGACGAGGACACTCAGAAGCAGAAAAAGAATGCCGAAGGACAAAAACAAGAACAACAAAAAAAGCAAAGCTTTAAAGGAACTATTAAAACCCTCTTGGAAAAAGGGGAACCTTTAAAATGCAATTTTTCTCATTCCGGAGAAAAATCCCGGATGAGCGGAACTGCTTATGTGGACGGAGAGAAGGTCCGTCAAGATGTTTCTATTGACCAGGAAGGGGAGCAAATGAACACCCATGTAATTGTCAAAAACAAACAAGTTTATACCTGGACTTCCATGCAGCCCGGTCAAGGTATAAAAATGGATCTTTCTGAATTGGAAGCCAAGCAAAAGCAAAACCAAAAAACCGAAAAGAAAAGCGAGTCCAAAACTCCTCAAGGAGTGTCCGAATCTTTTGAATATAATTGTTCCGCTTGGAGCGGAGAAGATTCTAAGTTTACTCTTCCCGGAGGGGTGGAATTTATGGATTTAGGAGGAATGATGAACCAAATGCAAGATGCGCAGCAGGATTTGCCGGAAAATTTACCCTCCAGCCCCGAAGAAGCCGAGGAGTTGAAACAACAAGGATCGGAAGCTATAAATCAAAATGATACAGAAAAAATGAAACAGCAAGCCTGCGAGGCTTGTTCTATGGCTCCTAATCCGGAAGAATGTCGCGCCAATTTGGGTTGCGAGTAGATAAGGAGCCAATATTGCCAAATAAAAAAACTTTTGTTAGTATAAAAAACAGCAACAATGACCGGTTGCTGTTTTTGTTAATTTTAAAATTACGCACCGTTAGCTCAGTTGGTAGAGCAGCTGCCTCTTAAGCAGACGGTCGCAGGTTCAAATCCTGCACGGTGCACCGCTTTAAAAAACTTTTCTAAAAAGTTTTTTAATATTTTTCAAAATTTAAGGTATCAATATAAATTTTTATAACGAGCAAAGCTCTACGGTCATAAAAATTTACATTGATGATGATGTTTATTATCTTTCCAAAAGCAAGGCATTAGAATGTATAATAATATATAATCTAACACCACAATCCAAAAATTAGATTGACTAAGAAGAATATATAAATTATAATTTATTTAAATATTAAAATAATAAGAAAGAAAATATGTCAGTACCCAAGAAAAAAAGAACCAAGGGGTCAGGAGGTAAAAGAAGATCTCACAATGCTTTGAAAAAAATGGAATTGGTAAAATGTTCCAAATGTAATAAAATGATAAAACCCCATTCGGTTTGTCCTAATTGCGGGACCTACCAGGGAAAAGAAGTGATAAAAAAAGAAGTTTCCGCTAAAAAATAAATATTTTTTATTTTTTATAATTTTGTAAATAAAGTAACTTAAAAAAATGTCTAATCGTCACCTTGCTCGCACTATTGCTATGCAAACTTTATTTAATTGGGATTTTCAGGGGAAGCCGGATTGCAATTTTGAGGAGTTAATTAAAAATAATTTTTCTAATTTTGCTCCCAATTTCAACGATCAAGGGTTTGTCCTGGATCTTGTTAAGGGAGTGAAAAAGAATTTATCTCAGATTGATAAATATATTATTAAATACGCTACCGAGTGGCCCTTGGAACAAATTACTTTGGTAGACAGAAATGTTTTAAGAGTGGGGGTTTATGAATTGGTTATAAATGAGGAAATACCTCCCAAGGTGGCGATTGATGAGGCGATTGAGGTGGCCAAGAGTTTTGGCGGTGAATCTTCCGGTAAATTTGTTAACGGGGTTTTGGGAGCGATTTATAGAGAGTTGCCTTCTAAACAAAAAGAAAAGGGATCGGAAAACAATCAAGAAAAAAAGGAGGAATAGTTTTAGAATTAATTTTCCTGTGTTGTTTTATAGCTAGATTAAATTTAATATAGACATAAAATAATACGGTATAAAAGAAAGAATGAAGGATTTTTCGATATTGGAGGAAAAAATAGGAGTGAAATTCAATGATCAAGACTTGCTTAAGCAGGCTCTGGTGCACCGTTCTTATTTAAATGAGCATCCTGATTTTGAATTAAATAACAATGAAAGATTGGAATTTTTGGGTGATGCGGTACTGGAAATCGAGGTTACGGAATATCTTTTTTTTAATTTTCCGAATAAAAAAGAAGGAGAGTTGACCAATTTCAGGGCCAGTTTGGTAAATACCAAAATGTTGGCTTCTGTGGCCGAAGAATTGAATTTGGAAAAATTTCTTTATTTATCCAAAGGAGAGTCTCAAGACAAAAACACTAAAGCTCGGAAATCAATTTTGGCCAATACTGTTGAAGCTGTGGTGGGGGCCATATATTTGGATCAGGGGCGCGAAAGAACTCAGAAATTTATAGAGGAAAGAATAATTAAAAAATTTGATTATATTTTAAAAAATGAACTTTATTTAGACCCCAAATCCCGTTTCCAGGAAAAAGCCCAAGAGATAGAAGGGATCACTCCTCATTATAAAGTGCTAAAAGAATCAGGGCCGGATCATGATAAATTTTTTGAAGTGGGGCTTTATTTGGATAAAGATTTAATAGCCGTAGGCAGGGGTTCTTCCAAGCAGGAAGCTCAAATAGAGGCGGCTCAGGAGGTAATAAAAGAAAAAAATTGGTAGAATATTATTTTTAATATTTTTTATGAATCTTAAAAAACTTTTTCAAAAAGCGGTAAAAGAAAAGGCCTCGGATATCCATTTAGTAGTGGGCTTGGTTCCGATCATAAGAAAAGAAGGAGAGATTTTTTATTTAAAAAAAGAATCTAAGATTGACAATGATAGTTTAACTAAAGAAATTTATTCCATTATTACCGAAAACCAGAAACAAAGATTTGAATCGGATTATGATCTGGATTTTAGTTATTCTTATGAAGGTTCCCGTTTTCGGGTTAATATTTATAAGGAAAAGGGAAACATTTGTTTAGCTGCCCGTATAATTCCGGGAAACGAGCCCGGTTTAGGAGAAATTGATATGCCCGAATTTACTTCTGAGTTGTTAAATTCAAATAAGGGGTTAATATTGGTTACCGGCCCCACCGGTTGTGGCAAATCCACCACTTTGGCGGCCATGATTAATTATATTAACAAAAACAGAAAGAAGAACATAATTACTTTAGAGGATCCGATTGAATTTATATTTGAGCCCCAAAAAAGCGTGATTACTCAGAGACAGTTAGGCACTGACATGATCTCTTTTAAAAGCGGTTTAAAGCATGTATTAAGACAGGACCCCGGAGTTATAATGGTAGGCGAGATGAGAGATTTGGAAACCATTGGAACCGCCATAACTTTGGCAGAAACCGGTCATTTGGTTTTGGCTACTCTTCATACTTATAATGCGGCCCAAACTGTGGATAGAATTATTGATATTTTTCCCTCTCATCAACAAAATCAAATTAGATCACAGGTTGCCAATACCTTAAAAGCGGTTTTCTCTCAAAGGTTAGTACCCAAAATTGGCGGAGGTAGAGTAGCCGCTCGGGAAATAATGGTAAGAAATGCGGCAATAGCTAATTTGATCCGAGAAAACAAAATAGCTCAAATTAGGAGTGTTTTGGAAACCAGTAAAGAAGAAGGTATGGTCACTATGGACAGTGAATTAAGAAGACTTTTTGAAGAAAAGGTTATCTCCCAAGAAGAAGCGGAAATGAGAATGGAAAATCCGGAATATTTAGATAATTAAAGAGCTTGTTAACTCTTGACATTGTTTTAAAATACAGGTAACATTATCACAGTCGGTCTTATAAAGCTTAAAGAGGTTATTAAATTTTTAATAAAAAGTAGAAAATCAATTGGTTTGGTTTTTTTTATTTTTTTAAACCCGAGAACTTTAAAAAATTAAAGTTCTCGGGTTTGAAAAAGAACTTTGACAATTTTTAGACTTTTCGTAAAATTTGCATTCCACATTTCTTAAAAACCAGAAGTGTGGGAAAATCACGTCAAGGGTGTATGGTGAATGCCTTGACATAAGAAGCCGATGAAGGACGTAGCAGCCTGCGATAAGCCTCGGTGAGGTGGCAAGCAACCTTTGACCCGGGGATTTCCGAATGGGGAAACCTATCTCGAGGAAGTCGAGATGTCCTTTTATTTTAAATAAGAGGGCGGGCACCCGGTGAATTGAAACATCTTAGTAACCGGAGGAAAAGAGAAAAACGATAGCTTTTAGCTTTTAGCTGTCAGAGCTTTTAGTTTTACTATTGGCTAGCAGTTAAAAGCTATAAGCTAAGATTCCCCGAGTAGTGGCGAGCGAAAGGGGAGGAGCCCAAACCTTATAAACCGCGTTTCGATTCCGCTTCGGCGGAGTCGGAGCTGAAGGCGTCAGGGCCATATGTTTATAAGGGGTTGCAAGAATATTATTATCCGTTACCTGAATAGAGCGGAGCAAAGTCAAAAAAGAAATTTTTTAGTTGAATAAGCTGGAAAGTTTGGCCATAGAGGGTGATAGCCCCGTAAACGAAAAAAAATTTCTCTTTGCCATAATATTCTTAAGTACTGCGGAGCCCGTGAAACTCCGTAGGAATCTGGGTCGACTATGATCCAAGGCTAAATACTTCTTATGATCGATAGTGAACCAGTACCGTGAGGGAAAGGTGAAAAGCATCCCGGTGAGGGAGGTGAAATAGTACCTGAAACC
>Ga0102938_10002728_pt1 | contig 13285 bp, 7 predicted proteins | sample SalPonR2_B_D2_MG_FD_84516 | JGI IMG/M metagenome (GOLD analysis project Ga0102938, IMG submission 84516) | Salt pond soil microbial communities from South San Francisco under conditions of wetland restoration - Salt Pond MetaG R2_B_D2_MG | ecosystem: Environmental > Aquatic > Marine > Intertidal... | reverse complement strand
CCAGGTGCGACCATCGTCGGGACGCCTGCACTCTTTGGCCGAACTCTTCGCAAAAGCTCGTCCTTGCGACGGCTGTCTTCGATGTCATGAATGAATTTCAGGTAAAACGGCGCGATGTCATAGTTAAACAAGCAAAGGTCCGCCGTCGCGTGGGCATCCCCCAGCCAGCCACACTTTTCGCGATGAGGACAATCTTCAGGCAGTGAATGCAGGTTGATTCGAAACCGGTTCGATCCGCTCAACTTCCTTGATCGGTGGCATGAGCTGCGAACGAAGCCGATCATCCGAACAGGGTGCCGGGACTGAAACGGCCGACTGCCAGGCCGAATCGTCCAGGCCAGGTCGCGACCAGCCGGCGATCTCCCGTCGGGCGTCGTAGGTTTCACCCCAGTACACGTTGTCGAAAACGATCGGGCTGATCGTTGTTTTCCAGCTTGAGTCGGTGACGATCTCTTCGGTGCTGCCATCGACGTACTCGACGAAGATTTTCCCGCGAACACTCGGCTGGCCGTATCCGAACTTTCCGTCGAACGCGATATTCTGGCCATAGAATCCGTTGCCCAGCCAAAACCCCAACGCGTTGGCCCCGGGCTTGAGCGTGTCGGTACTTGCTGTCGGCGGAAATGTTCGCAACCACCTTGCTGGGGACTTCCGTGATTTCAAAACTCTTGCGAAAGGCGACCCATGCATTGGCGGGCCCATCATCTTCTTGCCAAATCCACTGTGCCTTCCAGTCGATGGCCCGTTCCGTTGCGTTGACGTCCACAGCGAGAGGGCACGCCAGAAGCCACATCAGAATGGATGCGATCTTGATGAGTGAGTACCGAGGTTTCCGTTTCATAGGTTGGTGCTTCGTGAAGTGATGTCGTTCATGGTGAATGCACGTCGGTTTCGTGTGAATCGCGCGCCGTCGGTTTGGATCATTGGCTTTTCATGATCCGCCACTCAGACACTTCAGGTGCCTCAGCGGAGGTGTCGATTCGCAGTCGGCACTTATTGGTCGTAACCGGAGAGAATGAGTAAGTGCGGCCTGCCCCACAGGCATCCCGTTTAACAAGATCGTACCAGGAATCGTTCTTCCAGATCTGTAAACGATGCCTCATGATGTGGTCTCCGACTTCATCAATCTCAACACGGTTGAACGTCTGTGGCTTGATCCATTCGGCTTCCAGCCATTGGGGATCCTTGAACGCTGCTTTCCACGAAGTCGCCGCGTCTTCGTCGTTGCTCTTGAATGCTTCGAAACCAGGATTCTTTTCACTTTCGATGTGCATCGACGAAGCATTCATTCGTGCGATGGTTGCTAAGTTGAAGCGTCGATCGATCGGGTCGGGATAAGATACCTCGGGCATGGCTGAGACGGAAAAGTCATACACACCGGATTGGATTCGGTAGATCACGTAGTTTCCGACAGCGTCACTGGCCTCTTCACCCAGATGGCGAATCCCCTCGGACAGTTCCGCCCGGCGACCATTTTCCTTGACGTGTTCTTTTCGACTGGCCGGAATGAAGACCTTGGCAGTGCAATTGACAGGGACTTTGATTTGGTAGCGGGCAGACGAGTCCTGACGCTCCCAGTTCACCACCACCTTTCCGTATTGCGATTCAAACTCCGTGCGGGCATACGTCAGGTCACCGACCGGAGCCGGTTTCACCTGGAAGTGCTGCATTCCAGGATATTCCGGATCCGGGCGAATGCCGCCAAAGCCCTTGATAAAATAGCCACCGATCCCCGTGTAACAGGTGTGGATCCGGCTGTCTCCCACCGAGGACCAACGTTCGGGCCAAACCGTTTCATCTTGCGCAAGAAAGTAGCCGTAGCTCGGGTGAGCCCGGTCCATGAGCAACTCGTAAATCAGATCCATTCGCTCGCCGTATTCGGTGAAGTAGCGAGTGTAGAGTGCTTGACCGGAACTACCGGTATCGTAATAAGGAAACTCGTAGAGCACTTCCTCGACCAAGCGATCCACTACTTTTGGACGCTCTGATTCCGGCGGGACACCCGCAATCAGAGCGAAAACTTGGTTCACTTGTTGACCGTTCCCATAGTCGCCCGTCGCCGGGTTATAAGATAATGCGTGGGTGGCGGCACGTTGCGCTTTCAAACGTTCCGCGTACTTCCGCGCGGCGTCTTTCTTGCCAAGTGCGTCGGCGATTTTCTCGACCCGATCAAGCATGAAGGCGTACAGGCAATTGTTGAAGTGAGCCGCCTCGGGTGAATTGCTGCTGTCCCAAAAGTCCCCCTTGGGAGTACACCAATCCCCGAGCCCCGGGAACTCACGTTCACCCTGTTTGCCAATGATCAATGCACCGCCGGTGGAGTTGTTGGAGTGCTCGGACATCCAATCCATCCATGATTCCATGGATGGATAGTTGTCCCGGAGTAGCTTGTCGTCACCGAGCATTTGATAGGCGGCCCAGAGGGTGAGCGGATTGTTCGCCTTCCACATCAAGAAGGGACGGTCCTGCTCATTGATGACTGCGCGAATCTGGCCATCCGCAAACTGCGAATCTCGCATGAACTGCGTGTACTGATCCAGGTAAGCACCGCTTTCGAAGTTTGGCAACGCGTCGCCGTACATCGCAGCAACCGTCACCTCGCCCCACCCTCGGCGTTCACGGTGCGGACAATCCATCAGGATGCCGTCCAGGGTATTGGCGAGGTACGTGTCGATGTTGGTCTCGTAGATCCGATTGAGCAAGACGCTCGAGCACTCGAAGCTACTAATTCGTTTGCGGTCGCTGGTGATGACGAATCCCAAGATATCATCCAACGCGGGCGGGGCTGGTAGACCGCTGACGGTGATCCAGCGACCACCGGCAAGATTGAAACGGTTGGTGAACGTTCCCTGGCCGGTTTCATCGAAGACGTATTCGCTCTTTTGTTCCCAGTTGATTCGTTTTTCTTTCTGGTCTGAGATCTCAAAAGTCACCGTCTGCCCGGCTTTCCCACCACGGAGATGAATTTGAAAGTAGCCCGAGTAGTTGCGTCCCATGTCAATCAAATAAGTGTCATCCGCGATTGGGCTCACGGCGACCGGTTTGATCGTTTCATATTTGACTTGTGGTTCGACCCTTTGCGCGCTCAAGGTCGCGGGAATGTTGCCTTCCCATGTTTTCGCGTTCTCCCATTGCCCGTCATCGAATTCCGCTCGATGCCAATCCGGAATTTGGTGGCGAGCATCCATTCGCTCGCCGCCGAAACCGAGGATGTCCCAATCGCCGATGTATTCACTGTGGCTCTTGTGAGATTTCCACGTTTTATCGCTCACGACCGTCATGGTCTCATCGCCAGTCACGATCACAACTTGGGATTTGAATGCGAAGGGAGGATTTCGGTATTCGCGAACGCGGTTCCACCGCGCCCAGCCGGCGGCATGCCATACGCCGATGACGTTTTTGCCCGGCTTGAGATATTCCCGAAGATCATAGGTCAAATAAGGGAGCCGTTTCTTCAAGAATGACAAGGCTGGATTCATGGCTCCGTCGCCGACCTTCCGACCATTGACGTACAGTTCGTGGTACCCGAACGACGCCACGTATGCGACAGCCGATGATGGTTGTTGCGAAAGCGAGAAGGTTTTGCGAAACCAGTTGTGATCGGTTTCGAGTTGATCTTTTCGGTGAATCCAAGCTCCTTTCCAATCGCGTTGATTCAGCAGGCCGATCGAGAAGCGGGCGGACGGACTCCACTTCGATACGCGGCCCGAAACGTCCCAGACTTGTACCTTCCAGTAGCAATCCTGGCCTGACGTCAACGGTTCACCCGCGTAGCGGCGATTCTGAGAGTTCGAATCGCTTATCCGTCCGCTGTCCCAAAGGTCTCCGTGATTCGTGTCCAGCTTCGCCAAGCTGCTTGCGACGATCACCCGATAGGCGGTTTGCCGCTGGCCGCGAATAGACTGTGTATCAAGCAGCTTCCAACTGAGTCGCGGATTCGGGTTGTCGATGCCACGCGGATTCTCTCGGTACTCACAACGCAAATCGGTTGGAATCATAGCGGCACAGCAGTTCGTCGATGCGATTGCAATCGCCACGAAGAACAGGGACAGTTGATTTCGCATTTTGAATAATGGCACCATCATGCTCGATCTTTTGTAGGTCTCATCACGGTTCCGAAGAAGATCCGCAACCCGTTTGTTTCCCAACTGCGGTCAATTGTTCGGCAATATCGCCCGGGGTCGCGTTCCGGTTGCCACCTGCATCCGCCCCGGTGATCCACCAGAAAACCATCCCGGCATCCGAGCAATCGAACTTGCCCGTTTGGAATTTCACGACGCCGTCTTGTTCGGCATAGGCAAGTTGATCACGGATCCATCGCATGTTGGGATCCGGATGTGCCTTCGGCCAATCCCACGAGCTGATTGGCGTCTTCAGCCCAACGTTTTGGTCGCCGATTTGGTGCTCCGTCACACCGAAGTCCAAAATCTGCTGCCACGAATAGAAGTCGCCGGCGTTATCGTTCGCCGGATGATGCGAAACGACGTGAACGTGCTTGCGTTTCGTGGGATCCGCCGCATCGAGGGCGTATCCGAGGATGTCGGGTTCGCCAGCTTCAATGATCCACAATGGCGAGTGTTGCGACGAAGCATTGATCGCGCCCCGCAAGTCATTCATGGCCGCTTGTTGATCAGTGCGACAATTGAACGTGTCGGCGAGATTTGGGAACGGGCCGAACCGGGCGACACCCTGGGCGCATACCTGCTGCATCACCTTCTGCCGGCGCAGTTCATCATCGGGCGAAATCCGCGACGTTGGTTTCAGATCGCAAGAATGCGAAAGATGAACCAATCGATCGTTCAAACCCGAAGCCTTCAGTAATCCAAAGGTCACAGCCATGGCGCCGATGTCATCGGGGTCGGGCGAGTTTCCGTCCGCGACGATGGCAAGCCGACCGATCGGGGGACGAACGTCTTGCCTCGCACCTGCCGCAGTCGTGCCGTGGGATGTCTGATCCGAAGATTGTCCCCAGGCGCTCAAAGAGATCACCAACAGGGAGGCAACGAAAGATCGGCGGAGTGGAGGCGTTTTCATCAGTGTCTACTGCGTCGCGGAGTGTGAAGGTAATTTGTCGCGCCAACTTCGACCGCTTTTAACGGCGCGCCCAACGGGCGATGACGATCGACTTTCCTAATTGGCTTGTCGATCTGATCGTGGTAAAATTGGAATTGTCTGGCCGACGTTCAGCTGAACGTCACTGCTCAGTCCGGAGAACTCCAGTGGCGAATTCTTCGGCGGCGCACCGATGGTCCATGTGATGCGTTCTTCGCGCTTCAGCCCCGAGTCGAAAGCTAATCGGTTGTGCCAGGTGTTGGTCACGGCGATGGTCAGCGTGTTTTCGCCCACCGTGACGCAGTCGGTGATGTCGAGTCGATACGGTGCGGCCCAAAGTGTCGCGGCTTCGATTCCGTTGATCTCGATGGTTGCGATATTGCCGACGCGTCCCAGATCAAGTTGCAGCCGTTGATCGGCGTCTTCCCTATTCAGCGTGAACGTCGCTTTATAAGTCGCAGTGCCGGAGAAATGACGCGTCGCGGGATCGGAGAGTTCGGACCAGGGCCTTGAGTCGCCGAGCGTCACCTGCCGCTGTGTTCCCCAGCCCTCGGGGAATTCAATCGTCCAGTCACGATCGAGCGAAATCACATCGGCTTTGGTGACGTTCGCCGATTGAGTTGATCCATCGGCTCCGTCGATTTTGTATTCCCCGTTTTGGAAGGCGATCAGATGTTCGCCCGTTTCATCGAATTCGATCGTTGGCGGTTGGGGGGCAATCCAGGGCTGAGTGATTCCATAACGGTCGATCCCGAATGCAGGGTAGGCGGGCGACTCGTCGGCTCGCGTCGCATCTGTCGCATCCGATAAGACGCTTGTGTTGTGCGATATGCGATGGATAGCGTCGGGTGACGGTTCACCAGGGCGAAAGACGACGAACATCGAACCGGCGGCCGGCAAGTGAATCGGAATTGCGGTTCCGGTCTCAGTCCGGTGATGCACCCGCACTGGCTTGCGATTGCCGTTGATCGGATCCCAGAATTCGGGATTGCCCCGAGCACGAAACTCAAGCGTTGCGTCAACCGCCTGCGTGCGGCCGCCCGTCACAAAATAGATGTCGACGTCACCAACGCGGCGGTGACACCATCGCTCCGACAAGGTACCTCGTACGTCCGGCGCGATGCCAAGCGAATGCAGTGATCGGCCAAGTGATTCGCCCCATAACAATCGCCCTTGACCGATCTTGCGATCACCCCGTATTGCGCTCGCGGTGCCCCAAATTTCGGTGACCAACCGCCCAAACTGTGCATCGGACTCTTTGCCGCCGCTGAGCGAGGGATTCATCATAGGCGCCGGCCCGATCACCGTCGCACCCGCGTGAAGCAGATTTTTGATCCTCTGCAGCGTCTGCGGAGTGAGTCGGCGACATTGCTCCGGAGCCAACCACAATACTTTCCATCTTGTGCCTTCGGGATTGACCAACTCGCCACCGTCGACCTTGAATCGATTGAGCAGCGCATCCTGATTCACGTAGTCGAAGCGATAACCTTCGGGAAAGGGAGTATCCTGCCTGGGTTTGTGATCGACATCATCGCCCAGGTACCACAACACATCGGCAACGGGCCGCCCCTGTTCCAGCATGTGTTGGCATCTCGCCAGGTAGTCCACGAACATTGGCATGTGATGCCACCACGTTTGCCCGCGTAAAAACGGTGTTCCAATCGTGTTGCCGAATGATGCTCCCGGCACATGGTTCAGTGGATTGTGCGTGTAAGTGTGAAAGACAAGATGCGTGACGCCCGCCGCAAACGTTCGATCGGCAACGTTCTTCAAAGAATACGGATGCTCGCGCCAGTTCATTGGCGCGGAGGTAAAAGTCTCGCACGCCACGCGCGGTTTTCCATAGATGTGGGCCGCCGAAGTGGTTGGTGCGATCGGTTTCGTTTCCAGCCCACCGACGTGCGGATCGTTGGGCTTCCAAACCTCACACATCGGAATGTCGGCCTGCTTGAAGTATTGCAGGATGTCGCCGGGGGAGACGTCACCCAGGGCCGTTTCGAACGAAAGTTCCAGGCCGCGCTGGTTGCAAAGCTCCGCCATCCGACCGTAGTAATTTTCGACGATCAAATCGCTGATCGTCGCCCGCCAATCTCGCAGGAACCGTTCGCTGGTCGTGTGGTCCTCGACGACCCAGCCGGCCAGAGCCGGCAGCCAGCTTCGTAGAGCATAACCGCGGCGGTTCTCGAACTCGGTCTCCATCGCGGCAGTCCACGTCTGCGTGTAGCACTCCCAGCTATCGATCAACATTCCGTCCAAGCGTCCATTGTCGGCTGCTCCACCGGGCCGGGTCAAACGGCCGATATAACCGGCGAAGTGCTGGTCGGCTCCGGCGGTCGAGAGTTTGTCACATTCAAAGCCGGTCGCTTCGGGCGGTGCCGGCTTGTTCTTCACGCCCGTATTGACGTGGCCGAATCGAGCGATGGTCCAGTTGCCATTGGGTGCGTCCCAGCGCAGCTCGCCCGATGGGTCCATCATCTCGGTGACGTCCACAACGTCTCGCAACCGAATCCAGGCGGCGGCCGATTGACTGAGATTCGCCGTTCGCTCAAGACTTCGCAGCGCGTAACCGGCTTGAGCCTGCCAATCGTGGACGCGAGCGCCGCTGGACAGTCGTAAGTGCGAAATTTCCATCGGGCGCCCGGCATGAAACGTCAGTCGATACTGGTTGGATGTCGCATCGGGCACGGCCAGGACATAGTGACGTTCCGGCTGACGGTCTTGCCAATTGCCGCGCGGAACTCGGTGCGTGACCAGCGTCTTCCACTGGCCGCCTTGCATCACGGAAACAGAGATCGATGAATCCGGATCGAACATCATCCGCTTCATCAGATGTTCCATCGGCGGCAGTTGAATCGAACGCAGCGTCACGGGCTGATTAAAACCGAAGCCCACCCACGCGGGCGACGAATCGGCGGGAATTTGAATTGTTACTTCGTCTCCACGAAGTAGTCCTTCCCAATCCGCGTCTGGCAGACTGGTCGTGACCCGATCGGGAAACGACGGCCGGCCCGTTTCTCCGTCGGGTGTCGGGAACGCGAGTACCGCGATGTCGCGATAGTCTCGCCAATCCTCCTGACTGGGCTCTGGCGTTGGAAGTTTCACCGAAAGCGATTGTCCACCGGCGATATTGATGCGACTGAACACCAAATGTCGCATTGCTTTTTCGGGGGTGATCCACGGTCCGCCCGACATCGCCCACCCGGGACAGTTCTGCATGGTGAATTTCATTCCAAGCCGCTGCGATTCGTTGGCGGCATGAGTGATCAACGAATCCCAACGCTCGCTGAGCGTTGGGATCTGCGGCGTGACTCCGGGCCATGGACGCCCGCGACCGTGGAACAACTGAATGCCCCTCAAACCGGCCGACGACACGGCTTCCAGATCTTTTGTCAGCGCTTCCTGATTGACATTTCCGCCGATCAAATGGAACCACGTCTGGGGATGCGAGTCCTTCGGTGGGGACGCAAATTCTTTTTCCCGTGGGCCGATCGACTGTTCCTGCGCGTTGCATGTTGCGGTCAGCGTCAACGACAGCAGAAACGCGCCTGTCGCGGTTAATAATCTGGTGCGATCAAACATCAAAAATGCTCTCATATCTCCCTTGAACTCACGGCGTTGTTTCCTTCAGCCACGCGTTGAGACTGCGTGTTAGATTTCTCACCTTTTCCGGGTTCTGGTGCGCCAGGTCGTTGCGGTCATCGGGGTCCGTTTTAAGATCAAACAGGCTCGCTTCATCTTGACGCACGATCAGTTTGTCCCAGCTCTCGATGATGACGCGTGCTCTCAAGCCGTGGTTGATGTCTTCAAGTTTGTTTAGATCGGTGTCGTGCAAGTACGCTTCCACGACGACTTGATCCCGGTTCTTGAGTGCTTCGGTATCTCGTAGATCAAGGCCCTGCATTCTTTCGTCGGGCTTGATGCCACAAGCTTGCAGAATCGTGGGCGCGATATCGATGTTGCTGGCGAGTGTTATCGCGTCTCGCTCCGGTGCAACCGTGCCGGAGTGCGTCAGAAAGATCGGTGTACGAATACCGGCTTCGACGGGGTCCTGTTTGGATCGCACAAATCGGTTGCGTCGCTTTGGGTCGGGGACCCAGCCATTGTCGCACGTGTAGACAAAAAGGGTGTTTTCGTAGAGCCCTTCCGACTTCAGATGCTCGACAAGTTGCCCGCAAGTTTCGTCGAACCAGTCAACATTTGCCCAGTACCAGGCTGTCGACTCGTTCGGTGCGACGTCTTTGTATTTGTCGAAGAATCGCAGAGGAGCATTGTGTGGGGCGTGCGGCAAGAATACTCCGTACCAGATGAAAAATGGTTGGTCCTTCTCGGTCGCTTCATCCACGAAGTCATAAATGGGCTGCATTGTTTTCCGGCCGATTTCCAGACCCTTGTCACCATGACGACCGCCGCGCAGTTCGTCACCGTGAGTCATCGCATGTGTAAAGCCGTGATCTTTGGGATCGCCTTCCCACCATTTGCCGGTCTGCAGTGTCAGGTATCCATTTTTTTTCAGTTGCCGGATGAACGACGGCTTATCGTGTAACGGAGCTGTCATTCGCCGGCGTAGGGAAGCGAAAAGTGCTTTTTCGGTTGTTCGATTCGTTCCCGCGGGCATCACGGGATCGTTCCCTCGAATGCCGGTTTGGTGCGGATAGAGCCCGGTAACAAGACTCGCCAGCGAAGGACGGCACAGCGGCGCGGTGACATAGCCTCGTTCATACAACAGACCTTCTTTCGCTAAAGCATCCAGGTTCGGTGTTTGGATATGCCGGTGTCTCATGAACCCGTAGTCCATCCAGCCCTGATCGTCACTAAGAATGAACACAACATTGGGACGCTTCGCGATCGCGTCGTCGGTGGCTATGACCAGCATTAGAAGTAGGGCTGGCCCCAACACAGTAAGCTTTTTCAAACTATTATCCCTTGTTTGGTGAAATGAGAAACGCGAAGACGTCTACTTGACTTCAAAACGGACTGATCCGCGGACTTCATCATCCAAGATCCAACGGTTGCCGCGTTTGATTGCCGACAGTGGCTCGCCATCAGCAAAGACACCGGTGGAACCTTCCGTTGCCGGAAGCTGCACCTCTGCCGACACGCCGTCGGGCAATGAAAGCGACAGGCGGAAGATTTCCTCGTTAGCCCAGTCAACTTTGATCGGGCCGTTTGGGGTTGGGACCTTGCCGCGAGCAAACTTCAAGTCACCTGGGCAGGGGCGAATCGTGGCGGTGGTCCAGCCGGGCGTTCGAGCCTGGACGCCGAGAATATGCCGGGGCAGCAAGTTTGCCGGTGCCGCACCCCATGCGTGGTTCCAGTCCTGATTCGTTTTGTATTTCATGCCCCAGGCCTCCCACGTAATCGTGGTACCGCTGTCGACCATATGCTTCCAACTGCGATCGCTGTTGGCCAGGATCAGGTCCAGCGCCTTGTCGTCAGCGCCGTGATTCAGCAGAGCGTCTAGGAAGTATTGCGCTGCGTACGGGCTGCATTGCATGTCTTTCTTTTTCAGCCACGAGACAACGCCAGCGAGTTTGTCGTGGGGAACGATCCCAAACGCCAAAGGAAAAAAGTTGGCGTGGATGCTGCTGTGGTCCGTGCCGATGCCGTCGCGATAAATCCCTTCGTTCTCGTCAAACAACGTCTTCTGAAAAGAGGTTTTCGCTAGCTCGGCGCGGGTCTCAAATGCTTCCGCCTCCTCGTGCTCTCCAATCGCTCGAGCCATCTCGGCCATTTTCTCAATCGCTTCAATGTGAAATGCGTTGACGACCGTGTTGACTTCGGTGAACACAAACCCATCTCGCTCTTTCTGCGGCCAGTCGACAATGTCGTGCCGCCGGCGATCCTTTTCGTCGCTGCGAACCAGGCCGTCGTCGCCACTGCGATGAAGCAACGTCTTTGTCTTCAGCGATTCGTAGCGATGTTTCAACCATTCGGTATCGCCCGAATACATCCACTCGGCATGAGCCATGAACACCATGTGAGGTGCCCATTCCGTCGGCCACGTTCCATTTGCCATCAGCCAGTCGAATGTCCGTGCCGCCATCCTGACGTCGTCGTCAGTCATGTAGTGGCTCAGCTGATTCAGGTAAGCATCGCCTTCATAGGGGATTCTTTCACGGTCGCCATCGACGTAGACCCCGGCAAACGTGGTAGCTTTGATGCTGTACTTGCACAGGTCCCAAACGCGATTAAGTGTATCGTCGGAGCATTCGAATTCGCTCGCGCTCTCGTTCCACGTTTTCGCGTAAGCAGCCCGGCGACGAATGAGCTGGTAGGGTAAGTCTTCGTCCAGACCTTCGATTTCGATCCAGCGAAACGGCATGATCGAACGCCATGAAGGAGGAGTCAGCACTGCCGGTGGATTTGCGTACATCAATCCGGCTTGTTCGATATTGCGAGGATCAACCGGTGCGGGGACGACCCAGTTTCCACGTTGCTGACCCAATCGAATCTGGGTGACGCCGTACCGAACCGTGCCCGGCGGTTCGCGGTCGATACGTCCCGCCTTCAGTTTTTCACCGAAGTGGACGCTTGCCGTTCCTCGGCCCTGGGGAACCGGCATCACGATGTTTCCGAAAGCGGCCTTGCCGAAATCGATCAGTGTGATTTTGTCACTCACCCGCTTGACGGAAACGGGTTCCTGTTCTGTCAAAGTGCAATGCTGAGCGGCTGGAATCTGAGGGAGTTCTTTAATGAACAGATTGCGGAACCGGTACGTCTGCCCTTTTTCACCGTGATGTTGAATGCCGATGTAGCCCCGAGCGTCAGTTGCGTCACGGAATCGAACGGTCTCGACCCCATTCAATTCGATGGTGATCAGATCCTTGATGCACGTAATCACAAAACGATTCCAGCCATGGCGATTGAGTGCGCTGCGGACGCGTGGTTGAGTAAAGAACTGCTGTGATTCTTCCGCATGCTTCAAGAACTGATTGGTGGATCGGCCTTGCGTGCTCGGCCAAATCCAGCCACGCCGCGATTCATCGTAAAAACCACCGGACCACCGCCGGTCGGAACCGTCGCACTCGGCTTGATACCCGAAAACTTTCTTGGCAGCATCCGGGTCAACCTGGCAACGGAACATCACTCCCGAATTCGCCGGCCCTTCAGGCAGATGAATGTCAACGCTGAGGCGAAAATCGGAGTACTGCTTTTCTGTGATAAGAAAGAACTTTTTATCGGCGAGCAGATGGATTTCACTGTCCACAACTTTTGCTTCGCCATGTGGGTAAGGATTTCGCCATCCGGTTAGATCCTCCCCATTAAACAATGGGGTATACCCGCGGTTGACCATCGCATCCCAACCAACCGCGCCATCGTCATGAATCGAAGGATTGACGATGGCTGCAGGAGGTGAACCATGGACGTTGCAAACGCCGCAGACGTAGCCCGCGAATAAGAAAGCAGTGAGAAACCGAAACGTCATGACAAATTCGTAGAGAAAGAACTAATGGAATTTAGGGCTACAAAGCGACAAAAACGACAGCTGGTACAAGGCTCGGCTTGCCGCTGGATTCAAATTTCAACTTCGCTCGCATCCACAGGTAACTTGCGGCTCATCCAAAGCGGTGTCGAAATGAACCATCCGATGGTGCCGGCTAGCGCAGCCCCCTTCACTGCATCAATTCCGATCGTGCCGATGAAGTACAACAGACAGGGGACTATGACGAGACTAAGCGCGATCAGCGACAACATTTTAGCGATGTTTTGCATGGAAATTCTTTGTTTTGTTTCGATGTTATGTGGAGGCCCGGGATCCGCTTGACGGGTTCTGCGTGAACTTGCTGAGCGCCAGGAACAGAGCGCCGCATGCGATCCAGCAGGGAATGACCAGGTACGCGGCAAACACACCCCGTTGAAAAATCAGATAAAGCCCCACCGCAACAGGAAGTAGCCAAGCAATCAAAACCGCAATGTTGACTTGCGTTCCGCTGTGAGTGGCATACTCGTTTCGCAAGCCAAATTTCTTCATCAGGTAGAAATCGACGAAGATCACGGCTCCCATCGGACCAAGGACCGTTCCATAAGTACCGACGAATCCAAGCAATTGAGCAGACAGGTTTGGGAAGGCACCGGCGATCGTGGCAACGGCACCCGCAACCAATGTCATTGCGGTTCGGGAACTCTTGGGCAATACGCCTTGGAACGCGAGCCCGGCACGATAGATCGTTGGGTTGGCGGTCGTCCAACCAGCGATCACAACACAGATAATGCCAGCCCAGCCGAGCGATTG
>Ga0102938_10002726_pt1 | contig 13295 bp, 10 predicted proteins | sample SalPonR2_B_D2_MG_FD_84516 | JGI IMG/M metagenome (GOLD analysis project Ga0102938, IMG submission 84516) | Salt pond soil microbial communities from South San Francisco under conditions of wetland restoration - Salt Pond MetaG R2_B_D2_MG | ecosystem: Environmental > Aquatic > Marine >... | reverse complement strand
ATGTTTCATCGTGGTGGCATGGCCATGACCGGGGACCACATGCGCCGCGCCGGTCGCCTCGACAGCCAGAAAGGCAGCGGGCCAATGGGTGATCGAGCTTTGCTCGCCCACGCCGAGGATGCGCTCGATATAGACGATATCGCCGGTGAACACCGTCTCGCGGCCCGGCACCCAGACGAAGCTGTCGCCCGGTGTATGCGCGGGGCCGGGATGCACGATCTCGAAAGTAAGCCCGCCGATATCCAGGCTGTGCGCCTCGCCGAAGGTCACATCGGCATGGGCCGGGTCCGTGCCCGCCAGTTCATCGCCGATCAGCTGTGACAACATCGTCATCTGCATCGAGGCGCGGGCCTCTTGATCCTCGACCGCCGCGGCGCTGGCGATCACGGTTGCGCCCTCTGCCTGCCAGTATCCGTTCCCCAACCAACGGTGATCCTGCCCGCCGGTATTGATGACATGGGTCACGGGCTGGTCGGTCAGGGTCCGAACCACGGCATGCAGGGCCTCTGCCCCCTTCCACGATCCGCCCGGATCGATCAGCACCGCGCCCGCGTTGGTCACAACCAGCCCGAAGGTGGCATTGTTGGCAAGGTTTGCGGCGCTGCGCTGTTCCTTCTCGCCCACGATGGCCCAGACCCCCTCGGTCACGGGCTGGATTTCAAGTGTTTGCGCGGCGGCGAGGGCCGGTAGAGAAAAGGCGGCCGCAGTGATCACGGCGCGGATCATGATGCCAGCCAAGCTTCAAGTTTCGTGCCATCGGGCAGACCGCCGGCATGAACCAGCTTGCCATCGACCGAAATACCGGGCGTGGACATCACCCCCGCCATGGCGATGGATTTCGGATCGGTGACCTTCTCCACATCGACCTCCACGCCCAGCCTTGCGGCGGCGTCGCTTATCATGGCGGCTGTCGTTTCGCAGCGCTTGCAGCCGGGGCCGTAGACCTTGACGGTTTTCATGTTCATGTCCTTTCAGGGAACGGACCGGCCCGGCAGGCCGATCACAGCAAGAAGTTGAAAAGAAAGCCGGTCGCCAGAATGCCAGCGGCGACAACGGCGATGAAGATCGCGATCAGCCGATAGGTCAGAACCTGCTTGAGGATGATCATTTCCGGAAGCGAAAGCGCGATCACCGACATCATGAAGGCCAGCGTCGTGCCAAGGGCGGCGCCCTTGCCCAACAGCGCCTCGACGACCGGGATGACGCCTGCTGCGTTGGTGTACATCGGCACGCCCACGACGACCGCCGCAGGCACCGACCACCACGCCTCGCCGCCCATGATCCGCAACATCGTGGCTTCGGGCACATAGCCGTGAATCAGCGCGCCGATCGAAATGCCGACAATCACCCAGATCCAGACCTTGCCGACGATCTCGCGTACTTGCTCCACGCCGATCTTCAGCCGGTCGACCAATGTCAGCCGCTCCTCAGGCAGATCGCCCACCGGCCCCGCGTTCAACGCCTGCACCCAGTCCTGCAAATACCGCTCCAGCCCCATACGGCCCAGAACGAAGCCGGAAACCGTGGCGATGGAGAAGCCGAACACCAGGTAGATCGTCGCGACCTTCCAGCCGACAATGCCGTATAAAAGGCCCAGCCCCACCGGCCCCACCATCGGACCCGCGATCAGGAACGAAAACGTCACCCCCAGCGGCACGCCCGCCGATACGAAGCCGATGAACAGCGGCACCGAGGAACACGAGCAGAACGGCGTGAACACGCCAAGAAGCGCGGCCAGCGGGTAGCCTGCGATCTCGCGCTTGCCCGGCAGGATCGCGCGGGTTTTCTCCGGGCTGAACCAGCTGCGCAGAACGCCGGTGACAAAAACGATGCCCGTCAGCAGCAAAAGAACCTTGGGCACATCATAGACAAAGAATGCGATGGCCTCACCTGCATGGCTGTGGCGCGCAACCGGAAGACGCGAGGTGACCCATTCGGAAAACGGGATCAACTGGCTGTAAAGAAACCACAGGACGATGGCCGCCAGTGGAATGCCGACATACCACAGAAGGTCCGCTCGGGCCGGGCGGGCAGGGTCAGCTCGCGTTTCAGTGGTCATGCGCAGGCCTCTTGAATGTTTCCCTCGGCGGCCAGCACGGCGTCGATCACCGCCGCCAGCTCCGGCGCAAGATCCGGGTTGCGCCGATAACGGACCCATTGCGCGTCGCGCCGGTCCAGCACCAGACCGGCCTCTCGCAAAACCTTCATATGGCGCGACATCCTGCTCTGGCTCGCATCAAGGCGCGCCATCAATTCGCAGACGCAATGCTCTCCCCCGTCCCAGACAAGGCTGAGCGCGGCGCGGCGCGTGGGATCACAAATGGCTGTCAGAACCTGCTGCATGGGGTCATATTTATGCGCCCATGCGCATATGCGCCTTGATTCATGTCAAGCCGTTTGGTGGAGTCCGGTCGCTAGGCCCCTCACTACTCTGTCATGTCCAGTTCGAGCCCTATCCTCGCTTGTTGCGGCAACGCAGTCGAGCGACCGGTTTCGGATACCCGAAAGAAATGCCACAATTAAAACATTGGGTCGAACGCGCATTTGCGGTACTTTCGTAGAAGCGCTGAAGACCGGTATGATGTGAAGACCGCCCCAGGCCGCTGCCATGGTTGAGCGCAACCCAAGCACTTGGTAAGCTGAAAGACGAATGACTCATTGCGGCCCTCGCATCAGTTGAAACGAGCGCCGCGCGCGGCGCGGATTTCCTCCTTTACCGTGACCAAGTCGTCAGCGAGATGCCGGAAATCCTTTGCTGCCGGGGACGTCCTGCGCCAGTGCAATGCAATCGGATGGGTCGCTTCCGGATGATCGAGTCGGCGCACCACGAACTCCGGGTCCCGCACGGCTTCGGCGAGGGCGTAGAGAGAAGGCAGCACTCCCACCCCCGCACCCATCACTGCCATCTGTCGCACGGCGTCCAAGCTTACTCCCTCGTAGTCTCGGCTCACATATGTGCCCGCTTGTGCTGCAAGCCGGGCGACACGGTCACGCAGATCAAAGCCTTCGCCGAGAGACAGCAACGGCCGGTCGGCAAGGTCCGACAGCGCGACCGGGCCGTTCCCGGATGAGAGTGAGTCGTCGCTGGCGGCGCATATCCAAAGCGTTTCCTCGAACAGTGGAGCACTGGCGAATTCCGGATCATTGGTTGGCGTGCCTATGACAGCGTCGATCCGGCCGTCTTTGAGCAAATCAAGAAGTTGACGGGTCGCGCCCTCTTGCACGATCAGCCGCAGGTCAGGATAGAGCCTGTGCAGTCGTCGGTTGGCAATGGGCATGAAATAGGCGCCCACCGAAGGCAGCACCCCGATCGACAATCGAGCCGCAAAGAGGCTGGACGTGCCCCGCATCAATGCCTTGAAATCGCGCATCTCGCTCAGGATTGAACGGGCGCGGCTCAATACTGCCCGACCTGTCGGGGTAAGCACCACGCGCCGCGACGTGCGTTCAAACAGGCGGATGCCCATCTCGGTCTCCATCGTGCTGAGCTGCTTGGAAAGGCTCGGCTGGCTTACCCCAAGAGCATCGGCCGCCGCGCCGAAGGCGCCATGTTCAGCCACGGCAACAAAATACTCAATCTGCCGCAGGGTCGGTCGCATGATACTCTCCACAATCCATGCCCTCAGGCTATCGCATACAGGAAATCAATCAATTGGTTTTATGGATGACGCGCCCCCATTTCATGCGGACACAGAAACACAAAACCAGGAACAGGAAAGCAAACATGACCCGATTCAAAGCCCTTGGAGCAGCAACCGCACTCGCCCTTGCCACCACCGGCAGTCTTGCAGTCGCCGAAACACAATCCGCCCTGACACTTGAGCAGGTCACGGCAATCCAGACTGCCTGGGGTGAGGGGATCGTGAATATCGGCGCCGTGCACACCGAAGGCGGCGACTACACCGCTGCGGCGACCGATCACATCAGCACCTTTTACGCCTATGAGCAGGGCGATGTCCTCTTCAAGCCGACGCTCGCCGCCGAGGACCAGTTCCGTGGTTCCTTTGACGAGGCATTGTCCTATTTCGTCGGCGGCGACATCGCCGAGGATGGCGGTTTCGCGATCGCGCCGTACACGAATGTCCGCTGGGAAAACGAGGGCACCATCATCAGTGGCGACACTGCCATGTCGATGGGCAACTACTTCTTCACAAAGACCGACGGGTCCGAGATCAAGGTCGAATACACGTTCGGTTTCGAGCAGATGGAGGACGGCGAACTGAAGATCGTCTTGCACCATTCATCGCTGCCGTTTTCGCCCAACTGAGCGCAAAGCGCGGGGCCGGGATTCTGCCCGGCCCTCGTGCGTTTCAGATCACAACCTCTGGCGGATAAATTCAGTGAGCAGCGAACGGATGCAGACGTTCCAAGATCAACAAGAACGGTGGCTTTGCTCCGCTGATCGGGCAGTCACCAGCTCGCCAGCGAGGCTCGCATTCAGCGGTCAGAACTTGACCGTTTGTGGCACAGTCGAAGGCCACTGTTCCTGACGCATGGGTAATGTTGTGGAGCTTGTGTGCAAAAGCCGTGGTTCATGCAGATTGCGACGAAAGCGACAGACGCGGCCATGTTGACCAATTCTGAAATATCTACGAACGTCGGGCATGAGCGAAAGAACTCACGTTATCTCCACCTTCCCCATCTGTTCCGGGATCGTGCTCGGCATTTTGCCGCTGCCTGTCCACCTGTTCCTTTCGGCTGAACTCTGACATCAATTGGCCGCGATCACGTTGGTCCTGATCGCCGGCGTTTATGTTGGCTATGCATTCAAAGATGGACGTGTTCACAGCATTTTAATCGAGCTGCCAACTGCGCTGGTTTTTTCTGCCGCCGCATGGCTTGGTATGAATGGCTATCCGGTTGTCATTCTTGGGGCTCTTGCTTTGCACGGGCTCTGGGATTTGCTGCACCACCGCCTTATCGATACGGAAATACCGCGCTGGTATATTCCCTTCTGCGCGATCGTCGATTGGGTCATGGCTGCCAGTCTCTTTATCATCTGGAACTTTGCGCTCTGACAGCCTCGCCCAGAGAGCCCTGCGATTTGCGGAACCGGACATATGCGTAACCGCTGCGAAAGCCCGCTGCGTTCCGCCAGACAGACTTGGATATTTGGTGCACAGAACGTCCGATTTGAGCCCTTCATGAGCTTTGCCAACTGGGACTTTTGTGCCTCCCTAGTCTCTTATCTCTGCAAGTTCCGTTGAGCTGCCCCCCGAAATTCGGACCCTACATCGATGGCGCGACCCGTATCTTCGTCCACGACCCATATATCCGGATTTTCTATCAAATGCGCAACATGATGGAATTTGTCGAAATGGTGATCCGCCACAAAGCGCCGGAAGACCAAGTCGCGGTTCACCTGGGCATTCGATCAAAGCAGTTCAGCCCATGCGCGGGATATCGTGACGGATAGTGGCTGGAAGATCGTGCTTGACCGTGGGCTCGACATTTTCCAGCCACCGGTGAAGCGAGACGGGTTCAACCTTGGAGATCGGCCTCAAGAACACAGCAGGGTCAAAGGTTTTCGCGTGACTTATGTGAAGGAATTGCCAACGTGACCGGCCCTTTCCTGCCCTTCGTGGTCAAGGTGGTGTAACACTGCAATTTGCTCAAAGCCGACGTCTGTTGGGTCTAAAGGTCGCTGCCCAAAGATTCACCCCTGTATCATGATGGCCCGGAAGTCGTTCACATTGGTCAGAGTTGGCCCCGTCTCAACGAGACAGCCGAGTTGGTCGAACACGGTGAAGCTGTCGTGCATCTCGAGGATACGGCGCGCATCGATGCCTGCAAGGGCCGCGTCCCTTGGAAAGTCTGGACCTATAATTGCACCTGCTGCATTCTCGGTCCCGTCGATGCCATCTGTGTCGGCGGCAAGGGCAGAAATGCCTGAATGGCCATTCAGCGCGAGTGCGAGCGACAGCAAGAACTCGGTATTGCGCCCACCCCGTCCGGGTGTCCTGTTGCTGACTGTCACGGTGGTCTCACCGCCGGAAATCAGCACGGCAGGTGGAGCAGCGGGCGTCCCGTGGCGTGCAACCGCCTTGGCAATCCCGGCCATCACGATACCCAGCTCGCGCGCTTCCCCTTCCAATGCATCTCCCAGAATGACGGGCACCACACCTGCTTCCCGTGCCATTTGCGCCGCAGCCTCAAGCGAGGCTTGCGGCGTTGCGATGAGGCGGTAATCGGATTCGAAATCTCCAGTGTCGAGTGATGGCGCGCGGAGCATTTCGTGGGCCGCATCCGGCAGCGATGCGCCGAATTTGTCCAGAAGATAAGACAGGTCTGCATGCGCCGTGGGGTCTGTAACCGTCGGCCCCGAAGCAATGGCCTCGGGATCATCACCTGGCACATCTGAAATCGCGAGAGTGACGAGCCGCGCCTTCCCCGCGGCGCGCGCCAGGCCGCCACCCTTCACTTGTGAAAGGCGCCGCCGCACCTTGTTCATCTCGCAAATCGACAGGCCCGACGACAACAGCAGCCGGTTCACAGCGATCAGATCGTCCAATTTCAGGGGCGATCTCGGCAGAGAAAGCAACGACGAGCCGCCTCCGGAAATCAGCGCAAGCACCAGGTCTCCGGGCCGGGCCTTGGCGGCCGCCTCCATTACCTCGCGCGTTGCGGCCTCCGCTGCGGTGTCGGGAACCGGGTGCGAGGCCTCGCGGACTGTGATGCGATCCGTGGGGACCGCGTGCCCGTAGCGCGTGACCACGACCCCGGACAGATCGACATCCGGCCACGCGACCTCGACGGCGCGCGCCATGGCTGCGGCCGACTTGCCCGCACCGACCACGATGCAACGCCCGCACGGCTTCTCGGGCAGGTGGCGCGCAAGAACCTGAGCGGGATCAGCCGCATCAATGGCAGCATCCAGCATCCGCCGAAGCAGGTCTCGTGCGTCATGGTCCGTCATCAGCGAGAACTCAGATATTCTCGCCGCGGATTGCCTCGCACACGGCGTCCGTAACCTCCTGCGTGGTGGCCTTGCCGCCCACGTCCGGCGTCAGAATACCGTCAGCGCAGACCTTTTCCACCGCGCGCATCAGGCGATCGGATGCATTCGCTTCGCCCAGGTGGTCAAGCATCTGGCTCGCGGTCCAGAAAGTGGCAACCGGATTGGCGATCCCCTTGCCGGTGATGTCGAAGGCCGAACCGTGGATCGGTTCGAACATCGACGGATAACGGCGCTCGGGATCGATATTGCCGGTCGGCGCCACCCCAAGACTGCCGGCCAGCGCACCGGCCAGGTCAGACAGGATATCCGCATGCAGGTTCGTTGCGACGATGGTATCCAGGCTCTTGGGATCCTTGACCATGCGCACGGTCATCGCGTCCACCAGCATCTTATCCCAGGTCACATCGGGGAAATCCTCAGCGACCTCGGCTGCGATCTCATCCCACATGACCATGCCGAACCGCTGCGCGTTTGATTTCGTGACCACGGTCAGCAGCTTTCGGGGCCGCGTGCGGGCCAGCTCAAAAGCGTAGCGCATGATCCGCGTGACGCCGGTGCGCGTGAAGATCGAAACCTCGGTGCCGACTTCCTCGGGCATGCCCTGGTGGGTGCGGCCTCCATTTCCGGAATACTCGCCTTCGGAATTCTCGCGCACGATAACCCAGTCCAGATCGCCGGGGCCGACACCCGTCAGCGGTGACGTGATGCCCGGCAGTATCTTTGTCGGGCGTACGTTGGCGTATTGGTCGAACCCCTGGCAGATCGGCAGGCGCAGCCCCCAGAGCGTCACGTGATCTGGCACGTCGGGCGCACCCACCGCGCCGAAAAAGATGGCGTCGAAATCCTTGATCTGGTCGCGCCCATCGGCAGGCATCAGGGCGCCGGTCCTCTTGAAGCGCTCCGATCCCCAGTCGAACGCGGTTACATCGAAGGTGAAACCGCCATCCCGCCGTGCCAGGACGTCAAGCGCCTGAAGCCCGGCCGCGATCACCTCGGGGCCGATACCGTCCGCCGGAATGGAGGCGATCCTGTAGGTTTTCACGGCACCGGTCGCCGCTTGCGAACCGGACGATTGCGTGGATGCGGCTGCTCCGCCTTTCAGGATCGTCATGTTTTCTCCTCCTCGAACGCGCGTTCCGTCTTACCGGGAGCCTACAAGCCCCGGATCGGGCTTCTCAATTCCGCTCCGATTATATACGCTTTCGCAATAAACTAGGAGAGAGGCCGCCCCCGTGAACATCACGCAACTCAAATGTTTCATCGCCGCGGCGGAGACCCTGCATTTCGGCCGGGCGGCGCAGACACTCGACATTCTGCCCGCGACGCTCGGGCGACAGCTCAAGCAGTTCGAAGACCATCTCGGCGTGCCGCTGTTCCAGCGAACCACGCGGGCCGTATCACTGACCGAAGCGGGGAATCGTGTTCTGGCGGATGCGCGTGCGCTCGTCGTCCAGGCCGAGGCGTTCGAGGAAAAGGCCCGCGCCGTGCGCAGCGCCGAGGCGCATGTGCTGCGGGTCGGCGCAATCGACAGCGCCGCCGCCGGGCTTATTCCGCAAATCCTTCAGCCCCTGCACGAGGCGCATCCGGAGATCGAGATCCAGATCGTCGAACAGAAGACCATCCATCTGTTGCCTAAACTATTGAGCGGCAGTCTGGATATCGCGTTTTGCCGCCCCCCCGACCTGCGGGATCCGCGGCTGGTCTTCCGCACATTGTTCTACGAAACCGCCGTCGTGGCCCTGCCCAAGTCGCACCCGTTGGCGGACAGGGACGCGATCGAGATCGCCGACCTGAGCGAAGAGCCCCTGATCGTGCCTGACCGGCGCTCCCGCCCGCATTCCCACGACCTGACCATGTCACTGTTCCTTGGGGCCGGACTAACCGCCCGCGTTGCCCAGATCGCAGAGGAGAAACAGACGATCGTCAACCTGGTGGCCGCGGGCACCGGCCTTGCGATCGTGCCGCGCTGGACATCCCGCCTGCGCGTTAAGGGCGTGCGCTTCATCCCGCTCGCGAAAACGGACGCGACCTCTCAGGCGAAGTTGATCCTTGCCGCTTCCTGGGCGCGGGGGACCCGCGACCGGCTCCGGGACTCATTCCTGTCGGTTCTCGACGATCAGATTGCGGCACTCGAAGTGTCTGCCTGATTATATCATTACAAAATATAATTTGTGCCGAATTGAGTTGAGGGCCGTCCTTCGCCCACTGTTCCAAGCGGAGGATGCACCGTCTCGCGGTGCCTCACAGGGAATACCACGGAGGAGGAAACCCATGAAATTCACGACATTTCTTGCGGCTGCCGCATGCGCTGCCGCGCTGCCCGCCGCCGCTCAGGAAAAAGCCGACTGGCCCGCAAGCATCACCATCGGGACCGGCAGCCAAGGGGGCACCTATTTCGGCTACGGCAGCGGCTTTGGCGCATTGATCAGCGAAAAACTGGGCGTCAATGCCGGTGTCGAGATCACCGGCGGCCCGGTGCAGAACGTCACGCTTGTGGAAACCGGCGAGCACCAACTCGGTTTCGTCACGCTCGGCCCCGCCGACGAAGCGCGCCGCGGCGAAAGCCCACTGATGCCGGGCACACCCCACGAGGCCGTGCGCGCGCTCTTCCCGATGTATCAGACCCCGCTTCAGGCGGCTGTTCTGGCGTCTTCGGACATCGAGAGCTTTCAGGATCTGCAAGGCAAGCGCGTCGGCGTCGGCCCGGCAGGCGGCACCTCGGCCACCTACTGGACCCGCTTCTTCGAGAACGCCGAAGGCTATGACGACGTGACGATCTCGAACGCGGGCGGGTCCGACACGGCCGGTCAGCTCAAGGACGGCCTGATCGACGCCTTCGTCTATGCCGCCGGCCTGCCGACGGGCGCATATTCGCAGCTCGCCGTTGAAAACGACGTGCGGTTCCTGTCCATGGACGACGAAACGCGCAGCACGATGAAGGAAATCGTGCCGGCCATGGCCGACTTCACGATCCCTGCGGACACCTACGAGGATCAACCGGAGCCGCTGGAAACCACCTCGCTGTGGAACTTCGCCATCGCACATGAGAACATGCCCGAAAGCCTCGCCTACGAGATCACGGCGCTGGCCATGGAAAACCATGATCGCATGATGACGAACCATGCCGCCGCGCGCGAAACCCTGCCGAAGAATGTCGGCAAAAACACCGTGATCCCGTTCCACCCGGGCGCTGCCCGCTGGTTCGAGGAAAACGACTATGACGTGCCGGCGATCGAGTGAGCCCGTGCCCTACACGGCAACGGTTTGATATCACGCGGGCGGCGATTCCCATGTCGCCGCCCGCCTCTTTTCTCATTCTCACGAGCGATCCGGACCATGAGCAACGCGCAGCAGAAGCACAGCCCAACCCCGGCCGAGGACGACGGAAAATCCGCCATTGAGCAGGAGCTGGCCCGTGCCAATGTCGACAACGACCCCGTAGCCGTGAACCAGAGGCTGTTTACCGGCAGCCGAAACATGGTGATTGCGACCATGTGCGTGGCCTACACGGTGTTCCATCTTCTGGTCATGAACGTCTACCCGCTTGAAACTTGGGCCTACCGTCTGACTCATGTGGGTGGTGGCCTGTTACTCGGTTTTCTGTTGTTCGGCTCGCAGCCTTTCGGAGAGGACGCGGACACCACCCAGCGCGAGGGGCTGCTTTCCAGGCTCCTGCTGATGCTGTCCGGGGTCGGCATTCTCTATGGGCTGGTCGGGGTCACTGCGATCTGGATCAACGGCAGGTTATTGGGCGAGGCCCTGCCCCCGGCCTGGGCGATGTCGACCTTTGGCATCCCGCTGACCGTCGGCACGGCGCTGGCCATCATGCATGGCTGGATCTTTCCCCATCGCGGGCGAATGCAGTTCGCGCCGGGCGACGTGCTTCTTTCGCTGGCTGCGGTCGCCTTCACCGCCTACCTGATCTTCTTCGCGCGCCAGCTGCAGCTGCGCGCCGGCATGCCCATGGCGCTGCCCGGCGACATGTGGTCGGCCATCACCGGTGTCCTGTTGATAATCGAGCTGACGCGCCGCCTGGCCGGGATGGCGCTGGTGATCATCGCCGCCGTCTTCGTGACCTATGCCTTTGCAGGCCCCTGGCTGCCGGGGATCTTTGAGCATCGCGGCTACGACGTGAAGCGATTCTTCTCCTACATCTTCACCGATAACGGCGTGCTTGGCGCGCCCATCGCGATCTCGTCGACCTATATCATCCTCTTCGTGGTCTTTGCCGCCTTCCTGCAAACGACAAAGGTGGGCGAATACTTCGTCAACCTCGCCTTCGCCGCCGCCGGGCACCGGCGCGGCGGTCCGGCCAAGGTGGCAATCTTCGCCTCGGGCCTTATGGGCATGATCAACGGCACCTCCGCAGGCAACGTGGTTGCCACGGGCTCACTCACCATCCCGATGATGAAGAAGGTGGGCTATCGCAACCAGACCTCAGCCGCAGTCGAGGCCGCCGCATCCACAGGCGGGCAGATCATGCCCCCGATCATGGGTGCCGGGGCCTTCATCATGGCAGAAATCACCGGCATTCCCTACATGGACATCGTCTATGCCGCGATCATTCCGGCGGTGATCTACTTTGTCTCGGTCTATTTCATGGTGGATCTGGCGGCAAAAAAAGCGAACATGAAGGGCCTGCCGCGCGACCAGCTCCCGAAGCTCGCGAAACTGGCCAAGCAGATTTTCCTGTTCCTGCCCATCGTGGTGCTGATCTACGCGCTCTTCGCAGGCTATTCCGTGATCCGCTGCGGAACGCTGGCGATGATAACCGCCGCCGTGGTGTCCTGGCTGACGCCGCACCGCATGGGCCTGCGGCAGCTGTTCCAGGCGCTCGACAACGGCGCGCGCATGGTGCTGCAACTGGTCGCGGTTTGTGCCACGGCGGGCATCATCGTGGGTGTCATCGCCCTGACCGGTATTGGCTCGCGCTTCTCGACGGTGCTGCTGACGCTGGCGGATCAGAGCCAGATCCTCGCATTGTTCTTCGCCATGGTCGTGTCGATCATCCTCGGGATGGGAATGCCCACCACGGCGGCCTATGCCGTGGCGGCATCGGTCATTGCGCCGGGCGTCATCAACCTTGGCGTCGCGCCGCTGACCGCCCATCTGTTCATCTTCTACTTTGCGGTGATGTCGGCAATCACTCCGCCGGTGGCGCTGGCTGCCTATGCGGGCTCGGCACTGGCGGGGTCGGACCCGATCCGCACGAGCGTGGAGAGTTTCAAGATCGGGCTTGCTGCCTTCGTCGTGCCCTACATGTTCTTTTATTCCCCCGCGATGCTGCTCAACGGAACCTGGTTCGAGATCGCCCATATCACCGTGACCGCGCTGGTCGGGGTCTACCTGTTGTCCTGCGCAGTGCAGGGCTGGTTCTTCGGCCACGCGAACGGACTGGTGCGGGCCGCGCTGGCCGCGGGCGGGCTGACGATGATCGCGGGGGGCTGGATCACCGATGCCATCGGCCTGAGCATCGCGATCATTCTGGTCCTGATCCAGAAAGGGCGCATGAGTGCATCGGATTTCGCCCGTGGAGCCGACTAATGTCGAGGCCAACTGCCATATCGATGGCTCTTGCCAAGTTTGAATTGTGCAATTGAACATTTGGCAAAAAAGCTGCCATGCCATGGCGGCAACTCTGGCAATCACGGCAAACTCTCGAAATCGACCAAATCGCTAGGGATAAGCGTTTCTAAACAAACGGTCAAACTATCACGCCTCGCCAAAACCGCCCATTGTTTTTCAAGGCTTTTCACCCGGATTGTCAAACCTTTCGGACCTCAGATAGGGCGAAAAGAAAGGCCGCACCTGCGGCAACAGGTGCGGCCCGAACAATGCGAGGTAGCAGTCAATGCTTGATCAAGAAGATACCTTTGCCGCGATGTCGGGCAACTGGAACCCACTCTCGACGAACTTCAAGCCCTGCCGATCTGGGCGACGCGCGGTAAGGCGGCTGACCGCAAGCGCGCACCGATAACTAGAGCGTTTCGGTTTTAACCTGCGACATATCCGGCAGCCTTGAAGAAGTTCCAACATTCGTTGGGTGAGAACATATCGCAGATGTCTCCGAGGGCTTCGAAGAGGTCTGTAAAGGTTCTGGCGCCGATCCTGCGCAGGTGCGCCTTGAGTTTCGAGAAGGCTTGCTCGATGGGGTTCAGGTCCGGGGAGTATGGCGGCAGGTAGAGGAACCAGCACCCGGCCTGCCGCAGCGCCTCTGCCGCCTCGACGTTGCGGTGCGTGGCAAGGTTGTCGAGGATGACGACAGTGCCAGGGTGCAGTTCCGGCACCAGCACCTCGCGGACATAGGCGGCGAAGGCGGGTCCGTCCATCGCGCCCT
>Ga0102938_10002725_pt1 | contig 13295 bp, 10 predicted proteins | sample SalPonR2_B_D2_MG_FD_84516 | JGI IMG/M metagenome (GOLD analysis project Ga0102938, IMG submission 84516) | Salt pond soil microbial communities from South San Francisco under conditions of wetland restoration - Salt Pond MetaG R2_B_D2_MG | ecosystem: Environmental > Aquatic > Marine >... | reverse complement strand
TCGACCGTAATCTGATCGTATAACGCACTGGTCGCATCGAGGACCGAGAGCATTTGCCGGGCGTCGCCGGCGGCCATCCGAATGAGCCAGTCGACTGCCGGTTTCTTGAGGGTAAGATGGGTGCGTTTAATGATGGCCCGCAGCTCATCCTCGGTGAGCTCGTTTAAGGTAAACACTCGACAGCGCGAGAGGAGTGCACCAATAACCTCGAAGCTGGGGTTTTCGGTAGTGGCTCCAATCAGCGTAATGGCGCCACTTTCTACGTATGGGAGTAAAAAATCTTGTTGCGCTTTATTAAAACGATGAATCTCATCGAGAAAGAGTACCTTCGGCGTATCGGTCTCTGCGTCGACAATCTTCTTCACATCGGCCTTACCGGCTGACACAGCCGAGAGCTCATAAAACGCGGCCCCGAGCGCGTTGGCGTAGATGCGCGCCAATGTGGTCTTTCCCACCCCCGGCGGACCCCAAAGAATAAATGAAAAACTATGCTGCTTTTCGATGGCTTCATGGAGGGGCTTGCCAGGCGCTACCAAGTGCGCCTGGCCAACAAAGTCGGCTAGTGTTTGTGGGCGAATGCGAGCAGCCAGTGGTTCGGTCATATACCTATCGTACTCCTTTCAGACGAGCTGACAATATGTTAGCCATACCGGTATACTACCTATAATGCGTCGTCGTAACCTCATCGCGCTCTTAATTGGATTCTCTTTTTACGTTGGTTTTGGCTGGTGGCTGACCAACAATCAAGAGCGTATTATCTACCAGCCCTGGCCACAAGACTTTACCAACTGCCCAGCCCTGGCTAGCGCCGAACCAATAACCCACCACGGTACGCGTATGTACGTGCGGGCAACGGACGGACCGGTAGTGGTCTTCTACCATGGGAATGCTGGCTCTGCCTGCGACCGGGCGTTTCTGGCTGAGCAATTTCTAGCCGCTGGCTATGGGTATGTCCTCGTTGAGTACGCTGGGTATAGTAATGACCCCGAGCCGCCCTCGCACGGACGTATCAAACAAGACGTACAGAACGTGATTGCGTACCTTACGCAAAACGAATTAGATTCGGTAGCCATTATTGGTGAGAGTATTGGCGCGGGCGTGGCGGCGTACCATACCGCACTAGCACCACCTGACCGTTTGCTACTCATATCACCGTTTACAAATTTGCGCGCTGTTGCCGCCACGCGGTTTTGGTTTTACCCCACTCGCCACTTGGTGCGTAACGCCTACGACGTGGAGCGCGACTTAATGACGTACCCAGGCCCGACCACCATTATTCACGGCACAGCCGACCGTATTATTCCCTTCCGCCTCGGGGAGGCCCTCTACCAAACTCTGCCGGGTGAAAAGACCTTTGTGCCGATCACCGACGCAGGCCATAACAACTTGTTCACGAGAGACGATACGTACCAGGCCGTAGAGCAATTTTTACGTAGTCAGTAAAACACAGATACGGTACGATGCCTTTATGAAAACATGTTTGATTATACAACTCCGGCCCGAAGACGAAACCGCTGATAATGAGTTTGCCGCTATCTGTAACTATGGTGAACTGTTACCGAACGAGGTAACGCGTGTGCGGGCTGAGCAAACTGGTATACCCGAACTCAATTTGGATGACTACTGGGCCATTATTGTAGGTGGTAGCCCGTTTGACATTTCTACCCCGACGGCGGAAAAGAGCGAAACCCAATTACAGCTTGAGGCTGATTTTGAGCAACTACTCGAGCAGGTAATCACCCGCGACTTCCCTTTTTTGGGTGCGTGCTCGGGTAACGGCCTACTGGGAAAGCAGCTTGGTACGCCAATTAGCAAAACCTACGGTGAGCCGGTTGGTGGTATCGATATGCATCTGACCCCAGCAGGTACAATCGACCCCCTAATGAACGATTTTCCCGACACCATTCGAGTCTTGGTTGGCCACAAAGAAGCCTGTGATTACACTCCCGACGGCGCTACCCTCTTAGGCTATAGCGATACCTGCCCAGTAGAAATGTTTCGGGTGGGTCAAAATGTGTATGCCACCCAATTCCATCCCGAGGGCGATCCCGAGGGTTTTACCGTGCGCGTAAATATATACAAGCACCACGGCTACTTTCCGCCCGAGACAGCTGACGATCTCATTGCGCGTATCGCTGGCGAAGAAACACCTTTCGCGCATGAGCTTTTGCGCCGCTTCATCGCCCGTTACCGCGACTAACCCACACATCACTCTGTACTGAAGCGTATGACCGGTATACTGCTAAGAGTATGCGGGTACCAGAATCGCTTAAACACACTATAGCCGAGACAATAGTAGCAAACCAACGAGAGACCGCTGGCAATTTCTACACCGTGCCGTCGCAAAGTGCCTACCCCTACCAGTGGTTGTGGGACTCGTGCTTTAACGCCCTCACCTACTGCAACCTCGACCAATCCGCGCTCGCGGAACGAGAGCTCAGCTCACTCCTCGTGAAGCAGTGGGACAACGGGATGATTCCTCATATGCACTACTGGGAGCCGCACCCAGAGGTTATGCACGTAGACTGGGGTGTACCCGATACCAGCACGCTTATTCAGCCTCCACTGATTGCCTACGCTACCTGGCGAGTATACCGAGTGTCCAAAAACCGAGACTGGTTGGAGCGGATGTACGATGGGCTGGTGCGGTGGCACACCTACTTATTGCGCGAACGGCAACTCCCTGGACGGGCGCTCTACGGTATCGTCAATCCCGACGAGTCGGGTGAAGATAACTCACCTCGCTTTGACGCAGCACTCGGGCTGCGCGCTCAGCACGACGTAAAAGATAATCGCGACAAACGCTTTGTCTTATTCGATGTACACCGCTCGTACGACTATGTGGCAAACGGGGGAACACACCAACACTTCTGGGTCGAAGATGTGCCCTTTAACGTATTTGCTATTGCGAGCCTCGAGGCAATGGCTGCGATGGCGACTGAGCTACAGACTGGTGACGCGAGCCTGTTTAAAAACGCTGCGCACGAGACAGCCGTAGCGTTGCGTAGACACTGTCTACTCGATGGAAGTTTTTGGAGTGCCCGAGGGCCCGGCCAACCACTAATTATGGTAAATACGTGGGCCCGCTTTGCACCACTGTTTGCCGGCCTGTATACGAGCGATGAAGCCGCAGCAATTGTGCGCGATCATTTAGTTAGTACGCGTTCGTTCGCGACACCATGGCGAGTGCCGACCGTGGCTAAGAGCGACCCGAGCTACAACCCGGCCGAGCCAGCCTGGGGTCGACCGTGGCAACACCCTGATTGGCGGGGAGCTATTTGGATGATGAGTAACTGGTGTATCTATCACGGTCTTACGCGCTATGGGTACCAGCAGGAAGCAGCAGCACTGGCAGCGCAAAGTGTGAACTTAGTTGCACAGTCGGGGATGCGTGAAAATTACCACCCCGAGACTGGAGCTGGCCAGGGAGCAGAAGGGTTTACTTGGAGCGGACTCGTATTAGATATGCAGGCGTAAGGTCAGTTTCTCAGCCTTACAAAAATACCTCACCAAGTGAGGTATTTTGTGTTAGTACCAACAGCTAGTTACTGTCTTCAATTTCAGCTGCACGAATGGTGGTCTTTACAATCGTGTCTGGTGCGAGTGACATACTGTCGATTCCTTCGTTGACCAAGAATTCGGCAAACTCGGGGCTGTCGGTTGGTGCCTGACCACAGAGACCAACCTTAATTCCTTTCGCTTTACCGACGGCAATCGTACGGCGCACCATTTCCTTAACCGCTTCGTTATTTTCGTCGTAGACGTTGGCGACGATGTGGCTGTCGCGGTCGACACCAAGGGTGAGCTGCGTGAGGTCGTTACTCCCAATGGAGAAGCCGTCGAAGATATCGGCGAACTGCTCGGCCAAGATAACATTACTTGGTATCTCGACCATCATGTAGACCTCGAAGCCATTCTCACCTTGCACCAGACCATTCTCTTTCATGATCTCGATTACCTTATGGGCCTCATCGAGGTTGCGGCAGAATGGCACCATCGCTTTGACGTTGGTAAGCCCCATCTCGTCACGGACTCGCTTCATCGCGGCACACTCAAGCGCGAAGGCCGCTTTGTACTCAGGATGATAGTACCGACTCGCACCACGCCAGCCAATCATCGGGTTGTTTTCTTGTGGTTCAAACATCTGTCCCCCGATTAGATTGGCGTACTCGTTACTCTTGAAGTCACTAAAGCGTACGATGACGTCATTAGGGTGGAAGCCCGCCCCAATCATAGCGATTCCTTCGGCTAGTTTGTCAACAAAGTAGGCGCCTTTGTCGGCGTAGCCAACGGTCAACTCGTGGATTTGGTTGCGCACACCCTCATCAGTCAGTTCATCGAACTTGAGCAACGCCAGAGGGTGAATCTTAATATGCGCATCAATAATAAATTCTTCTCGCGCTAGGCCCACACCATCGTTCGGTATCTGAGCGTAAATGAGCGCGTGCTCGGGTGAGCCGAGATTCATCATTATCTTGGTCTTTGGTCGGGGCAGGTCGCCAATGTTGGTCGTGTCGATTTCGTACTTGAGCGTACCACGATAGACGTACCCCGTATCACCTTCGGCACAGCTCACCGTAATCGCGTCTCCCGCGTTGATGAGTTCGGTCGCGTTGTCGGTCCCCACGACACACGGAATCCCAAGCTCACGCGACACAATGGCTGCGTGACAGGTCCGGCCACCGCGGTTGGTAATAATGGCACCCGAGCGTTTCATAATCGGTACCCAGTCGGGGTCGGTCATGGTGGTAACGAGAATGTCACCGTCTTCAAAATTATGAATATCTTTAATGTCCTCGATAATTTTGGCCTGACCGTTCGCAATCTTATTTCCTACCGCCGTACCGGTAAGCACTATATCGCTGTGCTCACACAACCGGTACTCCTCAAAGCTGTTTGGGTCTTTCTGCGACTGCACGGTTTCGGGTCGGGCTTGCACGATGTAGAGCGAGCCGAAGTCTTCGTCAAGCGCCCACTCAATGTCCATCGCCTTTCCGTAATGCTCCTCAATCGCCATCCCCCACTCAGCCAGGGTCTTCACCTGCTCGTCGGTAATGGAATAGCGGTGCTGGTCTTCCTCGGGCACGTCGATGTCTTCAGTCGTACTGTCGGGTCCTGGTACCATTTTCAGGCGCTTTGCACCAAGCTTTTTCTTTAAAATTGCGCCATTCTTTTTAAAGACGGTGAATTCGTCGGGACTTACCTTACCTTGCACGATGTTCTCACCGAGGCCATAAATCGAGTTGATCGTAATCACATCTTTAAAGCCAGACTCCATATCGAGCGTAAACATAACCCCGGCCGCTTCCGAGCGGACCGCGACCATCTGCTGTACCCCAACTGAAAGCGCTACTTTGGTGTGGTCGAAACCATTTTCGACTCGGTACACAATCGCGCGGTCCGTAAAGAGTGAGGCGATACATTTCTTAGCTGAGTGCACTACGTTATCAACCCCACTAATATTAAGATACGTTTCTTGCTGGCCTGCGAACGATGCATTAGGAAGGTCTTCAGCCGTGGCCGAGGAACGTACTGCGACGACAAGGTCTTGGAAACCGAGCGTATCGCACAGCTCTTGGTAGCCGTCGCGAATTTCTTGTTCAAAGTCAGCGGGCAGCTCAGCGTCGAGGATGGTTTGGCGAATGGCGGCACCGCGAGTCTGGAGATCTTCTACATTATTAATATCCAGTCCGTCGAGGTGCTGCGCAATCGTATCGCGGATTCCTGCGCTATCGAGGAAATAGTAATAACTATCTGCCGTTGTACCAAAGCCGTTGGGGAGGTTAATTCCCTTGGGCGTTAGTGCGCGGAACATCTCACCGAGGGATGCATTCTTCCCGCCGACCACGGGTACATCGTCGATGCCAATATCTTTGAAAAAACGAAGGTGCTTATACATACCCACACATTATGCCATACGTTCCGCGGTGACAAAGTTAAAAGTGTGATTCCACGTTGACACCGGTGTCATACACCTGCTTACTGTGCTTACGACCTGTTTCGGGGTCGACGGTGTACACCACGACCTGATTCATTAACATCTCTAACTCTTCAATTTTATCATCGGGAATGGCGTCAAGATGCTTCATGAGAGCCCGCAAACTATTGCCGTGGGCCACGATAAGCACGTTTTTACCCATTCGTAACTGTGGCAATACCGTGGCTTCGTAGGCAGGGACTACCCGCTCGTAGACTTGCTTGAGCGTCTCGCCGTTCTCAAACGAGACATTCCAGCCGCGGCGGAGCGCACTAAACTGTGCCTCACCCAGCTCGACCTTCACTTGCCACTTATTCATGCCGGTGTACTTACCGTAGTTGCGTTCGTTAAAACCAGGTTCGAGAACCTGCGTGCAGTTGGCTAATGCTGCGGCTACAGACACTCCATCCAGCGTTTGCTTGGTACGCTTTTGGTCGGTGTAGACAGCGACGTCGATAGAGATACCGAGCTCATCAATTGCGGCCGCAACCGCCCCACAATCGTTTCGACCCTTATCGCTCAACTCGACATCGGTGATACCACTCCAGACCCCAATCGCATTCCACTCCGACTCGGTGTGGCGAAGTAATAGTAGTTTACCGGTAGTAGGTTCAGTGGCTGACATAGACAAAGTGTAGCATGGGATAGCAGGCAAAGAGCGACACTCCTCACTTTGTGTAAAGTTGACAATATTATAAATGTATATGATAACTTATTGTAGTATTGACACTAAGTTTAACAAGGTATACACTCAGTGTCAGATAGATACAGCAATGTGAGATAGCTCGCATTTTTTCATCGCTTTAGTTAGTGTTTATAATACATTAACTTTAGCACCTCCCTACCGCTGAGGTGGCGCGCTAGTAGTAGCAGCTAGCAGCGCTCCACCTCGGCAGTAGTTGAGGAAGATCTTTGACAACGTCATATCGACGATGAAAGGAGGCCTATCATGGCTGACAAATCACCTACCCCAACGCTTCCTGAAGCCTGGGTGACGTACCTAACTCCCTTTGCAGACGCAATCGGATCAGACGTCGCCACAGTGACGGAAGCGCTCAGGTCTGTCGTGGGCGAAGCTGGAGACGAAGCCGTCGAGCTACTCCAGAACCCTACGCAGGGCGCGACCGACGAGGAAATCAGGGCTTGTTTCTCTGATGTCCCCTCCGCACGCCTGCGTGTCGCTATCGGCGAACACCTACGGGCGAAAGCGGCCGTCGAAGCTGACATGGCTCCGGCGATGTCGCTCGACGTGCTCCCGGCTCCACGCTCCGATGACAGTTTCATCGCAGCGCTGAAGGTCGGCGGTGTTTCGAAGGTCGGTCAGACCGAGCTCGAAGCCGGTGTTAAGGCGGCGCTTGCTGACCGCGTGGACTTCTTCGATATCCCGAAGAAAATCCAAGCGGCGATGGAGCGTCACGCTGAAGTGACCGAAGAACCGTTCGGCGATTCGTACTACGAGGTGGTCAAGCTGATCACCAAGCGGGACTACTCCGAAATCTTCGCTGCACTCGGTGTGCCGGCTTCGGCCGTACCACAAGGCAAGCGGACGCGATTCCTTAAGCAGATCGACAGCATCCTCTGGCCGTCTATCCAAGGTTTCAATGGTCAGCTCTCGGGCTGGTTTGACGCCTGGATGAAGGCAGCGGGTAACCCCGCTGTGATGATGCAGGCGTTCTCGAGCCTGGCTGGCGGCGGCGGAATGCTGGCGCCGACAATGACGGTACCCGACACCGAACCACTGCGTATCGGGGCGGACGAAGTGGTCGACAACATCAACCGGGCGTATGCCGGCGTTGGTGTTCCGGCCGCACGAGCACTGGCCTACGAGGCCACCCAGGTGAAGGAGCTTCTCGCGAAGCCCGAGATCATGGGGCTTGTCGGTGCCACCACCCGTGAGCTGATGCTCAAGGAACTGGGCATCGATGTCTCGGCGAACTTCGTGTCGATGGAGCACTCCGTCGTGAAGTACGTCCTGGCGGTCAGCAACCTCTCCCAGCAGCCGAAAGGTTCGCGCGAAGAGCAAGCCTACCTCCAAAGCCTCTACCAGCTGGGCGCAGCTATCCCGTGGGAGAAGCTGTTGTCGGAAACATCCAGCCGGCGCGAACTGTCTTCGCGTACTAGGCCTGAAGAACTGGAGGAGGAGTAAGAAAACAAGTGCGGCGGTGAGCTTCGAATATTTGCAGAAGCGCAAGACCCTGCCTGGTAGCTTTAAAAACTGACTTTTTAAAGCTACCGACAGGGTGTACAGCGACTGTAAGTCGATTGCCGCCGCACCCAAACAACCCCTAATGGAGAATCCACCATGCATGAATATCTTCTGGATAGTGAGCTCGACCTGGTCTATACCGAGGTCATGGCAGCGACACATCCAGAAGATGTGTTCGGCTCGCCTGCGAAGCAGCTTCCCTTGCGGGAGCAGCAAGCAGCACTGCAGCAACGCTTTGAGGAACTGAAAAAGCTCCTCGATCCCGAGCAATACACGCGTGTCGTTGATGCCAATGCGGCCAGCGACGCATACGACAAGCTTGCGGGCTGGTACAGGGAGGCAAAAGCTGGTCTCGTGACCGGCCAGAGCCTCATGAACTTCACTGTCCGTGAGACGGAGTATCAAGTCGGTGAGCGGATTGCGTATGGACACCACTCGGTCATCCACCGAGCCATCGCCACAACCGGCACGGTGTCAGAAGAGGTGGCAATGAAAATCGCCAAGGACTCGACACATAGTCAGGTGCTTGCGATTGAAGCTGCTCATGTGCGAGCGTTTCACTCGACCTCAGGACACAATCCAGTGCGACGCATCACCCGAGTCTTACCTAAACTACTCGATACATTCGAGGTGGAAGGCCGACGAGTGAATGTGTTGCCTTACTACGCTGGGTATCGCAGTGTGGAGGAAATTGACAATTACTTCCGCGGTGAACTACCGGTCGGACACGCCGCCTGGATTGCTCGAAGACTGTTAGCCTTCCCGCTTAACGCGGCGCTGGCAGGACTACGACACCAAGCGATAGACTTCGGCCACCTACTGGTGCACCCAATCACCCACGAACCAATCTACCTGGGATGGGGTGAGGCGGTACCAGTCAACCGAACCGAGACCGATCTCACGCACCTGTACCTGCGCGATACGTTTGTAAAGGTACTGCAACTCTTTCAGACAGAGCGTGGTGGATGTGTCGACGACACCCCTCCCAAGCTTTGGGTGTACTTGCAGCAACAGGCACGGCATGACCAGCGAGTTGATGCAACACACGTGTTTACCGAGTTTACCGAGCTTATCTACGAGACGCTCGGGAAGAAGTACCGACCACTTACCCTCAACTAACCACCAGAAAAGGAGTACTACCATGGGTGGAGGAAGATGGGATACCGCAGCCTATACCTCTGCGGCAACAACCCGCCAGGCAACCGGCAAGGCAGACTTCGGCTACGATGAAGACGTGCGGCGCGGCCGAGCTTCCGGCGTACATGCCGAGCTCGACGCACGCAGTATCGTCAAGAGCGTGATGGGTGTTCGCGAGTCGCGTGACAGCGACGAGCACCCCAACTCGGTGCCGATTATGATCGCCTTCGACGTCACGGGCTCGATGGGGAGTATTCCCCGGGTGATGCAGCAGAAACTGCCCAAGCTCATGGATGTCATTCTGGAGAAGACCGACGTGGCCGACCCACAGATTCTCATGTCTGCCATCGGCGACTACCACAGCGACCGCTACCCGGTCCAGGTTGGCCAGTTCGAATCGGACAACCGCTTCGATGAACAGCTTCGGAACATCATCCTCGAGGGCAACGGTGGCGGCCAGAACATGGAGTCCTATGGGCACTCGTTCTTCCAGGCCGCTCGCCTCACGGCGACCGACGCGTGGGAAAAACGCGGCAAGAAGGGCTACCTCTTCACCATCGGTGACGAGCGGTTCTGGCCGGAACTTTCCGCGGGCGAACTGAACGACATCTACGACATCGGCGCCGAGCGCGGCGAGCAGGTCTCTGATCTTATCGCCGAAGCCAAGGAGCGGTGGGAAATCTTCCACATCGTTCCGACGCAGACTGGCTACCGGGGTGAGAACGCCGACTTCTGGCGCGACCACCTTGGAGAACGGATCATCGTCCTCGATGACATGAACCTGGTCTGCGAAACCATCGCCGCCACCATCAACATGATGGAATCGGCAGGCGAAGCCACCAGCGCGGTGGCAAACATTGGCCTCACCGGCGAAGCCGGAAAGACGCTGGCCAATGCTCTGGCGGGTCTGGTATCCGCCTGAGCAACCTTGTACCTTCGCGGTCACCCGGACAGGGTGACCGCTTTTTGTTCCCCGCAATGACGAAAGGAGTCACTTATGGAACAGCAAGTCATCATCACGACCGATCTCGGCTATGGCGATGCCGGCAAAGGCACCATGGTTGACGCCATCGTGCACAAGGAGGATATCGACCTCGTTGTTCGCTACAGTGGTGGAGCGCAAGCTGCACACAACGTGGTGACGCCTGATGGCCGACATCATACGTTTGCTCAGTTTGGAAGCGGCAGCTTCCGGCCGGGCACACGCACGTACCTTGGACCAAAGGTGCTGGTGCAACCGAAGTTGCTCCTCACGGAAGCAGCCACCCTCGAGAAACTAGGTATCGAAGCACCGCTTCGTCTGATGTACATCGACGAACGTGCCCCCGTCATCACGCCGTATCACCAGCTCGTGAACCAGATCAAAGAGCTGGCTCGTGGGGCCGGGCGACACGGCAGTACTGGCATCGGTATCGGTGAAACCCGGGCTGATAGCGAAGATGAGACCATCGACCACATCAGGGTCGGCGACCTCAAAAATGCTGCGCTCGTGAAATCCAAGCTCGCGCAGGTTCGTGAAGAAAAGAAACGAGCGTCACTTCCACTTTTGCAGGAATACGCTGCGAATCAGAGCATCACAAGAGCGTGGCACATGTTCATGAGTGAGACGCTCTTCCAAGAAACCCTCAGGTCCTACGAAGCACTTGCGAAGTACGTACGTATCACCGATGCGTCGTACCTCAAGAACCACCTACAGGTTGGCAACCGGGCTGTCTTTGAAGCGGCCCAGGGGACACTACTCGATGAAGACTTCGGGTTCTTCCCCTACGTGACGCGTAGCAAGGTTCGTGACGTACACGCGCACGAGCTTCTGGATGCAGTTGGTCATACCGACCGACCCTACGTTCTAGGTATCACGCGGGCGTACGCCGCCCGTCACGGACCAGGACCATTCCCGACTGAGAATGCTTGGTTGCGAGGCCAGATCTATGAGGCACACAACGAGCATGGAGCCTGGCAAGGTGCGTTTCGGATGGGTCACTTTGACCCAATCGCAACGCGATACGCTATCGCAGTGAATGAGCAGGTTGATGGAGTGGCAGTGACATCACTCGATCAATTCGCGCATTTGCCAAGCTTTCTCTATGCTGACTCGTATGTCGATGCGATGGGGTATAAACTCGATGAGCTTGAACTTCTCAAAGCGGGAGATCTCGCACAGCTAGCAAAACGATCTGACTGGCTGATGCAAGAAGTTTCCGCGACCTATCGCAAAGCGCCGATGCAAGGTGAACACGTACTCGGAGTCATCAGTGGTCAGCTAGACTGTCCAGTCGTGGCAACATCGTCAGGTATGACACGTGAAGCAAAACAGTTCTTTTCAATCGCAACTAAGGCGGTTGCATGATGACAGTAGGTCGGCGCCATGGCGCCGACCTTTCTCTATAATCGTTTATACAAGAGTTTAAAAATCACTCGCTGAAAATCAGCCAACCGTTCATTCTCAATGATGGTAACTTCCTCAGTTTCCAGATCAATAATGCTCACCCGCTTTCCGTATACTAGCTGAATGATGTTCTGCTCGAACTGGTCGGCTTCTTTCGGAATGAATTTAATGAACCGCTCTAGACGGGAACGTTTCTGGATTCCCGATGCCGCATTGCTGATAACCTGTCGTTCGAGCTTCTTCTTATCACGACGTTCGCGGTAATCTCGAGCGAGATACCGATTAACCTTGGCCAAGTCTTGTTCTGACGTGTATCGGAAGAACGTCTCGCCTCGTTTTGCATGAGTGACAACATCGTCAAACGCGGCTCGGATACCATCAGGACCGCTCAAAAAGCGAACGCTCTGTGGAACATCCTTTTCCAGTCGTTTCATCGCCCCCTTCACCACCAAGGTGTGTTGAGTATCGGCGAATGAAACCGCTCTCTGCAATGCCTGAGCGCCGGTTACAGAATAGAATGTACGCTTGCCGATTCGTTCGCTACGGACAAGCTTCCCTGATATGAGCGAATCCAAACACCGATAGACTGTCATTCGAGGTAGCTCACTAGCTGCCGCAATGCCAGCGACCGATAGCGACTCGTTCGAACGAACGAGTGCATCGTACACCTCACTCGCATGGAGCGGGTGACCAAGACGTTTGAAGAGTTCCTTCTTCTGCATATTATAAGTGTATACTTTTTGTTTCAGTTTTACCATTATCTCTGTACATCATGAGAAATTCAGGTATTGTTGCCCCGGAAAGCTCATTGACAAGGAGAATAGTCATGGGAAAAAGCTCTAAGTATCAAATCCTCCATTCTGGAGGTATCGCCATCGTCAGCACACCCAGCATGGAGTACATGGCACACCAATCGTACGAAATGCTCCGGGGACTCATCAAGAAGAGGTCACTTGACTTCCACGTCATCGGGTACGACAAATTCTCGAAGTGTGAAGTCTTGCCGATTCCACAGAAGAGCGTGCGCCTTAAGCACGTCTATCTCTTCTACGACTTCAACGGCGACGCCTGCCACGATGCTTTCGTGCTCCAACTCACCGTCAGTGCCCTGCAGGACGCTGGTGCGGACGCCATCACCTTGGTGATGCCGTTCATGCCGTTCCTCCGACAGGACAGGAAAGACCGTTCGCGGGTACCAATCTCGGCCCGGGATTTCATCCAAGGGTACGAGCGGTATGACAAGGTCGAGCGGACCATTACCCTCGACATGCATGCCGACCAGACGCAAGGTGTATTTACCAAGCGTTCGGACCACCTCCCCGGCCACGTCATCTTCGTGCCATGGATTAAGGAGAACTTTGGCAACCACCTCGATGACATCGTCATCGTCGGTCCCGATGCGGGTAGCGAAAAGCGCGTCAGCGCCATCGCCAAGCGTGTCGGCTGCAAACGTGCGTTTCTTACCAAGGAGCGCAACGGGAAGGCAGTCGAGATGCACGAGATCCACGGTGCTTCAGTGAAAGGCAAAATCTGCCTTATCAACGACGACATCATGGACACGTGTGGGACCATCACCAAGGCGGCAACTG
>Ga0102938_10002724_pt1 | contig 13295 bp, 13 predicted proteins | sample SalPonR2_B_D2_MG_FD_84516 | JGI IMG/M metagenome (GOLD analysis project Ga0102938, IMG submission 84516) | Salt pond soil microbial communities from South San Francisco under conditions of wetland restoration - Salt Pond MetaG R2_B_D2_MG | ecosystem: Environmental > Aquatic > Marine >... | reverse complement strand
TTCTTTTGAAAGCCATTGCTTTTCCATCTTTTCATACTGAAGTCTGAAATCCATAACACAGCCTCCGTTCCTTTATATTCTATATTCATTATACAACAACAAAATGGAAAACCCTTTAAAAAGAACATTTCAGTTCTCCTTAAAGGGCTTAAAATCATTTTATGATTATCGATTCTTTATTGCTGCGTGTGCGGCAGATAATCGCGCAACCGGTACCCTGAACGGCGAGCATGAGACATAATCCAATCCTATCCTATGGCAAAATTCTATTGAATCCGGCTCTCCGCCATGCTCTCCGCAAATCCCAAGTTTTATTCCCGGCCGAGTTTTTCTGCCCAGATCTATTGCCATGGTCATCAGTTTTCCTATACCTTTTTGGTCAAGTTTCGCAAACGGATCACTTTCAAAAATATTTTTTTGAACGTATTCATTGATGAACTTGCCGGCATCGTCTCTGGAAAATCCAAATCCCATTTGAGTAAGGTCATTGGTGCCGAATGAGAAAAATTCAGCATGCTGTGCTATTTCGTCAGCTGTAAGTGCCGCTCTCGGAACCTCTATCATTGTCCCTACCATATACTCCAAAGAAGCTCCTGTTTCTTCAAGTATCGCATTTATCGTCCTTATTACAAGTTCGCGGTTGTATTTGATTTCATTTTCATGTCCCACCAAGGGAATCATTATTTCAGGTTTGATTTCCAGACCAGTCTCTTCTTTCACATTCAAAGCCGCCTTTGTTATAGCCGCAACCTGCATTTCGTAAATTTCAGGATATGTTATTGAGAGTCTGCAGCCTCTATGTCCCAGCATCGGATTAACTTCTTTTAAGAGCCCAACTTTTTCTTTGAGTCTTTCAAAATCAACCCCTATTTTGCCAGAAAGATCCATTATTTCCTCTTCGTCCTTTGGAAGAAATTCATGAAGGGGAGGATCAAGAAGCCTTATTGTCACAGGACGTTCTTTCATAGCTTTAAAAATCCCTTCGAAATCTTCCATTTGGAAAGGCAAAAGATGTCCAAGAGCCTTTTTTCGTTCCGACAAATCATCTGCGACAATCATCTGTCTCACATAATTGATTCTACTTTCATCAAAAAACATATGCTCAGTCCTGCATAATCCGATGCCTTCCGCGCCGAATTCAACAGCTGCTTGAGCATCTCTTGGCGTATCGGCGTTTGTCCTGATTTTAAGGCTTCTGACTTCATCCGCCAATTCCATAATTTTTGCAAAACTTCCTGTAAGATGCGCCTCGCTGGTCTTGATGACGCCATTGTATACTTCACCTGTATTTCCATCAAGAGATATATAATCCCCTTCTCTTAAAATCAAATCTCCCACCTTGAACATTCGTTTTTTTTCATCAACCTTGATGTCTCCGCATCCGGCTATGCAACATTTGCCCATCCCTCTTGCCACAACAGCCGCATGTGATGTCATTCCTCCTCTGGATGTGAGAACACCCTCAGCCGCAACCATTCCTTCAATATCCTCCGGAGATGTTTCCATTCTCACGAGTATTGCCTTGCCACCATTCGATACTGCCTCTACTACGGCTTCAGCAGTAAAATAAATCATTCCGGTCGCAGCTCCCGGTGAAGCAGGCAATCCTTTTGTCATCGGCTTGCGCTCGGCCAGTTCTTTTTCTTCAAATGTCGGATGGAGAAGCTGGTCTATCTGTCCAGGCTTGACTCTAAGCAAGGCCTCTTCCTTGTTTATCAGTCCTTCTTCAACCATTTCCACGGCAATATTGACTGCCGCAAAAGCCGTTCTCTTGCCTGTTCTTGTCTGAAGCAAGAACAGTTTGCCTTTTTCTATTGTAAATTCGATGTCCTGAGTGTCTTTATAATGCTTTTCAAGTTTATCGGCTATATCCATGAATTCATTGTAAACTTCAGGCATTATACCCTTCAACTCATCAATTGACTTTGGCGTCCTTATGCCTGCAACAACATCTTCCCCCTGAGCGTTCATTAGGAATTCACCAAAAACTTTGTTCTCTCCAGTTGCCGGATTCCTTGTAAATGCAACTCCTGTACCAGAATCATCACCCATGTTCCCGAAAACCATGGATTGGATATTCACCGCAGTTCCGTAATGATTCGGAATGTCGTTTATTTTTCTATATACTATTGCCCTTTGATTATTCCATGAATCAAAAACCGCCTCAACGGCTTTCAGCAGTTGTTCCTTGGGTTCCTGTGAAAAATCTTCGCCTGTCTCTTTTTTGACTATTCCCTTGTATTCCTTGATTATTCTCTTCAAATCGTCAACTGTCAGCTCTGTATCGTTTGAGTATCCATTCGTTTCTTTTACATTTTCCAACACCGCATCGAACTTGTATTTATGTATGTTTAAAACAACATCGGAAAACATCTGTATGAATCTTCTGTAGCTGTCATATGCAAAACGCTCGTTTTCTGTCAGATTGGCCAAGCCTTCAACAGCTATGTCGTTCAGCCCCAGATTCAATACCGTGTCCATCATCCCCGGCATTGAAATCACAGCTCCAGAGCGAACCGATACCAACAAAGGATTGGCATTGTCTCCAAATTTCTTCCCTGTCATTTTTTCAAGCTTTCCGATTTTATCGAAAATTTCTTTTTTCAATGTGTCTTTAAGTCTTTTACCTTCTTCATAATAATTGTTGCATGCTTGCGTAGTAATAGTAAAACCTTCAGGCACCGGCAGTCCAATATTATTCATCTCGGCCAAATTTGCGCCTTTACCCCCCAAAAGGCTTTTCAGATCCTTGTTCCCCTCACTGAAAAGATAAACAAATTCACTCATTTTAAAACCCTCCTTTTAATAAATATTGTTTTCTTTCATTATCTGTATAATCGTGTTTGCACTTTCTTCAATGGCTTTATTGGAAACATTGATAAAAGGGCATCCGATTTTTTTCATCAGTTTTTCTGCATATTCCAATTCTTCCATTATTCTGTTCATATCAGCATAAATTGCTCCATTGCTAAGTCCCATACTTTTAAGCCTTTCAAGACGTATTGCGTTTAGCTTTTCGGGTTCGGTAATCAAACCAACAATCCTTTTTGCAGGGATTTCAAACAATTCATCTGGAACAGGAACTTCCGGAACCAGCGGAATATTCGCCACCTTGATGTTTTTATGTGCCAAATACATGCTTAACGGGGTCTTTGAAGTCCTTGAAACACCTATAAGAACAATATCGGCTTTCTTTATCCCCCTTGGATCCTTTCCATCGTCGTATTTTACTGCAAACTCGACAGCTTCCACTTTTTTAAAGTACTTGTCGTCAAGTCTTCTGATTGTTCCCGGTTGATTCAAAGGTTCAGCTCCGATGGCTTTTTTGAATGTTCCCAAAAGCGGACTGAGAATGTCATTGTAAACCACTCCACGAGATTTGCATTCATCGACCATCATATTCCTCAATTCAGGCACTACTATTGTAAAAGCAACAACTGCATTCTGTTTTTCCGCTTCATCTATAACATTGAATATCTTATCCTCATTGTCGGTAAATGCGTATCTCTTCAAAACATAATCGTTGCCCTTGAATTGTCCCAGCACCGCTCTCACAACTTGTTCAGCCGTTTCTCCAATTGAATCGGAAACAATAAAAATCACAATCTGATTATGCATCTTCCAGCCCTCCAAATTCTTTTGTCCCCAATTCCACGAAAAATTTGGTTATGTTTGTTTTTGAAATTCTCCCGACTACTTTATATACTTCCGAATTGTCTATCAAAAGCCTCTCAACGACAGGCAAACTGTCTATTTCACAATTAATCAATCTTTGTGCGGCTTCATATATCGATTCATTTGAAAAGGCAATAATCAAATTCGGCATTCTGGTCATTATTACATTGATTGGTATTTTCCTGATGTCATTTCCACCTATTGCCGTTTTCAAGAAGTCCTTTCTTGAAACAACACCACTCAAATATCCCTTTGAAGTCACATAAATCGTGCCGACATCTTTCATGAACATAAATACAATGGCATCGTATACTGTTGTTTTTTCATCCACTACTGCCGGCATTGATTTTAAATCATTAACTTTGACATTGCGTATGTGATTGGCAATAACCTTGTCTTCCTGGTCTCCAACATAAAGGTATCCAACCTTCGGTCTTGCATCGAGTATGCCGGTCATTATCAGTATTGACAAATCCGGCCTTATCGTTGAGCGGTTCACATTAAGAAGATTGGATATTTTTTCACTCGTTACCGGCTGATATTCTTTTACTATTTCAATAATTCGCTTTTGCCTATCGTTGTATTGGATTTCAATCACCTCTTTCGGCTTTATATGTTACACTATTTGTTATTATAACAGAAATAACGTTGTGGTATATCTATTTTTATAAAAAAACAGGCCAAAAGGCCTGTTTTTTTACAACATTGTTTTATCGTCCAAAAATTGTTTCAATTCTTCTATCGACATCCTGGTCTGCACCATTGTATCCCTGTCTCTTACGGTTACCGAATTGTCTTCAATCGTATCAAAATCTACAGTTATGCAATAAGGCGTTCCTATTTCGTCATGCCTCCTGTATCTCTTGCCTATGCTTCCCGACACATCATAGTCTACATTATGATATTTTGAAAGTTCGGCAAATATCCTTTCTGCTTCTTCGCTCAATTTTTTTGAAAGTGGGAATATTGCAGCTTTGAACGGAGACAGGAATGGATGCAGTTTCAGTACAACACGTTCGCTTCCGTCTTCCAATTTTTCCTCGTTGTACGCATCCAAAAGGAAGGCCAAAGCAACGCGGTCGGCTCCCAATGAAGGCTCTATACAGTATGGAATGTATTTTTCATTTGTGATCGGATCCTGATACCTCATGTCGACACCAGAATGCTCTATATGCTGCTTTAGATCATAATCTGTCCTGTCGGCAATGCCCCAAAGCTCTCCCCACCCGAACGGGAACTTGTATTCAAAATCCGTAGTGGCGTTGCTGTAATGTGACAACTCTTCTTTCTCATGGTCTCTGAGCCTTATGTTGTCCATATCCATCCCAAGAATCTCGAGCCAATTTTTACAGTAGTCCTTCCAATAATCAAACCATTTCAAATCTTCCCCTGGTGCGCAAAAGAATTCAAGCTCCATCTGTTCGAATTCCCTTGTTCTGAACGTATAGTTGCCTGGTGTTATTTCATTTCTGAACGACTTTCCTATCTGTCCTATACCAAACGGTATTTTTTTTCTTGAACTTCTTTGAATGCTTTTGAAATTAACAAAAATGCCTTGCGCGGTTTCCGGGCGAAGATATATTTCGGCCATTGAATCCTCGACAACTCCCTGAAATGTCTTGAACATAAGATTGAATTGACGGATTTCCGTGAAATCGCTGCTTCCGCATTCAGGACACTTGACACCCTCGTCCCGAACAAAATCCTCCATTTTATTTTTTCCCCATCCATCAACAATTACAGGCTCTTTTCCTGTTTCTGCAATATGGTCCTCTATGAGCTTGTCCGCCCTAAATCTTGATTTGCAATTCTTGCAATCCATAAGCGGATCGTTGAACCCTCCGACATGTCCCGAAGCGACCCAGGTCTGTGGATTCATAAGTATCGCCGCATCAACACCCACATTGTATGGCGACTCTTGAATAAATTTCTTCCACCAAGCTTTTTTGACATTGTTTTTGAATTCAACCCCCAGCGGTCCATAATCCCATGTGTTGGCCAATCCACCGTAAATATCCGATCCTGGGAATATAAATCCCCTTGACTTTGATAAAGCCACAAGTTTTTCCATTTTGCTTTTTTCTTTTTTAGCCATTTTCTCCTCCTTAAAAAATAAAAAACTCCCGTCCCTTGCTCTTGGCAAGGGACGAAAGTAATTCCGCGGTTCCACCCTTTTTGGCATAATATGCCCACTTCTTTAAAAGTGCTCGAAAGCGCCATCCTTCAACTGTGAATACCGGTTTTCAGCACCACCGGCTCTCTTTTATTCTTTCATATAGGATCTCTTCTTCATCGCACACGCTATTCATTTAGATGAATCTTACCACAATCAAAAGATTTTGTAAATATATTTTCCTGCAACTCTACTCTTTTTCGTCATCTGTTTTCTTGGTTATTTTCTCTTTTGCTTCAGTTGCCTTTTCTTTTACTTCCGTTGCTCTATCAACAGCTTTACCCCTTACTTCGGCTGCTTTGTCCGCAGCCTTTTCTTTTGCTTCACTCGCTTTTTCTTTTGCTTCAGCGGCCTTCTCTTTTGCCGATTCGCCGAATTCTTCAGCCATTTCCATGACCTTTTCCATCTTTTCTTCAGTCACGTCGTTTACATCGATTATCTCTCCGCCTTCTTTTTGGATTTCTATCTTGCAACCGGTTGCCAGAGACACAATTATTGCCGCTACTGTGGCGGGCGCAAATACAATCGCTCCGACAGCTCCCGCAGTAACCGGTATGTCAAGTATCAAGCGATCTTCTTTTTTAAGCATTATCCTTGTTACATTTCCTTTTTTGACCAATTCCTTCAGTTTGTCGACTACTTCATTTCCCTTTTCTTTTGCTGTATTGCAAGTTTTTTTCTTTCTTCCTTCCTCCACCTTTATTATCGCTTCGAGAACATCTCCCTCAGCCGCTTCAAGCGCTTCTTTGGCTTCCTTATAGGTAGCCCCGGTCCTTTGTATTACCTCGTCCACATTTTCAATCGTAAATGACATTTTAAAGCCTCCTTTATTGAATTGTTTTTAGGAATTCCAGACTCTTGAAAGATTTTATATCCATATGGTACTTTATATAAAGTTCGAATATTTTATCCAAGTGCCTGACCATCCCTGCATTGATTTTAGTTCGGCAAATTACATCAACATCTTTTTCATTCAAGTATCTGATTAAATGTATAAACTGCTTGCTTACAGCGATGCCTCCTTGCTTCTTCCTCTCATCAACACAGCCCTTGCAAATTACTCCTCCGTCCTCAATGCTGAAAACAGTCAAGGACTCTATACTATTTATTCCACATTTGAGGCACTTTGAAACTTCCGGTTTCAATCCCGAAAAGTTTAACAGTTTTATTTCGTATGCAAGCTTGATTTTATCCAAATCGCAACCTTCTTGATTCATTATTTCCAATACTTGCACCGTAAGGTAGAACAGTCTGTTGTTCGTCATGCCCTCATGTATGGAATATCTGCAAAGTTCTAAAAAATACGAGGCATAAGACAATTTTTTGAGATCCTCCCTGATTGAATAATTTGACTCAATTATTTCAGCAGAGGAAATGCTGTATATGTCAGGTTTCCCTCTTAATACAAATTCTCCGTATATGAAAGGATGCGCAACTGATGAAATCATTGTCTTTGACTTTCTGGCGCCCCTTGCATATGCACTGATTTTGCCGAGTTTTTTGGAAAACAGCGTCAATATTGCATCCGAATCGTTGTAAAATGTTTTTCTAAGAACGATTGCTTCTGTTTTTATATACATTTCAGCCTCATCTTTTAAAATAGGTTAAATTGGCTCATCAGGATTGTTGTCAAAGTAAAGTATATTGAAATTCCGGTGATGTCTATAGTAGTTGAAATGAATGGTGCTGATGCCACTGCCGGATCCACTCCAACTCTTTTGAATATCAATGGAACGAGAGTTCCGATTGTCGCGGCAGTAATCATGTTTGCCCACATCGCAACTCCTACAATCAAGCTCAGGACCATCTCTCCGTTTAAAACAAATGTCATGAAAGCTACAAGAATACTGCATATCAAGCCTACCGAAAATCCAACCGAGAATTCATGCAATACTATCTTTAAAACTTCCTTGCTGTCTATTTGACCCGTTGCTATTCCCCTTACGGTAAGAGTAGAGGATTGGGTTCCTACATTCCCCCCCATACCGGCAAGCAATGGTATGAAATATGCTATTGTCGTATTGCTGTTAAGCGTAGCTTCAAAACCCCCGATTATTTTCGCCGACAGCAATCCACCAAAAACAGTTACTACAAGCCACGGCAATCTTGAACTGACAGATGCACCTATCCTTTTTTGGAATGAGTCCTCCATCTTGTATTCGCCTTCAGTCGTCCCGGCAAACTTGTATATATCCTCAGTCGCTTCTTCCTCTATGACGTCAATTATGTCGTCGACTGTGATTATTCCTTTTATTATTCCGTTGTTTTCAACAACGGGAATGGCAATCAGGTTGTATTTGGCAACCATTCTGGCTACTTCTTCCTGGTCGGTTCCGACATTTACCTGGATTACCTGCTCCTTCATTATCTCTTCAACAATTTTATTAGCTTTGGTAACAATCAATTCTCTGAGTGAAAGTACTCCAACCAAACGTTCCATATGGTCTACAACATATACGTAGTAAACCGTTTCCGCTTCGGATGCCTGCACCCTTACTTCTTCAATCGCCTGATAAACTGTAATGTCCTTTTTTACCGTTATATAATCCTTTGTCATGATACCGCCGGCGGTATCTTCGTCATAAATAAGCAATTCCTTGATTTCGGATGCCTCTTCACGATCAAGTAGTGAAAGAAGTTCCTTTTGTTTGCCATCGTCAAGTGAAGCAATAAGGTCAACTACATCGTCCTGACCCATTTCCTCAAGAATCATACGCTTTTGGTCTTTAGTGAATGCGCTTAATAAATTTATGAAAACGGGAGTCTCGACTTCTTCGAAAACATCACTTATTTTATCCCATGACAAAACGCTTATGAGTTTTTTGCGATTCTCCTCTTCAAGATCCATTATTATTTCAACTATATCAGCTGAATGCATGTCTTCCAGATATTCGTTCAATTCAACAAACTTGTTTTGATCCAATTGCTCAGTGATTTTGATTATTTCCATTTCCAATGTATCGTCCAATTGCTTCACCCCCTTTATCTGTATCCGAATTGATTAAGCAAACTGTCCCTGTCTCTCCACTCTTCCTTTATCTTGACCCATATTTCAAGGAAAACCTTGTTTCCCAATAAATTTTCAATTTCCTTTCGGGCTTCTATTCCAACCCTTTTTAGAACTTTGCCGTTCTTTCCAATTATTATCCCTTTATGGGATTTTTTTTCACAATATATCGTCGCATATACATCTGTTATTTCCGCATCTTTTCTTTTCTCCATTTTTTCAATTCCGACAGCGATTCCGTGTGGAACTTCATCATAAAGTATATTGAGCAATTTTTCTCTTATTATCTCAGATACAAGAAATCTCTCTGGTTGGTCTGTAATCATATCTTCGGGAAAATACTTTGGCCCTTCCATCATGTAAGATCCGATTGCATCTGTCAGTTGCTTTAGATTCATTTGATTTTTTGCCGATATTCCTATTATTCCGTCGAAAATATCCATCTTCCCATATTTCTCATGAAGCTTTTTAAATTCCTGTGGAGTTATCAGGTCAAGCTTGTTTACTACAAGCAGGCACGGTGTTTTTACATCTTTGAGGGATTCAATTATATGCATGTCACCCGGACCGATGCTTTTTGAATTGTCCACCATCAGTAGGATCAAATCCACTTCATTGTATGTCGTCTTGGCAGATCGAACCATGAATTCTCCCAATTTATTTTTGGGCTTATGAATTCCCGGAGTGTCTATGAAGACTATTTGCTTTTCTTCATCAGTATAAACCGCACTTATTCTGTTTCTTGTCGTTTGTGGCTTGTTTGATATTATTGCGACTTTTTCTCCTACCAAAGCATTTACCAAGGTAGATTTGCCCACATTAGGGCGGCCGATTATCGTCACAAATCCAGATTTGAATTTTGGAGCTTCCATAACTATAAGTCCTCCCTTGTAAATCCAAAAGGCAACAATTCTTCTATTTCAAATATTTTATAATTCTCAGGTGCCTTTGCAACAATAATTTTTATATGTTTGCCGAATTCAATAATGAATTGTCTGCATATTCCGCAAGGATAAGTATATGAACCTTTTTTCCCTACAACGGCTAAAGCAGTAAAATTCCTGTGGCCATTGCTGATTGCCTTTACAAGTGCAGTGCGTTCGGCACAAATCGTCGCTCCGTAAGACGCGTTTTCAATATTGCAGCCTGTGAAAACTTTACCGTCATCTGTAAGTACCGCCGCACCCACCTTGAAGTCCGAATATGGCGTATATGCATCTTCTCTCGCCTCTATAGCCATTTCAATCAATCTTTTGCATTCGTTTCGGTCCAATTAACACACTCCCTTCAACTGTTGATTTTAATTTCCAAGTTCATTGGTGTAATTACAATCCATGTGTTCCCGGGATTCAACAACAGTTCTTCCCCGTTCATAGTATAGACGGTTTTAGCCCTCCTGTCTTGTTTTTCCCATTCAATGTCGATTTTCTTTCCCGATGTTATATAATAACCGGATCCTTTGCCAACTGTTTTAATATCAAGCCTGCCCTCGCCATCAATAACCTTTGTATTCATTTTCAAAACAATTATGTTCTTCGCTAGAACAGGTTCCGAACTGAACTCCTCAAGCTGCGGAACACCTTTGACAATCCTCTCATACAATTCATCCTCCTCGTTGTATACGAACGAAGGATTGTAGTACCTGCTGAACCCGAAACTTATGCTTTCAAGATTTTCAGCATAAGCAAATGGTTGATTTTCTTCACTGAAAGATGCAAATCCAATGTCAAAATCCGTTCTGTAGCCGCTCCTGTCCGCTGCGGCCCGCAGCGCCTTGGTGCTTGTGTACATGTTGTGGGGTATCTTTTTATGGTTTACCCTCCAAAATGTGTCCTTCCCTCTGTTCATTCCATCTATGTCAGCCATATTGAAATCATCAATGTCGGAAAGTGCTGCCAAACTGCCTCCTACATGCACATATAGGGCGTCAAATTCCAAAGCTTTGTCGATGAAATAAGGTCGGGCGCTTCTGACAGGTCCGATTGAGTTCATATCCACTTCTTGAAGAATAGCCATATATCGGGTTATATTGCCTTCTGCGAGGATTTCAAAAACAATTTCAGCTTTTGACAATCCCGATTGCGGACGCGCTCCTATGTGGTTGTCGAGCATGACAGCTATAGGGCGCTTTCCCAAAACCTCTTCTTCTACTTGCAAACCAGTCAAAACCGAACGAAAAAGAGGCTCCGGTTCTGGTTCCTGAATCGGTTTTTCGTCCGCCGGCTCTTCTATCACAACCTCTTCCGGCGACACTTCAACTGCATCCTCGGGATCTGGTGTTTCATCTTTGACACAAGACGATGCAATCGCTATGATCATGCACATCAACAATAAAATGTTCAGTTTCCCTTTCAAAGCGTTCACCCCTCTATCTCTATATACCCATGCGCTTCATTATTTTCTTTTCTTTTTCTCGCATTATCATTTTTTCATTTTCTTTCATATGGTCATATCCAAGCAAATGCAGTGTGCTGTGCACCGTGAGATATGAAACTTCCCGTTCTGTACCGTGCTCAAATTCTTTCCCTTGCGACTTGGCTTTTTCAAGTGATATTACTATATCTCCAAGAATCACAGGCCGTTCCGACTCCATCTCTTCCATTATTTCTTCCATGCTGTCATACATTGGAAAAGACAACACATCTGTTTCTTTGTCGACATTCCTGTGTTCTCTGTTCAATACTCTTATGGCCTCATTGTCAACCATGAGCACATCCACTTCATCAATAAAATCCAACCCTTCAAATTCAAGAGTTTCTTTGATTGAAATCCTTATCAACTTTTCTAAATCTTCACCGCAAACTATTTTTTCCTGGCTGTTTTCTATTGACACATCCAACACAATATCACCTGCTTTTTTTGTATTCCATTCGTTTTTCGTACTTGTCATAGGCTTTTATTATCTTTTGAACCAATTTATGCCTTACAACATCCCTGCCTGTAAGGTTGACAAAGCCGATTCCAGGTATTTCTCCAAGAATCTCCGATGCCTGCTTCAGACCCGAAGCCTTCCCCTTTGGTAAATCTATTTGGGTAATGTCTCCAGTAACAATGGTCTTTGAACTGAATCCTATCCTCGTAAGGAACATTTTCATTTGCGCCTGCGTAGTATTTTGAGCTTCATCCAATATTATGAATGAATCATCCAATGTTCTGCCACGCATGTAAGCAAGCGGAGCCACTTCAATCAAACCTCTTTCCTTGTATTTCAAATACGTCTCACTTCCCAGAATATCATACAGAGCATCGTACAAGGGTCTCAAGTATGGATCTATCTTCATTTGCAGATCGCCCGGGAGAAACCCCAAACTCTCTCCAGCTTCAACAGCCGGTCTTGTCAATATGATTCTGCTGACCCTCTTATTTTTAAAAGAATGTACAGCCATTGCGACAGCCAAGTAGGTCTTTCCTGTACCTGCCGGGCCAATGCTGAAAACTATGTCGTTTTTGTTTACTTCGTCTATATATTTCTTTTGTCCCAATGTTTTCGGTTTTATAAATTTGCCTCTGTTTGTGACACAAATAATATCTTCAGAAAGATTCGACAATGTGATGTTCTCATCGTCTCTTATAAGGTTAAGGGCATAATTTATCTTCTGCCTGTCGACGATTTCACCCTTTTCTATCAATTCAATCAATGTATTGAGCAGCTTGAAGGCCGTATCGGATTTTTGCTCATCATCGCTGTTCACTATGATTTCATCGTTTCTAAGGGTAATCTCCGTACCGGTCAATGTTTCGATTTCTTTTATGTTATTATCCAAATCCCCAAAAAGCTGGGCCTGAAATTTCCCATTTTCCAATTGTATGTTTCTAATGTATCCTCTTTCCAAACCAATCCCCGCCTTCTTTAAGTCTTACATTTCATTATATAATAATATCATCGTTTTTTATATATCGATATTTCCTTAAAAAATAAATAGACTCCCAAGGGAGTCTATTTTGTTACACTATGACAACAGGGCTTTGACAATATCCGATGCCGTCTTACCATCTGCCTTGCCTTTTATTATGGGCCTTACAGCACCCATAACCTTGCCCATGTCTTTCATGGATTCAGCCTTCAGCTCGGTTATGGCATTTCCAATGATTTCCTTCAACTCTTCGTCGGTGAGCTGCTCAGGAAGATACTTCATAAGAACTTCCATCTCTGCTTCAGCTTCCTGAACCAAATCTTCTCTGCCTCCTTTTCTAAAATCAAGGATTGCAGATTTTTTTTGCTTTATCTGCTTGGAGATAAGATCGATTATGCCATCCTCTGTTATTTCTTTTCGTTTGTCAACCTCGAAGCGTTTTATATCAGCTCTCAACAGAGTGATTGTCGCTTTTCGGAGTCGATCTTTCTCTTTCATGGCAGTTTTCATATCGTCCATGAGTTGCTTTTTCAGTGACACAAATGTACACCTTCTTTATTATTTCTTTTTCTTTCTTCTTGCTGCT
>Ga0102938_10002721_pt1 | contig 13299 bp, 12 predicted proteins | sample SalPonR2_B_D2_MG_FD_84516 | JGI IMG/M metagenome (GOLD analysis project Ga0102938, IMG submission 84516) | Salt pond soil microbial communities from South San Francisco under conditions of wetland restoration - Salt Pond MetaG R2_B_D2_MG | ecosystem: Environmental > Aquatic > Marine >... | reverse complement strand
CACCTTTTACACTTTCCACAGAATTCTCAAAAGCATTGACTTCAGCATGATTTTCTCCGTATTTTTGGTGGTATCCTTCGCCGATTATTTTCCCGTTTTTTACTATTACAGCTCCTACTAGAGGATTGGGGTTTGTGTATCCTTCGCCTAATTTAGCAAGTTCTAATGCTCTTTTCATATATTTTTCTTCCAATATTTCACATCCTTTTGTTCAAATAAAAAAACCTGAAGGAAATTCCTTCAGGTTGTGTTTGTAAACTAATAGTATAAACTTTATAAAAAAGATATATACTTTTTTGATCCTTCTCCCATCCAGACTTTACTGTCGGTACTGGAATCTAACCAGTTCAACCTGTTAAGGTTCGCGGACTATACCGCCGGTCGGGAATTTCACCCTGCCCTGAAGAAACTATTTAATTGAATATAAGATAACATTTTCATAGGTTATTGTCAAATATATTTTTTTGATATTCATTGTTGTTTTTTGTGTTTATTATATTTTTATGAGTGTTATTTTAATTGTTTAGGTAAACAAATATGTTTAATTCAATTAATTTTCTTTATATATAATTTTGGTGTATAATTAGACATAAATTATTTGGAGGCGAAAATACTATGCTTTTAATGAAAGGCGACGAACTTAGTAAAAAATTAAAGAACTTAGTAGAAAAATATAGAGAAAACTTAAAGGAATATATATTTGATTTATATTTTAAAGAAAAATATGAGGATTTAAGATCGGAAATAGAATTAGTTAGATCTCTTAAGCCAGATAGTGAAATGAAGCTTAATGAAATAAAGGAAGAGAATATTCGGTTAACAAGTCATGTTGAAGCTGATATCGAGGAAAAAGATTTAGGAGAGATTGCAGTAGAGTTGGAAAAAATTGTAGAGAATAAGAAAGATATGGAAGGATTCGAGTATTTGCTTAGAAGGCATTATGTAAAAAGCAATATGTCTCAGGTGGAACTGGCAAATAAGTCAAGTGTTGAACTTACAACATTAAATAAAATTTTAAATAATAGAAGAGATGTTGAGACTATAAGCAAGGACTATATTATAAAGCTATGCCTGGGATTAAGACTCAATATGAGGGAATGCCAGGAGCTTCTTATGTCTGCTGGATATGTTTTGTTGGGTATTAGTGAAAGAGAACTTTTCATTAGAGCTGCTATTGAAGAAAAATTGAATATTACAGAGACTAATTTAGTATTAGATTATAATGGTATGAAATTACTGTGATAGATATTGATTTTCTTGAAATAAATAAGTTTTTAAAATTATGGTTTGAATAATAAAAATGAAGGAGAGAATAAAATGAAATTAAACACTAAATTATTTAAAGAAATGACCCAGGTAGTTGGATTATCTGGTGGAGAAGAAAAAATACGAAAACTGATTGAAGAAGACATCAAAGACTATGTTGACGAAATATATGTAGATGTACTTGGAAATCTCATAGGTCATAAAAAAGGCAAGGGAAAAAGTATAATGCTTGCAGGCCATATGGATCAAATAGGTTTTATGGTAAATGATATAAGAGACGATGGATTTGTAAAGTTTTCTGCTATTGGAGGCCTTAGAACTGTAACTTTATTAAGTCAGAGGGTTGTATTTGAAAATGGAACTGTAGGAGTAATAATAGCAGATGCTAGCTTTGATAAGTCAGGTGAAGCTTCAAAATTAAAGGTAGAAGATTTATTTATTGATATTGGCTGTACCAGCAAGGAAGAGGCAGAGAAAAAAGTCTCTATAGGAGATTTTGGAACTTACGACTCGCCATATTATGAAGATGATAATAATATCATAAGCAAGGCTATAGATGATAGGGTAGGGTGCTTTATTTTAGCTGAAGTGGCCAAGGCTAAAGTAGAAACAGATATGGATGTTTACTATGTTTTTACATCCCAGGAAGAAGTAGGGTTAAGAGGAGCAAGGACTTCAGCTTTTAGAATCAATCCAGATATGGCCATAGCAGTCGATATTACACTCTCAGGCGATTCGCCAGGAGTAAAAAATTGTAATGTTAATATAGGGGAAGGAACAGCAATTAAACTACTAGATAAATCAATGGTGACTTCAAGAGAAATGAAAAAACTTATGACAGAGACTGCAGAGGACAGAGGTATTAATTATCAGTATGAAATACTTACTGCGGGTGGTACTGATGCTGGAGCTATACACCTATCTAGGGAAGGAGTATTGTCAGGAACTATTTCTATACCTACAAGAAATGGTCATACAGCAAATGAGTTAATAAGAAAATCAGATCTTGAAGATTCGATTGAATTATTAAAGGGGATTTTAAGTAAATAAAGTGAAAGGTGTTCTCAGGAGTGCCTTTTATTATTAAAAATATTTTTGTATTTTTAACTTTTTGTGTTAAAATATGACCAATATAAAAAAGGTGATGTATATTAATATGAAAAAATATGATAACTTATTAGATTTTAATGAAATAGCAAACAGTCTACATGATGCTATTTTTATAGCTTCAGGTGATGGAACTGCTTTATTTGTCAACGAAGCATATATTAGGATTACAGGAATAAAACCGGAAGAAATTATAGGAAAAAAAGTACAGGACTTTGAAGGAAATTTATTTGAGAATGCAGTTACTCCCCAAGTACTGAAACATAAAAAAGCTATAAACTCTATCGGAAAGAGTCTAAAAACAGGTAAGAAATTTTTAGTTTCAGGAATTCCTATTTTTGATGAAGCTGGAGATATAAAATTAATAGTAGTAAATGATAGAGAACTTGGAGAATTAAATAAAATACAAAAGGAACTTGATAAAACAAAAGAGAAACTTGCAGTAACAAAAAGAGATAAAATATTAAGCGATTTAGAGATAAAACACTTAAGGAAATCCTTGGTTTCTAAGCATAACTTGATAGGGAGTAGTTTCAATACTCAAAATTTAAAAAGTAAAATAGATCAACTCTCCCATACAAATGTAAATGTTTTGATTACAGGTGAAACAGGAGTAGGTAAGGAAGTTGTAGCAAATGAAATTTTCTATACAAGTAAGAGAAAAGATAAACCATATATAAAGATAAACTGTGCGGCTATACCTGAGAACTTAATTGAGTCTGAACTTTTTGGTCATGAAAAGGGTGCCTTTACTGGAGCCGAGAAGAAAAAAATTGGTTTTTTAGAATTGGCAGATGGTGGTACGGTACTGTTGGATGAAATAGGAGAGATGCCTCTGAATATTCAACCAAAGCTACTTAGAGTAATACAGCATAAAGAAATATCAAGGGTTGGAGGGACAGAACCTATTAATATAAATATAAGAATAATAGCGGCGACAAATAAAGATTTAAAAAAATTATCCGATGAAGGTAAATTTAGACAGGATTTATATTATAGATTAAATGTAGTACCTATATATATAGAACCCTTAAGGAATAGAATTGATGATCTTGAAGAATTAGCTGGATTTTTTATTAATAGATATAACAAGAAGTATAATGTGAATAAAGAATTGAATGAAAAATCAATAAAATTGTTAGGAAAATATCATTGGCCAGGTAATGTTAGGGAATTAGAGAATTTATTAGAAAGACTGGTAGTAATGACTAAAAGCCACGAAATAAAAGAAAAAGATGTCGAAAAGGTTATAGTTTTCGAAGATAATAAGAGAACCTTTAAGTCCCTTGATATCAAGGAAGAAACAAAAAAACTTGAAATAGAAATTTTGAAAAAAGCGAAAGAAAAATATAATACTACAAGAGAAATGGCAGAAGCTATTGGAATAGATCAATCAAATGTAGTAAGAAAAATGAAAAAATACAATCTCTAAATATGCGAAAATGCATTAAGATGCGAAACCGCATTATATATTAAAGAAAACGTATACAGTAAGGTATACGTTTTCTTTTGGGAAAATAGATGCGAAACCGCATAGGTAAATATTTAACAACCCTTAAAAATAGCCGTTTTACTCTTGGCACATACTTTGCATATATTATATGTCAAGGAGGTGAAGTAATGATAAAAAACATTACAGTAATTGGTGGAGGTACTATGGGACACGGAATAGCAGAGTGTTTCGCAATCCACGGATATGAAGTTAACTTACTAGAAATCAATAAAGAGCTCAGAGAAAAAGTTAAAGAAAATATTTTAACAGAACTAAAAATTTTGGCAGAAGAAGAGGTCATTCAAGAAGAACAAATAGATTCAATTTTGAATAGAATTAACCTCTATGAAGATTTAGAAGAAGCAGCAAAATATGCAGACTATGTAGTAGAAGCTATCGTAGAAGACATAAAGATCAAACAGGAATTATTCAAAAATCTTGATCAAATTTGTCCTGAACATACGATTCTTACTAGTAACACTTCAAGTTTGAAAATTTCTGACATTAACAAACATACATCAGATGATAGAAAGACTAAAACTATGGTTACTCACTGGTATAATCCAGGACACATAATGCCTATTGCTGAACTTACGTACTTTGGAGATACTAGCCAAGAAACCTTTAGTAAGGTTAAAGAACTTTACGAATCAATTAATAAGGTTGTTGTAAAAGTTGACAAAGATATTCCAGGATTGATAGCTAATAGAATTCAGCAAGGTGTGGCAAGGGAAGTTTTCTCCCTTATACAAATGGGTGCAGCTTCACCAGAAGACATCGATAAGGCATTAAAATTTGGACCTGCTTTCAGGTATTGTAGTACCGGTCAATTAGAAATAGCAGATTTTGGAGGACTAGATATATGGGCTATTGTAGGAGATAATCTGCTTTCGGTAATGGATAATTCAAGAGAAGCTAATCCTATACTAAAGAAGAAGGTTAAAGAAGGTAAGCTTGGGTTAAAAACTGTAGAAGGATTTTTTCGATATAGTGAAGATGAGAAAGAATCAATAAAAAGAGAATATACAAAAAAACTTATTACACAATTAAAGGTATCGAAAAATTATATATAAAATGTTAGTCTAGAGCTATGAAAAAATATAAGATATACATTTATTAGTTAAGTTCAATAATAGAAATTTCAAATAAGTTTTAGATTATATAATTGAAATATTCTGTTAAAATAATAAATAATAAATCAAAAGTGTTGAAAAATACTACTTGATTTAAAGAGGAGGTATAAAATGATTAAACGTTCTTTAGAAGAATTGAAAACTTATGAAGCACCTGGACATTTTGATATGTGTGCTATGAAAATTCATGGCAAAGAAGAAACTGGTGCTGAAAAATTTTGGGTGGGAGTATCTACATTTCTACCTGGAGGTGGAGCAGAGTATGCCTATGAAGATAATCCACTTGAAAAGGTATACTATATACTAGAAGGAGAAATGACTGTAAAAGATAAGAATCACAAAGAATATGTTTTACGTAAGGATGATTCTATATCTTTTAAACCTAATGAAGGAAGATATTTGAAAAATGAAAGTAATTTACCTGCTAGGATGTTAGTTGTTATAAATTACCCAGAAAGGAAGTAAAAAATGATAAATGTTCAAAAAGACTTTGTAGAGAATCTTTTCTCAATAAAAAATAAAGTTGCAGTAGTGACAGGTGCAACTGGGGCTCTTGGTGGAGCTATAGCTCTAGCATATTCTATGGCTGGTGCAGACGTTGTTATTACAGGTAGAAATAAGGATAAATTAGCATCTGTAGAAAAACAAATTAAAGAAGAAGGTGGCAATGTAAAATCATTTGTTGCGGACCCAGTATCTACATCAGATGTAGAAAAATTAATTAAATTTGCAGTTAAAACCTTTGGAAGAATAGATATATTAGCCATTGCACATGGTTACAATAAGCCACAGAGCATATTGGAACAATCAGTAGAAAATTGGCAATATATAATGGATGCAGACTTAAAAAGTGTCTATGTAGTAAGTAAGGCCGTTGCAGAACAAATGGCTGAACAAGAAGATGGTGGAAAGATGGTTATAGTATCAAGTGCTCGTTCTAAGATGGGAATGGCTGGTTATACAGGCTATTGTGCATCTAAAGGTGCTTGTGACTTAATGGTACAATCAATGGCTGGAGATTTAACAGCCGAGTATGGAATTAATGTTAACACAATTAATCCAACTGTATTCCGTTCTGATTTAACAGAGTGGATGTTTGATCCAGACTCTGAAGTATATAAGAATTTTTTGAAACGCTTACCAATAGGACGTTTAGGAGAACCCTATGATTTTGTAGGGCTTGCTATTTTCTTAGCATCACCAGCTTCAGACTTTTTAACTGGTGGTAACTATGATGCAACAGGCGGATATTGGGCAAACTAATAATATTTAAAAGGAGAGATTACTATGTCAAAAGTATTTATTGATTTAACACACCCATTTAGTGCGGAAATTCCGCGATGGCCATATTTTGATAAACCGGTTATTGATAATCCACATACTATTGCAAAGGGTGGTGTACTTACACAAAAGATTACAGCAACAATGCATACAGGAACTCACTGTGATGCGCCTAGACACGTTATGGAGTATGAATTTAATGGAAAACGTGCTAGATATACCCATGAAATGGATGTGGATGCCTACACAGGAGAAGGTATTTGTCTACCAATAGAAATAGAACCATGGGGATTAATTAAACCAGAACATTTAGAAGCTGCTTGTAAAAAAGTTGGTATAAAACCAGAGGAATTAAAGGGAATGGTTGTATGTTTAAATACTGGTATGCATCGATTATTTGATGATTCTAAATCCTACTACCATTATTCAGTGGGAACGGGTGTTGAAGCTGGAAAATGGTTTGTAAAACACAAGGTAAAATGTGTTGCTATGGATTCGCAAGCTTTAGATCATCCACTGCACACAGCAATGGGAAATAATGGAATGACTCGTATGAATCTTCTAGGATCTACAGGAAGACCTTTAACTGAAGAATATAAGGAACTTTTTGGAGAAGAAGCATATGCTGAATTTGATAAGGAAGAATACATTAGAATTCATGGTAAAGATGCTTATGAGGAAACATACGGTCAATTAGAAGATTATGGTAACTGGGGAACTTGGGAACCTTGCCATAAGTTATTATTAGGAAATGGAATTGTAGGAGTAGAAAATCTTGGTGGGGACTTAGATAAGATAAATGGTAAAAAATTTAGATTTTACTGTTTCCCACTACGTTGGTATATGGGAGATGGATCAATGGCTAGATGTGTTGCTGAAATCGAAGAAATTGAATTAAATGATGTACCAAGTAGAACCTATGAGTATGGTGGAACTGGTTATGCTGACTCTGAAGGTAATGGTGATAGTGGAATAGCTTATATGCAACGCTTATTTAAAAGAAACAAATAAACTTTATTGGCTTTTATAAGAAAAAAATAAGAGAAGTTTAACTTATTTTCATAGTAATAAATGGTAGGTTAAACTTTTCTTAAAAAATTTGAGGTGTAATATGAAAAATGTAAAAGAAAATATTTATCAAAATAAATATCAAGTACCAGATGGAAATAGGAATTCAATGGTAAATTTTGGATTTAAAGGTTGGTTTATAATTTTTTATTGTATGGCAATATTCTTTTTTTATGTAGGAATGGTAAACGATGGCTCAAATATTACTTCACCTGCTGTAGCAGCAAAATTAGGTGTTAATAATGGTGTAGTTATGAGTATGAACTCCTTAGCAGGAATTATTGGAATCTTATTTTTCATTGCAATAGGGAAAATAAATACTAAATTTGGATCAAGGAAGACTTCGGGAGTTTTATTAATTATATCGGGACTATCATATATTGTTATAGGGAGAGTTAATTCTTTATTAGTTTATACTATATCAATGTCCTTTGTAGTTGGTACAATAATGTCTGCAGGATATATATCAGGAGGGAATTTAGTAGCTCAGTGGTTTCCTAAAAAGAAAGGTATTGTAATGGGATATACTACTATGGGACTTAATCTAGCATCTGCTTTTTATGTTCCACTAATAGCTTTTTTATTAGGGAATTTTGGTTTGGAAGTAGGAATAATACCTATAGGTTTGGGAGTAATATTTTTAGGGATAATAGGATTTATTTATGTCAGAGATACTCCTCAAGAATACGGCTTAAACCCAGATAATGTTGCTGACTTTGTTTATAAAAATGAATATGACCTAGAAGATCCAAAAGAATCTGATAGGTGGACAACTAAGTCATTGCTAAAAACAAAGGAACTATGGATGGCAGCTTTTGCAACAGGGATTTTTCAAATATGTTCTGTTGGTGTTATGAGCCAACTTGTACTAAGAAATATGGAATTGGGATTTGAACAAAACCAAGCAATTTTAATTATGACAGTTCTAGCTTTAGTAGGCGTAGGTGGATCTTGGTTAATTGGTTTATTTGACCAGAAGCTTGGAACAAAGAGAACTATGATAGGGTTTGCTCTTTGGTATGCTTTAGCATTATTTTGCAACTATACAAATATTTCATACCTTATATATCTATCTTTATTTATGATTGCAATAGGAATTGGTGGATCTGCAAACTTTATGACATCTTTACCTGCTGCAATATACGGAAGACATGGATTTGCCAAGGTTAACTCTGTTATATTTCCTATCCAGGGAGCTATAACTGCAATGTGTTTCTTAATTAATGGTGTAGTCCAAATATTTACTGGTGGTGAAATACGTAATGCTTACTTAGCATTCGCAATTCTAGCATTACTTAATATTTTGATAATTAAAGGTATTGATGAACATAAATATAATCGTGATTTCAAGGTTGAAGAAAATTTATAAAATAATAGAGGAGTGAAAAGATGTCAAAAACAATAATTACAATAGCTCCAACAGGAGCTTGGCCAAAGAAAAAGCAAAATCCAAATGTACCTATTACTCCAGAAGAAATTGCTGAAGATGTTTACGAATGTTATAAAGCAGGAGCTGCAGTAGCTCATCTACACATGAGAGATGAAAATGAAAACGGTACTATGGATAAAGAAAAATTCAAAAAGACTGTTGATTTAATAAGAAAAAAATGTGATATAGTACTTAATCTTACAACTTCAGGAGATCTTGATGCTACTGATGAAACTAGACAAGCTCATCTTAAAGAAATAAAACCAGAACTAGCTTCATACGATGCGGGTTCAATGAACTGGGGAAATAATGCTCTTTTCATAAATCACCCAAACTTCTTAGAAGAACTTGGCAATACTATGAAAGAAAATGGTGTAAAACCCGAGATAGAGGTATTCGATTCGGGAATGTTTTACAATGCTATGTATTATCTAAAAAAAGGTGTATTACAAGAACCTTTGCATTTTCAATTTGTGTTAGGAGCACCGGGTGGTACAGCAGCAACAGTTGAAAACTTAGTATATTTAAAAAGTTTAATTCCTGAAAATTCAACATGGTCGGCTCTGGGGATAGGAGCAGGACATTTACCTATTCTTTACACAACTTTAGCATTAGGTGGACATATAAGAGTAGGAATGGAAGATAATTTAAAATACAATAAAGACGAGCTTGCTACTTCTAACAAGCAGTTTGTTGAAAGAGCAGTAAGAATTATAAAAGAAATGAATAAAGAACCGGCAACCCCGGATGAAGCAAGACAAATATTAGGATTAAAATAATGATAAAAAACATCTCCAGGAAAGGAGATGTTTTTTACTTCATTATTTTTTTAATAAATTTCAATTTACCCTTATATGGAGGATAAATATATCTAATATCAAAGCGTGTTGATTTTTTCATCATGCTTTTTTTGTGGGAGAAGGTTATAAAACTTTCTTTTCCATGATAGGATCCAATACCAGAATTACCTGTGCCTCCAAAGGGAAGGTTAGGAGATGACACATGAGATATAGTATCGTTTATACATCCGCCTCCGAAAGGTATTTGGTCTTCGATTTTTTTTTGAAGATATTTAGCTTCGGTGAACAAATATAGCGCTAAAGGTCTGGGCCTATCGTTGATTATTTTCAGCACATCATTAATATTAGTATAAGTTAGTATTGGAAGAATAGGACCAAATATTTCTCTTTTCATAACATTATCATCCCAAGTAATATCCGTAAGTATTGTAGGAGAAATTTTTAATTTTTCTTCATTTTTTTCTCCACCGAAATAAAGCTTGTTTTCATCTATTATATTGGATAGCCTGTTGAATTCTTTTAGATTAATTATTTTCCCATAGTCGGGGCTATTAAGTGGGTTTTCTCCATAAAAAGATGTAATTTCATTTTTAATATTTTGGAGAAATTTGTCTTTAACTTCTTTGTGAACGTAAATGTAATCTGGAGCTATACAGGTTTGTCCTGAATTATAAAATTTACCCCAAACAATTCTGGAGGCGGCCTTCATAATGTCTGCATCTTTATGTACTATGGTAGGGCTTTTACCGCCTAGTTCAAGAGTTACTGGAGTTAAGTTTTTAGATGCAGCTTCCATTATTATTTTTCCTACTGGAACGCTGCCAGTGAAAAATATATAGTCAAAATCTGAATGTATAAGTTCTGAAACAGCTTCTCTGTTTCCTGTTACTACATCTACATGATCTTTTTTAAAAATTTCACCTATTATTTCTTTGATAATCTCAACAGTATTTGGAGTTTTGTCAGAAGGTTTAAGGATACAAGTATTTCCTGCAGCAATTGCTCCAATTAAAGGTTCCATAATCAATTGAAAAGGATAGTTGAAAGGTCCTATTATAAGTACTGTTCCGTGAGGTTGGTATTTGATATAGCTTTTAGATATAGGCATAAAAATAGGCCTTCTTACTGTTTGGGTTTTTGCCCATTTTCTCATATATTTGATTGTATAATTTAAGCTTTCTAAAACAAAACCAACTTCGGAGGTATAGGCTTCAAAACTTGATTTTCCTAAGTCTTTTCCTAATGCTTCAATAATTTTTTCTTCTTTTTCTTTAATACTTTCTTTTAATTTTATGAGATGAAGCATCCTAAAAGATATGTCTTTTGTTTTGTTGCTGTTAAAAAAATTTTTTTGGTCTTGGATTTTTTTCTTTATCATTTTATCACCTTTTCATATTTTTTAGTTAAAATTTTATAAATCAGTATATTTAGTTTGCAAATTATAATAGGGATATGTTTCGACATATCCCTATTTATTAGAATATAATTAGTATCTAAATTTAGCTATATAAGGCTTATTGCCTGGAATATCCTCATTTGATACTACATAAATATTTCCGTTAGTTTTAAAAGTATGGACAGCTGAGAAGTTTAGAAGTTCTACATTGTTCTTTGTACTTCTTTTATGTAGGTCTACTTCATTCTTTTTTTGATTATATGCACCCCATTGTTGAAATTTGGATGCTAAAATTAAGTTCTCGATTCTTCCATTATATGCAGCAGGTGCTATTTCATCTATTTTATTTGAAGTTTGTTTTGTGCTTTTAATTTCTTCGTAGTTTTCTATAATTTTCCTATAGCTCTCCGTAAAATAGGATTGTAATATTTCCCAAGCTTTTCTGTGTAGTATTTCTTCTCTTAAATCTTCAGGGCTTCCTTCTACACCTTCTTCTATTAAGTTTTTATATTTACTTGCTTTTCTGTAAATAGCTTGAACGTTTTTAACGCCGGCCAGTACTAATGGTATGTTCTTGTTTTTAATGCTATTTATAACTCCGGTATCTACCATCTGGAAAAATCTGTAGACTTGATTTTTTCTATCCTCTGTCTCTATACCGTGCATAATTGTTGTAGAGCCTGATCCAGAATGTCCCGACATTTGCTTTTCAAATACATCGTATTTTAAAGCTTCCGAGAGATTTTTAGGTGTATCATTTAATTCAATTTCTTTTATAGTATATTGGCTGCACTGGTATAATTTGATATTGTTTTGATTTAGTGATAAAAGATAGAACTCTCCATCTCCGGTAAATTGAGATAGTAAAGGGACTATATAAAATTGATTGGAAACCAGAGAAACTTCATTAAATTTAACTGGTACTTTAAAATAATCAAAAAAATCTTCTGTTATAAATATTGCTAGTCCATCTTTTTGATGTTGCCAGAAAGTGGTATCCTCTACTAACTTGTAAGCTGATTCAAGCATTATTTCTATTTTGTTGTCATTAATATTGTTTTCTTTTAAACTATTTTCGGTTTCTTTTAAAAGATTTTTAAGACGAATCCTTCCGTGCATAGCTTCTTTTCCGCCTTTTTCAGTAGGTAAAAAAATTGAGACAGAAATATCTTTGTTTTTCTCGATTAGATTTCTGACGTCATCTTTTGTAATTAAATCCATTATTTAACCTCCTTAAAAAGTTTTACACTCATTTTATTATTACCCAGATAATAAAAGATTAAACGTTAGATAGATATTAATGTTATTTGTATTTTTTCATATATTGTCCAGGTGAGATTCCTTTTAGTTTGCTAAAGGTTCTTATAAAATGTGAGTTATTATTAAAGCCGGCTAATTCTCCTGAGCTTTGAACATTACATCCTTTTCTTAAAAAAGTACAAGACTTTAATATTCTGGTGTTGATTATATATTCTCTTAATGTGAAACCTGTAGATTCTTTAAATATTCTACAAAGATGGTATTTGCTTATATAGAAATTATCGGAAATGCTATCTAACGATAAATCACCTTCAATATTTTTTTCTATGTATTTTATTATTGGATAAACTTTATTGAATTTAAAGTTACTAGTAGAATTTTTATTGGTATTATTATTAAAAAAATTACTAATTATTATGAGTAATTGTACAAAGGCTATATCTTTTAAAATATCAGATCCAAATTTTTCTGGTTCTTTACTTGTGATTTTTTCAATAATCAAAATTGTTTTATTAAGCTGTTTTTCTGATAATTGTATACAAATATCATCTCCACAAAACTTGGATAATAAGTCGCTTTTTTTGCTTGAAATTTCTGAAAGAGTAGATTCAGGGAAATGAATTATATATCTTTTGTATAGATTTTTTTTGTCTACCATGGTTCTATGTAGTGAGGTATTTTTTATAAGTATAAGAGTTCCTCGCTTGATATTGTAGACAGTATTTTCCAAAAAAATACTACCAGAGTTAGTTAAAGATAGAAGAATTTCATAATTTTCATGAAAGTGGTGTTTCTTCATGTTCCAGTCATTATCTTGATTTAATTTGATTTCATAATCTATATTCATAAATATTGTTGTGTGATATATTTTGTCGAGAATATCACACTTTCCTCCATATTAATATAATATATATTATCACATATAGCAATATATGCAAATTTTCAATCAAGAAAACGATAGATATTGCATATATTCGGTTGTATAATTAAATAAATTAGAGCTAATGATAAATAAATAGTAAAAAATAGAGGAGTTGTAATATGAATAATAATATAATTCATTGTAT
>Ga0102938_10002715_pt1 | contig 13343 bp, 7 predicted proteins | sample SalPonR2_B_D2_MG_FD_84516 | JGI IMG/M metagenome (GOLD analysis project Ga0102938, IMG submission 84516) | Salt pond soil microbial communities from South San Francisco under conditions of wetland restoration - Salt Pond MetaG R2_B_D2_MG | ecosystem: Environmental > Aquatic > Marine > Intertidal... | reverse complement strand
GTCCGGTTCGCGCAGTAATACTCTACGTGGCACTGGCCGCAGACGAAGGAACGCATCTCCTGTCGCGTGGCGAGTTCGTTCGGGTTGTAGGGCTCACTGCGGCTACCTTCGCGCCACTGCTGGATGCTTGGCAGGTGCGGCACCTCGCCATCCCCCTCGGCCAGGGCCGCAATGCCCAGCATGAAGCCCGGCCGGGTGATGCGGATCGACATCGTGTCAGGATCGTGGCAGTCGATGCAGGTCACCGGGTGCGCTTCACCCAGCAACACGTGTTCCTCGGGGACGGCCTCGCCGGCAAACTCGCCGGTGAATCCGCCTGGCGGCGCATGGGGAAAAACCGGTTCGTTCTCTCCGGGCGTGCCGTCCGGCGTGGCGTAGAGCATCTCCAGCACGTCGCGGTAAGGCTGACGACTCAACGCCTCGAAACCGCGAATCACGGCTGGCATGTTGAAGTCGGCAGCCAGTTTCTCAGTGCTGACGTCCTCGCCCATGGCCTGCAAGCCAACGCGCCGGTAAAGCACCGTGGTCGAGGCGTGGCAGTGCAGGCAGGCGCCGGCCTGCGGTTTTTGCGTGATGCGTTCCGTGATCCCCTGGTCGTAAAGCATGTAGGCATGGCCGCGCGCTTCACGGTAATCGATGCTGAACGCATAGCCCGCATAGAGACGTTTCAGCCAGGGCGAGGTCTCGAGCTTGCTCTGCGGCAGGGCGCTGCTGCCGCCGTAGAACTCTCCCCCCGAGACCGACTTCCAGCCGTCGAACTGGCGCGGCCAGTTCCGGCCCCATGGCTCAGGATCGGTGGTGATTTCATCGACTTCGACCACGCGCACGAAGGGCTGACGCTCAGCCTGCTTGTGGCCGAACATCGTGATCAGCACATAGGTCACGACGATCGTGGCGGCGATCGCCACGAGGAACACCAGGCCCAGCAGCAAGGTATTCCCTCCCTGGCGATGGCCGGCGCGCCGGCGAGCCGGAGCGCGATTCGTGAACAGTGTTTTCATCATGATCAACCTCGAAACAAGAAACTCGGATCAGCCTCAACGTCGCCCCTGGTGACCGACGTCGGTATGGCAATGCACGCACCATTGCATTTCCCCGCCGCGCTCAGCCGGCAACATCCAGTGAACCAGGTCGCTGTGGCAATGCAGACATGCTCTTTGCGTGACACGCCGGTTCCGCGCCTTGATCTGGATCGGTTCATGGAAATTTCCAGTGGTGAAGGCGAGCGCGTGAAAGAAGCCGTTGTCGGCTTTCGTAAACCATTTGCCGACGAAATCGTGTGGCAGATGGCAGTCGTTGCAGCCAGCGACATCGCGATGGCTCGATTTCACCCAGGAGTCGAAATGATCCTGCATGATGTGGCAGTTGGCGCAGGCGGTCGGATCCTCGGTCAGATAAGCCAGGCCGTCGCCATAGCCCAGCGTGAACACGCCCAGCCCGCCCAGAACGCCGAGCGCGATCGCCACGGCCATGGCGGGCAGATTCCCGCCCCGCATGGCTGCCGGACGCGCCACTATGCTGTCTCCCGAACGTGCAGATGCATACTCAAAACGTAGCAGAGCGAGCGCGCAGCGCCAGCGAGGCGGACACTGCGATGTCTAGCGATCCAGCGTCGTCAGGCCTTCCCGGATCGCATAGCGCGTGAGTTCGACGACGTTATGCAGATCGAGCTTGCGCATGATGTTCCGGCGATGGGTCTCGACGGTCGTCGGCGCAATATGCAGGGTCGCTGCGATCTGCGGCGCGCTCAGCCCCTCCGCGAGTAGCCTGAGGACTTCCCGCTCCCGGGCGCCGAGATGGCGGGAGGCCGGCGCACGGCTGTCGGTCGACTCCCGAATGGCCTGGGCCGCCGCGCTGGCCGCCCGAGGACACAGGTAGGTGCCCCCGCGGCAGACGGCATCCACCGCGCGGCGCAGTTCCGTATACGCGCTTTCCTTGAGCAGGTAGGCGGCGACCCCGGCCCGCAGCATATCCGCGACCAGGCGGGTGTCCACCGACAGGGCGATGACGCGCGTCTCCCGGTGCCGGGCATGGATGCGACGGACGATCTCCCCGCCGCCGAGATCTTTCATATCCACGTCCATGATCACGACTTCCGGCGCCTGCTCGGATGCCAAGCGCACGGTGTCGAGCCCGCTGGCGGCCTCGCCCACCACCTGGATAGAGGCGTCCCGCGCGAGGATCGCGCGCAATCCCTCCCGCACCAGGCCATGGCGGTCCGCGAGCAGGACCTTCGCGCCGGTCACGGGTAATCTGTTCTTCATACCTTGATACTAGGAGAGAAAATCGCCGTTCACCGCGGAACCGCCTGTCATGGCACCCCTTGTTCCGGGGAGTTCGCCTGCCCGCCAGGGGCATGGCGCATTGCGAATTCGCATTGCCGCGGTCGTCCCCGTCTGGATGATTTGAATCGATATGCCAAGTGAATCATCGACGAGCCGGCCAAGCCGGTGAGCTATCGCCATGCCATGCCTTTCGGCGCCGAACTGCTCGCGGGCGGCGGGGTTCGATTCACGCTCTGGGCGCCCGGTGCCGAGGAGGTCGAGTTGCTGCTGCACAGCAACGGCTCGCTCGTCCAAAGCCGGATGACCGCGAAACCCGGCGGCTGGTTCGAAGTGTCCCACGCTGATGCCGGAGCAGGCCTCCACTACGGCTTCCGCATCGACGGCACGATCGATGTCCCCGACCCCGCCTCGCGTTATCAGCCTGCCGGCGTGCATGGCCCGAGCGAAGTCATCGACCCGACGGCTTTCGCCTGGAAAACACGGGACTGGCGCGGCCGTCCCTGGGAGGAAGCCGTTCTCTATGAGCTGCACGTCGGCGCCTTCAGCCTGCGGGGCGATTTCTGCGGCGTGCAGGCGCGACTCGATCACCTCGCAGACCTGGGGATCACAGCGATCGAGCTGATGCCGATCGCGGCTTTCCCTGGCACCAGGAACTGGGGATACGACGGTGTCGATCTCTTTGCGCCCGCCCATTGCTACGGGCAGCCGGACGATCTCAAGCAGCTGATCGACGCCGCCCATGAGCGCTCACTGATGGTATTTCTCGACGTGGTCTACAACCACTTTGGACCTGACGGCAATTACCTGCCGCGTTATGCCCCGGCCTTTTTCACCGATCGCCATCGCACGCCCTGGGGTACCGCGATCAATTTCGACGGCCCCGACAGCGGCCCGGTTCGCGAGTTCTATATTCACAACGCACTGTACTGGCTCGAAGAATATCGTTTCGACGGGCTGCGGCTCGATGCGGTGCATGCGATCGCGGACGACTCACCACGCCATATCCTCGATGAACTCGCCGAACGGGTTCGCGCCGGTCCGGGGCGGGACAGGCACGTCCATCTCGTACTGGAGAACGATGACAATGAGGCCCGTTACCTGAAACATGGCGCGGCGACACCAAAGCCGACGACAGCACCCTCGCCCAATCCGGTCGGCGGTTACGACGCCCAGTGGAACGATGATTTCCATCACGCGCTCCACGTGCTGTTGACCGGTGAGACCGACGGCTACTATGGCGACTACGCTGACCACCCGGTGCAACGGATCGGGCGAAGCCTGGCAGAAGGATTCGTCTACCAGGGCGAGTCCTCGCCGCACCGGAGCGGCGGGCCGCGCGGCACGCCCAGCAGTCACCTGCCGCCCACCGCCTTCGTCTCCTTCCTGCAGAACCACGATCAGGCAGGCAACCGGGCCTTCGGCGAGCGCATTCACGAGCTCGCAGACGCCGATGCATTGCGGGCCGCGACGGCCATCCTTTTGCTTTCTCCCTGCCCGCCCCTGCTGTTCATGGGGCAGGAATTCTGCGCGGATTCGCCCTTCCTGTACTTCTGCAATTTCGACGGCGGCCTCGCCGAGGCCGTCACCGAAGGACGGCGCAAGGAATTCAGCCGCTTCGAACGCTTCGCGGAACCTTCAGCCAGGACGTCCATCCCGGATCCGAACGATCCCGCCACATTTGCCCGCTCCGTGCTGCAATGGAGCACGGCCGATTACACCGACCACGCGGCTCACGCAGCGTTCATCCAGCGGCTCCTGGCCGTGCGCCACCGGTACATCATGCCGCGACTCTCCGGCATCGCCGGCGGTACCGGACGTTACACGACCCATGGCGAAACCGGATTGACGGTGCAATGGCGGCTTGGTGACGGCAGTACGCTCGCCCTGCTGGCCAATCTCGGCGCCGAGCGCATCGCCGTAGACGACATGTCCGCGCCGGGCAGCCTGCTGCATGCAGTGCCCGAAACCGTCGAGCAGGCACTGCCCACCGGCGAGATGCCGCCGTGGAGCGTCGTCTTCTTCCTGGATCAGAGCGACACCTGATGCCATCCGCCGCATTGCAGGCGTTAGGCCGGCAGTTCGGTATCGCGCCCACCTACACCGACCAGTGGGGGACGACACATGTCGTTTCCGAGACGACGCTGCGCGCACTACTCGGTGCCATGGGCGTCGACGCAGCGACATCCGAAAAGGCACGCACGGCGCTCGTCGAAGCACAGGCGAACGAATGGCGTCGCCTGCTGCCTCCCGTGAGCGTGGTGCGCACTGGTACAAAGAACCTCGAGATCATGTTGCGCCTGCCCGCCAGGGCCGCCGGTGAATGCTGGCGATGGACGTTGCGGGAGGAGTCCGGGCGACCCGAGCAGGCCGAATTCGTGCCGGACTCACTGGCTCCCGGCGACACGTGCCGCATCGACGACGAAGCCTGGGAGGAGCGATGCCTGGTGCTTCCCCGCATGCCCCAGCCGGGTTACCACGAACTCATGGTCTCCGGCGCCGGGCTCGAAGCCAGCATGCGGCTGATCGTGGCGCCCTCCGAGTGCTACCGGCCAGAGGCCGTGCGAGGCGAACGCCGTGCGTGGGGAATGTCGCTGCAGCTGTTCGCCTTGCGCTCCAGTCGCAACTGGGGCCTGGGAGATTTCACCGACCTGGCGCGTGCGGTCGAACTGGCGGCCCGGGAAGGTGCGGGTGTCGTCGGCGTCAACCCCTTGCACGCGCTGTTTCCTCGACAGGCAACCCGATGCAGCCCTTACAGCCCATCCAACCGGCTGTTCCTGAACATCCTCTACATCGATGTCGAAGCGGTCCCGGACTGCAGCGAAGCGGGCATCGACGCCGAGATCGCCGATCCGGCATTCCAGGCCCGGTTGCGCGCGCTGCGCGCCGGCGAGCTGATCGATTATGCAGCCGTGGGACACCTGAAACTGGAGTTGCTGGAGCGACTCTACAACCACTTCCGCAGCGTCCATCTGGCGAACGACACGACGCGTGCCCGGCATTTCCAGGAATTCCGCCGCCGGCACGATCCCTGGCTGCGTCGCCACGCATTGTTCGAGGCACTCCAGGAACACCTGGAACAGCAGCGCCCGGACGCGTCGGACTGGCGCGACTGGCCCGCGGCATTCCGAACTCCGGAAGCTGACGAGGTCACAACATTCGCGCAGGCGCACGAGCCGCGCGTGACCTTCTATGAGTATCTACAGTGGCAGGCGGCGTTGCAGCTCGATGCGGCCGGCCGGCGCGCACTGGAGCTGGGGCTCGAGGTGGGGATCTACGAGGACCTCGCGGTGAGCGTCGATCCCGGCGGCTCTGAAGCTTGGGCCAACCACGACCGCTACGCGTTTGGAGCGCGCATCGGCGCACCGCCGGACGACTTCAATCTGCAGGGACAGGACTGGGGCATCGCACCTTGGATCCCGCACCGCCTGCGTACGGCGTGTTACGCCCCGTTCATCGAGACACTGCGACAGAACATGCGCGCGGCCGGAGCCTTGCGGATTGACCATGTGATGGGACTGTACCGCTTGTTCTGGCTGCCGCCGGACGGTGGGCCCGAAGACGGCGCCTATGTCCATTTTCACATGGAAGAGATGCTCGGCATCGTGGCGCTCGAGAGCCGTCGCAACCGTTGCATGGTCGTCGGGGAGGATCTGGGCACCGTCCCCGAGGCCATCCAGGAGGCGCTGCCGCCGGCCGGGATATTCTCGTGCCGCGTGATGTATTTCGAGAAGCAGGCCGACGGCGCGTTTCTCGCTCCCGCCGAGTACCCGCCCCGCGCGCTGGCCAGCGTCGGCACACACGACCTGCCGACCTTGCGCGGCTTCTGGGAAGGCGCCGATCTCGAATGGCGCCGCCGCCTCGACCTGTTCCCCGACGCAGCCAGCTACGAAACGCAAGTCGTCGGACGCGCTCAGGATCGGGCTCGCCTGCGCCTGGCCTTGGAAAGAGAGGGCCTGCGACCGGGCGGGCCTGACGGCGAAGCCGGGCCCGCTCCCGAGCTGGACGCGGCACTTTGCGAGGCGATCCACGTCTATCTCGCGAGAACACCGGCGAAACTGATGCTGCTCAGGCCCGAAGACCTGCTGGGCGAGACGCTCCAGACCAACCTCCCCGGCTCCGGCGACCGGCATCCCAACTGGCGACACCGGCTCACACTGGACATCGAGACCTGGATGGAACAGCCTGGCTTCGCCGCAACCCTGGCGGCCGTGCGGGAAACCCGCGGCTCCGCAGTGAGCGCGACGCCTCTGCCGGTATCCACCGGTGCCCTGCCGGCACGCGCCGAGATTCCCCGCGCCACCTACCGCCTGCAACTCAACCGCGATTTCACGCTGGACGACGCCACCGCACTCGTTCCCTACCTCGCAGCACTCGGCATCAGCCACTGCTACACCTCGCCCCTGCTGAAGGCCCGGCCGGGGAGCCCCCACGGCTACGACATCGTCGCCCATGACGTCATCAACGACGAACTCGGCGGCGAGGCTGCGTTTGCACGGTTCACCGACGCGTTGCGCGCGCACGGCCTGGGGCTGCTCATGGATATCGTGCCCAACCACATGGGCGTCATGGGGCGAGACAACCCCTGGTGGCTCGACGTCCTCGAACACGGGCGGGCCTCCCGATATGCACGATTCTTCGACATCGACTGGCGGCCGCTCAAGGACGAACTGCGCGGCAAGGTGCTGCTGCCGGTGCTGGGAGATCATTACGGCAACATCCTCGATCGGGGCGAACTGCAGATCGTGTTCGACCGGGATTCCGGTGCCCTGTCGGCGGAGTACTTCGAGCACCGCTTCCCGCTCGACCCCGCCGAGTATCCCCGGGTATTCGCCCATCGCCGCGACGACCTGGCGGCGCGCCTCGGCGCCGGCCACGCGAGTGTCGGGGAATTCGACAGCCTGCTCACGGCCTTCGCGAACCTGCCGCCGCGGCACGACGACCGCCCCGACGCCGTCGAGGAGCGCAGTCGCGACACGCTCATCCACAAGCGCCGCCTGGCCGCCCTGTACGCCCAGGACGTCGACGTGGCGCAGTACCTCGAGGATACGCTCGCGGACTTCAACGGTACCGGCCAACGGGCCGGGAACCCCGCAGTGTTGCACGCGCTGCTCGAAACGCAGGGCTGGCGCCTCGCCTACTGGCGCGTGGCGGCCGACGAGATAAATTATCGCCGTTTCTTTGATATCAATGAATTAGCGGCACTTTCTATGGAGCGACGTGAGGTATTCGACGCCACCCATCGGCGGGTGTTCGAACTGCTCGCGGCCGGAAGCGTCCAGGGTCTTCGGGTCGATCATCCCGACGGCCTGTACGATCCGGCGGGCTATTTCGATCGCCTGCAGGATACGGCGGCAGTGATCGCCAAACGTGACGTGAATGAATCCAAAGCCGGACACACCCCTCACCCGCGCTACGTCGTGGTCGAGAAGATTCTCGCCGCGGACGAGGCATTACCGGAGCACTGGCCCGTACACGGCACCACCGGCTACGAATTCGTGCGCAGCGCCGGCGGCTTGTTCGTTGATCGCGCGAGCGCCGAAACCATGAACGAGGCATACCACAGGTTCACCGGAGCGGAGCCTTTCGACGCCACGGTGCAGTCCGCGCGCCGCCAGATCATGGAGGAAGCACTGGCGAGTGAACTCGCCGTGCTGGCGACCGAACTGGCCCGGATCGCCGAGATGGACACCCATACGCGTGATTTCACGCGCTCGGGCCTGCGCCAGGCGATCGAAAATACCGTGGCTTGCTTCGGAGTCTACCGGACCTACATCGATGCCAACGGACCGTCTGCCACGGACGAGGCGCGGATCGCGGCGGCGATCGATGCGGCACGACGCTCCGCGAAGGTCGCGGATGACACGATCTACGACTTCCTCCGCGACGTACTGCTGACCCGGCAGGCCGCCGGACGCGAAGAAGACTATCGCGCCCGTATCCTCGCATTCGCGATGAAGTTCCAGCAATTCACCAGTCCGGTCGCCGCCAAAGGCGTCGAGGACACCGCCTTCTATCGCTTCAACCGGCTGGTCTCGCTCAACGAGGTCGGCGGGGAGCCCGCCGAGTTCGGCCACTCCCCGCGACAGTTTCATCGGGACAACGAAGCCCGCTGGCGCCACTGGCCGCATTCGCTGCTGGCCGGCTCGACCCATGATGCAAAACGCTCGCTGGACGCCAGCATGCGGATCCATGCGCTGTCCGAGCATGCCGGCGACTGGACCGGCCTTGTTGAGCAGTGGATGCGCGCGAACACCCGCTTCCGCCAGGTCCTCGACTCCGCACCCGCCCCGGTCGCGAACGACGAGTACCTGCTCTACCAGACCCTGATCGGCGCCTGGCCGAACGGCCCGACGGATGAAACCGCAAGAAACGACCTTGTCCGGCGCATCCAGGCCTACATGGTCAAGGCATTGCGGGAGGCGAAACAACGCACCTCGTGGACCCGCCCCGATATCGACTATGAAGCTGCCATGGAGCGGTTCATCGCCAGCATTCTCGATCCGGCCAGCCCGTTCCTGGAGACATTCCTGCCGTTCCAGAAAACCGTTGCGCGGACGGGGCGACTGAACAGCCTGGCGTACCTGCTGCTGGAACTCACCAGCCCAGGAGTCCCCGATCTCTACCAGGGCGACGAGTTCTGGCAGTTCCTCCTCGTGGATCCCGACAATCGCCGGCCGGTGGATTTCGCCCGCAGGCAAGCGGCCCTGGACGCGCTGCAGTCTCAATCGGAAGGCGGACCGCTGGCGACAGAGGATCTGGGCGCGCTGCTGATGGACGACCGGGAGGGTCGCAGCAAGCTGTATCTGGTCTGGCGGCTCTTGACTTTGCGCCGCCGCCACACGGCGTTGTTCCGGGAAGGCGATTACATCGCTCTCGAGACCAGCGGCGCGCAGGCCGGGCGGCTTTGCGCCTTCTGTCGACGCCGGGATGATGCCGTCGCTGTGAGTATCGTGCCCCGGCTGGCTGCACACTTGCCCGCCGGCAAGGCGGGGTTTCCGCTGGGCGACGGTGCCTGGAAAGATACTTTTGTGCGTCTGCCGGACTGGCTGTCCGGCGAACAGCTTCATGACATCCTGGGCGGCGGCACGTTCACCCTCGACGGATCGGATTTCCCGGCGGGACGAGCTCTGGAGCGCTTTCCGGTCGCTCTCTGGACGACGAGCAACCTGGCCGACTGACGTCGGTTGCTGAAGAATTTTCAGTTCGATTCGACCAGTCGCAATCGCGGCGTCACTCCGCCGCGCAAGGATTCCCGTGTCACCAGCACGGGCGTTCCCTCCGCCGCCGACTCGCCGCCGTGCCATTCGATGATGGTGCCGTCGGGTACACGACAGTTCTCCTCGATCACCGCGTGGCGCAGGCGGCAATTCGCACCGACGACCGCGCCCGGCAAAAGAACCGTGTCCTCGACGATCGATCCCGAACCGATCGTCACGTTGCGTGAAATAATCGAGCGATTGACGTGAGCCCCGCAGATCCTCGTGCCGCACGCGAGCAGCGAATTCAACACCATGGCCTCGCAGCCGCTCCTGTCGCTTTCGAGCACCGCCGGCGGCGCATGGCCGCGGTCAGTGATGAGCGGCCATTCCGATCGGTACAGCTCGCGTCGGACCGCCGGATCCAGCAGTGCCATGTTCGCATCGAAATAGGCCTCAACCGTGCCCACGTCGCGCCAGAACCGTGGCGCGCCGTCCGCATCGACGAATGGATGGGCAAACACCCGGTGCCGCTCGATCATCCATGGCACTACGTCGCCGCCGAAATCGTCGAGGGACCCGCTCCGCGCGCTGAGCCCTGCCGCCAGCGCCTCGATACGGAACATATAGATGCCCATGGACACATGGACCGTGTCCGGACGACCCGGCACCGCTTCGGGATGCCGGGGCTTCTCCATAAAAGCGTTCACCCGCCCGTCAGCTTCCGTCCGCAGCACGCCGCAGCGGCTTGCCTCCTGCAGACCGACCTCGGTACAAGCGACTGTCACGTCGGCTTTTTGCGCCACGTGCTCGGCAAGCAGATCGCGATAATCCATGTTGTAGACATGATCGCCGCCCAGCACGAGAACGTGCGACGCACCGCTGCGCTGGATCGCCGCAAGGTTCTGGCGAACCGCATCGGCCGTGCCGCGGTACCAGCCGTTCGCGTCACCTTGCTGCGCCGGCCAGGCTTCCACGAATGCGCCCGGATGAAGCGCCCGCAAGGCCCACACGCGATGCAGGTGGGCGATGAGCTCGTGAGCCTCGTACTGGGTCAGGACGCCGACGCGGCGGATCCCGGAATTGAAACAATTGGACAGGGTGTAATCGATGATGCGGTACTCGCCACCGAACGAGACCACGGGCTTCGCCCGTGTCCGGGTCAAAGCCTGCAGGCGCGAGCCGCGCCCGCCGGCCATGACCACACCGACCACCCGATCGGTGTCCACCGCCGCGATTCGCCCCGCGCGCTGCATATCGATGCCCGGATTATGTCAATTATCGAACACTAGCTCCGCACCAGCGCGACAGACATTGACGGTTGTCAATCGACATGACCGGAGACGCACGTCGCCGGCCCATTGAACAATCGCAATGCGTGCGCGCATGGACCGTGCGAGCTTGGGGAGAATGCTCCGGTAACGGCAAACGCCGGTGAAGCAAGGTCCCGAGGCCACAACGGACACCCAATGACAACCAAACCCGGCCGCATTCTCGTCGGCACCTCCGGCTGGTCATACGATCACTGGACAGGGCCCTTTTATCCGGAGGACCTGCAGGACGCGCAACAACTCTCGTTCTGCGCGGAGCGATTTCCCAGCGTGGAAATCAACAATTCCTTCTACCAGCTGCCCGGAGCGGAGAAACTCCAGGCTTGGCGCGAGGCCGTGCCCGCCGACTTCGTGTTCGCGGTCAAGGCGAGCCGCTACATCACCCACATGAAAAAGCTCAAGGACGCCGACGAGAGTGTGTCGCGTTTCATGGCTCGCCTCGATCCGCTGCAAGGAAAACTCGGACCCGTCCTGTTCCAGTTGCCGCCGAAGTGGCACTTCGACCATGAACGGCTGGAGACCTTCCTGCAGGCGCTCGATGACGAGCAACGTCACGTAATCGAGTTCCGGGACCAGAGCTGGATCAACGAGCAGGCCTGCGAGCTGCTGGCCGCGCACGGCGTGGCGTTCTGTATCTATGAGCTCGCCGGCTTCGAGACGCCACGCACCGTCACGGCCGAATTCGTCTATGTCCGGTTGCACGGACCGGACGCGGCCTACGAGGGATGCTATGACGACCAGTCGCTGGCCGGCTGGGCGGGAGCCCTTTCCGCGTGGGCGCGCCAGGGACTGGACGCCTACTGCTACTTCGACAACGACCAGGACGCCTACGCTGCGCTCAACGCGGTCCGGCTGCAGCAGATGTTGAACGACTGACCGAGGAGCATGCCGCTATGCCCGAATTGCCTGATGTCGAAACCTGGCGCCGTTACCTCGACGCCACCGCGCTGCACCAGGAAGTCGATCTCGTCCGAGTTCCCGCCCCAAAGGTGCTGGTGGGCACGACACCCCAGGGACTCGGCCATGCGCTCAAGGGCCGCCGCATCGACGAGACATATCGTCACGGTAAATACCTGTTTGCCAGGCTCGACACCGACGGCCACCTGGTGCTGCATTTCGGCATGACCGGCCAGCTGCGGTACTCCCGTGCCGGGGAGAGTGATTGCGACGCGACCGCCTGTATTCATTTCTCGAACGGCGCCCAGCTGCATTACATCGCCCCCCGGAAACTCGGCCACATCGCTCTCAGCGGCTCCGTGAACGGTTTCGTCGCTGCCCACCAACTGGGGCCCGACGCGCTCTCGATCGACGCGGAGCGATTCGCCGAGCTCGTACAGGGGCGCCACGGCGCGGTGAAATCCTGGCTGATGAACCAGCACATCATGGCAGGCATCGGCAATGTGTATTCCGACGAGATCCTTTTCCAGGCCCGTATTCATCCCCGGCACCAGGTCAAGGCGCTCGACAGCGACGGGTTGCGCGACTTGCACGAGGCGCTGCACGAGGTCCTGGAAGCGGCGATCGAAGCGGGAGCCGACCCGGATCGGATGCCCGAAAGTTTTCTGCTGCCTCATCGCCGTGAGGGTGGTCACTGCCCCTGCTGCGGCGCCGACCTCGACACGACACGTGTCGGCGGGCGCACCGCCTGGTTCTGTCCGCGGTGCCAGCCGCTCAGCTGAGTCCGGCCACCAGCAGTTCCATCAGCGCGGGCCCGTCGGGCCCGGCCAATCGAAGCCCGTGACAGCCGGCGCAAGGACCACCCCCGGGCAGCAGCCGCCCGTCGTCGTCATAGCCGATCGCCTGGAAGGTCCAGCGGCCGCGCAGGTTCTTCAGCACACCGAGATGATGATCTCTGCCGTCGAACACCGCATGCAGGTCCTGGCGCAGCCGCAGGAGCCTGAGCCCGGCCAGTTCGGGCCGGCCGGGCATGGGACGGAAGCTGAAAGCGCGCAATGACCGGGCGTCCGCGGAAAACAGGGTATTCAGCGGTGCGAAGCTGCGCCGGTGGTGCTCGGTCGGTCCCTTGCGCAGCAGGCCGAGGTAATGCGCATCCGTGCCGTAGCCGACATTGGTTTGCCAGCCGTAATCCGGATATTCCTCCGCCAGCGCATGCATCAACCGGTCGCGCACCACCTTGGCGACCACGGATGCAGCGGCGATGGACAGCGAGCGCCGGTCTCCCTTGATGACCGTCCTGACGCGACATCGGAGTGCCGGCGTACCGCGACCATCCACCAGCGCCAGGTCCGGCAACTCGCCGAGCCCTTCCACGGCCCGTTGCATGGCCAGCATGTCCGCATGAAAAATATTGAGCCGATCGATCTCCGCCACCGTTGCCATGCCGACGGCCACCCCGCCGACACGCTGGATCGCGACAAACAGCCTTTCTCGCTCCGCGGCCGAGAGTAGCTTCGAGTCATTCAGCCCGCGGAGCTGGCGCGGCCGGGCCCCGTTCGGCAGCAGCACGGCGGCGGCGACCACCGGGCCGGCCAGCGGCGCACAACCGGCCTCGTCCACGCCGCAGACCCGGC
>Ga0102938_10002713_pt1 | contig 13348 bp, 11 predicted proteins | sample SalPonR2_B_D2_MG_FD_84516 | JGI IMG/M metagenome (GOLD analysis project Ga0102938, IMG submission 84516) | Salt pond soil microbial communities from South San Francisco under conditions of wetland restoration - Salt Pond MetaG R2_B_D2_MG | ecosystem: Environmental > Aquatic > Marine >... | reverse complement strand
GGGCGCCCGAGGATGTTGTTGTAGTACCAGACCAGCTTGATGTTCGTCTCGTTGGCATCCGATCCGCTGAGGCCGAAATAGACCTTGCTCATGTGATCGGGGGCGCGATCCATGATCATCTTGGACAGCGTGATGCTCGCCTCGGTGCCGTGCCCGACATAAGCGTGGTAATAGGCCAGTTCACGCGCCTGATCGGCAATCGCCTCGGCGATATCCTGACGGCCATAGCCCACGTTGACGCAATACAGCCCGGCAAACGCATCCAGCAGGCGGTTGCCATCACGATCCTGGATATGACAACCGGTGCCGCCGGTTATCACCCGGTTGGCCAGTTCACCGCGGGCGAATTGCCCAAGGTGCGTCGACGGATGAAAGAAATTGTCGCGGTCCCACTGGTCCAGTTGGTCGTTCTTCAGCATTGCGTATCCTTTCGTATGGTTCCCGGCGCGGCGTCCTCCAGAGACGCTGCCCGGTCATGCCCAGTCGCGGCAGACGTATTTGATTTCCATGAACTCTTCCATGCCCTTTCTGGCGCCTTCCCGCCCGAGCCCGGATTGCTTGACCCCACCGAACGGGATCGGCGCGCCAGTCACCTTGGTACGGTTGACCGCCACCATGCCGAATTGCAGCGCGCGCGTCATGCGATAGATGCGGCGCGGGTCATGGCTGTGCAGATAGGCGATCAGGCCGTATTCGGTGCTGTTGGCACGAGCGACGACCTCCTCTTCGCCATCGAACGGCGAGAGGGCCGCGACGGGACCAAAGGTTTCCTCATGCATGATCGCTGCCGTGTCCGGCACATCGGTCAGAACGGTAGGTTGATAGAAAAGCGGCCCCAGATCGGCCCGCGCACCGCCACAGGCCAGCGTCGCCCCCTTTGACAGCGCATCGGCGACATGCTCTTCCTGTTTGCGAACGGCCCCTTCGTTCATCAGTGGCCCGATATCGGGATCTTGCATGCCCTGTCCAAGGCTCAGGTTTTGGGTCTCCTGGGTAAAGCGCCGGCAGAACTCATCATAAACCGGGCGCTCCACATAGATGCGGTTGGCCCCCAGACAATCCTGGCCGGACGTGGCGAACTTGGCCTTGATAGCCTCCGTGACGGCCGTGTCCAGATCCACGCCCTTGAACACGATCACAGGCGCATGGCCGCCCAGTTCCATGACCAGACGTTTGACCGTTCCGGCGCATTGGCCGTAAAGAAGCTGCCCGATATTGGTGGAGCCCGTGAAGCTGAGCGCGCGCACGCGGGCATCCTGTGTCCAGGGTTCAACGATCACCGGCGCCTTCCCGGTGACAACGTTGAACACACCGGCCGGAAACCCGGCCCGTGCCGCCAGTTCCGCAAGGGCCAGCGCGGAAAACGGTGTCTCGCCGGACGGGTGTGCGACAACGGTACAACCCGCCGCCAGGGCCGCGGCGGCCTTTCTCGTCAGCATGGCCGACGGAAAGTTCCACGGCGTGATCAGCGCCGCGACGCCGACGGGCTCCAGCCACAGCTCGACCTCGGCATCGGGCAAATGGCTGGTCACGCCTTCGATATTCGGGCGCTTGGCCTCTTCGGCATAGTATTCCACGAAACTCGCCGCGTAATCGATTTCACCGCGCGCCTCGGAAATCGGCTTGCCCTGTTCCAGCACCATGATGCGGGCCAGATCCTCCTTGTGGGCATGCATCAGGTCAAACCAGCGGCGCAGCACGACCGAGCGCTCTTGCGGCAATGTCATCGACCAGTCCGGAAAGGCAGCGTCCGCCGCATCGACGGCCATGCGGGCCTCATCAGATGACAGGCTGGCCACCTCGCCCAGCAAGGCGCCTGTCGCCGGATCATGCACCTCGACCGTGTCGCCCGACACCGCGCTGCACCACTGACCGTTCAGATAGGAGTGATGACGCAGAAGATCAGTCTCCGAGACAAGCTCATGCAATTCAGAACTACTTGGTATCATGTGCGCTCCTTCCTGCCCGCACATAAAGTGACACCGACCGCCCGAAGCATGCGCCCGAATTCAGAGGCAGCATCAGAAGAATCTTCTGTGAAGCGTGGCAGGGAAAGTGGCTTTTGCCGGCCCTAGGTCGAGGTCAGCAAATCAATCGGGGGCGCGACACCGGCCTTGACCGGCTTGGTGACCACATAGGTGAAGTAGCGCGCCAGACCGACACGCGCATCCAGCATCGCGTCGATCAGATGCTGGTAGCTTTCAATGTCCCGGGTGACGACCTGCAGGATGTAATCGAACCCACCACCAAGGGCCCAGCACCCGGTGATCTCGTCATAGCGCTGCACGGCCGCCTCGAACCGCCGAAAGGCCTCTGCAGTATGATCGGCCAGTTCCGCGGTGACGAATACCGTCACATGCGGGCCGAGTTTCTTCAGCGCAATGCGGGCATGATACCCCTCGATCACGCCAGCCTGCTCCAGCCGCTTCAATCTTTCCCAGCAGGGGCTTGCCGACAGGCCGACACGGTCGGCCAGTTCTGCCTTGGTGATCCGCCCATCGGTTGACAGAACACGCAGAATGGCCAGATCACGGGCGTCCAGTTTCAGCATCACAGTTTCACGCAGTCGCGAAGATAGGGCAGGCGGGTTTGGGCAAAATCGACCCTGTCCCGGCTCAATTCAGCGATCAGCAGGGTTTCTTCCTGCCCGGCCACCGCCATGTCCCGTCCCATCGGATCGACGATCCGACTGCCGCCGTGAAAGGCGATCTCTCCGTCCTGACCGGCGTGATCGGCATAGGCCATCCAAACCCCGTTCTCGAAGGCGCGGGCGGGCACGACCTTTTCGGAAACAACGCCCCATTGCGCACCAAGTGCTGTGGGCACCAGCACCAGTTGCGCCCCGCCCTGTGCGGCCTGCCGGATGCTTTCGGGAAATTCGACCTCATAGCAGATGACGATCGCGATGCGCCAATCGTTCAGATTTGCGAAACTCACCGCCGGGCCGTTGGCGAAGGCAGTCTCTTCGAAACTGCCCGGCGACGGCAAACGTTTTCGGTGATTGGCCAGCAACCCGCCATCGGGGCCAATCAGGGCAGCGGCATTATACACCGCCCCCTCGCCCCGTTCGGGGTAGCCATAGGCAATGGCCACGTTGTGGCGCCTCGCAATGTCGGCGATGCCCCGTGCAAAGGGGCCGTCAGGTGTCTCGGCCAACATGTTGTAATCCAGCTCGGGGTTATATCCCCCCATGAACAGCTCCGGGCACAACACCAGATCAAGGCCCTGATCCGCAATCCGGGTTTCCAGGCAGGCTTGGCGTTCAGCTGCGTTGCGGCCAGCCGCAATGCATTGGTAAACGCCCAACCTCATGCAGTGATGACCGTGCCAGCCGTGCTGTCGCCCAGAATTGCCGCAACATGGCTTGCGATGGCCGTGTCCTGTGCCCCGGTTCCCGTGAGATCGGCAATGGTGATCTGATCATCGTTCAGGCGCCCTGGTGCCTGCCCGGTAATGACCTGACCCAATTCCGCGGGAATGCCGGCAGTCCACAAGCCGGCCTCGATCGCGCTGCGCAACTCGCCGAGTTTCTCGGTCTGGCTGACGCGGTCGGCGACATAAAGATCCGCTTGGGCCAGGGCCGCCGCCTCGATCTCGTTCTTGCCTTCCTGATCCGAGCCCATGGCGGTGACATGCAGTCCGGGATGCAGCCACTCGGCCCTCAGAACGGGGTCGCGGGCTGGTGTCGTCGTCACGACAAGTTGGCTTTGCGCCACGAGTTGGGCCGGATCAGTGACTGTTTCCGCCTCGATTCCAAGGCTCTTGGCCAAATCCTCGGCACAGGCTTGCGCCTTTACGCTATCACGCCCCCAGACCAGAACATGCTTGAACGGCCGCACCAAATGTGCGGCCTGCATTTGCAGGCGCGCCTGCACGCCAGTGCCGATCACCCCCGCCGTTTCGACCTCGGACGGGGCCAGATGACGCGCGGCAACGGCCCCCGCGGCAGCCGTGCGGATGTCTGTCAGGTACCCGTTGTCGAGAAACAGGGCCTTCACCAGCCCCGTCTGAGCCGAAAACAGGATCATCAGACCGTTGAGCGATGCAAGTCCCAGCTTGGGGTTATCAAAGAACCCCGGACTGACCTTGATGGCGAAACCATCAAAGCCAGGGATATAGGCTGTTTTGACGTCCACCTCTCCGTTTGCCATGGGCAGATCCATCGACAGGATCGGGGGCATTACAACTGCGCCACCCGCCAACGCCACGAACGCCTGCTCGATCACATCGACCATCTCCAGATCAAGGCGGACAATGTCCCGGAGTTCTGGTTCTGTCATGATCCGGATCTGGTTTTCCATCTCTATCTTTCTTTGCAAAGGGCCAGAGACCGCGCCAGCCGATCACTTTGCTCCAACAGCGCGACCTGCTTCATCACCTCACCCGGCTCGCGTACACCGCAGGCGCGCAACAAGTCTCGCCGGGCAAAGCCCACCTTGTCCAGCCCCGGGGCATATTGCTCCATCAGGTCATCGTACCGGTCAGCGCCTTCGCCCTGCACCTGAATCATGACCAGTGTCTTTTCCCGGCCAAGGCGAGACGGGTCCGGGTTGGTCAGGTAGTCGGGCTTCATGAAGCAGAAGAACCGGTCAAGCGCCTGCTTGGCCAGACCGGTGATGTTGCAGAAGTAAACGGGTGTCGCAAGAACCACCACGTCCGCCGTTTCCACATCCGACAGAACCGGCCCGAGATCATCATCCGGCCCGTACGGCCCCTCGCCCGACCGCGCGGGACTATACCCCTGAAACCGTAAATCCCTGAGCGCATGGGTGCGGGTGGTGGCCCCGTGAACGCGCGCCGCGTCACAGAAGCGTTTCGCCAATAGATCGCTGTTGCCGGCCTCGCGCGGGCTGCCAAGAATACATACCACTTTCGTCATTTCTGTCTCTCGTAGACCTGTCCCTTTATTGTCATGGTCCCCAGCTGCACGTCCCGGCCCGAGACGATTCGCGTGAACATATCCATATCGAGGTTCCGGCCAGTGATGACCGTCGCGGTTGGCCCTGACAAGGTGATCCGGCCACTCAGCACCGCGGCCAGACCGACGACGCAGGCCCCCTCGGCGACGATACGGTCCTCATGGAAAAGAACCTGCATCGCGTGATAGATGTCTTCTTCGGTCACGAGGATCGTGTCATCCAGAAGATCGCGGCACATCGGGAAGCTGAGCTTGTTGTCCATGCCGATACCGCCACCCAGGCTGTCGGCGAGCGATGGTAACTCTTCCACCTCGACAGGATGCCCCGCACGCAGGCTTTGATACATGGCCGCGCCACGATCCATCGTGATGCCGATGACGCGGATATCCGGCTTGATTGCCTTGGCCGCACAGGCCACCCCCGCCGCCAGGCCGCCGCCGGACAACGGCACCAGAATCGTCTCTATGTCTGGCCGTTTTGATAAAACCTCGAGGCCGATGGTGCCCTGCCCCGCAATCACGAGCGGATCGTCGAACGGCGAAATTTCAACAAGGCCCTCCTCTGCGACAAGACGCTGTGCCTCGGCCAGCGCATCATCCTGACTTTGCCCGACAATCCGCACCTCCGCACCAAGGGCCTTGATCCCGTCGACCTTGGCCTGCGGCACAAGGCTGGACATGCAGATCACCGCCCGCATACCGCGTTCGCGCGCCGCATAGGCCACGCCGCGCCCATGGTTTCCGGTGGAACAACACGTCACGCCGGCGGCCTCCGCGACACCGGCAACCGCGTTCACCGCGCCACGCAACTTGAAGGCGCCGATGGGTTGCATGTTCTCGAGCTTGAGCAGAAATTCATGTCCGGACCGACCCGACATGAACGGAGACGGGACCAGCGGAGTGCAATCCGCAACACCGCGCAATACCTGCGCCGCAGCGAAAATATCCGCCAACGTCACTGTCATGTGCTCCTCCCGTTCGCGTGGCAATCATGGCGTCAAGTCCGCCAAGGTCAATACAAACTGTCTTCTATTCGCAGAAACGACATGCCTTGACGTATTTCTTGGGGCACTCTGGCTGCCAAGATGCAAGCGATGACAAAGCAAAAACCTGGAGACACCCATGACGCAAAAGAACCTTCCATTCTCGCAGGCCGAGTTTGACCGACGCCTCGCCCTGACACGCGCTGCCATGCAGGCGCGTGGTCTGGATCTGATGTTCGTGACGGATCCCTCGAATCAGGCGTGGCTGACGGCCTATGACGGCTGGTCGTTCTATGTGCACCAGGGCGTGTTGGTCCCTCTCGACGGGGAGCCGATCTGGTGGGGCCGTTACATGGACATGCTGGGCGGCCGGCGCACCTGCTGGATGTCCGATGACAATATCCTGGGCTATGCCGACCACTTCGTGCAGTCGACAGAGCGTCACGCGATGCAGGATCTGGCCAGCCATATTCGCGCCATGGGTCTGGACAAGGCCCGCATCGGTGTCGAGATGGAGAACTACTATTACTCCGCCAAGGCACATGCGGTTTTGACACAGGAACTGCCCAATGCCACGTTCGAGGATGCCACCGCGCTTGTGAACTGGCAGCGCCTTGTGAAATCGGACGAGGAAATCGGCTTTATTCGCAAGGCTGCGCGCATCTCCGAAAAGGTGGTGCAAACCGCGATCGACAAGGCCGCGCCCGGCCTGCGCAAGAACGATCTGGTGGCCGAGATTTTCCATGCCGGCATCACCGGTGTCGATGACATCTGGGGCGACTATCCCGCGATCGTGCCGCTGACGCCCTCGGGCCTAGATGCCACGGCGGCGCATCTGACGTGGAACGGCGACCCGATGCGCGAGGGCGAGGCGACGTTTTTCGAACTGTCCGGCTGCTATCGCCGATATCACGCGCCCCTGTGCCGCACCGTTTACCTCGGCACCCCGCCACAGGATATGCGGGAGGCCGAGAAAGCCCAGATCGAGGGCATCGAGGCCGGATTGGACGCCGCCAGGGCGGGCAATCGGACCTGCGATATCGCCAATGCCTTTCTGGACGTGCTTAAGAAATACGGGATCACCCGCGAGGGGCGCATGGGCTATCCCATCGGTCTCAGCTACCCGCCCGACTGGGGCGAGCGCACGGCCTCGATCCGGGCCGAGGATGAGACGATCCTGCAACCCGGCATGACGTTCCATTTCATGCCGGCGCTCTGGATGGAAAACTGGGGTCTGGAAACGACCGAAACCATTCTGATCACGGACAGCGGCCCGGCCGAGGCACTTTGTGACATGCCCCGGAAACTGTTCGTCAAGGACTGAAGCATGGGTGACCTGTCCGTCCTGACGGGCAGGTCACACCTCGTGTCACTGCTTGATATCCAGTTCAGGGTTGCGCAACAGCGGTGTGACATCGGCGCGGCGCGCGTCACGCAGATCGAGGTTTCTCAGTTCCGGCAATCCCGCCAGAGGGCGCAGGTCGCTGACCGGCGTACCACTGAGGTTCAGCCGGTAAAGCCGCGCCATGCCCGATAGTGGCGTCAGGTCGCTGACCTGGGTTTCGCGCAGGTCAAGCGTGCGCAGGTTCACCAGCCCGGAAAGCGGTGAAATGTCCGAAACCGCGTTTCGATCCACATCGAGATACGAAAGCTTGGTCAGCCTTGCGAGCGGTGTCAGGTCTGTGATGGCAGTCTTGTCAGCATACAATTTGTTCAGGTTGGTCATTTGCGACAGCGGCGACAGGTCCGCCACGGGCGTGTCGAAGATCGACACCTCCCACAACCCGGTCAGCCCTGCGATCGGAGAGAGGTCCGAGACCTGCGTTTTCTTCATGCCAAGTGTTCTGAGCGTGGTGATATCGGCCAGCGGCCCCAGATCCGTCACCAGCGTCCCCGGGATCATCAGCTCTTGCAGCGAAGGATGACCGGCAAGCTGAGACAGATCGCTGATCTGCGTGTCCGACAGGTCAAGAGAACGCAGGTTCGGCAGGTCGGCCACGAAAGACAGGTCCGTGACATTCGCTCGGGCCAGGCCGAGCTTGGTCAGGCCCGGCATCTGCGACAGGGCGGAATAGTCCTCGATCTGGGCACCAAACAGGTTCAGCGTGGTCAGCTGCGGCAAACCGGTCAGCAGGGTCAGGTCGCCGGTCTTGACATGCTGGCTTAGCACCACGCGCAGGTTTTCGTGCCCTTGCAATTCGGACAGCCAAGCGAATTGGCCACCGCGCAGCATCACGGTCTGCGATGCTGCGGTGACACAAAAAGAACCGAACTTCAGCCCCTCTGCACCGTCCTGATCACACGTCTCTGGCCTTGGCGCCGGATCAGCCGTGAATTCTTCTGTCTTTTCCAGAATGAATGCCTTGGTTGCCGGCATCCGATCAAGGGCCGGGTCCTTGGCCATGACCTTGATGTCCCGGGCCATGTCATGCGCAGCGGGGGTCAGCTCGGCGATCGGTGTCTGTTCCCGCGTGGACTGGGACACCATCAGCATCCCCGCGCCTGCCGTAAGGATCGCGCCAAGGATTAATCCAGCCAGTGCAACATATTTGGAGATACTCATACTGTCGTGCCTCTTTGCCTGTGATTTTAGGCAATAGGCTATGGACCGATTGCGCCGAAACTTCGACAAAGCGGGTGAATTTCAGTGTCGAGACGTCAAGGTACGATGACCCACTCAATCTCGGACAGGAAATCATCTGTCACCTGCAAATAGAGGTCGATATCCTCCGGCGCATGGGCAAAGGACGCCTGCGGCCCGGCCGAGGACACCGCATCCCAGATACCGCGATTGGCCATGTAGACGCGTCGCGTGTCGATCCACAGCGTATCGAGCGACAGCTGCGCCTCATCGAAATCCCGCGGCAGATCGGGCCGCATACAAAACCCTGATCGGGGTCCAAGCCGGTGCGCGCACCAGGGCAGGCCATGCTTGGCAAAGAGCGTATCCAGACCATTTGCGAGGCGCGCACCAAGCGAGCGAATGCGGGTGTAATTTTCTTCGGTCAGGATCTCGATCAAGGCCGCGCGCGCCACGGCAGTCGCCAGCGCGGACGCGTATGTTGTTCCGCCCGTCGCCACGCCTTCGGGCAGGCCGGACGGTCCGACTTCGGTTCCCTGCTGATGGCTCAATTCTGTCTCTATTTCTGCGGAAAAGCCATAAAGCGCAAAACTGATCCCAGTGCCCAGCCCCTTGCCTATGACATGAAAATCGCTTTCCAGCTGCCATGCGCGTTTCAACCCTCCATAAGCGAACTGAAACGTGTGCGCCTCGTCATAACACAGTAGCGTGCCGTATCTGGCAGTCAGGCCGCGCAACCCTTCGTGAAAGCCCGGCTCCGGCTGTACGAGACCGCAATTGGTCAGTGCAGGTTCGGTGATGACCAGCGCGACCTCTTCGCTGGCCAGTACATGCTCCAGCCGGTCCAGATCATTGAACGGCAGGATGATGGTTTTCGCCGCTGCATCGGGCGAAACACCCGCGAACCCCGGAACGGTCCGGCCATTGCGCGCCTCGACCAGCATTTCGTCTATATGGCCGTGATAGTGACCCTGAAACACCACGATCCGCTCTCGCCCGGTCAGGTGGCGGGCAATGCGGATCACCTCGGCATTGGCGCCAGAGGCCGACAGCGTGAATTGCCAGAAGGGCAGGCCGCAACGACGGGCAAGCTCCTCGGTCACATGCACGGCGTTTTCGGTGGGCAGAAGGAAATGCGCACCGGTCTCAACGGCCCGTCGCGCCGCCTCGACAATGGGCACGGGGCCAAAGCCCATGGTCATCGACAGGTCGGCCACGTTGAAATCGCAATACGTGTTGCCGTCGATATCGGTGAAACGGGGCCCTTTCCCCTCCAAGATGTAAATCGGCGGCGTCTGATGCAGGCCCGCCATCCACGCCATCGGCACGCCCAAGGGCATGCTGGACCGGGCGCGTCTGGTCATATCCCGTGACCTGGATGTGCGGCGCGCGAAAGCGTTGTCCTCACGCGCGCGCAAATCCGTCAGCGCCGCCTCGCTATAGAGCCTGTTGATGCCCAAAATGTCAGCTTGCCGCTTTCATCAGCCCTTCGTCCTTGAGCTGTGCATGGGCCAGATCAAGCGCCTTCCACGCCCGCTCGACCAGCGCATCGACTTCTTCTTTCGTAATGATCAGCGGCGGCGAGATCACCATGCGGTCGCCCACGTGACGCATCACGAGGCTGTTGGCAAAGCAATGTTCACGGCAGATCAGACCGGCTGTGCCCGCGTCGGACGCGAATTTCGCGCGGCTGGCCTTGTCCGGAGTCAGCGCGATTGAGCCCATCAGGCCGCAGATCACGGCCTCGCCCACCAGCGGATGGTCGGCCAATGCCTCCCACTTTTCTTTCAGGTAGGGCGCGGTTTCCTTGCTCGCGCGCTCGACGATACCCTCTTCGTCGAGGATGCGCAGGTTTTCCAATGCCACAGCGCACATCACCGGGTGACCGGAATAGGTGTAGCCATGGGCGAATTCACAGCTGTTGAGAACCTCGGCCACCTCGTCACAGACGATCGAGCCGCCAACCGGCGCGTAACCCGAACTGACCCCCTTGGCGATGGTCATGATATGCGGGCGGATGTTGAAGGTTTCGGAGCCGAACCAGTTGCCGGTGCGGCCAAAACCGCAGATCACCTCGTCCGCAATCAGCAGGATGTCATACTTCTCGCAAATCCGCTGGATTTCGGGCCAGTAGCTGGCGGGCGGGATGATCACGCCACCAGCACCCTGAATAGGCTCTCCGATGAAGGCCGCGACCTTGTCGGCGCCGTAGTGCAGGATCGCCTCTTCCAGCGCGCGGGCGCGCTGCAGGCCGAATTCATCTGGGTCGGTATCGCCGCCTTCGCCCCACCAATAGGGTTGGTCGATATGGTGAATGTCGGGGATGGGCATACCGCCCTGAGCATGCATGGCGGCCATCCCGCCCAGCGACGCGCTGCCCATGGACGAGCCGTGATAGGCATTCTTGCGGCTGATGATGATCTTCTTGTCCGGCTGGCCCTTCTGCTCCCAATAGGTGCGCACAAGACGGATATTCGTGTCATTCGCCTCGGAACCCGAACTGGCGAAAAACACGTGGTTCAGGTCATAGGGCGTCAGTTCGGCCAGCCGGTCCGCAAGGGCGATGGCCGGCACGTGAGTCGTCTGAAAGAACGTGTTGTAATAGGGCAGTTCCTTCATCTGGCGCGCCGCGGCCTCGGCCAGTTCCTCGCGCCCATAGCCAAGGTTCACGCACCACAGGCCCGCCATGGCATCAAGAAACTCGTTTCCGTCGCTGTCGGTCAGGGTCACGCCCTTGGCCCGGGTGATGACGCGGGCGCCTTTGGCGTTGATCGCATTACCATGCGTGAAGGGGTGCAGATGGTGGGCAGCATCCAGCGCCTGCAATTCAGCGGTGGGCATGTGGTTCGTGATCAGGGTCATGGCACTACCTTTCGGGATTGGATTCGGCGTGGAAAACGGTTCTACCGGTTGCGCATCCAGAATATGATCAAATTATACCCTGTCAATCAAATCAGCCCTGGTTATCGCCGACCTCGAGCGATTGTCGGACCTGCTCCATGCCCTGGATCACGTCTTCGCGAATGGCGCGCGCCGCGGCCTCGGCATCCCGTGCATGCATCGCATCAAGCATATCCTTGTGTTTGTCCGGCAGGTTCTGGGTGCCCATCCGGCCGCAGACAACCCTGAGAGACGGGCCGAAACGCAACCACAGCCCATTGGCCAGATCTGCCAGAATGGGCGCGTCCGCGATGGCGTAAATCCGGCTATGGAAACGATAATTCAATTCCAGATAGGCGCGAAGGTCACCTTGGCGGATCGCGGCATCCAGCGCCTTGTCAAGCTCGGACAACTCATCCAGATCCTCAAGTGTGGCACGTTCTGTCGCGCGCAATGTAAGATGCGGATCGACCCACTGACGCGCAAGAATGAGCTCTGAAATATTCCCGGCACTCAATAACGGGACACTGACACGGCGATTGCCCTGAAACTCCAGCGCGCCTTCGGCGATCAATCGCCGGATCGCCTCGCGCACCGGCGTCATGCCCGCATCAAGACGATCGGCGAGGCCCTGAATGGTGACCGCCTGCCCAGGTGCCAGGTCGCCGAAAAGGATCAGGTCGCGCAACTGACGATAAATCAGCTCATGCGCGGGCAGACCAGGCCTGTCGGCCGGCGGGGTCTTGGGCTTTCCTGCTGCTGTGTTCATGTCAACTCATGGGCCGGATACTTTGGGTAATCTGATCGACAACTCTAGCGACTGTGCAGGAACAATACCACATTGCCATCGTGCATTTTCTTTGATCAAATCCCGGACAACGACCGATGCGAGGAGTATGACACATGGCAAATCTCAAGCGCATCTGGGAAGATCCGACCTACGGCAATGGGCCGATCCATGAATGTTGGTGGGCCGAAACGACGGAAACCGGAGATTGGCCCGTCCTTGACGCCGATGAAACCGCCGATGTGGTCATCATCGGTGCCGGCTTCACGGGCTTGTCCGCCGCACTGCATATGGCCGAGGCCGGGCTGGATGTTTGTGTGCTCGAGGCACGGCATCCATTCTGGGGCGCATCGGGTCGAAATGGTGGTTTTTGCTGCCTCGGCGGTGCCAAGGCCGGATTCTCGGACATGACGCGGATGTTCGGACAGGACGCTGCCCGTGATTTTTGCGATACAGAACGCGCTGCGGTGGAATTCGTCAGCGGTCTGCTGGACCGGCACGGCCTGGACGTCGATCGTCATTCAGACGGAGAGACCCAGCTTGCGCATCGTCCGCGTGATTTCGCGGACATGCGCGACAGCGTTGCCCATGTCGAAGAGATGTATGGCGTCACGCCAACCCTGATCCCCCCCGAAGAATTGACCCAGGCCGGGCTGAATGGCGGTTTTCACGGCGCGTCGACCATTCCAATCGGTTTCGCGCTGAACCCGCGCAAGTATGCATCGGGGCTGGCCCGGGCCGCCAAGGCCGCCGGCGTGCGTATCTATGCCGAAAGCGAAGTGACCGCGATCGAACCGAAGACGGACAAGGGCTATCGGTTTCGCACGACCGGTGGCAGCGTAGCCGCCCCGCGCTTCGTGATCGCGACAAACGGCTACAGTTCCGACAACCTGCCGGACTGGATGGCGGGGCGATACCTGCCGACCCAGTCGGCCATCCTTGTCACGCGCCCCATAACCCATGACGAACAGCTTGAGCAGGGCTGGACCAGCACGCAGATGTGCTACGATACCCGCAACCTTCTGCACTATTTCCGCCTGATGCCCGATGGCCGGATGCTGTTCGGGATGCGCGGTGGGCTGTCTCATACACCGCAAACCGAGGCGGATATCCGAAAGCAGATACGCGCCGATTTCGAGGCAATGTTCCCCGCATGGCGGCATGTCGAGACACCGCATTACTGGTCGGGCCTGGTTTGC
>Ga0102938_10002712_pt1 | contig 13350 bp, 9 predicted proteins | sample SalPonR2_B_D2_MG_FD_84516 | JGI IMG/M metagenome (GOLD analysis project Ga0102938, IMG submission 84516) | Salt pond soil microbial communities from South San Francisco under conditions of wetland restoration - Salt Pond MetaG R2_B_D2_MG | ecosystem: Environmental > Aquatic > Marine > Intertidal... | reverse complement strand
TGACGCAGCCGGCCACAGCCTTTCAGGCTGACCCGGGCAGGAGCGCCCGTCAGCAAGGATCGCAGCCGCGCAGAAGGAGCATATTGGCTGCAAGCGGCGCGAATTCGGGCACATCGGACGGCTGATCCCCCCGCTGACATGGGCTGAGAAAAAATCGTCCCATACATAAATCAAATTTGTCGCTAGTGTGATTCCATCCCTACGGGGGCAAAAAATGGAGGGACGCGTGTCACGAAAAATTCTCCTGGGCTACGACGAAAGCCAAAGTGCCAAATCGGCCATGGCCTTCGCGATCAGTCTCGCAAAATCAGAGGGCGCCGAAGTGGTGGTCGCTCATGTTCTGGAATGGTCACCTTACTCGTTTCTGACCCCCGAAGAACTTGAGGAACGCCACAAGCGCCGCAAGGAAGAAATCCACCGCGGGGAAACCGCGCTTCTTGGACCGGTCAAGGAAGAGATTTCAAAGAGCGGAATCGCCGTTTCCACCGTGCTGAAATATGGCCATGTGGTCGAGACGCTGTGTGACATCATCGAAGAAACCGGTGCGTCCCAGGTGGTGATTGGCCGAACAGGGCACTCTTCCCTGTCTGCACGGCTTTTCGGCTCCGTTGCGGGCTCGCTCGCGCAGGCATCACCAGTGCCTGTCACCATCGTGCCATGATCAAGAACAGGACAGGGAAACTCATGAAAAACATGTTCAAGGCGCCCCTTTTGGCGGCGCTGGTCATGCTCGCGGCGACAGCATCCGCGAGGGCCCAATCCATTGATGAAACGGTCAATCAGATCTTTGCCAGTTCCACCGGCTGGTTTGTGACTCTTATCTTCAGCAATTTCCCGGGGACAACCTTTCCTTGGATCGTTGCCTGGCTCGTGATCGGTGCGACCGTTTTCACGATCTATTTTGGCGTCATTCAGTTCCGCGCGTTTCCGCATGCGATCGCGCTGGTCAAGGGAGATTACTCTGACCCGAACGACGCCGGGGAAGTCAGCCACTTTCAGGCTTTGGCCACCGCGCTGTCCGGCACCGTCGGTCTGGGGAACATCGCGGGTGTCGCGGTCGCCGTAGGCATCGGCGGACCGGGCGCGACATTCTGGATGATCCTCGCCGGACTCATGGGGATGGCGTCGAAATTCACCGAATGCACCCTTGGCGTGAAATACCGCAATGAATACGCGGACGGCACCGTCTCTGGCGGCCCGATGTATTATCTCACCAAAGGGTTCGAGGAACGCGGGCTTCCCGCAGGACGCATTCTTGCTGTGCTGTTCTCGATCTTTTGTATCCTTGGCGCGCTTGGCGGCGGAAACATGTTCCAGTCCAATCAGGCCCATGCGCAACTGACGAACGTTGTCGGCGAATATCCCGGCTGGATCACGGGCGTTATCTTTGCAGGCATCGTGTTTGCCGTCATCATCGGTGGTCTGAAATCCATTGCGCGCGTCACCGAAAAGGTCGTGCCAATCATGGGTGTCCTTTATGTCCTTACAGCCATTGTTATCCTGCTGCTGAACGCGGACCAGATCGGCTGGGCCCTGGGACAGATCTTTGAAGGGGCCTTTACCGGGCTCGGCGTCGCCGGCGGCTTTGTCGGGGCCCTGATCCAAGGCTTCAGACGGGCAGCCTTCTCCAACGAGGCGGGCGTCGGATCCGCGGCGATCGCGCACTCTGCAGTCCGCACCAAGGAGCCGATCACCGAAGGCTTCGTCTCGTTGCTGGAACCCTTCATCGACACGGTCGTGGTCTGCACCATGACGGCACTGGTCATCATCATCACAGGCCAGCTCATCTCCGATCCGACGACGGGTCTTTACCTTCTGAACGAAGGCGGAACCTCGATCCAGACGATCGATGGCAATTCCGGTGTGGCGCTGACCTCGGCGGCCTTTTCGGCCAACATCGGGGGCTTTCAGTATATCCTTGCGATTGCGGTGATCCTGTTCGCCTTTTCAACCATGATCAGCTGGTCCTACTACGGCCTCAAGGCCTGGACCTTCCTGTTTGGCGAGGGCGTGACAAAGGAGATCATCTTCAAGGTAATCTTCTGCATCTTTGTCGTCATCGGTGCGGCGGCAGATCTTGGTCCTGTCATCGACTTCTCTGATGCTGCCATCTTCGCGATGGCGGTTGTCAACATCATTGGGCTCTACTTCCTCATGCCTGTCGTGAAGAAAGAACTGAACAGCTATATGTCCCGCCTCAAATCCGGCGAGATCAAGAAGTTCCACTGACCATCCGATGATCTACGCGGGCTGATCCCGCGAAAATCAGGCCCTCCCGTCGGATCGGGGGGGCCTTTTTGCATCGGGCCAGATACATCTGATAGCGGATGATAGCCCGCCGTGGCACGCGCCAAGGCGTCGTTCACGCTTTCAGAAAAGCCTTGCGGTCCAGCAGGAACTTGTTCGACAGGGGCAGACTGGCCGCGCCCAGCGCCCGCGCATCGCGGCCAATGGTCCCTTCGCGCAGATCCGGAACCTCAAGCCCGGCTACCTGGACCTCATCTAGCCTGCGGGCGGTGCGCGCCACGAGGTCCGCACGTCGCTGCGCGGGCATCCAGCCATCAATCACCACACTTTCGAAGTCGACGATACATGAGGCCGAAGAGATCGCGTAAGCCAGTCCCTCCGCTGCTTTTGCCATCCAGACCTCCAACACCTCCCCGGGCAGGTCCCACTGGTTTGGATTGTCCCAGATCATCGCCTTTTTTCCGCCCGCTTGGATCACCATACGCTCCAAGGTGATCAGGGAGGCGACATCGACGACCTGCTCAACCTTGCCTCCGGACAAGCAGATCGGGATGGACCCGAGGGCGGCCGCATTGCCGGTGCGCCCCGTGAACAACGCATTGTCAATCACCAGGCCGCCACCTACAAAAAACCCGATGAAGAAATACAGGAAATCGCGCGGTTTGCTCTGATCCCCGAACACGAGTTCAGCGCCACAAGCGGCCGAGCCATCGTTGCGCAGATAAACCGGAAAGCCCCAAGCCTCCGCGAGTTCCGCCGCAATGTCCCGGTCTCGCCAGGCCTCCATCTCTTCGGATTGCAGGCCCAGCGTCCGCGCCCAGTCCCAAAGTCGAAAGGGAATGGCGATACCAAGTCCGGCGATCCGCGCGCGTTGCGACGGCGCAAGCTGGTTCAGAAGTTGCGCGATCGATTCGTTGGCAAAGCCCACGACGTTATCGGGAATGGGATAGGGATGGGTCAGATGCACGCGTCCCTCCACCTGCCCGTGGAAATCGGTGAGCAAGAGGTCGAGAGAACGCCGTCCCACCTTCAGCCCCAGAAAATAGGCGCCTTCCCTCGCAAGGCCCATGGGGACCGATGGCTGGCCGACCTTGCCACGCACCGGGGTGCGTTTTTCAAGCAGGCCCTCCTTTTCCAGCGCCCGCATGATGACAGAGACGGTCTGCGCCGATAGCCCTGTCATCCGCGCAATCTCGGCCTTCGCCAAAGGTCCGACCTGCCGGATCAGCGAAAGGACCAACCTTTCGTTGTGCGCGCGCACCCCGCTCTGGTTGGACCCCCGGACGCTTTCAGGTGACATGACCATGCCTTGCCTTCTCCATGAGTATCGCGATTGGTCACTTTCCGGCCTGTGGGCAAAAGGCGCGGATTGTCGCCACCATTCCGACTGGAAGCCCCGCTGTCAATAATAAGTAAATCGAATTTATTAATGTTGACAGGAGGAACTCGAATCGGCTTTCTGGGCTTTGGGACCGTCCAATCGGCCCTCGGGCTTGAAAAATCGACGCGCGGAGCCCCGCGATTTTTGTTTGGGAGGACATCATGAAGAAACTTATGACCGGCACGGCAATTGCCCTGACCGCGGCCGCAATGGCGGGCGGTGCACATGCCGCGGCCCATTCTGTCAGCGCCTGCCTGATCACAAAAACCGACACAAATCCGTTCTTCGTCAAGATGAAGGAAGGGGCGACGGCAAAGGCCGAGGAACTGGGTGTTGATCTCAAGACCTTTGCTGGCAAATTCGACGGCGACCACGAAACCCAGGTGCAGGCGATCGAAACCTGCATTCTCGATGGGGCCAAAGGCATCCTGCTCACCGCTTCTGACACATCCTCCATCACCACGGCCGTTCAGCAGGCCCGTGATGCGGGGATTCTGGTGATCGCGCTCGACACCCCGTTGGAGCCGGTCGATGCCGCCGATGCCACATTCGCCACGGACAACTACCGCGCGGGCCTGCTGATCGGGCAATGGGCAAAAGCGCAAATGGGCGATGCGGCTGAGGACGCCAAGATCGCGTTGCTGAACATCAACATTTCACAGCCTTCCGTGGGCGTCGCCCGCAACCAGGGTTTCCTTGAGGGGTTCGGCGTCGATCTTGGCGATCCCGCGAAATGGGGCGATGAGACCGACCCCCGGATCGTTGGCCACGACGTGACCAACGGCGCCGAAGAAGGCGGCCGGACCGCAATGGAAAACCTCCTTGCCGCAGACCCAGAGATCAATGTGGTCTACACGATCAACGAACCCGCCGCAGCCGGTGCCTATGAAGCCCTGAAGGCGCTTGGCCGCGAGGACGATGCACTGATCGTCTCGGTCGACGGTGGCTGCCCCGGCGTGCAGAATGTCGCTGATGGCGTCATCGGGGCGACCTCACAGCAGTATCCTCTGCTGATGGCCTCCCTGGGTATCGAGGCGATCGCCACCTGGGCCGCCGATGGCACCAAGCCGGAACCGACAGAAGGAAAGAATTTCTTCGACACCGGGGTTTCGCTGGTGACCGACCAGCCGGTCGAGGGCGTCGAGTCGATCTCCGTGGAAGAGGGTCTTGCCCGCTGCTGGGGGTGACCACCTCCCTTTGAAACGATGCGAATGGGCGGTCTCCGCCCCTTCGCCATGGAAGCGCGGACACCGCGCGACCCAGGATCAACGAACAGCGCACAAGAACGCAAATCCACACTCCCGGGAGGACTTCACATGACCGACCCCGCCGCGAAAGGGCAGGACTACGAAACGTCGTTGTCCGGCGCCAGCAAGCAGGTGGCCGAGTTCGAAAAGCGCAAGGGCTTCGGACACAAGGTTCAGAATACGCTGCACACGAATCCAGCGCTGGTCCCTCTTATCGTTCTGGTCATGTCGATTCTGGTCTTCGGGGTGTTGTTGGGGTCGAAATTCTTTTCGCCTTTCGCGCTGACGCTGATCCTTCAGCAGGTGCAAATCGTCGGCATCGTCGCAGCGGCGCAGTCGCTTGTGATCCTCACGGCGGGCATCGACCTGTCGGTGGGCGCCATCATGGTGATGAGTTCGGTGGTCATGGGGCAGTTCACCTTTCGCTATGGCATACCGCCCTTCATTTCCGTCATGTGCGGTCTTGTGGTCGGGACGGCAATCGGATGGGTGAACGGCATGCTCGTCACGAGGATGAAACTTCCTCCTTTCATCGTGACATTGGGCATGTGGCAGATCGTGCTCGCCGCGAATTTCCTCTATTCCGCGAACGAGACCATCCGGTCCCAGGATATCGAGGCGAACGCCGCCGTGCTGCAATTTTTCGGCACCACACTGGAGGTCGGCAGCGCCCGGCTGACGTATGGCGCGATTTTCATGCTCTTGCTGTTCGGAGTCCTGACCTATGCACTGACACAGACGGCATGGGGCAGGCACGTCTATGCCGTCGGCGACGACAAGGAAGCCGCCGAGCTCTCCGGGATCGACTCCAAGAACGTCCTCGTCTCGGTCTACATGCTGGCAGGTCTGATCTGCGGCTTTGCGGGCTGGGCCCTGATCGGGCGCATCGGGTCCGTCTCTCCAACCTCCGGGCAGCTTGCCAATATCGAAAGCATCACGGCTGTCGTGATCGGGGGCATTTCACTCTTCGGCGGGCGCGGGTCGATCATGGGATCGCTTTTCGGGGCACTGATCGTCGGCGTGTTCACGCTGGGCCTCAGGCTGCTCGGGGCAGATGCGCAGTGGACCTATCTCTTGATCGGCGTGCTCATCATTGCGGCGGTGTCTGTCGATCAGTGGATCAGAAAGGTTTCCGGATGACCGGTATCGCAACCGTTCCAGTGGCAAGGCCGCTTTGGCTCAGAAAGGTTTCGGGATAATGGCTCTACAACCCATCGTTCAAGGCCGCGGAATCGTGAAACGGTTTGGTCAGGTGACCGCCATCGACCACGCGGATTTCGATCTTTTCCCCGGCGAGGTGCTGGCCGTGATCGGCGACAACGGGGCGGGCAAGTCCTCTATCGTCAAGGCCATATGCGGGGCCGTCCAACCGGACGAAGGCGTGATTCAGATCGAGGGCAAGCCGGTCCGGTTCTCCTCCCCCATCGAAGCACGGGAAATGGGGATCGAGATCGTCTACCAGCAACTCGCCTTGTCCCCTGCCCTATCGATCGCCGACAATATGTTTGCCGGGCGGGAAATGCGCAAGCCCGGCATCATGGGCAGCGTGTTTCGCCAACTCGACAAGAAGGGCATGGAGAAATTCGCCCGGGACAAGCTGACGGAGCTGGGCCTCATGACGGTGCAGTCGATCAATCAGGCGGTCGAAACCTTGTCCGGCGGTCAGCGTCAGGGTGTCGCGGTGGCCCGCGCCGCCGCTTTTGCCAAGAAATTCATCATCATGGATGAACCGACAGCCGCGCTGGGCGTAAAGGAAAGCCGCCGGGTTCTGGAACTGATCCAAGACGTGCGCGCCAAGGGGATTCCGATCATCCTGATCTCCCACAACATGCCGCATGTCTTCGAAGTGGCCGATCGCGTGCATATCCACCGGCTTGGAAAGCGTCATGCGGTGGTGGACCCGGCAAAGATCACGATGTCGGACGCCGTTGCCATCATGACTGGCGCGATGGAGCCGCCACCGGAGTCCGAGCAACAGCTGACCCCCAAGGCGGCTGCCTGACAGGCGTCTTGCCGAAGGCTGGAACAATATTCGGCGCGGACCGCCCGCTTGTGGCGGCGTCGCCTTGCATTTCCCTTAAATTCGGGTCTGGATTGCCTTTGAACTGAAAAAATGTTGTTTGCGGTAACACGCGCGCGGTCCGGTCACAGGACGACCCAAGACGGTCATCGTGCCTGCCGCAAGATTGATTGGGACCGATACGATGAAAAACGAAATCCTCGCACATTTGCGGTATTCGCTTGGCAAGGACGCGGGCCATGCCTCGATCTACGACTGGCGGATGGCTCTGTCGCTGGCCCTGCGCGACAAGATTGTCGATCCGTGGTTCAGAAGCACGAAGATAGGGTATGAAAAACAACCCAAGCGGGTCTATTATCTTTCCATGGAATTTCTGATCGGTCGGCTTGTCGAGGATGTCGCCGCCAATCTCGGCGTTGAAGACGAAGCGCGGAGCGCGCTGTCCGACCTTGGGCAGGACTACGACCTGCTCGTGCGGGATGAGCCGGATGCGGCGCTGGGAAACGGCGGTTTGGGCAGGCTGGCGGCCTGCTTCATGGACAGTCTCGCGACGCTGGCAATCCCGGCCATGGGTTATGGCATACGCTACGAACACGGCCTTTTCGAACAGGACTTCGTCGACGGCCAGCAGGTCGAAAAGGCCGAGACATGGCTGGCGCAACGCCACGCCTGGGAGTTCGAGCGCCCGGAGGTCAGCTATCGCATCAACTTTGGCGGGCATGTTCATCACCATGAGGGCAAGGCCGAATGGCGCCCACATGAAACCGTCTTGGCCACCGCATTCGATACGCCGGTTGTGGGCTGGCAGGGAAAATGGGCCAATACGCTGCGTTTGTGGTCGGCCTGCCCGCAAAAGGAATTCGACCTCGCCAGTTTCAACCGCGGGGATTATCTGGCCGCGAGCCGGTCAGAGGCGTTGGCCCGGACCATCAGCCGCGTCCTCTATCCCGACGACACGACGGAGACCGGCAAGGAACTGCGGCTGAAGCAGGAATATTTCTTTACTGCCGCCTCCATCCACGACCTCATCCGCCGGTTCCTTGACGATCACGACGATATCCGCGCGCTGCCGGAGGCGGCCGCGATCCAGCTCAACGATACCCACCCGGCCATCGCCGGCCCGGAGCTGGTCCGCATCCTCGTCGATCTGCACGGGCTGGACATGGACGAGGCGATCGATATCGCGCGCCGCTGTCTTGGCTACACAAACCACACGCTGCTCCCCGAAGCGCTGGAGCGCTGGCCAGAGTGGCTGCTGGGCCGCGTGCTGCCACGGCATCTGGAAATCATCCATCAGATCGAAGGCCGCCAGCAGGCGGACCACCCCGACAGTCCGCGCATCCTCGATCATGGCAACGTCAACATGGGCGAGCTTGCGTTTATCATGGCGCACAAGGTCAACGGTGTCTCGGCCTTGCACACCGATCTGGTGAAGTCGACGGTCTTTGCAGACCTGCATCGCATCCATCCCACGCGCATCGTGAACCAGACCAACGGGATCACGCCACGCCGCTGGCTGCATGGCTGCAACCCGGCGCTGAGCGCGCTCATCACCCGCAAGATCGGGGATGGCTGGCCGGCCGACCTCGAGCAACTTCGCGGGTTGCGGCCTTTGGCGGGTGACACCGGTTTTCTCGACGAATTCCAGGCAGCCAAACGCGTCAACAAGGAACAGCTTTCGAACTGGGTGGCAGAGACCTGCGGTCTCAGCATCAACCCGGACGCGATGTTCGATATTCAGATCAAGCGCATACACGAATACAAGCGTCAGTTGATGAATATTCTCGAGACCATCGCCCTCTGGAACGAGATGCACGCCAATCCGCACGCCGACTGGACCCCCCGGGTCAAGATTTTCGGCGGCAAGGCCGCGCCCGGCTATCATGTCGCCAAGGAAATCATCCGCCTGATCAACGATGTGGCCTCTGTCATCAACACCGATCCCGTGACCAAGGACCTGTTGCAGATCGTCTATCCGCCCAACTACAACGTGACGATGGCAGAGTTGCTGATCCCTGCGGCGGATCTGTCCGAACAGATCTCGACAGCCGGCAAGGAAGCATCCGGCACCGGCAACATGAAATTTGCCCTGAACGGCGCACTGACCATCGGCACGCTTGACGGCGCCAATGTCGAGATCCGCGAACACGTGGGCGCGGAGAACTTCTTTCTCTTTGGCCTGACGGCCGAAGAAGTGGTCGAGAGGCGCAGCCATCCCGGCTATGCCCGCACCGCCATCGAGGCCAGCCCCCGCCTGCAAAAAGTGCTGGCGCAGATTGCGGAGGGCCGCTTTGCGCCGCATGATCCGGGGCGCTATCATGGTATCGTGGGTAACCTATGGGATCACGACCATTTTCTGGTGTCCTGCGACTTCGACACCTATTTCAACACGCAGCGCCGCGCCGATGAGGCCTTCAAATCGCCCGCCATCTGGTCGGCCATGGCGCTGTGCAACACCGCCAGCGTCGGCTGGTTCTCCTCGGACCGCACGATCAGGGGTTATGCCCGAGATATATGGAACGTCGGCCCGGCCACCAACGCGGATCTGGAACAGAGCGCATGACAGTCACCGTGGACCATTGGACCGCCCGCCAGATTGCCGAGGGCCGCCATGCAGATCCCTTTGCCGTGCTGGGCCAGCATGACCTGCCGGATGGTTCAAGATGTGTGCGCGCCTTTCATCCGGGGGCCGAACGGATAGAGGTTCTGGCGCGTGACACCGGCAATATGGTGGCGGAACTGGAACCGGTCGACGGCGCCAACGGGATGTTCGATGGCGTTTTGCCCAGCGTGACGGCGCGCCTTGATTATCGGCTGCGCCTGACCCGCGGCAGCGACTGCTGGGAAGAGGAGGATGCCTACGCCTTTGGCCCGGTGATGGGCGATATGGACGAATACCTGCTCGGCGAAGGCACGCATGGACAGCTTTGGCGCGCCTTGGGGGCGCATGTCCTGTTTTACGGCGGCGCCTGGGGCGTTCATTTCGCGGTCTGGGCGCCCAACGCCGCCCGCGTGTCGGTGGTGGGCAGCTTCAACGGGTGGGACGGTCGCCGCCATGTGATGCGGCGGCGCGGCGCCATCGGGGTGCATGAAATCTTTGTGCCCGGCGTGACCGAAGGTGCGGCATACAAATACGAACTGCTGAACCACGATGGAAATCTCTTGCCGTTGAAGGCCGATCCGGTGGGGTTCGGATCCGAAGTGCCCCCGCAAACGGCCTCTGTTGTCCGCGACCTGACACAGCATTCGTGGCAGGACACGGATTGGATGGCCAATCGCGGGCCGAAACAGCGTATCGACCAGCCGATTTCCGTCTACGAGGTGCATCTGGAAAGCTGGCGGCGCGTGCCGGAGGACGGCGACCGCCCGCTCAGCTACCGCGAGCATGCAGATCAGCTGGTCAGTTACGCGGCCGACATGGGCTTTACCCATATCGAGCTGACGCCGATCTCCGAATATCCCTTTGGCGGATCCTGGGGCTATCAACCTGTCGGGCTATACGCGCCAACGGCGCGCTTTGGCACGCCAGAGGATCTGCGCGTCTTCGTCGAGGCGACCCATGCAGCCGGGCTGGGTCTGATCATCGACTGGGTGCCGGGCCATTTTCCGACCGACGCGCATGGGCTGGCCCGGTTCGACGGCACCGCGCTTTATGAACATGCCGACCCGAAAGAAGGGTTTCACCCGGACTGGAACACGCTGGTCTACAATTATGGGCGGACCGAGGTTTCGAATTTCCTGATCGCCAACGCGCGCTACTGGCTGGAAGAATTCCATATCGACGGGCTGCGCGTGGATGCGGTGGCCTCCATGCTCTACCGCGATTATTCGCGCAAGGATGGCGAATGGGTGCCCAATGCCGAGGGCGGACGCGAGAATATCGAAGCCATCAATTTTCTGCGCCGGATGAACGAGACGGTCTATGCCGCCCACCCCGACATCATGACCGTGGCCGAGGAATCGACCGCGTTTCCCGGTGTCAGCGCGCCCACCTCGCATGACGGGCTGGGTTTTGGCTACAAGTGGAACATGGGCTGGATGAATGACACCCTGCGCTACATGTCGGAGGATCCGGTCAACCGAAAATATCACCACGACAAGATGACCTTTGGGCTGCAATACGCCTTTACTGAAAATTTCGTCCTTCCGCTCAGCCACGATGAGGTGGTGCATGGCAAGGGCTCCCTGCTGACGCGTATGCCCGGCGACGACTGGCAGCGGTTTGCCAATCTGCGGGCTTATTTCGGGTTCATGTTCGGCCATCCGGGCAAGAAACTGATGTTCATGGGATGCGAATTCGCGCAGCCACGTGAATGGAACCACAACCAGAGCCTTGACTGGCACCTGCTTGACGAGGCGCCGCACAAGGGAATGCAGTCGCTGGTGCGCGATCTGAACCGGCTTTACCGGGCCACGCCGGCACTTCATGAACTGGACAGCAAGGCGGACGGATTTCGCTGGATCGACGGTGGCAACGCGGCCGAGTCGATCTTTTCCTGGATCCGCATGGGCAAGGCCGACACCCCACCCGTGCTGGTGGTTACGAATTTTACACCTGTCACGCGACATACCTACCGGATCGGCGTGCCCAGCGCAGGCCACTGGGCCGAAAAGCTGAACACAGATGATCCGGCCTATGGTGGCAGCGGACAGGTGAACCCGGGCGGCGTGACCGCAAAGGCCGAGCCGGCGCATGGCTGTAGCCATTCAATAGAAATCACCGTGCCGCCACTGGCGACCGTATTGTTCGAGCTGACAGAAGACTGAGACGGGACGACAGATCACGGGGAGGGACAAGATGAACCAAGACAGATTCAGTCTGGCACAGCAGACGATGGCCTTTGTGCTGGCGGGCGGCCGTGGCAGCAGGCTGCGGGAAATGACCGATGTCCGTGCGAAACCGGCGGTCTATTTCGGCGGCAAGACCCGGATCATCGACTTTGCCCTGTCAAACGCCGTGAACTCCGGCATCCGCCGCATCGGCGTGGCGACGCAATACAAGGCCCACAGCCTGATCCGTCACCTGCAACGCGGCTGGTCCTTTTTCCGGGCGGAGCGCAACGAAGGTTTGGATATCCTTCCCGCATCGCAGCAACTGGACGAAGACAACTGGTACAAGGGCACGGCCGATGCGGTGACCCAGAACATCTCGATCATTCAGGGATACGGGCCGAAATACATCCTGATCCTCGCGGGCGATCACATCTACAAGCAAGACTACTCCTTCATGATCGAACAGCATGTTGCCTCGGGCGCAAAGGTGACCGTGGGTTGCATCGAGGTGCCTCGCGAAGAGGCCAAGGGTTTTGGTGTGATGGCGGTCGACGGCAATGACAGGATCCTCGACTTCGTGGAGAAACCGGCCGAACCTCCGACCATGCCCGGCGATCCGGCGCGCTCCTTGGCATCGATGGGGATTTACGTGTTTGAAACGGATTTCCTGTGCGATCTGCTGGAACAGGACGCCCGCGACCCGAACTCCAGCCACGACTTTGGCAAGGACATCATTCCCGCGCTCGTGGCCTCCGGCGACGCGGTGGCCCATCCCTTTGGCCGCTCCTGCGTCATGTCCGGACTGGAAACCAAGCCTTACTGGCGCGACGTCGGCACCATCGACGCTTATTGGCAGGCCAATATCGACCTGACGGATTTCGAGCCGGAGCTGGACCTTTACGCCACCGACTGGCCGATCTGGACCTATTCGGAACTGACAGCCCCCGCCAAGTTCATCCACAACGAAGAAGGGCGCCGCGGGCAAGCCGTGTCATCGATGGTCTCCGGCGGGTGCATCATTTCCGGCTCCAGCCTGTATCGCTGCCTGATGTTCACGGGGGTCAAGACGCATTCCTATTCACAACTCGAAGGGGTCGTCGCCCTGCCCTACAGTGAGGTCGGACGCAGAGCGCATGTCAAGAACACGATCATCGACCGCGGCGTTCAGATTCCGCCCGGCCTTGTCGTGGGCGAAGACCCCGAACTGGATGCGAAACGGTTTCGCCGCACGCAAAGCGGCATCTGCCTGATCACCCGCAAGATGATCGAAAATCTGGAGACCTGAGATGAAGGTGCTGATGGTCACCTCGGAATGCGCGCCTTTCATCAAGACCGGGGGCCTTGCCGATGTGGCGGGCGCTCTTCCGGGTGCGCTTGCGCCCCTTGGGGTGGAGACAAAGGTCGTCCTGCCCGCCTACCCGGCGCTGTTCCCGCTCTTGCCGCAAGGCAGGGAAGTGGCGAATTTCGGTGACCTTCCCGGCGGGCCGGGACGACTGGTGGAGGTCGAGGCCGAAGGCATCACGCTGCTTCTGCTGGATGCCCCGCAACTGTTCGATCGGCCCGGCGCCCCCTATACCGGAAGCGATGGGCGGGACTGGTCCGACAATCACCTGCGGTTCGGCGCCTTGGCGCAGGCAGCCGCGCGCATCAGCTTTGACGGGCTGGATGGTTGGACGCCCGAT
>Ga0102938_10002709_pt1 | contig 13359 bp, 13 predicted proteins | sample SalPonR2_B_D2_MG_FD_84516 | JGI IMG/M metagenome (GOLD analysis project Ga0102938, IMG submission 84516) | Salt pond soil microbial communities from South San Francisco under conditions of wetland restoration - Salt Pond MetaG R2_B_D2_MG | ecosystem: Environmental > Aquatic > Marine >... | reverse complement strand
TACGTGATCCCGGTGGATAGCGGCGAGTTTTTCACGGTCGCCAACTACAATTACGTTGATGAGACCCTGGAACTGGCTGGTAAGCCCGGCGATGATATCTCCGGTAACGGTATCATTTCGGGCAACAGCAAGCCGGACTACGGCATTCTCAATCTGCGCGCAGGTTTCACCAGTTCCGACAACTGGGAATGGGTGCTCTACGTGGAAAACGTGACAGACGAAGAGGCCATCTACAGCTACAGTGATGCCCTGGCCTTTAACCTGACGAACTATGACCGCACGGTGCGTAATCGTCCGCGTACCTTCGGCACGTCTTTCACCTACAACTTCTGAAGTGCCTGGCGCGGGCTTGCCCGCGCGTGAGTGAACCAGGCCCGGTGCGCGAGCGCCGGGCCTTTTTTATGCGCTCATTTGGCCGCGGCCAGCGCCTGTTCGATATCCGCCAGGATATCGTCCACATGCTCAATGCCGATAGACAGACGCACCATGTCTTCGCTCACGCCGGCAGAGGCGAGTTCCTCCGGGTTGAGCTGCCGGTGTGTCGTGCTCGCGGGGTGGCAGGCCAGTGACTTGGCGTCCCCGATATTGACCAGCCGCAGAATCAGTTGCAGCGCGTCGATGAACCGCGTGCCCGCTTCGATGCCGCCGTCAATGCCGAAGCTGAGAATGCCGGCGGCGCGCCCATCGCAGATTTTTTTGCAGGTTTCAAAATGCGGGCTGTCTTTCAGGCCGGCGTAGTTCACCCACTTTACTTGCGGGTGATTTTGCAGGTACTTCGCCACTTTTTTCGCATTCTTGCAGTGCTGCTTCATGCGCAGGCTGAGGGTTTCCAGGCCCTGCATGATCAAAAAGGCACTGTGCGCCGAGAGGGCCGAGCCGGTGTTGCGCAGCGGCACCACACGGCAACGGCCGATGTAGGCCGCCTCGCCCATAGCCTCGGTGTACACCACGCCATGATAGGAAGGGTCGGGTGTGGTCATAATAGAGAATCGGTCAGCGTGGGCAGCCCAGTCGAAGCGGCCCGAATCGACAATAGCACCGCCGATGGTGGTGCCGTGCCCGCCGATGTACTTGGTGAGCGAGTGCACGGCGATGTCTGCGCCGAAATCAAACACGCGGCAGAGAACAGGTGTGGCGACAGTGTTATCGACAATCAGGGGCACGCCGGCAGCGTGCTCGATCTCGGCCCACGCCTCGATATCGACAACGTTGCCGGCGGGGTTGCCAATGGACTCACAGAACAGGGCGCGGGTATTCCCGTCTATGAGCGACTTTACCCGGTCGAAATCGTCGCCCCCGGCAAAGCGCACCTCAATACCCTGGCGCGGAAAGGTATGGGCGAACAGGTTGTAGGTGCCTCCGTAGAGTTGCGAGGTGCTGACGATATTGCAGCCGACCTCGGCGATCGCCTCTATCGAGTAGCGGATGGCCGCCATGCCCGAGCTGACCGCGAGTGCCCCGACACCGCCTTCGAGTTCCGTGAGGCGTTGTTCCAGTACAGCATTGGTGGGGTTCATGATCCGGCTGTAGATATTACCCGGCACAGCCAGGTTGAACAGGTCGGCGCCGTGCTGGGTATTGTCGAAGACGAACGAGGTTGTCTGGTAGATCGGCGTGGTGGCGGCATGCGTGGCGGGATCGCCGCTAAAGCCGGCGTGCAGCGCTATGGTTTCAGGCTTCATGCAGAATTCCTTGTGTGTACGGTAGGGGCTGTGCGTCGAGGGGAGAGCTTAGCAAAGTCAGGCCCACTGGCAAGGCCTGGAACCCTGGCGTTGTCAGGTGCGACCTGCCCGTCTTTCGGGTCCCCCCGCAATCCGTTGAGCTGCTCGCAGAGCGCATGTGCACCGCTGAGCACGCGGGCGGTCGGGCGCTGGATCAGGTCGGGGTCGACGAAGAACAGGCCGTTGTTGCGCACGGCCTTCAGCGCGGGATAACGCCGCCAGTCATCCAGCCACTCCGGTCGCGCCAGGCCCATGCCGGAGGCAACGATGGCATCCGGGTTCGCCAGCAGCACTGACTCAATGCTGACGCGTGGTGCGAGCGCCGGAGAATTACCAAAGATGTTCCTGCCGCCGCACAGCGCGATGACCTCTGAGATCAGGTGCTCACCGTTGACGGTTTGCAGTGGCTCGTTCCATATCTGGTAGAAAACGTCCAGCGGCTGCCGGCCACCGTAGCGATTGCGCAGTGTGCCGAGCTGCGCCTGAATACGTGCCGCCTGAGCGTCACTGATGGCCTGGGTGCCGGCAAGCTGGCCCAGCTTGCGAATGCTTTCCGGTACATCCGCCAGCTGCCGCAATTCGCTGACGTAGACTGGAATGCCCAGCCGTTCGAGCCTGGTGAGCGTTTGCATGCCGTTGCCCGAACCCCACATGAGTACCAGGTCGGGGTCCAGCGCTACGATCTCCTCGAAACTGAAGGCGTTGTAAGAGCCCACGACGGGAATCCGCTGGGCGGTTTCCGGAAAATCGCTGTAGCTCACAACGCCGACCAGTTTGTGCCCCGCGCCCGCCGTGAACACGTTCTCGACGATGTGCGGCGCGAGTGCGACGATGCGTTCGGCGGGTCTGGCAAGCTCAACGTTGCGCCCCGCGAAATCCATTACGCGCAGGGCGTGTGCGTCAGGCGTCGGCAGGCAGGCGAGCAGCAGCGCCAGCGCAAGGCAGCCGGTATAGTGTTGGCGTTGGCTCATCTGCGCACCCGGTACCCGGGCGTGATGACCGGGAACCCGCCCAGGGGATGGGTGGCGATTTCAACTTCGATGTGAAACACGTTGCGCAACAGCGCCGGGGTGAGCACCTCCCCCGGCGTGCCAAGCGCAGTCTGTCGCCCGGCATCGAGAATCAGCATCCGGTCGACTGCCCGGGCTGCGAGATTCAGGTCGTGGATAGCCAGGATCACCGCGCAGCCGCGATCGGCGAAGCCCTGCACCGCCTCGAGTATCTGTTGTTGATGCGCCAGGTCGAGCGCAGACGTCGGTTCGTCCAGCAACAGCAGTTTTCCGGCCAGTGAGTCTTCCGCGGCAATCTGGCTGAATATTCTGGCCAGTTGCGTGCGTTGCTTCTCGCCACCGGAAAGCTGTGTGTACAGTCGGTCACGCAGTGTCAGTGTGTCGGTCAGCCGCATGGCATCCATTGCAATCCCGGCATCGACGGCCGAGCCGGTTGCGTGCGGTATTCGCCCCAGTAGCACAACCTCCTCGACCGTGTAGGGAAAGTTCAGCAGCGACATTTGTGGCAGGTAGGCCAGCGCCCGGGGCAGTTCATGCGAATTCCAGTCGGACAGGGGTTTGTGGTCGAGTTCGACTGTGCCGGCTGTGGGTGGTATATCGCCGGCAATGAGCTGCAGCAGGCTGGACTTGCCCGCACCGTTTGGTCCGGCCACCGCGAGTACCTGCCCGGGAGCCAGGTCCAGGGAAATGCTGTCCAGCACGCGGGGGCCCCAGGGTGAAGCAGTCGCGTTCTCCAGGCGCAATGTGCTGCCGGCACGGCCCGCTGTTGCGTGCTCCGGGCTCATGTCTGCATCCCGTAGTGGTGTCGGTTACGCAGCAGTGAGATGAAAAAAGGCACGCCAATGACGGCGGTGATGATGCCGACGGGTAGTTCGGTGGGCGCCACCAGTACCCGGGCGAAAAGGTCTGCGCTCACCAGTAGCAGCGCGCCGGCCAACGCGCTGCACGGTAACAGGTAGCGGTGATCCGGCCCGGCCAGCATGCGCACCATGTGCGGTACGATCAGGCCGACAAAGGCGATTGTGCCCACCATGGCAACCGAGGTGCCAACGCCTATGGCGACCCAGGAAATAAGCGCGACTTTCACCCTGGCCACCGGAATTCCGAGGTGCCGCGCCTCGGATTCCCCGAGCAGCAGCGCATTCAGGGCGTTCGCGTAGCGTGGAAGTGCCAGCCACAGTGGTGCGCTGACCGACAAGGCGATGAGAAGCCGGGGATAGCTGGCCCCGTCCAGGCCGCCCATTTTCCACAAGCTTATGCGGCGCAGCATTTCGTTGTCGGCAAAAAATTCCAGCAGGCTGCCCAGCGCCCCGGCCAGCGCGGTGATCGCAATACCGGCCAGTAGCATGGTAGCCACCGAGGTGCCGTTGGCCGAGGTCGCGAGCCGATACACGAATAGAACCGCTACCACGCCACCGGCAAACGCGCCCGCGGACACCAGGGTCAAGCCGGTGTAGCCCGTGAGCAGCGTACCGCCGGTGACGATGATCAGCGCAGCACCGAGAGACGCACCGGCGGTCACGCCGATCAATGAGGGGTCAGCCAGCGGGTTGCGAAACAGGCCCTGCGTGGCGGCGCCGGTCATTGCCAGTGTCGCTCCCATCACCGCCGCGAGCAGAACCCTTGGCAACCTGAGTTCATTGACAATCAGGTCGATCTGACTGTCGGCGGACCCGACAAAGACCGTGGCGAGTGCCTGCAGCACCCGGCCGAGGGGAATACCCACCGCGCCGCTGGCAAGACCGGCCAGCAATGTGGGTGGTAGCGCCAGGCACAGTATCACCAGCAGCGTGATCGCTCGCCGCTCGCGTTGCGAACGGGCGGAGTAATTAATAATCCACGCCCTTGCGCGCCTTGATGCCGGATGTGAAGGCATGCTTGATGTCGCGTACCTCGGAGACCGTGTCCATCGCCGCCTTGAGTTTTGCCCCGCCGCCACGACCGGTTACCACCACGCTCTGCTCGCGCGGTCGATTGCGCAGGGCCGAGATGATCTCGTCTTCCGGCAGGTAGTCGTAGGCGATCATGTAGGTGAGTTCATCGAGAACCACCAGGTCAAAGCTGGCGTCCTCGAGCATACGGGTCGCCTCGCGCCAGGTGGATTGTGCTGCCTCGATGTCGCCGCTGCGGTCCTGCGTGTCCCAGGTGAAGCCGGTGCCCATCTGGTGAAAATCCACCTCGGGGCATTTGTCCCGAACATAGATTTCTTCGCCGGAAAGCTGCTCACCCTTGATGAACTGGACCACGCCGACCTTGTAGCCGTAACCCAGTGCGCGCATCACCATGCCGAAGGCGGAACTCGATTTGCCCTTGCCGTTGCCGGTAAGCAAGACCGCGACGCCGCGCTCGGTAGCCGCCGCCTCGATAGTGGCATCCACGCTGGCTTTCTGTTTCTCCATGGCGGCCTTGTGTCTGGCGTCTTTGCGGGTATCGCTCATTGTAGTCTCCCCCGGTTGTCGCTCCGTCAGAACGCGTACTTGAGCCCCACGTAGCCCGCGGCGCCCGCTGTATTGTAGGTTGGAACCTCGGCGTAGTCTTCATCCGTGGCATTTTCCACGCGGGCGAACAGCTCCAGGCTGTGGAGCAGGGCAAAGCGTGCGGACAGGCTCAGCAGTTCGTAGTCGTCAAGTGGTGAACCGTCTACATCGACGGCATCGCGCGACAATCGCGCGTGTGCCCCGAGTAGCAGCCTGTCGTTCACCAGGCTCCAGCTCAGCCCCAGGTTGCCCATGTGCTCGGGGCGGCGGGGCCGCTGTTGGCCGTTGATGTCCTGTGAGTCGGTATAGCTGTAGTTGCCGTTCAGCGAGAGTCCTGACCCCAGGGGCAATTCCGCGATCAACTCGACGCCGGTTGATTCAGTGTCGCCGGTTTTCTGCAGGTAGCCGAAGGAATCAAAATCGTAAAAGATTTCATCGCTGATCGATTGGTCGAAGTAGGTGACCTCCAGGTGGAGGCCGTCGTCCCCATGCCAGCTCAGCGCGACATCATAGCCTTCACTGTCCTCCTCGGAAAGCCTGAAACCCTGCGCGGGCGGCCCGGTGAACTCACTCGCATTGGTGGCTATTTCGAACAGGCTGGGCGCCCGGAAGCCGGTGCCGTAGGTGGCGCGGACTTTGATCTCCCCGCCGTTCACGGGAATGAGGTACGCGCCACTCAGTCGATAGGTAGTGTGGGAGCCGAAGTCGTCATTGTCATCGTAGCGCGCGCCGGCGGTCACGAAAAAGCGGTCGCTGAATCCGCCCTGGTATTCCGCGAAATAGCCTGTCTGGTCGCGGTCCGTATCGAGAAACCCGTCGTCGATGTATTCGGTAATGGTGTCGAATCCATACACGAACTTCAGGGCGTCGCTACCTTCAAAGCTGCCGACATAGCCGCCGCGGTCGATCTGGCCGTCGAGCTTGAAACTGAACTGTCCATCGGCGTAGAAATTGCGCTTGATGTCACTCTCACTGTAGGACAGCTCATGTGTAAAGCGGCCGCTGGTGTAGTTGATTGCGGTGCGCCAGGCCTGTTGCTCGAAATCATCCGTGCAGTCATTGGAGTTGTTGAAATCCGCGCCAAAGCAACCATCGTACTCGTGGTCGCTGGTCACATCGCGCGCCACCAGTGACAGGCGCAGATTTTCCGTGGCGTTCCAGCCGAGACGCCCGTGCAGTGTGGTATTTTCGTAGCCATCATCGTCGCGGATATCGGTGTCCTCTTTGCTGGCGTTGATACCGTCGGTCTCGAAATCCGCGGCGGACAGGCTGAAGTCCAGCGTACCGTTCCCGCCATTCACCGCGCCGGCGAGCTGCTGCGTGCCAAAACGACCGGTTTCCGCGCTCACGTTGCCGGATAGCCCTTCCGTGGGGACCGCGGTGGTGATATTCACCACGCCGCCCGCGTCTGCGCCATACACCAGCCCTTGCGGGCCGCGCAGTATCTCCACGCGTGCGATGCCGCTCGAAAGCAGCTGTTCGACGCGTGTTGTCGTCTGCGGTGAGGAACTGTCGGAGATGTCCATGCCATCGAGGAAAAATCGCGTGCGGTAGTTTTCTTCGCCGCGTATGCGCAGTGAGGTCACGCTCCCCGGGCCTCCCTGGTTGGAGACACCGATACCGGGCTGGGTCCTGAGAATGTCGACCAGCGAGTTGTAGCCGAGAACTTCGATCTCCTCCCCGGTCAACACTGATACCGAGGTGCCTACCTGCCGCAGGGGCATGGGAATGCCGGAGGAGGTTACAATCACCTCTTCCAGCGCATAGTTAACCGAGGGGTCCCTGATCGTGGAGTCGGGGTGGTTGGTATTGCCAGGCTGGGCCGCCTGTACCGGCAGCGCGCCGGCTGACAGCGTGCACAGGGCCAGCAGGATGCGATGATTCATAGTGATAACCTCAATTGCCTGAAAGTGGCGACTGAGGGAGGGGATCTGGGAACACAATGCAACGCATTGGGCAACCGTGTTATGAAGCCCTCCGCTCCATCGTTGCGAACTTCCAGGCAGGTATCGGGCTGACAGAGAAACTCTGCGTACCGTTGCGGGGGCAGCGGTGGATTGTGGCCTGCGGGCAGACCTCTACCACACTTCCCATTTAACCTGCCCAGCGGCAATGACAACGACCGCGGCAGGCACCTGGAACGGCACGGACTGTAGTGAGCTGCGAAGCACTTGTCAATTGGATTAGACTTGAACTTCACCTGCAGGGAGATGGACGTGTGCAGATAACACCGCGACTGCTGTCGCAAGTTACCGAGCTTTTGGGCCGTACACCGCGCGGACTGGAGGACGTGACGATAATTGGAACGGACGGTGAGCCGGTTGTTATTCGCGTTGCGTCACTGGTCGACGAGAAGCCTTTTCCCACGCTGTTCTGGCTGGTGGATCGCGAGATTTCCTATCGTATAGACCAGGCGGAAGCGGCCGGCGTGATTCTTGAGCTACAGGCCCTGGTGGATGACGATACCGCGTTGCAGGCGTCAATGCGCGCCGATCACCGCGCGCATATCCGGCTGCGCGCAGGCTTCATGCGCGAGGATTTGCGCCTGCGCATACAGGCGTTGGGCTTTGAACAGGTGTTCGCGACGCGGGGGATCGGGGGTATTGCCGATTTCCAGCGGATTCGCTGCCTGCATACCTGGTACGCCGCGCACCTGGTGGTGCCGAACACCGTGGGGCGGCTGCTGGACGCACATTGGCGTACAACTGGAGCGAAGGCGTCTGATGCGCCTGCATAGTTGGCCTTGCAGGACTCGCGACGAGGGTGATTAAACAAGGCGGGTTCAAGCGCCCCGCGGCGGTTTCGGGTCCAATGTGGACGCGCCGGTGTGCTATAGTTGCGCGCTTTTCGCGGCGCCCGGGTCGGCGCCGATGGGCGATGCCAGAACAGGTGAAGTGATGACGGCAGTAACAGATGATTTGCGCATTGCGCGTACCAACGAACTGATCTCTCCCGCGCAGCTTGTCCAGGAGATTGCGCTCACGGCGGAAGCGGCTGAGACCGTATCCCGCGCGAGGCAGGCGATACACAACATGCTCATTCACGAGGATGACCGCCTGCTGGTTATTGTCGGGCCCTGTTCTATTCACGATCCCGCCGCGGCGCTGGAGTACGCGGCGCTGTTGCGTGACGTGGCAGCTGACCTGGCGGATGAATTATGCGTCGTCATGCGCGTGTACTTCGAAAAGCCGCGCACCACGGTGGGCTGGAAGGGCCTGATCAATGACCCGGGCCTGGACAATACCTTCGATATCAACAGGGGTTTGCACCTGGCGCGCCGCCTGCTTCTGGATCTCGCCGCAATGGGCTTGCCGGCGGGTACCGAATACCTCGATCTGATCAGTCCGCAATATCTGGCCGATCTTGTTGCCTGGGGCGCGATCGGCGCGCGCACTACCGAAAGCCAGACGCACCGCGAGCTGGCCAGCGGTCTCTCTTGCCCGGTGGGCTTCAAAAACGCGACCAATGGCGATATCCAGGTGGCGGTCGATGCAATTCGTTCCGCGTCGCAGCCCCACCATTTCCTGTCGGTGACCAAGCAGGGCCACTCGGCGATATTCCAGACCACCGGCAACGCCGACTGCCACATAATTTTGCGCGGTGGTCAGCATCCCAACTACGACATGTTCTCGGTGGAAGATGCAGCGGCCCTGTTGTACAAGGCCGGCCTGCCGGCGCGCGTGATGATCGATGCCAGTCACGCCAACAGCCGCAAGAAGCCGGCGCGTCAGATAGACGTGGCCAGCGACATTGCCACCCAGATAGCGCGGGGCAATCACGACATATTCGGCATGATGCTTGAAAGTAACCTGGTGGAGGGGCGGCAAAACGTGGTGCCCGGAGAGCCGCTGGTACACGGCCAGAGCATTACCGACGCCTGTATAGGCTGGGATCACACGCGCGTGCTGCTGCACGAGCTCGCCAGTGCGGTGCGCATGCGCAGGGATAACGCCGCTGCGCGTTAGTCCGCGCTCAGCGCCGTGCGCCGGCCTGTCAATCTGTACCAATGCACTCGCCGGTGCGTGCGTCGCTGGTGTCCCCCGGTTGATCACGCTACCTTGGAGCCCGTGCAAACAATTTTGCGATCGATACGAGAGAGGGAGAGCTATGCACCTGGGATTTACTTCCATGAATACCGTGGACGATCCGGCTCCGGACTTACTGGCCAGGACGCTGGAAGACGCGGGTTTCGAATCACTCTGGTATGGCGAACACAGTCACATCCCCGTTGCGCGCAAGACCCCGTATCCGCCCGGGGGAGAACTTCCGGAACCTTACAAGAAGATGATGGATCCCTACGTGTCCCTGATGGCCGCCGCTGCTGCGACCAGCCGCCTGAAACTCGGAACCGGAATCGCGCTGCTGATGGAGCGGGAGCTGTTTTCACAGGCCAAGACCATCGCCACGCTCGACAGGCTTTCCAATGGGCGTGTCATCATTGGCTGTGGCGTCGGCTGGAACCAGGAAGAGTTTGAAAACGCCACCCGTCTGCCCTGGGCGCGGCGCTATCTCGCGCTGAAGGAAACGGTGCTCGCACAACGCACTCTGCTCACCGATGTGGAGCCGGAATTTCATGGCGAGCTGATTGATTTTGACCCGGTGTGGTTTGAGCCCAAGGCAATGCTGCCCGGCGGCCCTCCCGTAAGCTTCGGTGCGATGGGGCCGCTGGGTGTAAAACACGCCGCTCAGTGGGCCGACGGCTGGATGCCGGTCGATGTGGTGATGCCTGATGTGAAACAGGGCGTGGAAGATTTTTACGCCCAGGTGCGCAGCGCTGGCCGCGATCCCTCCGAAGTGGAGATCACCCTGGTCGTCATGGCACCGGTCACGGCGGACCTGCTAAAGTCGTACCGGGATATCGGCATTCACCGCTGCAACATTGGCGTGGGAATGGAGAACTGGGATAAGCCAGAGATCGTTATGCCGATGATTGAGGAGTACGCAAAACTTATTCCCGAGCTGTAGCAGACAAACAGGGCGGGCCTGCTATCGGCCGCCCTGGCGCCATCCAGCACAGCCGAACAACAATAAAGGACTGTCAGGAGGTCGGTATGGCACAGAGACCTGAAAGTCGCGCCACACAGTACTGGAAACGCAACCTCGCCCTGATGTTACGGCTCTTGCTGATATGGTTTGTGGTCAGTTTCGGCTGTGGCATTCTGCTGTTTGATTTTCTCAACCAGTTCCGCATTGGTGGCTACAAGCTCGGATTCTGGTTCGCTCAGCAGGGCTCGATCTACGTCTTTGTGCTGCTCATTTTCTACTATGCCCGGAAAATGGCGGCCCTGGATGCCGAGTTCCACGTGGACGACGACTGAGCGTCTTTATGGACCTGCAATTACTCACATACATCGTCGTCGGTCTCACCTTCGCCCTGTACATTGGCATTGCGATCTGGGCGCGGGCCGGCACTACCAGCGAGTTCTACGTCGCCGGTGGCGGCATTGGGCCGGTGCAGAACGGGATGGCCACTGCCGCAGACTGGATGTCGGCCGCATCGTTCATCAGCATGGCTGGCATGATCGCCTTCATGGGTTACGGTGGCAGCGTGTTCCTGATGGGCTGGACCGGCGGCTACGTGATTCTCGCAATGTTGCTGGCACCGTATTTGCGCAAGTACGGCAAATTCACGGTGCCGGAGTTTATTGGTGATCGCTATTACTCCCGCACCGCCCGCGCGGTTGCGGTGTTTTGCCTGATAGTGTGTTCCCTGACCTACGTCATCGGGCAGATGAAAGGTGTGGGCGTCGCCTTTTCGCGGTTCCTGGAAGTGGATTACGCCACCGGCCTCTACGTCGGCATGCTGATCGTGTTTTTCTACGCGGTGGTTGGAGGTATGAAGGGTATTACCTATACCCAGATCGCGCAGTACTGCGTGCTTATCACGGCCTATACGATTCCGGCAATTTTCATCAGCCTGCAGCTCACCGGTAACCCGGTGCCACAGCTCGGTCTCGGCAGTACCCTCAGCGGCAGCGATACCTATCTGCTGGACAAACTGGATCAGATCGTCACCGACCTGGGATTTCGTGAATACACCACGGACGTTCGTCTAAGCGGTTTGAATATGTTCGCTTTTACGCTGTCGCTGATGATCGGCACCGCCGGGCTGCCGCACGTCATCATACGGTTTTTTACGGTGCGCCGTGTGCGCGATGCGCGCATCTCCGCGGGCTGGGCACTGCTGTTTATCGCCATTCTATACACCACGGCCCCGGCTGTTGCGGGCATGGCGCGACTGAATTTCATGCAGACCCTGGCGCCCGCTGCCGGTGAACCGCTTGCGATTGATGAGCGCCCCCAGTGGTTTCGCAACTGGGAAAAAACCGGGCTGCTTGCCTTCGAGGACAAAAACGCCGACGGACGCATTCAGTACAGTGCCGACGAATCAGTCAATGAAATGACGCGGGTGGACCAGGACATCATGGTTCTCGCCAATCCGGAGATCGCGCAGCTACCCAACTGGGTGATAGCGCTGGTGGCCGCCGGCGGGCTGGCGGCCGCCTTGTCGACCGCCGCCGGCCTGTTGCTGGCGATAGCTTCCGCCATTTCCCACGATCTGCTCAAGGGGATTTTCATGCCGCGCATCACTGAGCGACAGGAATTGCTGGCGAGCCGTGTGGCCATGGCGCTGGCGATCGTGGGGGCCGGCTACCTGGGCCTCAATCCGCCCGGGTTTGCGGCGGGCACTGTCGCACTCGCGTTCGGGCTGGCGGCGTCGTCGCTGTTTCCGGCGCTGATGATGGGAATATTCTCTTTCCGCGTGAACCGTGAGGGCGCGATAGCCGGCATGCTCTGTGGAATCGGGGCTACCTTGTTCTATGTATTCCAGCACAAAGGGTTCATGTTCATCCCCGGCACGGCCTTTCTGGGTGATCTTCCGCCGAACTGGTTTCTGGGCATAGAGCCCAACGCCTTTGGTGCGGTGGGCGCGGTACTGAATTTCTGCGTGGCGTTTACCGTTTCCCGGCTGACAGCCGTGCCACCGATTGCCGTGCGTGAACTCGTTGAACGGATTCGCTTGCCGGATCATGCGCCCGCGGCGCATGATCTGGAACTGGTCATCCACGACGAGCCGACCGGCCGCTAGCCGGGAGGGCGAGAACGGAGGAGGCAGGTTATGGCGCTGGCGCATGCCATTATGACCGCACTGATAGACGACGATCTGTCGGGTTTTGAACTCGCCGCGGCCTTTGAGACATCCCTGGGCTTCTTCTGGCAGGCCTCGCATCAACAGATTTATCAGGAGCTGCACAAGCTGGCAGATAAACGCTGGCTCAATCGTCGCGAGGTAAACCAGCATGGGAAGCCGAATAAAATTGTCTATGGCCTGACGCAGGCGGGCCGCAGGGCGCTGGACGCATGGGTGTATGGCAGTACGCGTACCCAGGCCGCGAAAGACGAGTTACTGATCAAACTCTACAACCTCAGCCCGGAAAACGCCGCCCACCTGGCCCTCGAGATAGCCGGGCGCCGCGAGCAGATGATGCGCCGCTTGTACCTGTACGAAAAAATCCGCCTCGCGCATTACAGCAACCCGACCTCACTGCCGGTGCGGCGTCGCGGCGTCTATCTCGCCCTGCGTTCAGGTATTTCCCAGGGAGAGCAGTTTCTGGCCTGGTGCGACGAGGCTCTCGGACTACTGGCGGATATAGACAGCACCTAGCCGTGTGCCTTCCCCCCCGGGGTTGTCGAGGGGAATACCCGATCAGCCCTCAGGGCTGCGGCAACCATTTTTCTGCAGGAATCTCGACTTTTGCTTGGCTTCCTGGTTGCAAAAGGCTCTAGAGTGGTCCCGGGGAACAATTTCGGCGCGTCTCGGGGGGAAGCCAGAATGAGAGTACTTGCAATAATACTGTTGTTGATTCCGCAGTTGGCCGCGGCGAAAGTCTATATGTGTGTCGACGCTGCAACCGGCACTACCAGCTTTACCGACACCGCGTGTGACCGGGAGACCAGGGTTGAGGAGGTGCGGGTGGACGCCACGAACCTGGAATCCGGTGAGCGCTACAAGAAAGCTCCCCGGGAGAAAACCTGGAATAGTGAGCGGGAAGTGCGTAAATCCGGCCAGGACTACAATGCCGAGCATCGCTCGGTATACGATAACAACGCGACAGCCACGCGTAACTAGCTTCCGGGCGGGCCCGGCTC
>Ga0102938_10002708_pt1 | contig 13361 bp, 9 predicted proteins | sample SalPonR2_B_D2_MG_FD_84516 | JGI IMG/M metagenome (GOLD analysis project Ga0102938, IMG submission 84516) | Salt pond soil microbial communities from South San Francisco under conditions of wetland restoration - Salt Pond MetaG R2_B_D2_MG | ecosystem: Environmental > Aquatic > Marine > Intertidal... | reverse complement strand
TGCTCATGGCTTCGCGCAGAACTGCGGCTTTCCAATTGCTAAGGATCGTGCGACAAAAAAGTGTCGGGTACCTTTTGCGAGGAACTCGCCCTTCGGGTGCTTCGCACAAAAGGTACCCGACACTATTTATCGCTCATTGCTAACGCTTGAGTTTTATTGCAAGGCTGCCAGCTCCGCAAAGTCCTGCTTCAGGCTGCCGTAGAGATTGCGGTAGATCGGAAACAGGGCATTGTAGGTTTTGGTGGCCGCACGATCGGCCGGCGTGGTGTCGGCCACTTTAATCGTCGCCTTGCAAGCCTGCTCGATCGATTTGTAGGCCCCATCGCCAACGGCGGCAAGTAACGCGACGCCGAACGCCGGGCCTTGCTCGACTTCGAGAGTTCCCACTTTTTTGCCGAACACATCGGCTTGCATTTGACGCCACAGCGGGTTCTTGCTGCCACCGCCCGAAGCTCGGATTTCCCGGACCGGCACGCCCATCGACTGGATGATTTCCAGGCTATCTCGAAGCGCAAAGGTTACGCCTTCCATGACCGCTCGCGTTAATTGACCACGGGTGTGCGTGGTGTTCAAGCCGACGAACGCACCTCGTGCCTGCGGATCGGCATGCGGAGTCCGTTCTCCATTTAGGTAGGGCAAAAACAACAGGCCTCCGCTGCCGGCGGCCGCCGCCGCGGCTTCGCGCGTGGCGGCTTCATATCGCTGCTTACTGTCGATGCCACTCAGGCCCTGCAGGATCGAATCGACCCACCACTGCAACGAGCCACCACTGGTTAGGTTGACACCCATCATGTGCCATTTCCCGCGGACCGCGTGGCAGAACGTGTGCAACCGACCGGTGGCATCGTATTCGGGCTGATCGCTGTGGACGAACATCACCCCGGAGGTGCCCACCGAAGTACTCAGCACGCCGCTGCGGACGACACCGTTACCAACCGCTCCGGCGGCACAGTCCCCCGCACCACCGACAACCTTACAGTCGGTCGTCAAGCCGAGTTGCTTGGCCGCCGCGGTTGTCAGCGTCCCCGTGACATCTTCACTTTCGAACACCGGCGGCAGCAGGTCGGCGTCCAGTTCCAGCTTGCCGAGCAGTTTCTTGCTCCAGTTTCGTTTGACGACGTCTAGCAGCAATGTTCCGCTGGCGTCGCTGACCTCGGAGGCGTATTCGCCGGTCAACCGACGGCGGATCTCGTCTTTGGGGAGCAAGACCTTTGCCAATCGATCAAAGTGCTTGGGTTCGTTGTTTCGCAGCCAGAGGATTTTGGGAGCGGTGAAGCCTGTCAGCGCGGGATTGGCGACCATCTTGATCAGCGCCTTGCGTCCGCCGGCGCGCTGAGTGATTTCGTCGCACTCTGCCGCTGTTCGTTGGTCGTTCCATAACAGCGCTGGCCGAATCACCGCATCCTGTTTGTCCAGAAACACCGAGCCGTGCATCTGGCCGCTCAGCCCGATCGCGCGCACTTCGGCTGGTTTTCGTTTCGCTAGCCGCATGACCTTGCGAACCGTCTTGATGGTCGCCTTCCACCAGTCTTCAGGATCCTGCTCCGTCCACCCAGCCTTCGGCTGATGCAGCGGGTATTCCGCGGAAGCTTCGGCATGCACGACCCCTTCTCGGTCGATCAGCAGTGTCTTGGTGCCTGTTGTGCCAATGTCGATACCTAGATAAAAACTCATCTCTTACAACCAAACGCGAGCGGGAAGTTAGCGAACCGACTGACACTATACTGCGTAGCACAAAGGCTAAGTAGCACCATTAAAGCCGTCTCATTCTCCAAACCACTAGAGCTTTTGTGATCCGGCAATTTTGCAGACTTTGGACACTCGCACTCGTCGCGGCCTTATTGGTGACCATCACCGGTTGCCCTAGCAAGAAGAGCGTTCCCGAAGCGTCCGCCCCCGCTGTTCCGGCTGTGCCGCTCCGCGTTGCCTACGTCGGCTCGGATGAAGAGTCCCGCGCGATCGAGCGAGCTTGGGCGGCGATTTCGGATCAGTCGCTGGAAATCACCAGTCTCCCCACCGGCGCTGGCCCTGCTCAGGTTGCCGCTGTCTCTCCGCAAAATGATGTGCTGATTTTCCCCGCTCAGCAGACCGGAACCCTGCAGCAGCGGGAAGCTCTCCGCCGTCTGCGGCAAGGGCTGTTCCAGCCTGACGACCCATCCGAAGCGGCGGGTTTGCAAGGCCGCCTGTTGCCGGCGCTCGAGCGAGGCGTGATGCGGTACGGCGAAGAGACCGTCGGTGTGCCGGTCGGCAGTGTACAGCCGGTGCTGATCCACCAATCGACATCGTCCGTTAGTAGCGACTTGGCGACTTGGGAAGCCTACAGCCAACAGATCGCGGAGCTTCCGCCAGGTCGTTCGGCGGAACCTTTGGCCGATGGCTGGGCTGCACTGGCGTTGTTAAATCGAGCGAACAGTTATTGCGATGCGATGTGGTTATTCAGCGGCGAAGAGCTCCGCCCCGTGTTAGCGACCGCTCCTTACCTTCGAGCCTTGCGGGAATTGCAGCGAGACGCGAAACACTATCCGTCCGACCGCATGACACCCGGCCAAGTTTGGCTGGCGGCCTGCCGAGGCGAGTTGGACCTCGCCATCAGTTGGCCCGCCACTGTGGAAGGTTTGTCGACCGATGCCGACGTCACGCTCGCGCCGCTGCCAACCAGTCGCGAAGTGTTTGCGACTAACAGCCAAGTTTGGGAAACGCCGTCGGCCGAGGAACGCGGTGAATGGGTGTTTTTGATGGGGCAGGAACCGCTCGCTTCTCTCTCCGCCGGGTGTCGACAATCGTCGGCGTCCGAAGTGTTCTTGAAATGGTTAACCACTGGCGAAGGCACCGCGAGCATGCGTCAGTCGGTTCCGTTGTTTACCGCCACCCGCGAAGGCACCGCCGTCGGCGACGCCAGTCGTGTCAGCGCGGCATATGCCGATTTGCTGCACGCTCAATTGGCCAGTAATTACGTTCGCCCGATGCTGCGAATCCCCGCCGCCGACCAGTACCTGCAGGCGCTCGATCAAGCGGTCGTAGCCGTGCTGACAGGCGCCAAAGAACCCGAGACCGCTTTGATTGAAGCCAGCGAAGCGTGGGAGGAAATCACCATCGCGAACGATCGCGTGCTGCAATCCATGCACTGGCGAAAAGCTCAGGGGCTGAGCCGTTAGAAACGCGACTGACGGCTGATCAAGTACTCCGTTAGCGCGGTGTCAAACGGCATGCTGGTGTCCATCGGGACGTAGTCAATCCGCATGTTACTGCATCGCTTGCGATACTCGTCTTGGAACTCGCTCAAGTTCTTCAAGTAGTCATCGCGAAAACCGGTGGCGTCGACCGAGATCGTTTCGCCCGTCTCGGGATCTTCAAAATCGACCGGACCGTCGTAGGGGAAATGGACTTCGGCTTCATCGAGCACGTGAAACAAAATCACGTCGTGTCCCCCGTGCCGCAGGCGTGCCAAAGACGAAAAGACCGGTTCGGGATCGCCCAGTAAATCGCTAAACAGCATGATCAAGCTGCGCTGCCGAATCATGGCCGCAATCTGTGACAAGGCGGCGGGCAGGTCGGTCGCCCCCTCAGGCTTCAGATTCGTCAGGTGCGCCATCACGTCCGACAAATGCCCGCGCCGACTTCGCGCCGGCAAGCTCGCCCGCACCTTGTCGCCAAAAGTGATCAAGCCGACCGGATCTTGCTGCATGATCATCAGGTAACACAGCGAAGCGGCTAGGCAAACGCAATACTCGAACTTCGTCATCTGTTGGCGATTAGTAAATCCCATCGATCGACTGAGATCCATCACCAAATAACCGGTCAGGTTCGTTTCGGCCTCGAACCGCTTGACGTAGTACTTGTCGGTCTTGGCGTAGACCAGCCAGTCGATCGATTTGGGATCATCCCCGCGGTTGTATCGACGATGCTCGCTGAACTGGACCGAGAAACCATGGTACGGACTGGAGTGCAAACCTTGCAGAAAACCTCGCACGACCGTGCGGGCGCGCAAGTCCAAACGCTTGATCTGATTGATCGCTTCGGGCGATAAGGGACTGGCGGCAGGCAACAGGCATCATCCAGAATAGCGGAGAGGATCAACCGCCAGTTTAGCGACTTATGACCCGTCTGCCGACACGCCGGACGCAAACCGGCGATGAGGAACCCAAAGGCTTGTTCCGCATTTGCAAGCGTTTCACCGTTTTCAGAGCGAGCTTGTCGGGATAAACTGCCCTTTTTCAGCGTCTCAGCCAGAGAGAAAACAACGGATGCGTCGCATGGGATTCATGATCTGCTTCGGACTGTTCATCAGCATTTTTTATGCAATTGGTTTTGGATTGCTGTACTCAGGGATCAAAGCCTACCGGGCATCGGGGGCAGCGGCGACATGGCCAACGACCATTGCTACGCTCGATAGCTGTTCAATGGAAACGCATTCGGACGAAGATGGCAAGTCTTATTCCGTTAGAGTCGAATACCGATACCATGTCGGAGGCAAGGAATACCGCAGCGACCAACTCGCCGTTGGCTATTCCGGCAGCGGCAACGAACGGACACATCAACAAATCTTGGACAAGTTGCAGCAAGCTGAAGTCGTGATGACGCGTTATAACCCAGGCGACCCTGGCTTTTCCGTTCTCTCTCATGGGACGCATCAGTCGATTCAGTTAACGCTCGCTTTCGCCATCACCTGGCTCGCCTTTGTCTTCGGGTTCACTGCGTTGGTGTGGTTGATGAGCCGCACCGATCAGGTGCTGCTACAAAACATCGTCACTCAGTAGCCGCATCGATTTCGCCTGGCCTCAAGATTGTCGCGGGCGGAAGCTTGCTTGCCGCTTGCCTGCTGACTGCAAGCCACTGCTGACATGCCCGCGGGGCTACAGACTTTGGTGTCGGAAGAAAGGTTGCGAACCCGTCTTAGAAACTTAGGTTTGCCCGCAGTCCCAGCAGGTAGGCATCGGAGACGTTCTCACGGGCTGGCCGCAGCCACTGAAAATCGGGCGTGACCGACAGGCAGCTGTTCAGTTGCATGCGATAGAAGCATTCAATGCCCTGACTATCACCGATGGGACCCAGAACGGTTTGCAAGATCGGGCCGACTTCGTCGCTTACCCCGGTGTAAAAGTATCCCACTCCAAATGAATCTCCAGCACGAACAGGGCTTGCGCCACCCAGCCCAGCACTCAATTGGTAGCTGATCGGGTTGGCGGAATCGTCCGCCACACCGGCGCGGGCGAAGTAACCCCAGTGACGGTTCGGATCGCAAGGGTCGACCCACAGGGCTTGGTCTGTATTCCAGTACAGCGACCACGATCCTTCGGTTCTTTCGATAGGAACGTTGGGCAGAATGACCCGCGGGTCCTGCCCTACTGCAACGTAGTCGCGGCTACTCCAGGTCGCACCAAAGAGTTGGTGTCCTGGACGGCCGAAGCGATTGGTGGAGGTGCGTAGCTCTGCCGAAATTGCGACGCCTTCTTCAAACAACTCGTCGAAACCAGAAGAGTCCGCGGTGTCGGTGGGATTGATGACAAGAAAGTTAAACAGTGGTTCCGCACCATCCAAGATGAGAAAACCAAATCCTAGAGAAGCGTAGGGAATCGTTCGCAGGGCAATGGGGTTCGCGATGAAGGCAGTGTTCGAAAATTGAGTGATCCCTCGGCCACTTGCGTAGGAATTGGCATCTCCATCGAGTGTGTCTAATTTGCCCGCGTAGACAGCCAATTGCTCGGTAAAAAATTGAGTGAACAAAAAATTTGTCAGATAGACTTGCTCGCTATCGGCAACAGGAACGTCGGTCGCCAGTGTCGGAGGTAGCAGCACCCCCGCAGGCTCTCCGATGGATCGTCCGAATCGATGTTCGGCTCTCAGCTTTAGGAACAAACCTTCATGGATCCCCAGCTTTCCAAGGTCCATCGTCGCCACGTAATCGCCGTGGCCACCGTAGCGAGCCGTTTCATCTAATCCACCGCTGACGGTTCCGAAATAGAATTGCGTTAGATTGCCTGATACTGTGATCCCCGAGTCCGCCAGTTTCGTTCGCCAAATCGGACTCGCACACGAATCGTTGCCGCAGCCCAGTGAGTCACATTCTGCCTCGGCACAAATCAAGTTGTCGCAGTTCTCCGCCGCTGTTACTCCATAGGAAAGCATCGTTCCAAATAGCAGCCAAGCTGCAGGTCTGAGGGCATGGTGACAGAACCGTCGAGCGATGGTCGTTACCTTCGTCAGATTGATTTCAACAAACACTTGATAACGCCTTGCTTTCCGGTCGGGACTCCAGTTTCGATCTTATCGGGTCTGAGCTGGCGACAGCACAGAAAATAAGCGAGAAGTGCCTTGAAAGGGTGGTCCCGCCGCGGCAGTGTTCGGGGCAACGAAGCGTTGCGGCTTGAAACGATTTTGTCGATTGTCTCGGGAACGCTTCACTCACGCAGAGCCATGCTCAATGTATTTTGAGATTGCATCGACTCGGTGATCAGGGATCGAAGCTTAAGGCTGCCAAGCGACATTCGAGGACGGTCTGCGGTTTCTCCGCTCTGAGCGGAGATCTTCTTCGCCGCGCAGGGACTCCGTTCTGCCATACTCCCAATTGCTGGCTCAGTCGTTACGAATGATGGCGACATAAGGGGCAAGCTTTCGATGTCCTGTCGATGAACTTGACAGAGGGATAGTAATTGACGAGAAGTTCCTCTGAGTGGTCTGATGATGGTCATGCGCATTGAAAGACGGCTTCCCATTTGCCATGTCAAGACGACTCATCCTCATTGGTTTGATCAGAGGATAATTGAATGATCCTCATCACCTCTGCTGCCAAGGGGGATGGGCTTCGATCACGAAGTTGTACGATCCCCGCGTGGGTCGTAAGCGTCGGTGCGTCGACGGCAAGCACGGCTATGCGTCCTTCCTCCAATTCTTGGTGAATCGTGGTTGAGATCGCGGCGCTAACGCAATTACCTGACAAGACAATCCGCTTCAGCATGGAATAATTCTCGCATTGAATGTTGGGTATCGGCTTCCCCGTTTTGCCCGCCTGTTCTTGCTCAGCCCTGGCCGTTGCAAACCAACGTACGGCCCAAGCAGGCATGCGGGGAGTGGCCAGCGGATAATTCAGTAGGTCTTGTTGAGAGACGCTTGTTTGCGACGCTAGGGGATGGCCGGCGCGACAGAACCAAACAATTTCCTGCGTCGGAAGCGAAGTGCAATCGAATCGGTCATTGCTGGTGCCTGCCGCAATGTCGGCCACAAAAAAGTCAATCTCATTGTCCAGCAACCACTCGGACAGTTGCTGCCAGTGATCGACCCGAACATTCACTCGAATTCCGGGGTGCGCTTCGGCCACCGTTGCGAGTGCTCGGGCGATGTAGGACTCCGACATGGCGGGACCGACGCCAAGCGACAGGGTACCCATTTTTAAACCGCTAAGCAGGTCGACGGACCGCTGCAATTCCGCGACTTCATTCAAGACGCGCTTGGCCCGAGCGATCGCCTCTGCACCGATCGTGGTGGGGGTGATTCCTGCGCGAGACCGGTCGAAAAGCAGCCCACCGAGCTGGTCCTCAAGCCGTTGAATCGACTTGGTCAAAGCCGGTTGACTTAGTCCAACCGCTGCCGCTGCGCGTCCAAAATGCCGGTTCTCATTCAGGCTGAGAAGATTCCTTAAATCACGTAGATCAAGCATGCTTTCGGGGATTCCCTGGGGTGATTGTTCGATTTGCCTGGGTTATGGTCTGTTTGTTTTATGTTGCGCAAGGGAATGTTGTGAGCTAAGGCAATTGTTGTATAGTGGGTCTGTGCCATCCCCAGTTCGGTATCGTCAGCATGACGAGCTTGGTGGTTCGTCGACTCGCCTGTTGTGGGAAAGCCCACACGCCTTCTTTTCTGATTGGAGAAAATGTAATGATTTTTAAGGGCTGCAAGTATGTAAGCACGCTTGTGTTTGCATTCACTTTGGTGGGAGCCTGCTCAGCCGGTGCCCAGGACAAACCCAATGTGTTGGTGATTTGGGGGGACGACATTGGCACGTGGAACATCAGCCATAACAATCGCGGCATGATGGGCTATCGCACGCCCAACATCGATCGCATTGCCAAGGCAGGCGTTTCGTTTACTGATTATTACGGCCAACAAAGCTGCACTGCCGGACGTGCGGCGTTTATTAACGGGTCGGTTCCTGTTCGTACCGGCATGACAAAAGTTGGTATGCCGGCTGCCGAGGAAGGTTGGCAGGCGAGCGATGTCACGATGGCCACGGTGATGAAGAGCCTTGGGTATGCCACTGCTCAATTTGGCAAAAATCACCAAGGCGACCGAGACGAGCACCTGCCGACGATGCACGGCTTTGATGAGTTCTTTGGTAATCTGTATCACTTGAACGCTGAAGAGGAACCGGAGAATCGAGACTATCCAACCGACATGATTTTGGCCAACGGCAAAACGTTTGCAGAGCAGTTTGGGCCGCGCGGCGTGCTGAAATGCAAAGCGGATGGCAACGGCGGGCAAACGATCGAAGATACCGGTCCGCTGACGAAAAAGAGAATGGAAACGATCGATGAAGAATCCTTGGCTGCGGCAAAGGACTTTATCAAACGCAAGCATGAAGCGGGCGAGCCCTTTTTCTGCTGGTGGAATGCGACGCGAATGCACTTTCGCACGCATGTGAAAGAGGAACACAAAGGTCTCAGCGGACCAGGCGGCAATGAGTACCACGATGGGATGGTCGAGCACGATATCATGGTCGGTGAGCTGCTCGATTTGCTCGACGAGTTAGGGCTTGCCGAAAACACGATCGTCCAATACTCGACCGACAACGGCCCCCATTACAACACATGGCCCGATGCCGGTACGACTCCCTTCCGTGGGGAAAAGAATTCGAACTGGGAAGGCGCCTACCGGGTTCCTTGTTTCGTTCGCTGGCCAGGCAAGTTTCTCGCCGGCGAAACGCTTAACGGTATCGTCTCGCATGAAGACTGGTTGCCAACCTTTGCGGCGGCTGGTGGAGCAGCGGATATCAAGGAAAAACTGCTTGAAGGTGTCGAGCTCAATGGCCGGACTTATAAGAACCACATCGATGGTTACAACATGCTGGATTACCTCAGTGGCAAGGCCGAGCAGTCGCCTCGAAAAGAATTCATCTACGTTGACGATGGTGGTGAAGTTGCTGCCATTCGGTACGAAGACTGGAAAGCGGTTTACTTGGAAAACCGAGCGAGGCAGTTGCAGGTATGGCGAGAACCCTTCATCAACCTTCGCTTGCCGTTGCTATTCAATTTAAGACGAGATCCGTTTGAAAAAGCGCAGCACAACTCCAACACCTATCACGACTGGGTGATTGACCGTGCCTTTGTGCTCGGCCCCATGCAAGTCGTGGCGAGTCGATTCCTTTATACGTTGAAGGAATATCCGCCCAGCCAGCAACCAGGTGACTGGAGCCTCTCCTCGCTGGAAAAGAAAATTAAGTCGATGACTGTTGGTGGCAACTAATCGACTGTTGGTATAAGGGCGCTCGTAAAGGGCGCCCTTTTTTTTAATTTTCTATAGTCTGCCAACCTGCACAATTAACCATGACAAAGCCTTTGTTTGCGATCTGCTTGGCCTCCGCAGTGTTGTTTTTCAGCCTGCCTGGGAACGCTGCCGACCCGTTGCCGTCATGGAACGAGACAGAGTCGAAGAAAGCGATTGTTGCATTCGTCCAGCGGGTCACGACGAAGGGATCTCCTGATTTTATTCCTGCGGGAAAACGCATCGCCACTTTCGACAATGACGGCTGTCTATGGTCGGAGAAGCCACTCTATTTCCAGATGCTGTTCGTGATCGATCGCGTCAAGCAACTTGCCCCAATGCATCCCGAATGGAATCGCACGCAGCCGTTCCAGGCGGTGCTTGAAGGTGACCAGGAAACGCTCGCGGCAGCAGGTAATGCAGGACTGATGCAGCTCTTGCTGGCGACTCATGCGGGGATGACGACCGACGCGTTCGCCGATACGGTGCGAGATTGGCTTCAGACGGCGCGGCACCCGCAATTGAATCGGCCTTACACTGAATTGGTCTTCCAGCCGATGTTGGAATTGTTGGATTACTTGCGAGCCAGCGGATTCAAGACCTATATCGTTTCCGGTGGTGGGATTGAATCCTTGCGAGTATTTGCCGAGGAGGTCTACGGGATTCCGCCGACGCAGGTGGTTGGTAGTCGGATCAAAACGAAGTACGAAGTCCGGGACGGCATGCCGGTACTGGTTCGATTGCCGGAAATCGATTTCATCGACGACAAGGAAGGCAAACCGGTCGGCATTCAGCAACACATCGGCCAGCGTCCCGTTTTTGCTGCCGGCAACTCCGACGGCGACTTTCAAATGCTACAGTGGACCACCAGTGGTGAGGGGGCGAGCTTTGGGTTGCTGGTGCACCACGACGATGGGGCGCGGGAATGGGCTTATGACCGTGATTCCCATGTGGGAAAGCTCGATCGAGGCCTAAACGAAGCGGCCGCATTGGGATGGACGGTGATCAGCATGCGCCACGACTGGAAGGTCGTGTATCCAAGTCGGTAAGCGAAGCTTGCGAAGGTTGTTGGCCCGAAAGCGGGCCGACAACACGTCCGCTGGAGCCTCGCGATGCCGCCCTGCAAAGGGCACAGAGAGACTGCTAGCGTCTCCAGGCTGCCACGGTTCAGAGGCGAACCATCACCGAAGAATTTGGAAAAAAATAAGTGAAGGCGCTGGGGCTCGAACCCAGGACCTACGGATTAAAAGTCCGTTGCTCTACCGACTGAGCTACGCCTTCCACTTAACAAGCAACGTACTTGCCTTCGAGTCATTGTTGCCAACAACTCGTCTTCCAAATCAAATTTTCAGCGGAGCGGACAGGATTCGAACCTGCGGAAGGGTTTGACCCCTTCACCGATTTAGCAAACCGGCGCTTTCGACCACTCAGCCACCGCTCCGTGAAATCAGCGAGTCGACACCCAACCTATCGGCTGGATGACTCGATGAAGTGCAGATTTTGCTGTATTCAGCCGAAAACTGCAACCCGCACTTTCTTTCGTCTGCAAAGTTTGTTTGGCGGCCCACCATCCTTCGTAAAAAGCAGGGTTGGACGACTTTGCAAACCTTGGACAGGCGAACGGTTGTGAGGGTTCTGGATCGATGCGAGAATCTCGCGAAAACTATCAGACGCGATGCTTGTTGCAGAAGGATAGTGCCCCTGGCAAGTCCCCAATTTTCAGACGGAGTAAGTGAATGCCACCCAGCCAGCCCGATTCGGCGGATGATTTCCCCGGCGGCTTGTCAGCGGGCAATGCTGAAGCCCCGAGCCAGCTTGCTCGGCCCGGTTTTTTGCACGAAGTTCGCATGCGAGCGATGGCAACCGATTTCGTTGTGTTATTGCCTCCCAACGCCGGCGACCAGCTCGATGCGGCCCTGAACGCGTTGCATTTGGTGCCGGGCATTGAGCAGCGGTTGAGCGTGTACAAGGCCGACAGTGATATCAATCGTCTGAATCTGGCTGGCGGCGAGTGGTGCAAGGTCCATCGGGATGTCTGGCAGGTGCTTCAAGATGCCGCAGTCTGTTCCGAGAAAACCGACGGTGCGTTTGATGTCACGGCCGGGCCGTTGATCGATGTTTGGGGGTTCACCATGCGCAGTGGGCGCAAGCCGACGCCGGAGCAGATCTCCGCAGCGCTGGCGATCGTCGATTGGAAAGACGTCCAAGTCGATCCGGTGGCGGCGTCGGTTCGGCTGGGCAAGCCCGGCATGCGAGTCAACTTGGGGGCGATCGGCAAAGGCTTCGCGCTCGACCAGGTCACCGCCAGCTTGCTCGACAGTGGCATCGAAGACTTCTTGATTCACGGCGGTCACAGCACGGTGGTCGCCCGGGGTTCGAGCGACCCGGTGGAAAATGTCGAGGGCGGCTGGCTGGTGGGGCTGCAGCATCCGGTTCATCCCAAGCAGCGATTGGGCGGGATTCGGCTGCGAGACGCGGCGATGTCAACCAGCGGTCCCGGGAAGCAGTTTTTTCACCATCGCGGCAAGCGGTACGGTCACGTGATCGATCCGCGAACCGGTTGGCCCGCCGGCGACCTGGAATCCCTCACGGTGGTCACTGCGTCCGCGGGCGAGTCCGACGCGTTGGCTACCGGTTGGTTTGTGCTGGGCAAAGACGAAGCGCTGCAGCGAGCCGACGAGGCCCGCGTGCCGTTGTACTGTGTCGAAGCGACGACGCGTCAGGCGGGTGTCGAGGTGCATCTGGCCGGTGGTGCGGAATTAGCGTAGCGTCGCCATCGATCAGGCGTGTTGGACCAAGAACTGGTCGACTTCGTTGCTGACGATGACGCCATAGTTCATCGCTCCTAGCCAACCGCTCATGATGATGCCGACGCTGCCCGCGTGGTACATGCCGGAGATCTGTTGCGGGAGCGAACGGCTGACGCTCAATCCTTCGAACTTGGTGCCGAAACTGGCACCCAGTTGGTGGCGTGTGTAGTGGTTAAACGTGCGCGGCGTGGCCGCTTCGGTCCACTCCACCATTTCGCGAATATTCGGCACGTAGCGGTCGAGCGCGTCGAGCGTGGTTTCGATCAAATCCTGTTTGCTCTCTTCGTATTCGTTATCGCTTAAGTCGGCCCAATCGCTCCAGTTGGCGTTGGTGCTGCTGACAATTGCGTGCCGTTGTTTGCCGTCGGGTCGCGTCCGCGGATAGTAAAAACTGAATGTGCGGCTGGTGATGTCTCGGCTGAGCAGGGCTTCGGTGCGGAACAGCGGCGCCGTACTGGTAAACAGCAGATCCCCGCTGCTTTCATCGACCACCGCGTCGGGTTTGAGGGCCATGTAGACCTGCGTGCTGCTGTTGTTCAGACGCACAGCTTCGGTAGCTTCGGTGAATTGAGGATCAAGGTGTTCCGGTCCAAGCATGTTCAGGATGGTCGACCGCAGGTTGGCGTTACTCACAACCGCTTTGGTGCGGATGACCCGTCCGTTGACTTCGACCGACTGCACCTTGTCGCCCGAGACATTGATTTTGTCGACCGGACAGCGGATGCGGATGTCGACGTTGTTCTTCTTCAGTTCCTTCTGCATCCGAGTGACCAAATCGTCAGTGCCGCCTTCGTATATGAAGACGCCTTTGCTCATGAAGTTACTGAACACAATGCCGTAGGTGATCGCGGGGTCTTCCAGCGTCGAACCATTGGCGTAGGTGATCGGCTCCATCAACAGCCGAATCACATCTTCGCGACCGGGGAAGAAGCGTTCGAACAACTGTCCGGTGGTGGTGGTTTGGTCATCGTAGAAATTCATGCCCCGGGCGGTGTCGAAAAAATCGTTGACCGCTTGGGCTTCGACACCAAAATCGGTCGTCAGCAGCCGCGTAAAGTCTTCTCGATTGAAGGTGGT
>Ga0102938_10002707_pt1 | contig 13363 bp, 9 predicted proteins | sample SalPonR2_B_D2_MG_FD_84516 | JGI IMG/M metagenome (GOLD analysis project Ga0102938, IMG submission 84516) | Salt pond soil microbial communities from South San Francisco under conditions of wetland restoration - Salt Pond MetaG R2_B_D2_MG | ecosystem: Environmental > Aquatic > Marine > Intertidal... | reverse complement strand
TAAATGAGGGGAATCTGGACATCCCCCTGGTAGTGGCAGGAAAGAAAACCGGGTACTACCACAAAGTGGAAACCTACATCCGTGACCATACCATGCACCAGGTGCATTTTCTGTCTCAGATACCCGATTCAGACCTTCCTGCCCTGTACCAGTCTGCCCGTGCCTTCATCTATCCCTCCTCCTACGAGGGATTTGGGATTCCGGTCCTGGAAGCGATTAACTCGGGACTACCGGTAATCACATCCAGCGGAGGCTGCCTGGAAGAGTCAGCCGGCGGGGGAGGAATTTTCATCGACCCGGAAGACCCCGGCGCGATGATCCATGCCATCAGGCAGGTCAACGAAGATGAGCCGCTGAGAAAAGAGCTTATCGCCGCGGGCAGGAAGCATGCCCTCAAATTCCGGGAAGAGGTCACGATGCCCCAACTGCATGCACTGTACAAAGAACTTTTACCATGAGAGATGAGATCAGAAAATGTGTGGGAATTCTCCGGGAAGGCGGAATCATTGTCTATCCCACCGATACCATTTGGGGCATCGGATGCGATGCTACCAACCGCGATGCGGTAAACCGGATATACACCATCAAGGAACGGGACCCTTCAAAAAGCATGCTGATCCTGGTGGATCAACCCGGCAGAATTACGGGATATGTCCTGGAGGTTCCCGGCATAGCGTGGGAACTCCTGGAGGTTAACCCGGAACCCATGACCCTGATATACCCCGGGGCAAAAAACCTGGCTGAAAACCTGCCTGCGGAGGACGGCTCCATAGGTATCCGGGTCACAGAAGATCCCTTTTGCTCCAACCTGGTTCGACAGCTGGGCAAACCCATCGTTTCCACCTCTGCAAATTTCTCCGGGGCACCCGCCCCTGCCCTCTTCGAAGAGATCGATGAAGAACTGCTGGAACGCACCGATTACGTAGCAGACTGGAGAAGGGAGGAACAAATCGCCCGGAAACCCAGTTCGGTGATCAGGGTGGGACCCGGCGGAAGAATCGAGGTGATAAGAAAATAAAAAAAAAGCTGCAGCTAATTGAACCGCAGCTTTTCGGAGTTCTACTCCTGCCCCTTGGGGCTCCTGATTGTATATAAGATTTCTTTGTTTCCTGGTATAAAGACGAAGCGTAAAACGATTTGTTACACCCTGGAACCAAAAAATTACACCCCGGTTAACAGGAATTATTACTTTTGTGCTATGCAAAACACCATCAACCAGTATAAACACGCAACACCCATTGATATCAGGTTCAGCGATTGTGATATCCTGGGCCATGTGAACAATGCCATCTACCAGCAATATTTTGATTTCGCCAGGATGCGCTATTTTCAGAAAGTCCTGGAAGAAGAGATCAACTGGCACGAAAATGCCGTGATGGTGGCAACCATTACCATCGATTACCTCAGCCCTATACCCCTGGACGACGATATCACCCTGTACACACGAATCGATGCACTGGGTAATAAAAGCATGGGGATGACCCAGTTGATATACAGTCAGAAAGACCGGAAACTGCGGGCCACCAACAAGGCGGTCCTTGTTTGCTATAACCGGAAACAAAACGCCACGGTATCCATCCCTGAATCGTGGAGACGCCGCTTCCTGGGCTACGATCGTAACATTACCGTGAAAGTCCCGTTCGGATCACCGGATACAAAAACAACGGTTGAAGAGAAAGAGACAGTCAGAAAAGATCCTTCCATCCGTCGGGCAACCTGAGATAGATCGTTCTCCTGGAAGCATCGATTTCATAAAGATAGTCAGCCAGGGCCGGCACCAGGTACTCCCGCTTCCCCGAGCCGATCACCAGCAACGGATTCCCTTCCTGGTCAATAAAATCTTTCACCTCTCCCCGGAAATCCTTTTCCGGATCTGCCACTGCAAAACCGATTAAGTCAGCGTAGGTTACATCGGGCGGATCCAACGCGGACGGATCCTTTTCGATCCATACACGGCAACCGGCATATCGCCTGGCCTCTTCAACGGAGTTGATGAATTCAAGCTTGACCGCCAGGCGGCCGGCTCTTCCTGCATCCCTGATTTCCTCTATAAAAAAAGGAATCCGCTGCCCATCTACCTCGATGAACAACGGATTTCCCTCTGTTATTTGATCCCGGAGCGTATCTTCAGCCTCCAGTTGAAGTTCCCCTTCTATTCCGTGTGGTTTGGCGAGGGTCCCGATGCAGATGCCGGATTCACCCAACATACCTTACTCTTTACCCGGGGGTTACTTGTCAGAATCGCCCGATTCCTTCTTGCCGGCCTCATCTTCCCCATCGGACTTCTCCTCGGCCCTTGACTCCTCTTTGGCTTCAGCTTTGGGCTCTTCCCTGGATTCCTCTTTCCCTTCGGCTTTGGGTTCCTCTTTGGCTTCAGCCTTGGGCTCTTCCTTTGGTTCCTCTTTGGCTTCGGCCTTGGGCTCTTCCTTGGGCTCCTCTTTGGCCTCTTCCTTTGGTTCCTCTTTGGCTTCGGCCTTGGGCTCTTCCTTGGGCTCCTCTTTGGGCTCTTCCTTTGGTTCCTCTTTAGCTTCGGCCTTGGGCTCCTCTTTGGGCTCTTCCTTTGGTTCCTCTTTAGCTTCGGCCTTGGGCTCCTCTTTGGCCTCTTCCTTTGGTTCCTCTTTAGCTTCGGCCTTGGGCTCTTCCGCAGCAGCCTCTTGCGTTGCTTCAGCCTGCCCGCTTGCTTCCTCTTCCATCAACTCCGACTTCTTCCTGGCTAACTCGGTAGCCCGCTTTTCATTAATCTCCACTTCTTTGTCAAGCCGCGACTTCGCCTCTTCATCCACTGCCGATTTCACCTTATCGATCTTAGCCTGGATCTTCGCTTCCTTCTCCTTCATCCAGTTCTGGAAACGTCGTTCTGCTTCAGCTTCGTCAAAAGCTCCCTTGCGAGCACCTTCCAGCAGGTGTTTCTTGTACAATACTCCTTTGTAAGACAGGATAGCTCTACACGTATCGGTAGGTTGAGCGCCTTTTTGCAACCATGTCAATGCTTTGTCAAAGTCCAATTCAATGGTAGCAGGATTAGTGTTGGGATTGTATTGTCCCAATCGTTCAATGTACTTACCATCTCGTGGCGCCCTGCTATCAGCTGCTACAATCTGGTAGATCGATCTGAATTTCCGACCTTGCCGTTGTAATCTGATTTTAACAGGCATACTCTCTTTTTAATTAATTAAACCTACGTATCTAAAAATGTGGCTGCAAAGGTAGTTTTTAAATTGTTACCAGCAAAGATTTCTATAAAAATAATAGCGGATTGCATCCGGAACGAAAATCCGCGATACGTGCAGGAATATTTCGCATGGAAAATTTCCGATCAGTGCACCGGGGTGCGCAACTGGCAGGGGTAGTCTAACCCTCCCCTTTTATCTCCGAACCCCGGTCTGATCCACGTGCCGGGTCCCGTGTTTAAAAGCTGCAACCGCGTGGGAAAATCGCAAACCCTGTTTACCTCACCACCAGCTTGACGCTGCGGGACTGGCCCCCGGATTTTAACCGGATAAAGTAGATCCCGGTGTGTAAATCCGAAATATCGGCCCTTTCAACCAGGGCACCCGTCTCCTGTTGATTATCCTGCGTAAGATCCTTAACCTGTTTACCGGTAAGATCGATAATGGTAATCTCCTCCACCGGCATCTCCTCAGACAGGTACCGGAGGGTAACATATTCAGAAGCAGGATTGGGATATGCCCTCATCTTTTCATCCTGATCATCCGCCGGGAAGAAAGAGGAAAACAGGATAACAGTAATAAGCGCTATGGCAAATCGTATCAGTTGGTTCATAGGTAACTCTTTTAACTGTTCATGATAGATTGTTTCGCTTTAACAACACGCTTTGATCATACTTTTTAATCCATCAATATCTGTTTTTCAAATACAAAAATCCTGCCAACAACTTTTCAACACAGAGCCAATGAGGTGGATATTTATCCTACCTTTACAGGGAAAGTGTAACTCATAAGCGGATGTTTTTAATATTTGATACAGAGACTACTGGACTGCCCCTGCGCAACAATGCCCCGATCGAGGATCTTGAAAACTGGCCCCGGGTGGTTCAACTGGCATGGCAGCGGCATGATGAGAAGGGGACCCTGGTCGAGGCCCGTAACCTGATTATCCGGCCTGATGGGTTTGTAATTCCCTATGCGGCTGAGAAAGTACACGGCATCTCCACGCAGAAAGCCCGGGATGAAGGCGTTCCTTTGAAAGAGGCACTGCAGGCATTCGAAGAGGCTGTTGAACAGGTAGTGTATATTGTCGGCCACAATATCGATTTTGACATCAAGGTAATCGCTGCAGAACTGATGCGTGCCGGGATCAGCACACCTTTAATGAAGAAGCCGCATATCTGTACAATGAAAAGCACCGTGAATTTTTGCCGGCTTCCCGGTGGAAGATCCGGGAAATTCAAATCTCCCAAACTGGAGGAGTTGTATCACATTCTTTTTAACGAGTCGTTCAGCGAAGCGCATAATGCTTCGGCCGATGTGCTGGCAACAGCCAGGATCTTTTTCGAACTCTACCGGAAAAAGGTGATCGACCCGGTCAGCCTGGAAATATCACCCGGGATCTACCAGCAATTCATTGCCGGCCACCAGGATGTAGTACCCCCATTTGAAATTGAGCTCGAATCCAACCACGCAACCGGGGAGAGAGAAACCCGGGAATACGGGGATTTCCCGTCGGAGCAGCAGGATGCATCGGAACTGGCAGATGTTCCCTTTTGCCATCTCCATGTGCATACCCAGTACTCCATCCTGGACGGAGCGGCCAATATTCCGTTGCTAATTAAGAAAGCAGTTGACGATGGCATGAAAGCCATCGCCATTACCGATCATGGCAACATGTTCGGGATTAAGGAGTTCCACAATGAAGCCAGGAAGCGGGGAATAAAACCCATTCTTGGCGTGGAGGCCTATGTGGCCCGGCGATCAAGGCACCAGAAAGAGGATAAGAACCTGGACGGAAACGACCATCTGGTCTTGCTGGCAAAAAACAAGACCGGTTATCAGAACCTTATAAAGATCGTATCCAAAGGATGGACCGAAGGTTTCTACTATAAACCCCGGATCGATTTTGAGCTCCTGGAAGAGCATCACGAAGGGATCATCGTTTCCACAGCCTGCCTCGGGGGCGAAATCCCCCAGGCCATTATGAAAAAAACCGTGGAGGCGGCGGAAAGGACCCTGACCCGCTATAAGGAAGTTTTCGGGGATGATTTCTACCTGGAGTTGATGCGGCATAAGACCGATGACCCGGAAAAAGACCGGCTGGTATTCGATGACCAGGTATTCGTGAACAGGACCCTGTTGGAACTGGGTAAAAAACACCGCGTGAAATGCATCGCAACCAACGATGTACACTTTATCAATGAAGAGGACGCGGAGGCACATGATCACCTGATTTGTCTGAGCACGGGAAAAGACCTGGATGATCCGACCCGGATGCAGTACACCCACCAGGAGTGGCTGAAGACCCAGCAGGAGATGCGCGAACTCTTCGCCGATATCCCCGAAGCAATCGCAAATACTGCGGAGATTGCAGAGAAAATAGAGGAGTATGAACTCAACTCCCAGCCAATCATGCCGCTATTCACCATTCCCGGTGACTTCGGAAACGAGGATGATTACCTGCGCCACCTGAGCGAAGAGGGTGCCATGAAAAGATACGGGGAGATCTCCGGGGTGGTCAGGGAGCGGATGGACTTTGAGCTCAACACGATCAAACGCATGGGGTTCCCCGGGTACTTCCTGATTGTCCAGGACTTTATCAATGCAGCCCGTGAAATGGGGGTTTCGGTAGGACCCGGACGTGGTTCGGCAGCAGGGTCGGTGGTAGCCTATTGCCTGGGGATTACCGATATCGATCCGGTTAAATACGACCTGCTGTTTGAACGGTTTCTGAATCCCGACCGCATCTCCATGCCGGATATCGACATCGATTTTGATGAAGACGGACGCGACCAGGTGCTGCGCTGGGTGGTGGAAAAATACGGTCATGAAAAAGTAGCTCATATCGTAACATTTGGCACCATGGCGGCCAAACTGGCTATACGTGATGTGGCCAGGATACAGAAATTGCCCCTGCCCGACGCCGATCGACTGGCAAAAATGGTGCCCGAACGCCCCGGTATCACCCTCAAGAAAGCGTATGAAGAGGTGGAAGAGTTCCGAAAGGAGAAGAATTCCAACAATCCACTGGTTGTTAACACCCTCCGAATTGCCGAAACACTGGAGGGATCGGTACGGCAAACCGGATTGCATGCATGCGGGGTCATTATCGGAAGGAATGCGCTCTATGAGCACCTGCCGGTTTCCACTTCGAAGGATTCTGACCTGCTGGTAACCCAGTATGATGGGCATCATGTGGAAGATGTGGGCATGCTTAAAATGGACTTCCTCGGACTGAAAACGCTCTCCATCATCAAAGATGCGGTGAAAAACGTCAGGGAATCCAAAGGGATTGAAATTGAAATTGCCACTGTACCGCTGGATGACCATCAGACCTTTGAGCTTTACTCCCGGGGGGATACGACCGGACTCTTTCAGTTTGAATCGCCGGGAATGAAGAAATACCTGCGCGGACTGAAGCCCAACCGGTTTGAAGACCTCATTGCCATGAATGCGCTCTACCGGCCGGGGCCCATGGAGTATATCCCCAGCTTTATCAACCGCAAGCACGGACAGGAAAAGATCAGTTACGACCTGCCCGAAATGGAGGAGTACCTGAAAGACACCTACGGAATTACCGTTTACCAGGAGCAGGTGATGTTACTCTCCCGTAAACTTGCCGGGTTCACGGGCGGACAGGCCGATTCCCTGAGGAAAGCAATGGGGAAGAAGATCAAGAAGATGATGGATGAGCTCAAAGTGAAGTTCACGGAGGGATGTACGGCCAACGGCTATGGCAAGCAGGTGATTGAAAAGATCTGGAAGGATTGGGAATCATTTGCCCAGTATGCCTTCAATAAATCGCACTCCACCTGTTATGCTTATGTCTCTTACCAGACAGCCTACCTGAAAGCCCATTATCCATCAGAGTTCATGGCGGCGGTTCTCAGCCGGAACATCACCGATATTAAAAAGATCAGCATCTTCATGGATGAATGCCGCAGGATGGGGATTTCGGTGCTCGGACCCAATGTCAATGAAAGCAAACTGAAATTTACCGTGAACGATGCCGGCGACATCCGTTTTGGCCTGGGAGCCATCAAGGGGGTGGGTGAAAATGCCGTCGAGGTGATCGTGGAGGAACGCCAGAAAAACGGTCCGTATAAAGACATCTACGATTTTGTGGAACGCCTGCCGCTGAACGTGGTGAACCGTAAAAACATGGAGGGGCTGGCCATGGCAGGGGCATTTGATTGTTTCGGCACGGCTAAAAGACGGCAATACGTCGAGATCGTGGAAAACGAGCCCTCTTTTATCGAGCAACTGATCAAGTACGGAAATAAGTTGCAGTATGAAAAGAAAACCCCGCAACAAAACCTTTTCGGAGAGCGCAGTCAGATTGCAATTACCAGGCCCGAGCCACCCGATGTGGACGAATGGCACCTGCTGGATATGATCAACCGTGAAAAGGAGCTGATTGGTATGTATCTCACCGCCCATCCCCTTGACCGCTTCAAAGTGGAGATCAACTCGTTTGTGACCGTGCAATTACATGATATGGCTGATCTGCAAACCCTGCGGGGCAAAGACTTTACATTTTGCGGCATGGTTAAAACGGTCAGGGACACTATCGACCAGTGGAGAAACAAACCTTACCTGCTTGCGGTACTGGAAGACTATACCGAAAGTTATACCCTGCGTCTTCGAAATGATGATTACGTGAAGTTCAAACATTTTTTTGCCCCCGGCACTGCTTTGCTGATCAGGGGTACCGTGAATGAATTCAGGCCCAGGGAAGAGCCGGGAAAGGTCATTTACTCCCTCAAAGTGAAAAATGTGCAGATGCTGGCCGATGTCAGGGAGAAATTAGTTCGCTCCCTTGATATCGAACTGGATATCGGCCATGTAACAGATGAACTGATCCGGGACCTGGAAAAGCACACCGTGGCGGGAAATGGAAAAATTCTGAAAGTGGCCATAAGGGATCCCGAAACAAATATGAAGGTTCGGTTGTTTAGCCGAAACAAACAGGTAGAGATAAACGACAACCTGCTGGAGTTCCTCCAGAAGCAGTCCGAACTTGAGTTCCGGTTGTCGTGATCGTTTTTTTAATATTTTTGTGCCATAAATATTCACTATTAATCATTAGATACTATGGGAAAAGAAGCAACAGACAGTAATTTTGAAGAATTGGTATTGCAGTCCGATAAACCGGTGATCGTTGATTTCTGGGCAGAATGGTGCGGACCATGCAGGATGGTCGGACCCATTGTGGAAGAGATCGGGAACGATTTCGAGGGAAAGGCTATGGTTACCAAGGTTGATGTAGACAACAATCCGGGAATCACCGCCAAATATGGAATCCGGAATATCCCTACCATTCTCTTCTTTAAAGGTGGAGAGGTAGTGGATAAACAGGTGGGAGCCGTTCCTAAAAGTACCCTGGTCGGGAAACTGGAAGCTATCTTATAGCTGAACCCGACTGCCAGATACTCCGCAGGAACCCGTATTTTTTTACGGTCGTTTCCTGCGGATTAATATTTCTGTCCATGAAGATAGAGTCCGTCTGCGTTTTTGCCGCCTCGAGTCCGGCTATCCCGGATATCTATTTAGACGCCGCTCGTGAACTGGCATCCGCTCTGGTATCCAACGAAATCTCCATGACCTACGGTGCCGGTGCGGTGGGTATCATGGGGGTGATGGCCGATACCATGCTGGAGGAAAAGGGCCGCGTTACCGGGGTCATCCCTTCATTCATGGTAAAAATGGGATGGGCCCATGACAGAGTGAGCAGGCTGGTGAAAGTAAAAAGCATGCACGACCGGAAACGCCGGATGATCCGGGGTGTTGATGCCGTGGTTGCCATGCCGGGCGGCGTGGGCACACTGGAAGAGGTAATGGAGGTGATCACACTCAAGCAACTGGGTCAGTTTCTGAAACCCATCGTGATTCTGAACACCAACGGGTTTTATGATCCCCTGCTGAAGCAACTGGAAAAAATGGTCATCGAACGCTTCATGCGGCCCCTTCACAACGATATCTGGCAGGTGTGCAATGAACCCTCCCGTGTACTGGATACCATTGAACGGGCCCCGGATTGGGACGGTTCACGCATTAAATATGCCGCGGTGGATCAACGCAATGACGATATCATCAGAACTTCCGGCCAATGACCAGGATATCGTCAACTTGAGCGACATTGCCCCTCCATTTTTCAATGGTGTCATCCAACACTCTCCTTTGCTGTTCTATAGGATCTCGGCTGACATCCAACAGAATCTGTTTCAGGTTTTTATACTTGAACTTTTTCATCAGCTCGCCGCCAAACTGATCCGCATATCCGTCGGAAAAGATGTATGCCACATCTCCCGGTTGAATATCCAGGCGATGGGTTTTAAAGTCACGCTCCGCATGTACCATGGATCGTCCGATTGAGACCCGGTCGGCTTTCGTCTCAATCAGTTTCCCGTCCCTGATCAGGTAAAGCGGATTATAAGCCCCGGCATACTCCACGAACTGGTTCTTCGGATCATAGGCAATCAGTGCAATATCCATTCCGTCATAGACATCCCCTCCTTCTCCCCTATGGTGCAGTGTCTGAACTACCTCGCGGTTCAGTTGGTTCAGGATCTTTCCCGGTTCCAATATGCCATACTGGTTAACGATCTTGTTCAGGGAGTTATGTCCTATGATCGACATGAAGGCACCCGGTACACCATGACCCGTGCAATCTACCGCCGCAAGGAATTCTTTGCCATCTGCCGTGGAAAACCAATAGAAATCTCCACTTACAATATCTTTGGGTTTGAAAAGGATAAAAGTTTCCGGGAACGGGGATTCCGGGGGCAGAATGGCAAACTGGATCCGCTTTGCATACCGGATACTGTCTGTAATATCTTTATTCTTCTCGGCCAGCTCCTCTTTCTGGGCCACCACCTCGGCAGTCCGGATACGCACCTTATCTTCCAGCACCCTGTTTTCGCGGACAAGGGCCCGTTCCCTCATCTTGATGTAGAAAAAGATAATCAATCCGATGGCTACAATGCAGCTAATGATGAACCATGCCGTAAGATAAAACGGGGGTTTAATGCTGAAGCTGAAAGAAACAGGGGGATCATTCCATACCCCGTCGCTGTTTTTGGCCTTCACATAGAAGGTATATTTCCCGGGAGGCAAAGCCGGATAGGTAACCTGTGTAACTTTTCCAGGCGGACGCCAGGTATTGTCAATCCCCTCCAGCATGATCTGAAATTGTACCGCATCCGGATTCAGTGTCATGCAACGGTAATCAAATATCAGGGAGTTCTGGTTATGAGATAACGACATCCCCTCCTCCATGGGATAGGATTTGTAATTAACCATCATCTCCGTGATATGGGTCAGGGGTTGAATCACCTCCCGTGGCTTCAAATGGGGATCATACCGCGTAACTCCCTGCACGGTGCCAAACCACAGATTTCCATCCTGATCCAGACAGGTAGCTTTTTGCTTGGTCTCGATACCCACAAATCCGCTTTTCCGGGTAAATCGGTAGATCATACTATCCGATTGAATAAACTTGTTAAGGCCCTTATTCGTTCCGATATAAATGTTGTTCTCATCATCGCAGTTCAGCAGGTTGATCAGGTTTGCCAGCAACCCGTCATCCGTCGACATGCGTTTTTTAACCTCTTTGCGAACCGGGTCGTACACAAACACTCCTCTTCCTTCTGTTCCGACCCAGATCAAGCCGTCCCGGTCTTCCACGAAACAGGTGGGTGTAAAATCAAAGCCCGGCTCCGGAATCTCAAAATCGGATCCGGAAATGAGTGTAATCCCCTCTCCCTCCACACCAACCCAGATACGGTTTTTTGAATCTGCATAGAGAGAGGAGATCTGGTTACCCGAAAGCCCGGACCCCTGCGTCAGGAAGTTCATCCGCTTTCGATCAATCTCATAATAGATGAGTCCGTCCAGCGTCCCCACCCACAGGTTATTCTCCCCGTCAATGGTTTGTGCCGTAACCTGTGAAAGCGGAATATTGCTGTTGATGACGGGCTCATAGGAAAATTGGCCGGACCTGGAGTAGGTAAATACCCCCTGGTTCTCCACCCCGATCCATACATCCCCGTTGCGATCCTCGTTGATGAACCGCACCCGCTCACTTTTGAGCCGGTCAAAATCCCGAATTTCGGTTTTCTGTTTCTCCCGGGGCTCCAGTACCGAGATCCCTTTGTTGGTCCCGATCCAGAAACTGCCATCCTGCATCTGCTCAATTGCCCATACCTGGGAATTAATGAGTCCGTCCTCCTCGAACCACGAGACAAAATAATCCCCTTTAAAAGCACACAATCCGTTTTCATTGGTTCCCAACAAGATATTTCCCTCCTTATCCTCCATGATCTCCCATATCTTTCTGCCGGGTAACCCGTTCCGCTCATCAAACACCTTGAAGGTACCATCCGGCGAAATACGTGCCACACCCCCTCCCCAGGTTCCGATCCATACATTTTCGTATCGGTCTTCATACAACGTGCTTACCCAGTTGGAGGTCATTCCCATTTTGATCAGGTCAAACATTTCCGTGGTATCAGTCTCCGGAGAATAGCGGTATAACCCTCCGTGGTAGGTTCCGAACCAAAACTGATCGCGTTCATCCTTCAACACCGAGGTAATCGCAAAATAGCGGGGCAACCCTTTCAGCACCAGGTTTTCAAACCGGCTGCTGTCGTTGTTGAAATATTTCACCACCGGGTCTGCCACGAAATAGAGCACTCCCTCATCCGAGAGGTAACTGCTGAAAACCCGGTCGGAAAGCCGGTTACCGAGAAACTGTTCGTACCTCAGGGAGTCCACAGGAGCATCGGGATTGGGAATCATCACCGCCCCTGATTCTGTTGAAGTGACCCATAACCGCCCCTGCGTGTCCTCGATAATCGAGGTGATATCCGAATCCATGAAGATCCGGGCCTCCTCATACATTTCAAACTGCTCCCCGTTGTAGCGGGTAATCCCACCCGCATCATGACCGAGCCAGATGTTTCCGTAGGAGTCCTCAAATACCGCCCGAACGCCATTCGGCGCCAATCCGTCCTCTGCCGTGTAGTTAACAAATTCCAGTCCGTCAAAACGCGACACCCCGGCCTGGGTTCCCATCCAGAGATAATCGTTGCTGTCCTGTATTATGGAATAGACGGTGGACTGTGCCAGCCCTTCCGAAACGCTGAACTGGTCAAAGAAATAATTCTGGGCATGAAGGATACCCGTCACGAAAAGAAGATAAAAAAAGATTATCCGCCTCGATGGACGAATAATCTTTTTCCGGCTCGACTGGTTCATATTAATAATCTTTGGGAATGAAAAAGAAAGTACCGTTCTCATCTTCCAGTCCGGATATCTTACCAAATTGAGGCTTCTGCTGGTTATTCCCTTCCACTGCCGTGGTGACTTTCTGAACGATACTCTCAATGGGGATGCAGGCATTGGGATTGTTGACCAGGGTGTTGGCGAAGGTCCTGGTAAACTGACTGTTATCCACTGCCAGTTCATATCCCGCCGAGGAGAACACCTGGGAAGATTTAAACCGTGTTGCTTCCCAATCATCACAGCTGCGTATCTCCGGGGTGGAGCGCATGGCCTGGTAGAAACTGGGACCCGATTCACAGGCATCGGTAATCACCAGGGTATGGGTCACAAAATCCGGGTAAGATTGCATGGAGGCCTTCAGGGCGTTGATATTGTAATAGGTAAACTCATCGTCACGCTTTGCATCCACCGGGATCCAGTACCCGGTTTCATTCAGGAATTTGCCGTGACCTGCATACCAGACAAGGATGGAATTTACCCGGTTACTTCGAATCAGGTCGCGAAGTTCAATGGCAAAGAACCGCTCCATCTCATTCTTGTTCAGGTCTTTTTTATGAATGAAATTGTGCACCTGGTATTTATTCAGCGCCGTTTTCATGAGGGTTATATCCTTGGTCGGACCTTCCAGGCTGGCGAAAGAGGAGTAATTGGAGTTATCGATAAAGATCGCCCAGGTTTTGCCCATGGGATTATCGCTGAAGTTCGTGGCATCACGATTGATAGTAAACTCCGTCTCTGTCCTGTTCCCGTATTCATCCTCTGCGGTTACCACAAAACTGCCTTTGTTTTCCACCCTTACCCGGGCCGAAAAGGTTGGATTATAATCCTCAGGAATATAGGATGCCGACACATCATTGATCTTAATGGACCGGATTTTGCTCTCATCCTGGATCTTTCCCTCCAGGTAG